>JAESGN010000064.1_pt1 | contig 350079 bp, 351 predicted proteins | sample 9269731 | NCBI WGS metagenome assembly JAESGN01 (sample SAMN15720683, study PRJNA650826) | algae metagenome | isolation source: Mojavia pulchra JT2-VF2 and co-occurring heterotrophs from desert soil | place: USA: Cadiz Valley, Joshua Tree National Park, CA | collected 1998-06-08 | reverse complement strand
GAGGCGTTTAGAACCGCTATGTCTTTCCGATTTTTCGATTGGTTGACCCTAAATCATGACCTGTTTGCCTTTTATAAAGCTAGTTTGGGCTACATTTGGGCTTAATTTTTGTTTAAGTCCCGCTAACTTTGTAGAGATCTAGCTAATTATTATGCAGAATTTTATTTATATAACTACCTCTTGGTTGACCGCCGGACGTGCTTTCTTGCGGTCTGACTTGCGCGTTCCACCAGCCAACCCATACTCATCACTATTTTTGCCATAGCGGGATGCAACACTCAGCAGCATTTGCTCAGAATAACTATTTAACTCACGTTCTGCTTCTAGTAACGCATTCTGTCTTTTATCTACTATCGCTCGTGCTTGATTGTAGGCGGCTAGCTTTTCTCGTATTTCCAGAATTTTCCTGTTGTAAATAGCTATTGATAACCCATTGCCAAAGTCTAACTCAGGATTAATCATCTGTATTCCTTCAATCCGTCGTTCAGCTTTGGTGAGTGCGGGGGAGTTGCGTTTGCGTTGTGCCATAAAGTTTTCCTATTTGGACTTTCAACGGAGTTATTGAGATATCATTACAATACGCAACCAGCAGATGCACTAGCCTGAGTGAAGCTACAGAATTTTAAAAGTATGAGTGGGGATTAGCAAACTGGATAATTACGGGTATGTTTGCGGAAATAAGTTGAGAAAAACAGGTTTATGAGTTGTGAAGCTAAAATCCGATTCAAAAACTTAATTTGCGATTCAGAAACTTAATTTGCGATTCAGAAACTTAATTTACGAATCAAAAACTTAATTTGCGAATCAGAAACTTAATTTGCGAATCAAAAACTTAATTTGCGATTCAGAAACTTAATTTGCGAGTCAGAAACTTAATTTGCGAGTCACGCCACAGCAAAACCTGTATATTGTTGTAATTCGTAGCGGTTGACCCCTAGAAATACTCTGCGTTACTTTGCGTTTACCTCTGCGCTCCTACCCTGCGGGAATGCCTAGTTAGAAATTGGTAAACTTACCTCATGAACCTAACAACCAACAAATTGACTCATTCAAAAAAACAAATCCAAATATTACCGCCTTTCTACCACACCACTTCTAACGAAAAGCGATCGCACCCCTTACTCTTGTTGACCCATCTGTCCCCTTACCCACTCCCTGATTGCTTGCCGGAAAACTCGTCTTCCTGCCATGCGGTATCTTTCAATTAGTGAGGGAATTTCTTGAATTTTCAAATTCGGAAACACTAAACTTGTTTGTCTTTGTATATATTCTTCACCTTGCAGCTGGTAAATTTTGATTTCTTCAGCATCATAAGACCAGATTTCAGGCACACCTAACCGCGCATAGATGGGAAAGCGATCTAAAGATTTACTAGTAACATCAATTTCTAAAGCTAAATCTGGAGGTGGATCTTGATTTAGATCAAACTTGAGCTTACCTCGAATTAAAGCTTCATTTTGGAAATAAAAACAATTATCAGATTCGATCCCAGCCTTTTTTAGTTCTCGTTTCCAGGTAGTTGAGCCGTAACATTCATAATCTAGCTCTAAAACTTCAGCCGCATCTTTGATGATGTCACCAATTATTTCTTTGTAATATTCGTGTTCTGGTAATGGTGTCATAATCTCTAACGTGCCATCATCATAAGCTACTCTAGCTGCACGACTTTCACCTAAGCCTACTAATAAATTCTCAAATTGTTGCCAACTGATATTGTAGAGAACTACTCGATCAGCGCGTCGTTCAGTTAGCAGCATAATTCCTCGCAGCATCAGTAATCAGTAATCAGTAACAAGCATGGTATAAATTTCAAAATTCACAACTGATGACTGAATAACATAGAAATTTATCCTATTCTATTTTATCAATGATAATTGATGAATACTTCCAAACCCTGACTACCTTTTCCCCGTGCAACTTTTAAACAGAGGCGATCGCACCCTTGCCAACCCTGGCTAACAGTTTGCGCCAGCGAACTGAAACATTAGTTACTGGTCACAAATCCATGCATTCCTTGTGCCTACTCCTTACGCTATAGCAATCCGATTTGATTTCTGAATCACTCGTAGAGGTAAGGGACTGGGGAGTGGGGACTGGGGACTGGGAAGAAGGAATAAAGGTGTACTGAATTTTGTTCAAAAATCAAATATGAGTCCTATATCTAAATTTCAAAATAAAAGTAGCGGCATCTGGAAATGACCTCGTGAATTGTGTAGTGAAATATTCATGGCTGGTTAAGTTAATAAAAAAGCTCTAAGAGGACAAACGCACAGCAGAAGCTGATTGTACTTAAACAGGCTTTTGTCAGTTGCCTGCTGGAGGTTAAAGCAATGAAATTTAATTTACTAAAACCAAAACGCTTTTTTTGGGTGAGTTTATTTTCCTCTGCCATATTTCTTTTTCCCCTTTCTACCCTAGGTTTGACTGTCAAAGAAGTTCCTAATCCCAGAAAGGAGTCTGGTGGTTGGGTAACTGATATGGGAGATATCCTCAGCGAAAAAACAGAAACCCAAATCAATCAGATAATTTCTCAGTTGGAAGCGAAAAATGGTACAGAAATAGCGGTGGTAACTGTGCCAGCAACTGCTCCTGCTGCTTCTGTCAAAGAATTTGCAACAGAACTGTTTAATTATTGGGGAATCGGCAAGAAAGGAAAAGATAATGGCATATTGTTTTTGATTTCAGTAGGCGATCGCCGCGTGGAAATTGAGACTGGTTACGGTGTGGAAGCGATTTTGCCCGATGCTAAAGTGGGAAACATTATCGATAACCAAATCATCCCGCGGTTCAAAAAAGGAGACTTTGAAGATGGTACACTCGCAGGAACGAAAGCACTAATAGTTGTCTTAGAGTCTGATCGCGTCTCGTCTGTAAACCAGCTAACAGATCCAAACCCGGTAGCTTCCCCAAATGTAGAAACAATAACTGAAGATAACGCTATATTTTGGAGACTTGTAACCGGGGGTGGAATATTGGTAGTGGCGATCGCAGGTGGTGTTTACCTGGTGCGCCCTCGTAAAATGTTCATTGAACCAAAAGGGCATACGCGTAGAAGTAAGGGCAATTACATTTTTTTGTGTGCTGATTGCCAACAGCCAATGGAAAAAGTAGACGAAACCACAGTCGATTCATATCTAAGCAAACCGGAAAAAACAGCACAAAACTTAGGTAGTGTTAAATTTGAGGGTTGGAGATGTTCCAATTGCAGCCAGAAGCTAACTGGTACTGGCTTCCACATTGTTGCCCAACAATCCCATGCATCTAAATTTCGGGAATGCCCCCACTGTCAGGAATTGACTGTCATCCATACTGTGAAGACTGTCCAACCAGCTACGCAATACAGTTCGGGAAGACGACTAATTATCAATGAGTGCCACAGTTGTTCTTATCACCACGAAAATGAGGAAATAATTCCTCGCTTGCCACCGCCTCCTCCGCCTCCTCCACCCAGCAGTTCATGGGGTGGTGGTGGTTATAGTGGTGGCAGTGGTGGTGGCAGTGGTGGTAGCTTTGGCGGTGGCAGTAGCGGTGGTGGTGGTGCTGGCGGTAGCTGGTAAATTATGAATGTTATGAACAATCAACAAAAGAGAATTCCTGAAGAGATTGCCCCAGAGGTGCTAGAGTTAGCCTCGCGCTACTATGCCAATCACACTCAAAGTTACTCGGCTTCTGAATTAGTGGCAGCAGGACAAGAAGTTGATATTCCTGCTGAGTATATTCAGCAAGCTATCCGAGATGTACAGGCAAAGCACAAACAACAACAAGAGAAACAAAAGCACTTAGCTCATCTGCGCCAAACACTACTGATTTTTGGTACAGGGATAGTAACTGCATTGGCTGTCTGGATTGCCTGGACTTATAACTCTATACAAAGTAGTAGCACCAGAGTTGAAGCAGCTTGGGCGCAAGTAGAAAATCAACTCCAGCGACGTGCCGATTTAATCCCCAACCTTGTGAATGTGACACAAGCTTATGCCAAACAGCAAAAAGAGTTAGTCTCTTTATTGGTGCGATCGCGTCAGGCTTATTTGCAAGCAGCTACTCCCAATGAAAAAGCTGCTACTACGGTACAAATTAATCAAGCGATCGACCGCTTCCGCAATTATGCCGCCACCAATCCCCAATTGCAATCTAGCCAATTGTTTATCAATCTTCAGTATGAGCTAACAGGTACTGAAAATCGCCTAGCTGTAGAGCGAATGCGTTACAACCAAGCGGTACAAGCTCATAATCAAAAAATTCAGAGTTTTCCCAACTCGCTTGTAGCTAATACTTTTGGGTTTGAGAGCAAGGAATTCTTCCAAGCTACAAACACCAGTTTTCCTAAAATTCCAAGAGAATAAATTTTCTGAAACTACAGCGTAATACAGCAAATAGCCCCTCAGAGGATGTTTGAAAAGTCCTTTTGTCGGTAGCAAAACGTTCTAGATCCCCCTAAATCCCCCTTGTAAAGGGGGACTTTAATTCCGGTTCCCCCCTTTTTAAGGCTACGGTGTACACACATCTCTGTACTAAACCGAAATCATTGTAGATCCGTCATTATCCTCCGATAAATTGGAGGACTTTGAGGGATTTTAGCCCCCCTTAAAAAGGGGGGTTGGGGGGATCAAAAGCCTGTGGGACAACTCTCAAAGACTTGTGTGTACACGGTAGCCTTTTTAAGGGAGGTTAGGGGGGATTTAAAAGTGCCCAAAATCACAGCGAAACACTTTTCAAACAACCTCTCATACTTCAGTCTAAGGCTACACAAACGAAGTCCGCCTTTCTTTCGGAACGCTACGCGAACGCGGACTATCTGAAAACCGAAAACCCGCCTGCACAGGTTTAGTTTGTATAGCCACAACTTCCAATCGCCCGGTGTCTCTTCAAAAGGGGATGCTCCCCAGATTATCGCTTATACACTCATTGGTACGAAATCGGACGGATTCCCAACGAAAAATGTGCCAATATTAAGCAGTGCGTCAAACCTAAGTGTATCACTAGTGTAGAGTCTGACGTGATGTTGTAGTTGTTAAGCTTGCAACTTTTGAAAGAAATTCACCTTTTGACATATTGGGACTAGTTTTTAGCTCCTCTCAAGTTGCCAACAGCTGTTGCTCTTCGCAAAATAGTTGACTTGGAGGATTTTAATGTCTGTATCTAACCAGTCTCATCTACCAATAAAAAATCAGATACTTGCTGCACTGTCGGCTTCTGAGTATCAACGCCTAGTTCCCCACCTAGAGCGAGTACATCTTGAACTTAAGCAAGTTCTCTACGAAGCAGGCGAACCAATCACACACGTCTATTTTCCCCATCAGGCAATAGCTTCTTTAGTCTGTAACCAAGAGGACGGCTCGACCGTTGAAGCTGGTGTGGTTAGCAATGATGGTATGGTTGGTCTTCCTGTAATTTGGGGCGGCAATTCTACAACCACAACCGCGTTTGTGCAGATTGCAGACAGTGGGATGAGGATGAAAGCAGAGCAACTTAAGACGGAATTTAACCGGGGTGGGGAGCTTCAAAGTTTGTTGTTGCGTTACACGCAAGCGCTGTTCACCCAAGTGACACAAACAGCAGCCTGCAACCGCGTGCACAGCATAGAAGAGCGACTCGCCCGTTGGCTGCTGATAACATCTGACCATGTGCAATCAGATGCATTCCCTCTGACTCAAGAATTTCTCGCCCACATGCTGGGCTGCCGCCGCTCTGGTGTTACGGTGGCAGCTGGCACACTCAGCCGATCTGGAATAATTAGCTACAAGCGTGGAAATATTACCATTCTGAATCGGGAAGACTTGGTAGATACATCTTGTGAGTGTTATTCCATAATCAAAAACGAGTATGCTCGGTTGCTAGGGACACAGAGCTAGCTCTAGGGAGAGATAATCTCTGCTCTTATCTACCTGATGCGCTAAACCGTACCGACTCCTAACCTTGAGCATTTGTATAGTTAAGAATTAAGCATTTTAATGCTATTACTACTCAAGGTTAAAAAAGTACAAGAAGGAATGATTAATGCATCATCAATCCATCGGTGTTGATGGTCTACGATTGCTAATTATCGATGATCATGTTGATACTAGAGAATTGCTCAAGATTTTCTTTGAAACAGAGGGAGCAGAGATTAAAGCTGTTGCAACATCTGGTGAAGCACTAGATGTAATGTCCCGTTTTCTGCCGGACATGGTGATCAGCGAAATTTATTTACCGGATGCAGCAGGTCACTCACTGCTTGCAAAAGTCCGAAATTTAGAGGCGGCGCGAGACCGATGGATTCCAGCCATTGCCCTAAGTGCTTTTGTTAAAGAGGAAGACTTCGTATATGCATTAAAAGCTGGTTTTCAGATGTATTTACGTAAGCCAGTCATCTTGGATGAATTGCTCTATTTGGTTGCCGAGTTTGCTTGCCTAAACGCCCATCAGCTTAATAGGGGACTTCCAAATAAATAATATCGTGTTCGGTTAAGACTTATCATTAAGACCGCAGGGAAGCAGGGGGCAGGGGGCAGGGGGTAGGGAGAAAAGATTTCGCGGTTTTTGCACAGATGTGGGAATTATAACTAATTATCCGAACTTGATATAAAAAGCTGGGGAAAAAGAATCTAAGAGGTTGTTTGAAAAGTGGTTGGCTGTGATTTTAAGCACTTATTGATCCCCCCTAGCCCCCCTTGGAAAGCAGGGCTGTTTCATCCCCTCAAATGGTTAAAATTACAAGGGTCAAAGAGATTAAAATTTAGGGCAAGCCCTAAATTTTAGGAAAAAATTTTTGCGCCTTAAGCCCTAAATACGTTGTTTTTATTTGCAACGGCAGTCGCTCATGGGGGGAACCCCCTACGTACCCGTCGCTGCCTCGCCTTTGCGACGCCAGTTGCTTCAAGTCGGCAAAGCCGCCCAACGCACTGGCTCGCCTTTGCGTGAGATTATCCTCTTGACAAATCTTAAACAGCAACGAATGAAACGGCCCTGCTTTTTAAGGGGGTTGGGGGATCTGAGTGCGTAAGTTCTGACAATATTTTTGCTTTTGCCAGACAATTTTTAAATAAAGATGTATTGTACGTATAATTTCGCCTATCTAAATTCATATAGGGTTCTAATTATGTCTAGTGATGCCATTGCTCAATCTCAATTATTAGATGAGGAGACTGTTCAGCATTACAACTCCGAGCAGATTATTGGTGTCGAAGAATTAAGTATTTTAAATGCTCGCTCTAACTGGAAAGGGCTGGTGCAACTAGCAGGACATCTAACGGTGATGGGATGCAGTGGCTATGTGTGGGGGACGAACTTTGGCAATTGGCCTGTGGCAATACCAGCATTGGCAATCTACGGTTTTAGTTTTGCTTCTATGTTTGCACCAATGCACGAAGGCGGTCACCGAACTGCTTTTGCTAACAACCGTTTGAATGATGTTGTTGCTTGGTGTGCAGGCGTGCTGTCATTATACAACAGCACATTTTACCGTCGTTATCACAAGTGGCACCACCGTTACACTCGCGTTCCTGGCAAAGATCCGGAACTGACCGATATTACACCGAGAAACCTGGGTGAATACTTGTTGGTAATTAGCGGTTTACCTTGGTGGGTGGGAAAGATACGTGGGCATTTTCGGATTGCACTCGGTCAACTTGATGATTGTCCTTTTGTGCCAGAAACAGGACGATCTGAAGTTATTCGCTCTACTCAATTACAATTAGCTGTTTATGCAGCTGCGATCGCCATCTCAATTGCCGTAGGTCAGCCTTGGTTTGTACTTTATTGGCTGCTACCTCTGTTTGTCGGTCAACCAATTTTACGTATGATTTTGCTGGCAGAACATACAGGTTGTTCTCTTGATGCAAATATGCTCACGAATACGCGCACAACCCTAACACTCTGGCCGATGCGATTGTTGATGTGGAATATGTCGTATCATGCAGAACATCATTTGTATCAGTCAATCCCCTTTCACGCGCTACCGCAAGCACATCAGCAATTAAATTCGCACTTTACTCATATTGATCCAGGCTACATCAAGGTCAACCAGAATATTGTCGCTCAATTGGGACAGTTGGAAGGATGACAAAATCCCCAAGTTGTTTCACATTGAAGAACTTTACGCTTCAGTGTGGTGCTGTTCTATCTGAGGCGCGGTTGGTTTACCAAACTTATGGTGAACTAGCAAGCGATCGCACTAATGTCATTCTCTATCCAACTTCTTACGGAGCGCAACATTACGATACTGAGTGGCTAATTCATCCTGATGGCATTCTTGATCCCAGCCGTTGGTTCATTATTATTCCCAATATGTTCGGGAATGGAATGTCAACTTCGCCTAGCAACTCTCAAGACTGTGGTTTGAGCGAACGAGGTTTTTGGTTTACTCATGTAGATAATGTTTGCGCTCAAGAACAGCTATTGCGAGAAGTGTTCAAAGTTGAACGTCTGGCGCTGATTTACGGTTGGTCAATGGGCGCACAGCAAGCGTATCACTGGGGGGCATTATTTGGCGATCGCGTTGCTCGGATTGCTGCTCTGTGTGGTACAGCTCGCACCACCGACCACAATCGTATTTTTTTACTAAGCCTACGCGCCGCCTTAACAGCAGACCCTGCATGGAATGGCGATCGCTTTGAAGTGTTCCCAGAACGGGGATTGAAAGCTTTTGCCCGGATTTATGCGAGTTGGGCTGCTTCCCAAGCGTTTTATCGGGAGGGTATTTACTATCAGCTGGGTTATACATCCCTAGAAGACTACTTGTTGCGTGCGTGGGAATCTACCTACAGAAAACGCGATCCCCACAATTTACTAGCGATGCTCGACACTTGGCTACGCTGCGATGTCAGCGATAACTCAACTTATCAAAAAGATTATAAAGCTGCTCTGGCTGCAATTCCATCTCAGACACTGGTAATGCCTGCCACAACAGATTTATACTTCACTCCAGAAGATTGTGCTGCTGAAGCTGCCCTAATTCCTGGGGCGAAGTATCTTCCAATTCCCTCAATTTGGGGACACCGAGCAGGTAACCCCTACCAACATCCTGAAGATGCAGCTTTTATTCGTGCTGCTATCCGGGAATTACTGGAAGAATGACGAATTGAAGGAGACAGATGGCAGTAAATAGAGGGATTCAGTTTTTCTCTATTTGAAACATAATCTTTGTCAAATCTTTAAGCTACACAAGAGCTAAAGATGGCGATCGCTAGGAAAATGAGTTGAATGAAATTTAGGCAGTTTGACACAAAGGACAAGAAGGAGCGAAATGGGACTTAGCGACAGACTTTTGAACCCGCCGGATAAAAAGACCATGATTGTCGATGACTGTTGCAATCTGATAGAAACACAGATTGCTTCCAAGTCAGGCATTAGTGGCATAACTTTAAAAACAGCTTTTGCCGCCTTGAAGGGTGTCAAGCCAGGGTACATTCCCTATGTCGTTGAGCAGATTCTGCCGCAGTGCCTCACAGCGCTTGATCCCATCTGGAGCGAGGGCGAGCAAAAAGGTGACCCAGTTGATCACCTCGTTACCAGTCGCTCTGATACGGCGGACGCACTGCTAGGCGTTACCGACGCGAGAGTGCAGAAAGCAAAGCGCCCAATCGTGCGAGGAACCTATGAAAAATTCCGTGGTTCGGCCAAAAAATACGTAGAGGAAGCAGTACCAGACTTGGCAAAAGTAATTGGTAAGTACGCCAATAACTGATTGAGGTAGGTAGCCGTCACTCTTAAGATATGAACCAAGCCTGCTTCCGCAGGCTTTTTTTCTTGGCAAACATTAACCAGCTTGGGCAATTAATTGGGTGGCAATCTGCTGCGCTTGGTTAATGGGGATGGCGAATCCGATTCCTTGGGCCCCTTGAATGATCGCGGTATTAATGCCAATGACCTGCCCATTTTGATTCAGTAGTGGCCCACCCGAATTACCGGGGTTAATAGCTGCATCTGTCTGAATAAAACGAACCTCGCGGCTGCGTGCGCCGATCGCACGGCTAGAACGCTCTGTGCCACTGATAATCCCGACTGTAACGGTGTTATCTAAACCGAGAGGGTTACCGATCGCGATCGCCCATTCTCCAATTTTTAATTGTTCAGAATTACCAATGCTGACAGTCGGTAAATTATTAGCCTGAATTTGGATAACTGCTACATCTGTCGCTCTATCTGCCCCCAATACTTGACCTGTGAAGCGACGACCATCTTTCAATGTCACAGTTACTCTGTCTGCACCAGAAACTACGTGAGCGTTAGTCAAAATTAAACCATTTGACCTCATAATAAACCCTGAACCAGTTCCCCGTGCCACCCGCGTACCAGATAGTGTATATCGACTAGCAGTTGTGCGCGTGGAGTCAATGCGAACCACTGCTGAACCAGTTTTTTCTACCGCTTCAGCAATAAAGTTGTTATTTGTATTCACCGAAGAACTAGAAGGCAACTGTGCAATTGTTGGTTGAGACAGCACTGGCTTGGTGGGCATCAAATGCACTCCAGCAAGTGCTGACACAGCTCCCATAGACACTAAAGACAAATTGATTAGAGATTTTTTCAAAGAAAAATTAGTAGACATTGCAGATTTCTAAGTTAAAGAATTGAAAATGGGTATTGGGCATGGGGCATTGGGCATTGAGAACACAAGGAGTAATATCGTGTTCGGTTAAAGACTTATCATGAAGACCGCAGGGGGCAGGGAGCAGGGGAGACAAGAGGATAAATCGTTACTCGTAACTCAGCACTCAGCACTCAGCACTCCTCACTCAGCACTATTACTTGGCTTGCAGTAACTGCTTGACGATACCCACCCCTACTTGAGCGGTTTCATTCAGTAGTTTTGGATCTATTGTTTTATCGTTTGGACTGTGATAATTCGGATCTTGACCACGGTAGAAAAACAGGACTGGCACGTTTTTGTTAGCAAATGGTGCATGGTCGCTACCACCATAGGTATATGAACCCAAGGTTTTGATGTCTGAATCAACAGCTTTGGCGATCGCAGTTAATGACGATGTGCCACCAATCAAAAGCTGATTGTTAACGCCAACCATGTCGAAATTCAGCATTCCTTTCAACCCTGAGAGGAACTCTGGTTTAGCAGTATCTACAAAAGCTCGTGAGCCATGTAACCCGTCTTCTTCGCCATCAAAGGCGACGAACCAAGTTTGACGAGCCAGATTTGTGTTAGCTAAGTTACGCGCAATCGCCAGTACAACTGCTGTTCCCGAAGCGTTATCATTTGCTCCAGGGGAACCTGGCACAGAATCGTAGTGTCCACCAAGTATCAGTTTTGGCTGAGTTACACCTGGTAGATGAGCAATTACATTACGTCCGTTAACAACTTGTCGTTGAGCATTGACATTGAGGCTGACATTAACTGGTGCATTTTGCGCTTGCTGAAGTAAAGGATTACCGCGATCGCCCGAAAGTCCTAAGACAGGAATTTTTGCTGATTCACCCAACGTCGCACCGTTTAAATTACCTGGTTGATTGTTAACAACAACCAAACCAACCGCCCCAGCCGCAGCAGCATTACTGGCTTTTTGAGAAAAGCGGATTTCACCACGCCGGACAATGGCGATCGCGCCTTTGACATTCACCTTGGCAAAGTCATCAGGTCGCCCAAAATTGGGAACTGCTACTAGTGGTGCATTCAGCTTTCCCGGAATCGTGCCATTGAGTGCTTTACCTTCGATATTCGTACCATTAATGGTGAGATTTGAACCTAAGTCTACAAACTTTTCATAATTAAAAGTCTGAACTTCGGCAACATAACCAGCCTGACGGTACCGATCAATTAGATAGCTGCTAGCCTTTTCCATAACTGGTGTACCAGCTACTCGCGGGCCCATATTCACCAAAGCTTGCACATCTGCATAAGTTGCATTGGTGCGATCGCCTTTGGCGCTACGCTTTGCGTAATCGCTTTCTTGCGCCTCGGCTTTTGGTATTTCAACAATATTATTTAAGCGAGTTGACTGTACGCAAGCTGTCGGTAGTGAAACTAGGACAGCCACTAGCGCCGCATTTAACCAAGAATTTGTAGTCATTTTAAGTAGAAGGCAGAACGCAGAAGGAAGAATACTTCTCCTGAGTGCTTTTTGCGAGTCTGTGTTTTAGGTTTAATCATTTCCACCTACTCAGATTCTGTTATTCTTATTGTGTTAGGTAAGAATGACAAAATAATGTCAATCTGTATTAAATCCCCAGTGAGTGACTAGTACAGCAAGGCAGAATTTAAGGGACTTCCAAGTAATACCAATTGAAAAAAGAATGCGACAGATGGGTAGGGGCACGGCAATGCCGTGCCCTTACGAATAATCTATGTGTCGCAAACATTATTTGAATTGGTATAAAAAAATATCCCATCGCATTGCTGACTTTTCACGGCATCTGGAAAACGACATTTTGAGCTTTTCTCAAACCCTAATTTTTACGTTAGCGATTTTCATTAACTTAGAGCTATTGAGAATTAGCCTGTGGAAAAAGCTACGTTGTTTAGCGGTTTGAGGACTTACCGTGAAAAGTCAGATCGCATTGAGGGCAGGGGAGAATAACAGCCCAATAAACAATCGGTGCAGTTAACCTACACCGATCGCCAAATATGACTCGAATTTAACATTCTATTGTCTCACGCCAATGCTGAAGCTTGGGGTTTAGCAAAAATCATCCGTCCTGCGGAAGTTTGCAAAGCACTGGTGACTACAACTCGCAATTCACCGCCTACATAACTACTACCTTCTTCAACGACAACCATTGTGCCATCGTCTAAGTAGCCAATTCCCTGGCTTGGTTCTTTGCCTTCCTTGAGAATTTTGAGGTCAAGGTTGTCACCAGGTAAATAGGTGGGACGAACAGCGTTAACTAAATCATTGACGTTCAATACTGGTACTTTCTGTACACTAGCAACTTTTGACAAGTTGTAGTCATTAGTTAGTAGTGTGCCGTTGATTTCTTGGGCAAAGCGCACTAACTTGGCATCGACTGTGGGAATATCTTCGTAGTCAGATGGGTTAATCAAAATGCGATCGGGGTAAGTTTCCTTAACGCGGTTGAGAATTTCCAATCCTCGCCTTCCCCGTACCCGCTTTTGGTCTTTGCTAGCATCGGCTACTTGTTGCAGTTCTTGTAAGACAAATTGCGGCACAATAATTTGTCCTTCCAGAAAACCTGTTTCCAGAAGCGTTTCAATGCGACCATCGATAATGCAACTGGTATCTAAAACTTTAGTATTAGCAGGTTTTAGAGTCCCTTCCGCCACCATCGTTTCGACGGTGTTGGGATTAATGAATCGCAATAATCCTCGCCCGTGGGTATCTGCTAAATTCATGCCAGTCACTGACAGCAAAATACTGCCGACGACTGCTACCAAGGGCTTAATAAAGCTAAAATCTGTAGGAATGGGTAACAAAAATAATGGGGCCAGCATCAAGTTGGCGACCAATAACCCAATCACTAAGCCAATAGCACGCGTTAAGATCACTTCGAGTGGCAATTCTCGGACTTGTGCTTCTAAGCGACGATATGTCGTCTGGAAACTCAGCCCAACTGCACCGCCAATAATGGCGGCAAAAACGGCAACAACTAGGCGTAAAGCTTCTAAGTTTGTCACCCTGTCTAGTGCCCCATTGGGTAGTAGTTCAATGCTGTAGAACCCTATTCCCGATGCAGCAAAGATAAATGAGAGAATAATAATTGCATCAAGCATGGTTGTGTTGTTTTCCTGCAACTGTGTTAACCAACAGAGTTAAGTATTTTTTATTTCATCGGTAAAATGTATTCAGAAATATTTCCTTAACTCTAGGGGTTTAAGCAGGCAATATCTGCAAACATTATAACCAAATAGTTTTAGCTTAATATTTTTCATCCTTTTGTTATACAACTTGTAAATAAACTAATAAATTTCATTGATTGTAATTTTCAGTATGGTTAATTTTATTCTTTCTCAAAATGGTTAAAAAAGTTAATTTTTTTAGTATTCCAAGTTCTGCTTATGTGCATATTCCTTTTTGCAGACGCAGATGCTTTTACTGTGATTTTCCTATATCTGTTGTGGGCGATCGCTTGCGTGGTGAAACATCTGGTACTATCTCCCAATATGTTGAAGTGCTATGTCAAGAAATTGCCAGCACACCAACATTTAGTCAACCGTTGAAGACAATTTTTTTTGGCGGTGGTACTCCTTCGCTGCTTTCAACAGCACAGTTACAGCAGATCCTAGCAGCATTAGAGGAGCGTTTTACTCTTTCACCTGGTGCGGAAATTTCGATGGAAATAGACCCAGGAACGTTTGATTTACCACATATAACAGGCTACCGCAGCTTGGGGGTGAATCGCGTAAGCTTGGGTGTACAAGCGTTTCAAGAAGAGTTATTAAAAGTAGCTGGGCGATCGCACTCAATTGCAGATATTTTTGCAGCTGTGGAGTTAATCCGCAAAGTCGAGATTCCCGAATTTAGTTTAGATTTGATTTCTGCTCTACCGCATCAGTCTTTGGCTCATTGGCAAGATTCACTAAAAAAAGCAGTAGCGCTCGCCCCAACTCACATCTCTATATATGACCTTACCATAGAGCCAGGCACAGCTTTTGGTCGCTACTATACACCTGGTTCTAGTCCTTTGCCGACAGATGAAACCACAGTCAAAATGTACCAGATGGCACAGCAAGTTTTGACTGGTGCAGGTTATCAGCATTATGAAATTTCCAACTATGCCCAACCAGGACATCAGTGCCAACATAATCGAGTTTATTGGGAAAATCGCTCTTATTATGGTTTTGGTATGGGTGCAGCCAGTTACGTAGAAGGTAAGCGGTTCACTCGTCCACGTAAAACTAAAGAGTATTATCAGTGGGTGAAAGCAGGCTGTGAAATTGATTGCGAAAAAACACCACCAGAAGAAGTATTATTAGAAACCTTAATGGTAGGGTTGCGTTTAGCAGAGGGTGTAAGTTTGGCAGCGTTGGCGGCTGAGTTTGGGGAAGGGAAAGTAGAGGAGATTTACAAATTTTTGCAGCCGTATTTTCATAAAGGTTGGGTAGAAGTTGTTGGAGAAAGGTTGCGCTTGACCGATCCCCAAGGCTTTTTATTTTCTAATGTAGTTTTGGCAGCATTGTTTGCAGAGTTTGGTGATTAAACTACAAATGCGGTTGATTCACTTAAAAGTAGTTTTCACAAATTAAATAGGACTGCTATAGAAGAGAACTTGATAACATAAAACAACGTCAGCTTGAACTAAACCATATCGATTTATAAAAAATCTAACTAAAAATTATGAATAAGCAATTAGAACAGTTTGCTAGTGATAATTATTCTGGCATTTGTCCTGAAGCACTGGAATACATGATTAAAGCTAATTATGGTAGTGCGCCAGCTTATGGTAATGATGAATGGACTCAAAAAGCAACAGATTATTTTCGAGAATTGTTTGAAATTGATTGTGAAGTATTTTTCGCTTTTAACGGTACAGCTGCAAATTCTTTATCTTTAGCTGCGCTTTGTCAGTCATATCACAGCGTTATCTGTCATGAAACATCGCACATAGAAACAGATGAATGTGGCGCACCGGAGTTCGCTTCTAATGGTTCTAAATTATTACTCGCTCCCGGAGAAAATGGGAAGTTAACACCACAAGCAATAGAGTTAATGGTAACTAGGCGCACTGACATTCATTATCCCAAACCAAAAGCTATTAGTATTACGCAATCAACTGAAGTAGGAACTTTGTATTCTCCTGAAGAACTTTTAGCAATTAAAGAAATTGCTCGTAAGTATAACTTAAAAATTCACATGGATGGCGCTCGCTTTGCTAATGCAGTAGCCGCCATGAATAAAAGTCCGGCTGAAATGACTTGGAAAAGTGGTGTAGATGTGTTATGTTTTTGTGGCACAAAGAATGGCATGGCTTTAGGTGAAGCGATACTTTTCTTTAATAAAGCGTTAGCAGAAGATTTTGACTATCGGTGCAAGCAAGCAGGTCAGCTAGCTTCAAAAATGCGGTTTATTTCCGCGCCTTGGTTGGGTTTACTAGAAACTGGCGCATGGCTCAAAAATGCGCGACACGCAAATCAATGTGCTGAATACTTAGAGATGCAACTATTAAATATAGATGGCGTTGAGATAATGTTTCCTAGAGAAGCCAATGCTGTGTTTGCCAAGCTACCAGCTTATGCTATTCAAACTTTGAGAGAAAAAAATTGGCAGTTTTATACATTTATTGGTGTTGGGGGAGTACGTTTTATGTGTTCTTGGAACACGACGCAAGCCAGAATTGATGAATTGATTAGAGATATTAAGGAAGCGATCGCTTAAAGTAATACTGTGATGCGAAATTCAAAATACTCTAGCAAAGCTCTCCTATGCCAAAATGAAAATAACTAATACCATAAGGTGAGCGATCGCTCTGAAAGCTAGATAAAGGATTGACCTGAGCTATGGCAGAAGAAACCAATCATAATCAAGCGGGAGAAGTAGCTCCCAGCACTGTTGACAAACAGGCCCCCAGTGTCGCTGAAGAACACGCTCCTAGCACTGACGAACCAGTAGCGACAGACCTCCCTACTGCCAACGCGCCAGATCCCAAAGCAGTAAACGCAGAAGATAATCCTAATGCCGCCAAACCAGCGGCGGCGGCTCCCAAGCGCGAGAAACCAGCAGCTAAAGCAGGAGCAGAAGAAAAACCCGCAGCCGCAGCTAAAGCAGCCAAAAAGGAAAAAGCCCCAGCTGTTGAAGATAAGCCATTTGTAGAGTTTATACAGCAAGAGTACTTACCTGCTGTGCAAACTGCGATCGCCCAGCAAGGTGTGTCAGATTTACAATTGTCTTTTGCTAAACAGAAGTTTCCCATCGCCGGCTTTGAATCAGCCGAGGAATGCTGGCAACTTATAGGAAGTTGGCAAAACGGTTTGCGTCAGTTTAACCTGTATTTCCCCGATGAGGATATTCAAGGGAAAAAAGGATTTTCCTGCAATGAGGGTAAAAAGCCTAGCACACTTGAGTCATTCTTAATCGATGAACGCAAAATCACTCTTGACTTGCTGGTGTTTGGCTTAGTGCAGCGATTGAACGGTCAAAAGTGGCTAGGTAGAAATTAGTTACTACTGGGGACTGGGGATTGGGCATTGGGCATGGGGCATTGGAGAAAGCTATCTCCCCACTCAGCACTCAGCTTCAAATCTCGTGGAAATGGTAGGTGACGGCTCCAGTGATGGGGTCGTTATCTATTTTTACATAACCTGATTTAAGCATCTCCTTAAGTGTCGTTTCCACCTCCGCAAAGCTGGCTCCCGTTGCTTTCACACCTTGAGTAACAGTGAGAGTCCCACCCTTATTTTCTGCTGCTTCAATCAGTTTAATCATTAGTTGGTTACCACTGGGGCGGTAAACTTGGGAAGCGATTACAGGTTGATTTAGCGGTACACCCAAGGGCGATAAACCAGCTTTGGCCATGAGTCTAAGATCGTGTTCTTCAACCATACCGGGAATGAGGAATAGATCCACCAACTGCCCCATATACAATAAACCGCCAGTACAAAGCCACAACACACCCGTCGCAATTTTGCCATTGTATAAACGGTGCAGTCCTCCTAAGCCAACAAACCCGACTGCACATAAGATGTAGGAGACAAGAAGACGGTCTTTATTAGTGTTGTTGTCAACATTCATGTTGTTTTCGACCCCTTGGATTCGCACTTATTGTCTAAGACGATGTTCTGATGCTGTTTTGTTTCATCACTAAGTTGGTCTTTTTAGCCGACAATGAAGCATAAAAATTATTTTTCTTTTGCTTGTTGCCGCCAGTTTGGACAATTCGGGGAACTCGTCCATCTAGTCACCCCTATTGTTAAGACAACTTCTAGGTCACTACCAATTTTCAATTCTCGATTCCGTCGAAATTGAAGTATTGTTGCAACTCTTAACGTTTTTCCTACATTTTTTCATCCTGCACCTTGGTAGACTGAATTTTATACAAATGGTTTATTGTCGTTTAGTTGCGCCTTGCGATCGCCTTCGGCAGTGGGCGAAGCCCAATCGCCTGACCTTTGGCTTTCAGGTGTACTCAAGATAATAAAGACAAAAGAGAAATCAAGACATGGTAGATTCCCTAAAAAAACCAGGCTTTGAAGAAATACGTCCAGGGATTAAAGCCCCGGCAAAAGAAACCCTGTTAACACCCCGGTTTTATACAACCGACTTTGATGAAATGGCGCGGATGGATATCTCCGTCAACGAAGACGAGTTACAAGCCATTCTGGAAGAGTTTCGTGCTGACTACAACCGTCATCATTTTGTTCGGGATGCCGAGTTTGAACAATCCTGGGATCATATTGATGGGGAAACTCGCCGTTTGTTTGTTGAATTTCTAGAACGTTCCTGTACGGCTGAGTTTTCCGGCTTTCTGCTATACAAAGAACTCGGTCGCCGCTTGAAAGATAAAAGCCCTCTATTGGCAGAATGCTTTAACCTGATGTCACGGGATGAAGCACGTCATGCTGGCTTTTTGAACAAAGCGATGTCAGACTTTAATCTCTCCCTAGATTTAGGGTTTTTAACTAAGAGCCGCGATTATACCTTCTTTAAACCGAAATTTATCTTCTACGCTACTTATCTTTCAGAAAAGATTGGTTATTGGCGATATATCACGATTTATCGCCACTTAGAAGCACATCCTGAAGACCGGATTTATCCAATATTCCGATTCTTTGAGAACTGGTGTCAGGATGAAAATCGTCACGGCGATTTCTTCGATGCAGTGATGAAATCCCAACCGCAAATGCTCAATGATTGGAAGGCAAAGCTATGGAGTCGGTTCTTCCTGTTGTCAGTATTTGCAACGATGTACCTGAATGACATCCAACGCAAAGATTTTTATGCTTCACTTGGACTAGATGCGCGGGAATATGACATATATGTCATCAAAAAGACCAATGAAACCGCAGGAAGAGTGTTCCCGTTGATGCTGGATGTAGACAATCCAGAGTTTTATCAACGGTTAGATGTTTGCGTCAATAATATGGAAAAATTGAGTGCGATCACTAACTCCAAAACTCCCAAATTCTTCCAATTCTTCCAGAAACTACCAGTTTTAGCCTCCATAGGCTGGCAACTTTTACGGTTGTACCTGATGAAACCAATTGATGCTGTTTCTGCTCAAGGTATGGCCCGCTAGTTAATCAAATTACTAAATCTAGAGTGGTTCTGTTTAGTGCAGAGCCACTTTTTTTATTGCAAAATTAGCATCATAAATTAATACGGGTTCCATTACACGAATGGGCTACTTTGTAATTTTCCACAAAATGCACCAGGAATGCTGGTAAGGAAATTGATAACTTTTCAACCTGCATAATCTTACCAAATGGTAGTAATAAGATTCTTACTCAATGGTAGTTTATGGAGTAGTAATATTTTTTAGATTGTTCACTGCTTAGGGGAGCAAAATACCGAAATATAGAGTCAAATACAGAAATAGTTGCAAATATTTAGCTATCCAGCGATGCTCAAGGGTTCTTCCAATAAGCTGCCACTTATATTAATATTCTGCTTATTTACTAGCTTTTTACCTGCCTCTGGATCAGTTTTCTGTCCAGCGATCGCCAATGACGGATATGGTAGAAATTATGGCACAGATGGCAGCAAAGGCACTGATGGGCGTCCTGGTAGAAATGGTCGCAACGGTCAGAACCAGAGTATTTTTGTTGATGGTTCTTCTGCCAATCTTGATCTGTCAGGTGAGAATGGTGAAGATGGTGAGGATGGCATACGTGGTTATCGACCTGACTGCGGTTACCAACCTGACAACGTAAGCCATGACATCAATGCACCGGATGGAGGTAATGGTGGTGACGGCGGTAAAGGAGGAGATGGCGGCCATGGCGGCTCTATTACAGCCTACTACACTAATTTGGCAGACTTGCGGAATGTTTTTGTTCGGGCTACAGGAGGAGAAGGCGGGCGTGGCGGACGCGGTGGCAACGGTGGGGTAGGTTGTAACTGTCGTCAACGGAGTTGGGAAGTGGAAACTTGCCAAGGAACTCCCGGTACACCTAGTTACAAATGCACGAAAAAGCGTTACAGATGCCACGACGGTAGAGATGGGCGATATGGTAACAGTGGCAGCAATGGCAGTCGAGGACGCTTAGGAACCTTAAGTATTATTAAGGGCAAAGAATCCTTGGTGGATGATATTCCCACGTTGCAAACCCCAATTTCGGAACTGACAGGTAAACAGTTCAACCTCTCAAAGAATAAGTGGAATCTACGGACAGGAGCCGCCTCTCTACTTGCTCCTGGTTCTGTGATTGCTGATGAATACCGGGAGTTTGATCAACGATTGGAAGGGACTTTTCAACTGATTTGGCGAGACAAGCAACCCCTTACCAGCTTTGCTAACCAAGCTGCAACCTTAAATTTAAACGATAGCAAGCAGGTAGAAATTACTTTTCCTGAAGATTTGTGGATTGATGGTAGCAGTAAGACAGAGGCTAACTTAACAACCTTTACTGTGAACAATGCGATCGCCAAAAAAGATGCCACACGCCTAGCAGTGGCAGAATTTGCTGGTGCAGAACAAAACCTCAACTTGAAAATAGTCGATTTGGCAGCAAAATCCAACATCATTCAGACTCAATTTCGTGTCAAATTCCGGGCACAGGATAACTTGTCTGGCTTGTCTGACTACCAAACTGTATATGAAGGAGAAATTCCGGCTGAACTTGTAAAGCGCGACTATAACCGTTTTATCCTTGCTTTAGGCAAGCTACCAATTCGTGTGACTGCCCTTAACCCCGGTGTAAATGTTGATATAGAAGTAGTGGCAACCCGTTCCTTAAGTGGACGTTCAGCAAAGCAAAGCATTAACTGGCAAGGTGCGATTCGTAGGGGTATAGGGCTGTAAATATTCAAAACCCTTATACCGATTCTTCAAAATAAGATTGTTTGACTTTTTTAATTACGAATTACGAATTAAGCAGATTTCTTACCTTCTGAGACAATCTGCGCCAGAAGATAACCTGTAAAGTCTAAAAACTGATCGAGTAAACTGCCGATAACACCAATGTAGAGTATCGACTGAATTATGTAATTGGTGTTGCCAGCTTTATAAGCATCCCAGGCAAGCAAGCCAAGTCCTTTTGGCCCGATCAACATTTCTGTAGCAATAACTGTAAACCATGCTACCCAAATGCCAACTTTCAAAGCATGAAATATATGAAAGATAGCGGCTCGAAAGTTATTATTTTGTCTATAAAAATGCCGCATACCTATTGCTGTATTAACAATCATTGACCAGAGAGTGCCAGAAAAAATTACGACCACGGCTGCGGCTTCGCCCTCTTTAAAAATTATGAGCGCAATCGGTAGTAAGGCTATAGGGGGGATACTATGAGGTATCTGAAATATCCGCTTTAATAGCTGATAAACCGTACCATTTATGCTTATTAAGTATCCAATAAAACTACCTAAAACAGCGGCTGGGATATAACCGACAAATAATTTTTGTAGGCTCGATAAAACATCCAAAAATACACTATGTTCCATGCCTCAGTTCTCATTTGGAAAGTCTGGGGAATACTGCGGCAGTTGCATAAAATGGCAAAGATACAAATAAGCAGGAGGTGTTACAGTCTGATTAAATTAACTCTATCAAAAAAATCAAGCCTGATTAAAAAATTAAATAAAATTTGAATAATTTACTTTCTGAATGGCTTTAACCTAAAACTTGAAAAAATCACATTAAATATTATTTGATACCGTTATTTTGTGAGTAATTAATCATCAGTAATCAGTACACAGCCTCAAGACTGAGTAATTGATTACTGATAATTGAAAACTGATTATTTTCCCATATTACGTTTCATTTGTTCCAACTCGTCTTGGGTTTCCCAACGGCGAAACTTGTCTTCTAAGTCGTCAAAACTGCTAGAATAACTGCTGCTTGGATTCGACCAACCATTAGTTTCTAAACGCTGTTGAGCTTGAGCTTTAGCACGTGCTGTTTGTGCTTCAGTAGCTTTGGCTTGTACTTCTTGTCGCCGCGACTGAATTTTTTGTAGTAGTTCTTTAGATTGATTAATGCGTTCTTTCAGCCCCTGCATATGTCCCCAGCGTTGATTTCCTTCGCGTAGTAGGGTTGCTTCTCTCTGTTGTGCCGCAGTTGCTAAATCTTCTCGTCCAGCAGCTTTTGCCTTTTGAACACGGATGTGCCAACGCTGAATTTCTTGAGCGGTGGACAAAATTTCCTCTTGCGATCGCTTTTCCTGTAATTGTAAATCTGCAACCAGCTTTAAAGTATCTTCCTCTTGCTCCCGCAACTGTTCTAACAGCGCTTCTAATTCCAAATGAGGATTATTACGCAAGAATTCTTCTAAACGGTTTTCTAGAAACCGACTTAAATCATCAAATAAGCCCACTGCCAGAACTCCAGAGTCAGGTATGTGATTTTATTGTAGTAATTATAATCATCGGCGGAAAGCGGATCGTAATAGTTCACTGTAAAATAGCTTTCATTTCTGATGAGTTTTTATACAACATCATTCTTTTAAATAAGTTAAAGGTTGTTTGAAAAGTAGTTGGCTGTGATTTTAAACACTTATTGATCCCCCCTAACCCCCCTTAAAAAGGGGGGAAACTTCTTAAAGTCCACGGCAGTTACTACAACGGGGGGAACCTCCGCAACGCACTGCCTCCCCTTTTTAAGGGGGATTTAGGGGGATCTAAAACGTTTTGCTACCAACAAGAGGACTTTTAAAACATCCTCTTAAATTCTTACTCTAGATACAGGCAGATTTTACCTTATAAGTGATATATGCACGGTAACGATTGTTAATCTTAAGACTGTTCAAGTTTATCTACTTAGACGAATTTATGACTATTACCATTAGTGGGACGCTAGATATAATCTTCCAAGGCTATCAAAGTACATCGGTAGGGACACAACAATGTTGTGCCCAATAATCTGTACCTCACTCGTTTGCAACCTGCTGTATGTCAACAAACTCTCAACTTCTGCTTGATAAATTAAGATTTTAATTTTGTGCAGTATCGCATGATCGATTTTTATTTAACTTAACCATATAAAATAACAGACAAAAGCGGTTGTTTATATATGCGATACAAAGTCAAGCTTAACAAAACGAATGTAGGATATGCTATTTGGTGTCCTGCTTTACCAGGATGCTGGACTTTGGGAGCAACAGAAGAAGAGGCTTTAGAAAATATCAAAGGTGCGATTAAAGCTTATCTAGAAACTGTTGATGAAGTAACTCAAAATGCAGAGCTACGTTATGTGGAAGTTCGATGAATTTAAAAAATCATGTATTGATAATAATCGATTAGGTTATTTTTTGTATTTAATATTGCAAATTTATTTTTACTGTATTTTTTAATTTTGAATTGATTACAGCGGCGTTACCCAATAAGCAATACCTCTGACAATTTGCTTTCTAAAACCAAATAAAGGTAAATTATCTTCAGTTAAACCTAGGTAAGTCCAATGTGGAATATCATTTTCTACAGTTTGAAACCAGCCATTTTGATTTAAAGCTTGTCTCTGCTTTTGACTTGATACGCGTAAATCAATTGCTAATCCCCAGAGATGTTGTGATGTTCCAGGCGGTGCAACTATTCCAAGTATTACTGTTTCTTTACCTTGGCGAACTTTTTCTAAAGTTCTATCGTTAGCATATTTGTGCCAAAATCTTAAATTTGTGGTGAAAGTACGAGTACAATCACCACTACCATAACCAGATTTGAGGGAAATATTTTGTAGCGATCGCGCTTTATTAAAAGCTATTGTTGCTGGCTGTTGTAAATAACAATCATTAGTACCATCAACTTTCAGCATTGTTAAAGTAGATTGGAATTCTTTGGTTTCTTGTTCGTTGTCAAAGATAACTTTTTTAGGCAGTTTAATTTCTGGTTCTTGATTCGCATATGCTGCACCATACTGACGCAGCAAAATATATTCAAAAGTGCCAGCTTCAGGAATAGTTAATAACTTATTAGTAATTGCAGACAAAAAACGCTGCTGCTCATTTAATTGCGGATTGGGAGTAAATGGTGTAACTGGAGATGGTGTTATTGCCTGTTGGGAGGAATCTTTACATGGCAATGAGCTACAGTCAATGAATTGTGCAGTATTACCAACCAATTTGTGGTGAGCAATTCCGTTACTAGCAACTAAAGCAAAAACGATAAAGAAAATAATACTAAAAAAAGCCGTCTTCCGCAAAATTCGTTGCATATACAAGTATTACTTTAAATTACAGCCTTTTTTCGTAGCGAATTGATGCCTGAAAATACTTTGTGCTTACTTCGCGTCCCTCCGCCTTGAAAAAAGCTACGAATTTATGCAAAGCGGGACTTAGGCATAGGATTGTTCAATGATTGAAACAAATTATGACAAAACCCCATATATTTTACTAAAGTTTTAAATCTAAACAGACTAATATGTAGGCGCTAAATACATAGTTATTTTCATAACTTGTTGCATATCAAACTACATCCATGAAACCACGGGATCAGCTAAAATTGGAAATGACTTTAAGCTTGCTGACACTGTAAGTATGACCATGCACAATTCCGTTGAATTTCAAGACGCTTTTGATGTGATTGTCGTCGGTGCAGGTCACTCCGGTTGCGAAGCGGCCCTTGCCACTGCACGCCTCGGCTGTCGTACTCTGCTGTTGACACTCAATTTAGATAAAATCGCTTGGCAACCTTGCAACCCAGCCGTGGGTGGGCCGGCCAAATCCCAGCTAACCCATGAAGTTGATGCGCTGGGTGGTGAAATTGGCAAGATAGCAGACCGTACTTACCTGCAAAAGCGCATTCTCAATTCTTCACGGGGGCCAGCAGTATGGGCATTACGTGCCCAAACAGACAAGCGGGAATATGCTGCTGTGATGAAAGGGATTGTTGAGAATCAAGATAACTTGATCATTCGGGAAGGAATGGCCACAGATTTGGTATTAGGCGCTAATGATGAAGTAATTGGCGTTCAGACTTACTTTGGTATGGCGTTCCAGTGTAAAGCAGTTATCCTAACGACAGGAACCTTTTTGGGGGGACGGATTTGGGTTGGTAATAAATCGATGGCGGCCGGACGTGCTGGAGAATTTGCCGCAGAAGGATTGACGCAAACCCTAAATCGTTTAGGATTTGAAACCGGAAGACTCAAGACTGGCACACCAGCACGGGTAGATAAGCGATCGGTAGACTACACTAAAATGTCGATCCAGCCAGGGGATGAAGAAGTCCGTTGGTTTAGCTTTGACCCTGAAGTTTGGGTAGAACGGGAACAAATGCCTTGCTACATTACCCGTACAACTCCTGAAACCCATCGCTTGATTCAGGAAAATTTGCACCTGTCACCTGTATATGGTGGTTGGGTAGAAGCTAAAGGCCCTCGTTACTGTCCCAGTATTGAAGATAAGATTGTGCGCTTTGCAGATAAGGAAAGCCACCAAATCTTTATTGAACCAGAAGGCAGAGATATTCCCGAACTTTATATTCAAGGGTTTTCTACAGGATTGCCGGAAAATCTGCAACTATTAATGTTGCGTAGTCTCCCTGGTTTAGAAAACTGTGTGATGTTACGTCCGGCTTATGCTGTGGAATACGATTATTTACCAGCCACCCAGTGTTACCCCACATTGATGACTAAAAAAATTGCTGGGTTGTTTTGTGCTGGACAAGTAAACGGCACAACAGGTTATGAAGAAGCTGCTGCTCAAGGACTGGTGGCGGGAATTAATGCAGCTCGCTTTGTGCGCGATCAGGAGATGATTATTTTTCCCCGTGAGCAAAGTTACATCGGAACCCTGGTTGATGACCTGTGTACGAAAGACTTACGGGAACCTTATCGGATGCTCACCAGTAGGTCAGAATACCGATTAATACTGCGTTCTGATAATGCTGATCAACGTCTGACACCTTTGGGACGCGAAATCGGCTTGATTGATGACCGCCGTTGGGATTTGTTTACCCAAAAACAAACACAGATTATCGCCGAAAAAGAACGGCTACACGCTACGCGGGTTAAGGAGCATGATGAAATTGGGGTAGCGATCGCCACCGATACCCAGCAAGCAATCAAAGGCTCAATCACCCTAGCTGACTTGCTGCGGCGGCCAGGATTTCATTACCTTCACCTTGATCGCTATGGACTGGGAAACCCAGAACTTAACACCATTGAGAAAGAAGGTGCAGAAATAGACATCAAGTATTCTGGCTATCTTGCTAGGCAACAAAATCAGATTGAGCAGATTGCGCGTCAGGCGCACCGCCAGTTACCTGCGGAGCTAAATTACACAACAATTGATACTCTCTCTAAAGAAGCACGGGAAAAGCTAAGTAAAGTAAAACCACTCACAATTGGTCAGGCTGCACGTATTGGTGGGGTGAACCCAGCCGATATTAATGCCTTGTTAATATATCTAGAATTACGCAAAACAAAGAATCAGCCGGAGTTTACAGCATTATCCTCAAAAAAACTTCATGAAGCGTGAGTATAGTAGTTAAGGAGGAGATGGGTATGATAGATGACATGGATTAAGAACTGGCATCATCAGCAGTCTCTGAATTCTTAGTTGAATTTAATACTACCCAACAATCAACTCGTCTCATTTGGACGTGCGATTGGATGTTTCATCAAAATCCTGACTCTCCGGCAGTAGGGGCGGTATTTCTCCGTCCTAGCAGCTACCACCCAAAAGCCTATGTTAAAAGAAGCCAGCACTCATCTCATTATTCCGGAAATCTCAGAAGACTTGATCGTCAATGAGCCTTGGTCGATAGATATTTATGCTGATGGTTTGATGAATGATATTTTTGCCGATATCGACCAAATTTTAGATGTTAGCGGGAATATAACTTCCCAAACTAGGAATTTAGGATATGGTTCGGCACAGACAGTTAAAATGCCACAGATTGTCTTGCCAAATCAACTAAACCGAACTGTACAACGAGTTCCTCAAAAGAGGAAGCCATTGAGTAAGGTTGTGGTTGGCACTCATGGTGTAAAACCAGTTAGTAGAAGTCCTCAAACAAGTAATCGTGCTTTGGGCAAGTTGCTAGTTGTGGGGTCAACTGTGGGTGTGGCGATCGCTGGTGTTATCTACTTGGTACACTCTGGGGTATTAACTTTACTAACTTTCACACCTACACTGCCTAAGCTTCAGGTGTCACAGCCGCAATTGCCTACAAAGGTAGATGTTGAGGCTGAGTTAGTTGACTATATGCTAGGAGCGCTGGCAGTTATTGATCGGCAACAATCCAGAAACAATTACAGTTCTGCCAACTCTGGACTGGCCGTTGCAGGAACTCCCAACCAAACAGCCTTAGCATTTGCTAACAATCAAAGGAGTGTTATCCTACCACCTCCTCTGGCGGCTAATAATACACCACCTGCTCCCAAAAGTTCTACAAACATTGTTGAGCGGATATATATACCTGTTTATCAAGCGCCTTCCCCAATGCGCTATACACCTCCAGTAATTCCTGGCGTTCCTAAACCCATATCATCAGTAGCGACTGCGACAGTATCTCAACCTGATACGGTGAAAAACGCCTTGAATTCAGTGCAGAAAGCACCCAAGCCGGTGAGTGTAAATATGTTGGCGGCGGCTGTGCGACCAGAACTTAAACCTGTGGCTGTGCGAACTGCACCAATCACCGTAGGAAAATCATCCAAACTTCTACCTGCATTCCCAGTAGTGCCATTCCGATCTGCACCACCGCAACTGTCTGCGGATACAGCACCCGTGGCTGTGGCATTTCAGCAACAGGTAACTCCTCCAACGACTGCGGCTCCTAGCCATACGTTAGAGGGATTGCTAGAGTTAGGAAGCAAATCTGCTGCTTTGTTTAAAATTGAGGGTGTAACTCAGCGCTTTGTCGTGGGTGAAAGAATTGGCTCAAGTGGCTGGACGTTAGTGGATGTTAGTAACGGCGAAGCTATCATCCGTCGTAACGGCGAAGTGCGGTCAATTTACACAGGACAAAAGCTGTAAACAATTTATACTTGCCCTCAAATCTCTTAAATTATGAGGTTGAGGTTCAACAAATTTCTAGGAATTGGCAATTGAGTAAAACTACAGATGCACTGTAGGTAGGGTATATCCTTACCTACTTAAGATAATGGCCGATTCCACTCAACTACGAATAATTAACAAAAACTCATGCTCATGTTAGAGAAGCAAAATATTATTTGCACCTAATTCTCTTCACTAAGCACCGTTTTGCATAAGTCCGTAGCTTTTTTCAACGCAGAGGGGCACAAAGTAAGCGCAGCGAAAAGTTGCGTGCGGGGGTTCCCCCCGTTGAGCAAACTTTTCAAGACAGAGTAACGCAGAGTATTTTCACACACCAATTCGCTACGAATTAATGAAAGGCTATACTTAGCGCTTCTATTAAAAACTTATTTAGGTAATTTCCTTTACCCAATAATACAGTAATTGCTCTAAATTGCTATACGGGGTATGACACCTCATTAATCTCTCAATAAAAATTATAGACGTATCTGAAGTTATAAAAGCGCGATCGCCTAATTAAAAGCCTTGCTTGAGTTAACTAATTGGTAATGTAAACCAAAATGTTGCCCCTGTTCCTAATGCACTGTTTACACCAATTTCACCACCGTGAGCATGAATGATTTGCTTACACAGATACAGTCCTAATCCCAAACTCACAGAATTGCGAGAGTTACTAGCTTGAAAGTAAAGGTCAAAAAGGCGTTCACTCTGTTGTTGACTGATACCCACACCGTTATCACTGACAGTGCAATAAATCTTGTCTTCCTCAAGATGAGCGTTGATTGTCAACAGCAAACCAGGGGCGTTATGTTTAACAGCGTTGACAATTAGGTTAGAGAATACTCGCCATAGTTGCGTTGGATCGGCATTTACTAATAGTAAATCTGCGGTCACCCAATTTGTTAAGGTTACTTGATTTTCTGCTAGCATTGGCTCTAAATCTGCGATCGCGGCTTCCACTATCGTATGCAATTTTATTGGTTGGCGTTGCAACACAACCCCTTGCACCTCGTTGGCATGAGCTTCCATTAATGAGTTAATCAAACTCAGCTGGCGATCGCTACTTTGAACCATCCGCTCTAAAATCGAACGTGAAATACTGATTTTGCTTTCTGGACTTGCAAGCAAATTCTTCAGTACCATTAAAGTGCCAAGTACCGGGTTACGTAAGTCATGAGAAACTGCATGAAAAAACACTCGTAGTGCTTCTTCAGCTTGCTTACGCTTGGTGATATCTTCAATAATTCCCTCGTAATAAAGCAGTTTTCCCTGTTCATCACGGACTGCGTATGCTTTTTCTGAAATCCAAACAATACTCCCATCGCGGCGATAAATTTGGGATTCAAATTCTGAGATCCTGCCATACTCTTCAATCAAGCGCACAAACTCTGCTCGACGGCTGGGGTCAACATATAATTGATGTGCAATATCTGTGAAGTTTGCTGTTACCTCTTCCGGTGATGAATATCCATAGATATTTGCTAATGCAGGATTTGCCGTAATGTACTTTCCATCAGGGCTGCTTTGGAAAATACCTTCAACGGCATTTTCAAAAATACTGCGATATTTAGCTTCTGCAACCTTGAGTTTTTGGTAGGCTGACTCTAGTTCTTTATGAGCGTAAAACTCAGAGCGTTGCAGGCGATCGTAAAGATAAACACCAATGTCACATATGGCACATAACCAAAACACATACAAGATAAACGTTACATTATATATTTCGGGGTGTTCGGGTAACGGTGTTTTTAATCCAAATACAGTATTGACTCCAAAATAGTAAATTAGCAAACCCAACTGAGTCAGAAAGTGCAGATGCCAACAAACTGGGATGAATATCGCTTGACTCAAAAACAGCAACGACCAACCGAGAGTATCAGGTAAGGCAAAACCCTTGAGTGTAGCGAAAAACTGTGATCCCAAACTAATTGATAAAGATGATCCTAAAAATAACAGTTCTGGATAACGATGACCGAACTTAGTTTTATGCAGGGCAAAACATACAAGTAGAGTCAGCAGCATCGCTACATTGATGAACAGCCCTTGAGTTTTGAGTGCCTCTGGTAGTTTTTCAAACTCTTTAAGGGGGAAAAATACGTCGTAAATGTTGCGTAAGGTAAAGGACAACAAGCAAATTAGCGCCAGCAATAACCATAGTTGCAATCTCTGCCACAAAAAGCGATGTCTAGCAGCAAGCCACTCTGTATCTTGACACCAACTTTTGGCAATGGCTGTAGTTTCATCTGTTGTTGATGCCGAAAAGGATTGTTTACACCACCTTTGCACTGTTCTCAATAAGGTAGCCATTAGCGTATTACCAACTTTACCACCATCAAAGGGTTTCCTATTTCCAGACTGCCATAATACCCTGGCCTTTTGATGGTAATTTATGGACAAGCGGTTGTAGATGAAGTTGCTAAAGGTAATGTAAACCAAAAAGTTAACCCGCGCTTGTGGTGGCTACTAACGCCAATTTCGCCACCGTGGGCTTGAATAATTTGCCGAACCAGATACATTTTTAAGGCAATACTTGTGGAACAAGAAGCTTGGGGATCGCGGACATATAAATCGAAGAGGCGATCGCACTCTAGTTTGCTGATTACTACACCGTTATCTTGGATTTCAGTGCGAATCATTCCGGCTTCAACTGTGGTTTTTAAAGTAAAATTTAATCCTGGTGGATTATTGTATAAGCCATGAGTAAATATATCTGCCAAAACTTTGTGTAACCGAGTTGGATCTGCCATCACCAAAGGTAAATCTTCAGGAACCAAGGTCTTGAGAGTTGCTTGATTTTGATTGAGCATTGGCTGCAAGTCTTTGATGATCGACTCCAGCAATGTGCTAAAATGCACCAGTTCACGACGAAGGACAATTCCTTTACCTTCGCAGCAATGCATTTCTAGTAATGAGTTAATCATTCCTAATTGGCGATCGCTGCCTTGAACCATGCGCTCAATTATAGAGCGAGGCACTGAAATTAGAGATTGTACAGATTCTTTACTGCACCCTTGACCTTTAAGTAAATTCTTTAACACCATCAAATTACCCATAGCAGCAGTTCGCAAATCGTGGGCAACAGTGTGTAACACAACATCTTTGACCCGTTGCAGTTCTTCTAGTTCCTGCATTTTTTGTTGTAGTTGTGCGGTGCGTTCTTCTACCTGGTGTTCTAAACTTGTGTTGAGTGTCGCCAGTTCTTGATAAATTTGTGCTTGCTGAATTGCGATCGCCAGTTGTTCTGACATTTGCTGTAGTAGATCAATTTCGATTGGCTGCCAATGACGAGGCCCAGAACATTGGTTAGCAATTAATGCACCAAACAATTCCTCACCTAGCATAATTGGTACAGCTAAGGTAGCCCTTGTCTGGAATTGTTCATAGTGTGCTTTCAATTTGGGAGATAGTGTGATTTGGTTAATATCTTCCACTACACGCACACGATTGGTTGTCAGTAAAGTTCTCAATTCTTGGAGATAGCTTTCATCTTGGGTTGTCCAACCTAATAGTGGTGGATAGTTGGAAACTACAGATTCAGCAACAATTTCGGCTCCTAACTTTGGCTCATTTAGACCAATAAAAACCCGGTCTACTTGCAAAAATTGCCTAACTTCGCTCACAGTGGTTTGGAGAATTTGGTCTAGATGAAGTGAAGAGCGAATTCGCGCTAGGGTTTCTGTTAATAGGCGATCGCGTTGTGCTGAAAGGCGTAATTGTGCTTCTACCTGCTTACGTGCTGTAATGTCGTGAGTTACTGCCAGTATGCAGGGAGTAGTATCTAAATCAATTACTTCTGCTGAAACTAGTGCTGTAATTATCTCCCCAGACTTAGTGCGAAATTCAACTTCTAAGTTACTAACGCATCCTGTGGTTCGCAACTCCTCCAACAATTTCATGCGATCGCACTTATTTACCCACATATTTAGCTCAAAAGCAGTCCGTCCAATCGCCTCATCTGGCTCGTAACCGGAAAGTTTAACAAAACTGTCATTAACTTCTAGATAACGTCCCTCTTGGAAAGTGCTGATTGTAATTGGATTAGGACTACAACGAAAAGCTTTAGAAAACTTTTGAGCCAGATTTTGCAGATTAGCTTCTGCTTGTTTGCGCTCTGTAATATCTCTGACAATTGTTAAGACTTCATCTGCACCGCTAACTACCAATCGTGCTTCATAATTTCGCATTCCCAAAGGCGTTGGTAGCTGATATTCACAAGTTTGCAAATTCTGAGAATCCAAAGTTTTGGCGATCGCTTCTTGGCAAATAGCCGCAACATCACTTGGCAAGACATCGTGCATATTTTTACCGATGATCTCTTCTTTTGAAAGGACAATATTTGCTCCGTCGCCTTTCAAGTCAAGATACTTACCATCACGGCTAACACGAAACATCAAATCAGGGATAGCATCCAAAATTGCTTTATAGCGCATCTGGCTATTACGCAATTGTTCTTCTGCTTGTTTGCGGTCTGTGATATCCATTATCAAGCCTTCCCACAACAGATCGCCGTTCGCTTGTCGTTTCAGTTGGGAAGCAGCTTGAATCCATTTGAGTTTGCCACTAGGTGTGATGATGCGACCTTCCCAACGCCAAGGTGTAAGAGTCGCAGCAGAGATAGCAACAGATTCTGCTAAGGTTTTCACATCCTGTGGATGAATCAGTTTGTGTAGTACCTGAAAATCTGCCTTGACAACTTCTGGTTCTAATTCATATAGTTCTCGACAGCCAGAACTAATATAAACAGCTTCCTGGGAACCATCTTGCTGTTGCAGGACTTGAAAAATCATTCCCGGTAGAATGGCAGCAACTTTTTCCAACAAAGTCATAGTCCCTTGTGGAAAATCTAGTTTATGCAGTGATTTTACAGTTTCATCCACTCTTTATGCCTTTGTTACGCAAGCGACTGATGTATGAGTTAAGGCGATCTTTGCCATCTTGACAGTTTTTATGCTAAGGGAATTATCGCCGACAACATATAAAACTACCTCTTCTTTCAGAGTAGTTCTGGATGCTGCGATCGCATTCACCCAATCGGGTGAACCATTTACCAAACGATTGCAAAAATTCCTAATCTTATTTACTTTCAGGCTGCTACAAACAGGCAGTATGCGAGTGGAGAAAAATTTTTACTTGGAAATCATAACTAACATTATTGCCGTTTGACATAATTTAAGATTCCCTGTCTCCTTAAACGGTGAACACTTAACTAGTTAACAATTTCAATTATTTAAAAAGATGACATTAACACAATCATTGACTCAAGAAAGTTTTACTCATGCTTTAATGGTGCTTGCCAATCTTGATAGTGATTTGGCTCGGATTTTAGAGACATTGGGGCCTCCACCCATCTGGCGAAGAGAAACAGGTTTTCCGACACTGCTGCAAATAATTTTGGAACAGCAAGTTTCTTTGGCGGCTGCAAAGGCTATTTTTAACCGTTTATGTGGGGTTGTGGAACCGCTGACACCAGAAAATTTCTTGACACTTGACGATGTTCAATTAAGAGTTTTGGGATTTAGTCGGCAAAAGATTCTTTATTGTCGTAGTTTGGCTGATGCAATCATAAGTGGTCAACTTGATCTAACCAAGCTGGAGAAAATGGACGACGCTGCTATTAGAACAGAACTAAAGCGTGTCAAAGGCATTGGAGACTGGACAGTTGATATTTACATGCTCATGGCACTACAACGCCCCGATGCCTTTCCCAAAGGCGATTTAGGGGTAGCGATCGCTTTACAAAAACTCAAAGGATTAACAACACGTCCAACACCAACACAAATAGAAGCGATCGCCCAGCATTGGCAACCCTGGCGTGCAGTCGCCACCAGAATCCTCTGGCACTACTACCTCAATGCCCTTACAGGCAATTCAAAATTAAAAATGCTGTAAACTCTTATCCTCTCATGCTCCGCGCCTCCGCGTCTCTGCGTGAGGCTAATCTTTAATTTTACTGTAAAAAACTACTTTAACCCTTGCTCTCTCAATAAAGCATCCACCCAAATACCATCAGCTTCCGACAACGGCGGCACAGGCTCACAGGTATAATCTATAGCCAAATCTAAACCTGCCCGGTCATATACCCCATGTATTAATACTTGCAAATCTAATAAAGGCTCTATATCTCCCTTACGCAGTGGTAATAGAAAGGATGGAATTGGTTCTTGCCAACTAAATGGGTATAATTCGGCCTTAGGGCGAGAGTTGCTGCGGCTCACCAAAATGCGATAACTTGCCTGAATCTGATTACCTAAAATAGGCATAGGTTTTCCGCCTCGTAGTAAGTCAATTTCCACGAGATGAGTCACGCTACCTAATACCTGTTGACGCTTGCGTTCGTATGCGTTTCGTCCTTCTCCTGAGCGCTTATTTTTGGGTGAGAGAACCTCAATTACTGTGACAACTTCCCCTGTTCCTACTTCCCTTACCTCTAAGTATGCTTCCCGCACCTCCTCTGGCATGGGAACATTGACTGTAACAGGCTTAACTGGCGGTCGTGCAACTGCAATGTTAGATAATTCTGTTTCTGTCTTTGTCAGCGATCGCCCCACGCTCACATCAGGGATACCAACTAGAACAGAATTTTCATCAGTTACCTGATATACCCGCTTCTCAATCGCCACTCGATACTTTGGACGTAAATGGGGCGCTAGTGCATCAGCGATAGCCACAATCAACCTACTGTGAACTTCTGGCCAAAGTTCAGGATTTTCAAGGTAAGGATTCATCCCCGGAAATGGTGAGGGCATAGGGGTAGGATGTGATTCTCATTGTTCATATCCTACCAAATTCAGTTTTTTGGCATGGCAGGCCAGATAAGCTATTAAACACCTAATTTGCAGTTTAGACCGCAGGGGGGCAGGAAGAGAAGTTGCCAGGAGGAGCCACTGACGGGTACGCAGGGGTTTCCCCAAGTGGAGCAAGTGGCGTTGGTTTCCCTCCAAGCAAACTTCGGGGAGCAGGGGAGCAGAGGAGAGAGTTTGAAGTTTTTCCCTAGAATTTAAATTGTGCAACTTGTAGGCGCAATAGCTTACCTGCCGATTAAGAAAACTATAGCTTCCCTGTAAAAACTCGCTCCGCCGGCCCAGTCATGTAAATTCGTTGGTCGATTTCTGACCATTCAATTTGCAAAGGGCCACCAGGTAGTTCTACGGTTGCGGTGCGATCGCATTTTCCAGTCAACACCCCAGCTACTAAGGAAGCACAAGCGCCAGTACCGCAGGCTAAGGTAATACCAGCGCCTCTTTCCCATACTCGCATTTTTAAGTAGTCTCGTCGCACTACTTGAATAAATTCGGTATTTGTTCTTTGAGGAAAAGCTGGGTGATGCTCAAACTGGGGGCCGATGGTTTCTAGGGGAATTGCGGCTACATCTTCCACAAAAGTAATGCAGTGGGGATTACCCATGCTGACACAGGTGACATTCCAAATTTGTTCCGCCACTTCTAGAGGCTGATTAATCACTTTTGTATCAGCAGCACCCAAGGTGGTAGGAATTTCTCCAGCAAGTAGTCTGGGTAAACCCATATCTACCTTTACTTGGCCATCGGATGTGAGTTGGGGAGTAATCACACCAGCCAATGTATGAATACGATATGAGTCTTTGTTTCTAGAATCGCCCTCCAAATCAGCCAAAAAACCAGCTAAACAGCGAATACCATTACCGCACATTTCCGGTTCTGAACCATCAGAATTAAAAATCCGCATACTATAGTCAGTACCGTTTTCTCCAGGTAGAGCAAAAATTACACCATCTGCACCAATACCAAAGTGGCGATCGCACAACTTAACTGCTTGCTCTGGAGTCAGTGCAGGCAATGATGAGGAACGATTGTCAATGAGAATAAAGTCATTCCCCAAACCGTGATACTTAGTAAATTCGATTGCCATTTATTTAATGATGAATTATCAATGATTAGTCACTGTTGTTAGAGATTAAGAATTCGTGATTAAGGATAAAAAACTAGGAAAGATTTTTTCCAGTCCCAAATCCCTAGTCCTCAGTCTCTAGCCCCCAGCTCCTTAATTAAAACATTCTGCCTTATGCATACATCATCACCAAAAATGCTTACAGAATTCGATACTTCACTGCCTAGTATTCGGCAAGTGCAAAACCTGATTAAACAAACAGCAGCGGTAGATTTTAAACTGGTGACTGGCGATCTAATAACGGGTAGGGTGATCTGGCAAGACCCATACTGTGTGTGTATTATGGATGAAAACAGCCAGCAAACTACAGTTTGGAAACAGGCGATCGCTTACATCAAGCCGAAGAGTTTTAGTCAATAGTCCATAACGTGAGACATTGACTATTGGTGACTCCACAAATTATTTATAGGTAGAAGCTTTCAAAGAGTTTCTGCCTCACTAACTTTTACTATCGGTATAGAAAAGGGCAATGCACTGGTTGTAGTAAACAAAGATTGTAATTTATTCAGACTCAGTAGGCTACCGCATAGTAAAACTTGGTCTCCTGCTCGCAAGTCCATTTGTCCTTCAGGAGAGCGAATAAACTTACCATCCCGCCGGATTGCTTGCACTTGTACTCCGTATTGGTCGCCAATATTTATATCTGCAAGGGTTTTACCCAAGACTGGAGTATCTGCATTAATTGTGATCCACTGACAAGCGCTATTTTCGCCTGGAACTGCTACTCTACCTAGAGCCAATTCGGCCAAAGCCGCTAGTTCTTCATCTGCTCCCACCACTAGGAGGCGATCGCCCTCTTCTATTCGAGTTTGATTGTTGGGAAAGTCGACTTCTTCACCGTTAGCGCGGCGAATTGCCATTAAACTCACCCCTGTTAAGTAGCGCATATCTGCTTCTTCTAAGCTCATACCAATCAGAGGCGAACCAGATGGTAGGGGATACCAACGGCGATTCAAATCACGAGTTGCTTGTTGCAAATCACGGGATACTTCGGATGCAGAACGTTCTGGCCGCAATTGTAAATAATGGTCTTTGCGGATCTGCTGCATTTCTCGTTGCACTATAGCTGGTGACAAGCCTAACCCTGTTAATAAATGAGTCGCCATTTCTAAGCTGGCTTCAAATTCTGGTTGCACCACTTCCCTGGCTCCCAGTTGGTAAAGCACTTCTATATTTTTATCTTGGGTAGCGCGAACAACCAAATCTAATTCTGGGCACAATTCCAAAGCGCGTTTTAGGCAAAGACGTGTACTCATGGGGTCAGGAAGTGCGATCGCCATTCCCTTAGCATGGTTGACTCCAGCAGTTTCTAAAACATGAAAACTGATGCAATTACCATATACATAAGGCACTTTAGCTTCACGCAACTTCTGAATTCTGCTTTCAGATTGGTCGATTACGACTACAGGTAGCTGGTGTTGTTGCAACAATTTCACTAAATTCTTACCTACTCGCCCGTAGCCGCAGACTACCACATGGTCTTTCAATGGCAAATCATCTGATACATCGCGCGGCTGAACATCTTCGAGATACGGTTTCAGCCAAGGCATGGATTCTGCCAAATTAAATAACAATGGTACTAACCGCAGCACAAACGGGGTGAGCATGAGCGTAACTGCGGTGGTTCCTAAAATCAGTAAATACACTGTTCGAGAAACCAACCCCAGCGCTTGCCCTTCACTGGCCAGCACAAAAGAAAATTCCCCAATTTGAGCCAATCCTAACCCAGCAATTAAGGCTGTTTTCAATGGATAGCGGAATAGCTTTACCAAAGGTGTAATAATCAAAAACTTGCCTACGAACACCAATGCTACTAGCCCCAGAATTAACTCCAGGTTTTTCCACAAAAACACTGGGTCTATTAACATCCCAATGGCGGCAAAAAATAAACTGGCAAAAATATCTCTTAGTGGCTCTACATAAGTGAGAGTTTGATCGGCATATTCCACCTCTGAAATCATCAAACCGGCGACAAACGCCCCCATCTCAATTGACAGCCCTAAATACTCTGTCAGTAGAGCAATGCCCAAGCATAATGTCACAACGCCTAACAAAAATAACTCTCGGCTTTCAGTACGGGCGAGGAGCCTTAACAGAGGTGGTATCAGCCAAATTCCTGCGACTACTGCACCAGCAGCAAATAAACCAATTCTTACCAGTGCTGTCACGACTGCTATGCCAATAGCTTCACCTGGTTCATGGAGGGCTGGTAGGACTGCTAACATTAGTCCTAGTGCTAAGTCCTGCACTACCAAAATGCCCAACATCACCTGTCCATGAGGTGTTTCCGTTTCGTTACGCTCCATTAAGCATTTGAGGACAACTGCTGTTGAAGATAAAGACAGAATTGACCCCAAAAATACGCCCTTAGCAGGTAAGGCTCCCCACGCTCCAGTTATTCCACATACCACAACTGTGATCAGAATTGTTAGGGCAATCTGTAGCCCTCCTCCTCCAAGGGCGATCGCTTTTACCTTCTTAAGTTCCGCAAAAGAAAACTCAACTCCCAAGGCAAATAACAAAAAGGCGACCCCAAACTGAGCCAGAGTTTCTACTTGAATAACTTCTTTTATCAATCCCAGCCCAGCTGGCCCGACAATCATCCCGCCGATGAGGTAACCTAGCAAAACAGGTTGTCGTAACAGCGCCGCTAACAGTCCGCCACAGGCTGCGACGGCGAGAACTGAAACTAAATCAACAATTAGCCTAAAATCTTCTTGCACCAGTTTGAAAATAAACTATTAAGACCTATAAACCTCAGCATACAAATTTTTATATATCTTCGCTCAGGTTATTGGTGTAAGAAAGACAAAATTTGCATATTTATTGCTAAATGTTCATATAGTTAGGGAAGAGAGGAAAAAGAAGCAGAGGAAGCATGAGCAAAAATCAGGCAAGCGCCAAAATTTTGCTAATTATTAGCGTAATGAATTTTACAATGCTCGCCTTGGTGAACGCATCGTATATATTTGTCTTATTTTTGACTAGTAACAATTATTTAGTGCAGTATAAGTCATTGCCCCCGTATAGGAATCGTACTTTAATCTAACTTTGCTGCATCGTCCTGCACCTTTGATATCATGTCCGTTTAAATAACCGTGATTGCGACCGAAGGGAAGCAATCCCAAAAACTTTGCGATTGCGTCGTTTGACTTCGTTCCACTCGCAATGACATATTCAGGGTGATTTGCCGGACATCATATGATGTATCGAAGAGCAACTTTGATGCATGAGCATTGCAAAAATCGACCTTGCTCAGCCTTCATCGGTAGTAGCGATCGCCACTCTCACGACTCTGCATAACTATTAATTATATAGAACAAAGATCCTCGTTTCGACTTGGATCTTTGTCCGATGTGGTCATTGAGGCGATTGGTAGAGGCAATAACCAGTATTATAGTAAAGCGGCACAAGGGCAGGGCAAAAGCTCATCGCATAGACTGACTCGGTGAATTGGTATACACAACTATGAATGTACAACTTGTTAATTCCCTTGTAGAAGTGGTACTAAATCTCTCCCCCGAAGAGCAAAAACTTTTTCAAGAAAAACTGAGTAACAAGCATTTAACGTTACTAAACAGTAAACCTCAAACATCATCGGAGAGATTATTACTTTGGCAGGAGTGGATAGATACAGCACCAAAAAGCTATGCCAACCTTTCTGATGAAGCTCTGCGTCGAGAAAATATTTACGATGATGAAGTATGACCGATTATTTATTAGATACCAATATCCTTTTACGCTCCAGGGATATAGCTTCACCCGATTATAATCTTGTCGATCACACAATCAGGTATCTAATATCTAATAACCATCAATGTTTTATTACATCTCAAGTTTTAATTGAATTTTGGGTTGTAGCCATCCGTCCTGTACCTGTAAATGGATTTGGATGGACACCAGAAGAAACCAAACGAACGGTGCAAATGCTCATAAATCAGTTTGAGTGGCTAGAAGAAACACCAGATGTATTTCGCTTTTGGTTTAGCCTCGCTACAACTCACAAGATTTCCGGGGAACGCACCCACGATTTACGCATACAAGCAGTAGTGCTTACCCATAACATCAGCCATATTCTGACTTTAAACCCAAAAGACTTTGTAGAAGTTGAAGGAATTACTATTGTTCACCCCAATAGCATAAACAGCTAGAAGCGGGGATTTAGTGCGATCGCACTCTTCCATAGATGAAGAAAAAGCGAGTTATGAACCATCAAGGTATAATCCTCTGGCTGACAGAGTTAAGTGGGGCGGTTAAAACAACGATCGCTTCATCTGTTGCCCAAGAATTGCGATCGCGGGGTTGCCGAGTAGAATTACTTGATGGTGATGTCGTTCGCACCCATTTATCTCAAGGACTTGGATTTAGTAAACAAGATCGGGATATCAATGTCCGGCGGATTGATTTTGTTGCCAACTTGCTCAGTCGAAATGGGGTGGTAGCGATCGTGGCTGCAATCAAGCTATTTTTAACCCAGGATTATTTGCATGTATAGTGCCTAAATCCTACAAATACCTAATGGCAAATGACAAATCATATGATGTCCGGCAAATCACCCTGAATATGTCATTGCGAGTGGAACGAAGTCAAACGACGCAATCGCAAAGTTTTTGGGATTGCTTCCCTTCGGTCGCAATGACGGTTATTTAAACGGACATGATATCATGACTCTTAACCACAACCCATAAAAAAGCATAAGCGTGCTATTAAAGCACGCTTAAAGATATATACTTAGCAAATTTAGAACTTCTCTCTATCAACCACCTGCAACAGCAGGGACAATACTTACTTCATCGCCATCTTTAAGGGGTGTACTTGTCCCATCCAAAAAGCGAATATCTTCGCTATTGACATACAAATTCAAAAATCGCCGTGGTTTTCCCTCTTCATCGCACAAGCGTGACTTAATACCAGGACAGCTATGCTCTAAGGAATCGAACAGTTCCGCAATAGTATTGCCGCTGCATTCTAGCGTAGCTTGGTTATTGGTAAATTTCTGAAGAGCCGTGGGAACTAAAACTGTTACAGACATAGTTGAAGTATGAAGTGTGAAATATCAGGTGTGAAGTATTAGGAGTCAAGACTAAATTGTTTCAGTCTTTATCCTTTATCCTACCTTTCGGGAAAACGCTCTCTAGGCGTTTACATTGTTTAAACGAGGACTTGCTGCCATTCCAAACGATCAAGTGTGCGCGATCGCTCTAACGCCCGTTCAAAACTATCGAGTTTGGCATCAATTGTCAAAGGTTCGCCAATATAGCCTTGTAATGCTTCTTGGGTTTTTAAACCATTGCCAGTAATGTAAACCACAGTAGTCTCATCTGGATCAATTTTGCCAGCTTCTACTAATTTTTTCAGAACTGCAACGGTTGTACCACCAGCTGTTTCAGTGAAGATGCCTTCTGTTTCTGCCAGCAACTTAATTCCTTCAATGATTTCTGCATCATTAACTGATTCGATGTTACCGCCAGTTTTCTTAGCTATCTCCACAGCATAAACACCATCTGCTGGGTTACCGATCGCAATTGATTTAGCAATCGTATTCGGTTTCACTGGTTTAATAAAGTCCCGATCTTCTTTGAAGGCTTGAGCGATAGGTGAACAACCTTCGGCTTGCGCCCCGCTGAAACGGACATCTTTGCCTTCTACCAAACCAACTTCTACGAATTCTTTGAAACCCTTATAAATTTTGGTAAATAGCGATCCAGAAGCTAGAGGGGCAACGATATGGTCAGGTAATTCCCAGCCTAGTTGTTCAGCAACTTCAAAGCCCAGCGTCTTAGAGCCTTCAGAGTAGTAGGGGCGCAAATTAATATTGACAAAACCCCAGCCATGTGTATTTGCTACCTCCGAGCAGAGACGATTTACCTGATCGTAATTGCCTTTCACTGCCATCAAGGTAGGGCTATAAATCAGGCTGCCTAGAACTTTACCAGCTTCTAAATCTGCGGGGATGAAAACACAGCAGTCTAACCCTGCATGAGCCGCGATCGCAGCTGTAGAATTTGCCAAGTTACCAGTGCTGGCACAAGAAACAGTGGTGAAACCCAACTCACGCGCTCTAGTCAAGGCAACTGAAACCACCCGGTCTTTAAAACTTAGGGTGGGCATATTCACAGCATCATTTTTAATATAAAGCTTGTTTAAACCCAGACGACGTGCCAGACGGTGGGAACGAACCAGGGGAGTCATACCAGTTCCCACATCTATAACATTGTCAGTTGCGACAGGCAAAAAGGGACGGTAGCGCCAAATAGAATTTGGGCCAGCTTGAATTTTTTCACGGCTGACAGAAAGGCGTAGGGCATCATAGTCATACTTGACTTCTAAAGGCCCAAAGCATAACTCACAAACATGGTTGGCTTTAAGTTCATATTCCTCGCCGCATTCCTTACACTTCAAGGCTTGAAAGGATGTAGTGGCTGCTTGAGTATGTGCGGATTTTGTCTGAGTCATAAACTAGCTTTCCCTGTTTGTCTGTCGGCTGTCGCCTGATACTAACACGAGTAAAAATACCAGTCAAACATACCCGACTATTTATATCGGGTATGTTCAGCTTTAAGTGAAATTTCCCCCTTTGATAAAAGTCGTATGCAATAAACACAAAGGGTTTTAAAGATGTTAGCCTTGCCTTTACTGGGTACAAACCAGGGAAACAGCGAGCAAATCTAGAGCTTTTATACTACTGAGCGATCGCGGGATCGAGAGGCTATCGGCAGGTTGACAATATGATTCAAGAACAAGCGATCGCCATTTTTAATAAACTCCCTGCCTATAATTACCCTAAACAGATCCAAGAACAACCAAAGGGCAACAAAGAATCATGTTGGATTTGCTGATTCAAAACGGGTTAATTTTCGATGGTTTAGGATCTGCACCTGTTCGCGGTGATATTGGGATTCAAAATGGCCGAATTGTGGCGATCGCTCCTTGTTTACCTGTTGAAACCCGTGAAGTGGTTGATGCTTCCAAACTTTGGGTTACACCAGGATTTATCGATATTCACACCCACTACGATTTAGAGTTGGAAATTGCACCGGGACTGAGCGAATCAGTGCGTCATGGTGTTACCAGCGTTGTCATTGGCAATTGTAGTTTGTCGATTGCGATCGGTGAACCCCAAATGCTGGCAGATATTTTTCAAAGAGTGGAAACGCTTTCTCATCGCCTGATTGATAAATGGCTGAAAAAGTCGGTTTCCTGGCAGACACCAGCAGAATATTTACACCATTTGCAACAGTTACCACTTGGCCCCAATGTTGCGCCTTTATTTGGTCATAGTGCATTACGCGCTTATGTTATGGGATTGGAACGTAGTTTAACTGTTCAGCCAAGCAAATTCGATCTAAAAATTATGCAGCAAATTACGGCAGATGCTTTAGATGCTGGATTTGTTGGCGTTTCTATTGATATGTTTCCTTGGCATCGGATGAGTGGAGAATGGCAAGGTTGCACAATTCCTTCTCAACACGCCAACTTAAAAGAATATGCGATGCTAGCCAAACTCTGTCAACAAAGCGATCGCGTTTTTCAAGTCACTCCCAATTTACAAAAGCTGGCTTCCTTTATAGACATTCTGCGGATGGGATCGGGGATTGGACAAAAACCACTGCGGCTAACTGTTCTCTCAGCCTTGGATGCTGTACACGATCGCAAACTATGGCGAATATTTTCCCCCATTCTGTTTATCTGGAACCGGATTCTAAACGGTAATGTTCGCTTTCAAACATTAACCGAACCCTTCACAATTTACTCAGATGGCCCTGTCACCCCTTTGTTTGAAGAATTCTCGACAGGCGCACAACTTAATGGTTGTAAGTCACGACAGGAACGGCAACAACTATGGCAATCTGAAGGTTTTCGCCGCCAATTTCGCCAAGAATGGAACAGTAATTGGCGTAAATCATTCCATCGTCAGTTAGATTTGATGGAAGTTGTTGACTGTCCCAAAACAAATTGGCAAGGGTTAAGCTTTGCTGAAATTGCCCACCAAAAGCAGCAGGAACCAGTGGATTTTTTCATTCAGGCGTTGCAGACTTACGATACAGATTTGCGCTGGGTGGCTACAGGAGCCAACGATCGCTTAAAACCTCGTTTGGCTATGATGCAACATCCTTATATTTTCCCTGGTTTTACTGATGCTGGCGCTCATGTGCGTAACCTTGGCTACTATGATGGTGCTTTATCTTTGCTCAAACAAGCGATCGCCACGAGTTTCCTTTCACCGGAAGCTGCGATTTATCGTGTCACGGGAGAACCTGCTAGTTGGTTTCGTCTTGATACGGGAGTGCTGAAAGTTGGTGCGAAAGCAGATATAGTTATACTCGATCCCAATGCTTTAAATCAGCCAATTAGCCCACAAGTTCAAATATCAGATCCAGTGCTGGATGGTGAACCTCGGATGGTGAAGCGCGGTTCAGATGAGATTATGCAAGCGGTTTATATTAATGGAGTTCGGGTTTTATGTGAGGGGAAGGTGAGCGATCGCTTGGGGCGTGAAAAATTGGGAACTGTGTTGTCTCCGTGTTAATCAGGTTATGTCACGCTCCAGACGCAGAGGCGCAAAGAATCGCGTAAGCCTTCGAGCTAGCAAAAAATGTTTTCCTCAAATTGGTTGCTTTACAATAGACACTAAACCTTGAAGTTGCAAAGCAGGCGATGAATACGGATAATTCCCCAATAGAAGATAAGCCGTCAGCAGATTTGGTATCTGTGGCAGAGTTGCAGCGCCAGCTTAATGAATTACTCAAGCAACTATCGCCAGAGCGATTACAGGTGCTTACTGATTTTGCAGCTTACTTAGCAAATGCTGAAAGCGAAGCTGCAACCCAAGAACTATTGGCAATTCCTGGCTTGCTAGAGCGAATTAAGCAAAATCAAGCAACCCCTAAAACTGATTACACAAACTGGAGAAGTCTTCGCTCTGATGTATGAAGTTCTTCTGCACCCTGATGCTCAAAAAATTTATATCAGTGCTGACAAAGCCCTAGCGAAGAAAATTGCCCGATGTTTGCAGCAACTAGAGCAAACTCCCCAGTTCCACCCCAACGTCAAAGCCCTCAAGGGAGATTATGCAGGGTACTATCGTTACCGAATCGGCGACTACAGGGTGATCTATACGATAGACGATGAACTGATGCAGGTATTTGTTGTGGCGATCGCCCATCGCAGTGAGGCGTATGAGCCGTGAGGATGAGTTTATGAGGGCTATGCTAACAACTGTAAGAAGTGAGCGATCGCTTGGGGCGTGAAAGATTGGGAAGCGTTTTGTCTCCGTATTAGGGAGGTAGCTCACGCAGAGACAAAGGAGGCGCAGAGAGGATTCAGCCTAATTTTTGTTTTTGCGCTTTACTCAAGGTAATGTTAATGCTAACTGCACTTTAGGAGAATATTGATCATGAGCCAGTATGTTTTACTTCGGATTCAAGCTATTCAAGAAGAATTAGAAGCATTGAAAAAACTGTTATTCATCAACTTGAAGGTTCTCGAAATAAAACTCAAATTAAAGGTTTATGGAAAGATGTGATTGTCACTGATGAAGATTTAGAAGTAGCTGAAAAAGCAGTTTTTCGAGATGCAATTCAGTGGGAAGATTAAGTTACAAATGGATATTTATGTGGTAGATACCCATGCTTTAGCTTGGTTTGTCAGTGAAGATAAATGATTATCGCCAATTGGTAATAATTCTTGGCGATCGCGGTAGCCATTCCCTGCGTGAGTATCACTTCATATTACTCATTGAAGATTATTACATAAAAAGAATATCCAAAAAATTTTCGAGTAAGTGAGTAAACATCTAGACACGCTGCAATTTAATGCCATTTCTTCTCTGGAGAATTATATTAGAATGAGATGTAAGAAGTGTGACATGAGCAAGCAAGAATCTGAGCGACAGCCTATTTCCAAGTCCACCCGTTTTGAAATTTTCAAACGAGATAAATTCACTTGTCAGTACTGCGGTAAAAAGGCACCGGATGTTATTCTTCATGCGGATCACATCAATCCGGTATCAAACGGTGGTACTAACGACTTATTAAACCTCATTACATCTTGCATAGATTGCAATCTAGGCAAAAGTGATCGGACTTTAGCAGATACTACCATCATTGACCGTAAGCGCTTGCAGATGGAGGAACTTCAAGAGCGGCGTGAGCAAATTGAGATGATGATGGAGTGGCAAAGAGGCTTAGTTGAGCTTGATCAGTATTTAGTTGAGCAGATAGCTGAATTTTGGGCGGAGTTAGTTGAGCCATATAGACTTACTGAGCAAGGGCTGAAGAGTTTAAAGAAGCTGCTAAGACAGCATAGCGCCGATGAAGTTATGGAAGCGATGCGAGTTGCAACTCAGCAATACTTGCAATATGAAAACGATCAACCAACCCAGAAGAGTGTTAGCCATGCATGGTCTAAGATTGGGGGGATCTGCAAAATAAAGAAAGTGGAGAAGAGTAAGCCTTATATGCGGGAACTATTCTACATTAGAGGTATTCTTCGGAAACGATTAAACTACTTGAACGAATGGCAATGCCTTAAACTTTTAGAGCAAGCTTATCATTGTGGTAGTGATATTGGAAATCTCAAGGAACATGCTTGTAACGTTCGTAATTGGACGCAGTGGCGACAAGATATAGAAACATTCATTGAATCTGCGAAAGAAGCTGATCCTGACTCTGACGATCTCAATGAATTTAATGAAGAGGAGCCGTCTGAATTTGAGAAATAAAATCAATAACCAAATTTTGGAGCATCCTTTTACAGATTATTGGGATATTTTTGTTCTTAAACACCAGCATCCAATTAATATTGCTCTCCATATTGTAGGGATATTCTTTTTTTACGGTTTGCTCTTTTCTGCCTGGAAGCTGCAAAACTTTTGGTTACTCTTGGGATTACCATTAACTCAGTTAATTGGATTAACCGGACATTTTTTATTTGAGCGTAGCCATATCGATCTACAAGATGCGGTGTTTTCTTGGCGGGCTTCTTACTGTTTAGGTAGAATGCTACTCAGGGTAATCATGGGTAAATATCAAGATGATATTCGCCAACGACAAGAAATATTAAATAATTATCACTCAAGCAATTATGCAAATATTTAACAACTGGAATGTCATTGCTAAGGGTTGGTATATTGCCTGTCCTAGCCATGAATTACCTAAAAGAAAAGCAAAATCTGTAGAAGTATGCGGTCAAAGAATTGCTATCTTTCGCGGTGAGGATGGGCTAGTGCGTGCTTTGGATGCTTACTGCCCTCATTTGGGAACAGATTTAGGAATTGGACAGGTTGATGGTAATTGGATTCGTTGTGCATTTCATCATTGGGCATTTGATGAAGCAGGAATATGCCAAAATATCCCCTGTCAACCAGAGATTCCGTCTAAAGCAAAAGTACAAGCTTATGCGACAGCAGAAAAGTATGGATTTATCTGGATTTATCCTGACGCTGTAGCACCAGAAGGTGTGGCTGATTTTGATGAATTAAAGGGTAAAGAAATTGTTGCACAACCTGATACAGCATTTGAAAGAAGTTGTCACCACCATATTTGTATGATGAATGGTATTGATGCCCAACATTTAAAAACAATTCATCATTTAGATATCAAAATGGATTTGTCGCTACATCGCAGCGAATTAGGTACACAAATTGACTTTACAATGCGGGGACAATTTCCTCAAACAACTTTTCGAGAACGATTAGGTCAAAGATTTCTTGGTTCTAACTATGAGTATTCCATGCGGTATGCTCATGGTTGCATTGGTTTGTTAACAATGATGAAAAAAGTGCGGCTGTTTCCCCCATTGCATATGATATATGCATATACTCCAATTGCTCCTGGAAGAACGCGGATTCAACCGATTTATGTAACTGAAAAACGCAAAGGATTTGTAGGATATCTGCTCAGTAAGTTTTTGCTATTCTGCACTCGATTGGCTTACTATATGCTCCGAGATGAAGACGGCAAGATTTACGATAATATTCGCTTTAATCCGAAGTTGCTCCTCAGTATTGATAAGCCGTTGGCTGAGTATATGGAGTATGTAAACGAGCTAGAACCTTCTCGATGGTCAACTCCTGCGGTAAATTCAAAAATTATAATTCAGAATTAAGTAAATTAAATTTTAGGGTGTGTTATTGCTTTAGTGTAACGCACCAACAGCAATTCAAGGTGCTAAGGTGGGATAGGTAATCCAAAATCTCAAATCCAAAATTGCTATAAGTATTGTAAATAACCATTCTGGAATCTGTCACATTACACCGTAATTTCACCAATTTGCTCGTTAAAGTGTTAATCTAAGGCTTTCTCCAAACCGAGCTTAGGTAAATTCCGAATAATGAAGAGTTGGCTGGTTCCTGTTCAAAAGCTGCAACCAAGCGATCGCATAGCCATGTATGCATTGCTGAATAATCATTTCAAAGGTGTAACTTGGGATGCGTTCCAGGCTGATCTAGAGCGCAAAAACTGGGTGTTGTTGTTGCGCGAAGAAATAACCAATGTTCTAAAAGGCTTTTCAACCCTAATGTTGTGCCAAACAACTTTCTCTGGAGAGCGAATTAGTGTTGTGTATTCTGGCGATACGATTGTCGATCCCAGCGCTTGGTCAAGTACAACACTACCACGTACCTGGATTGCCGCAGTTAATTATCTTCGCCAATACCATGCCCCAAACAAACTATACTGGCTGCTAATTTGCTCTGGTTTTCGCACCTACCGCTTTCTCCCTACCTTTTGGCAAGAGTTTTATCCCCGCTATGATGCAGCAACACCTGCCGATGTTGCGAATCTAACAACACATCTGGCACAGGAATACTATGGTGAGTTTTACGAAGAAACAACTGGTATCGTCCGCTTCCAGCATCCCCAAATTCTGCGGGAAGGTTTAATAGAAATCCCCACAGGAAGACAGACTAACCCCCATATCCAGTTTTTCGAGGAAAAAAACCCAGGCTATCGACTAGGGGATGAATTGGTTTGTTTAACTGAAATCCGGTATGAGAATCTGACCCGTGCTGGACAACGGATGTGGCAGTCAGAATCGTTGTTAGAATTTGTCCAAGATTCTGTTCTTATTTAACTTCTATGCATCCTACCAGCCCAAACTCGAACTTTAATAACCCGACACAATTTGTACAGGGATGGTACTGGGCATTACCATCTAAAAAATTAAAACTTGGCAAGGTGAAAGCTGTAACGCTACTGGGTAGAAATCTGGCAATTTATCGAGGAGTCAGTGGCCAGGTGGTGGCGGTGGATGCTTATTGTTCTCACATGGGCGCACATTTAGCAGAGGGTAAGGTAGAAGGTGATGGCATTCGCTGCTTCTTCCATAATTGGAAATACGATGAACGCGGAATTTGTGTAGACGTTCCTTTCCTCGGAAAACCTTTACCTGTATGTATCAAAACCTGGGCAACGACAGAAAAGTACGGCATGATTTGGGTTTGGGTCGGAGAGGAAAAGCCAAGTTCGCTACCCTTCGTCCCGGAATTAGAACAGGTCGACTGCGATTATATTTTGGGGACTCGCTTTGTCAAAAACTGCCATCCCAATGTGCTGCTGATTAATGCGATCGATGCTCACCATTTCAATACAGTACACAATCTACCTTTAGAGATTGTATTTGATTCCCAAGACCTCAACTCCAACGCTATTACCTTCAGCAATACTACACGCGGCGGCGATGATTCCTGGTTAATCCGCCTGATTCGTCCTTTATATCGCAACGAAGTTACTTATAGTATGTGCTATTGGTATGGTAGTACTGGGACTGTCACACTGGGGCCGGATTTTCTGCACTTCTACATCATATTTGCGCTGCGAATGATTGAAGGTGGCAAAACCGAAGGGCAAACAATCTTAGTGACTCCCAAGCGACCTGGATGTTTGGGTTGGGGTGTAAATCGTGGGTTGTTGTGGTTAACGCAACAGGTTGGTAATTACTTCGCCAAAGGCGATACTCAAGTATTTCAGACAATTCAGTTTGATTTGAAGACTCCTACCAAAGCAGATCAGTCAATTCTGCAATTTATTCAACACGTTAATCGCCAAAAAGCTTTAAGTTGGGGAACTTGGGAAACTGTTGATAGTCCAGAAAACAGCGATCGCCCTTCTTCATCTACCTCTTTAATGCTTTAGTATGACTAATATATATAAAATTGCCGGACTCGACCTACCGCATATAGATCCCAATGACCGATTGCAACGCATACTAAGATCAGCATTGCCAAATTACAGCGATAGTTCTTCACAGCAGCAATCAGATTATTGGAATGCAAAATTTTTCAACTTGCATCAAGTCAAAATATTTCAACAAGCAAGTGTAGCCGAACAATCTGCCATACTAAAGCTCACCAATCGTAGCCTCTTAGAGGAATCATATTTCATTGAGAAAGCAGGCGTTGGCTACATGGCAAAAATGGTACTGTTAGCAGAAACAGTTGAGGAGCGAATGCTCTATGCACTGTTTACGGCTGATGAAGCTACTCACCTCAGCCAGATAACCAATTTTTTACCAGAACTCGAACCAACTAACAGCAACGATCCATTTCTCAGTTTACTAGCAGAAGTAGTTGAAAGTGCAGATAAAACAGTGCTGTTGTTTGTGCTTCAGGTAGTATTAGAAGGATGGGGCTTAAGCCATTACCGCAGATTAGCTAAGGAATGTCGCCATCCAATCCTGGCTGAACTTTTCACCAGTTTTCTACACGCAGAAGCCCGTCATCACGGCACAGGAACTACCTTATTTAACCAGATTTCAGTTGCAGCATCCAGTCAAACAGCAATCCTTGATGTGTTGGCACAGTTTTTATCTATGGTGCAAGTAGGGCCGCAAAACGTCCTAGCAGCCGTTGAACAGGTGAAAGGACATCTTTCGCGATCGCAAAAAATCCAAATCCTAGAAGAATTAGATACACAAACCCACAGTGGAACCCGATTACAAATACTGCGATCGCTCATGCGAGGAGCATCAGCACAAGCGATCGTCCAAGCCTTAGACGAGCGAGGAGCCTTTGAACCACTCTCCCCTCAGAAATGCGTGTATTAATCAGGCAGGGATAGCTCTAATAAAACTTCTGTGTGACTCTGCGTGAACCTTTGCGCCACTCTGCGTTTAAAAATAAAAAATATATTTTATGGAAAATACTATTTACAAATTATCAGATAGCCCAACTACCTATCGCAAATTACAAATTAACCACACCCGCAACAAACAGCAGGATCACACTGCTTTAATCGATGAAGCAGCCGCCAATTTTCGCTATGAAGATTGCCAAAACGAGTATTGGAATCCAGAAGAATTTTCCCTACTCTACGGCACACCTTTATGGGAACAATCCAGCCAGCATCAGCGTGTAATTTTAAATCAACTTTACTGGGTAGCATACTACTCACAAATTGTTTCCGCCGAAATAGCAACTATCTATTTCAATCAAACTAGTGCAGCAGGGCTTTATGCTCAAGAAGATTTCCGCTTAATCTGCGATACCTTAGATTTGGAATCCTCTCAAGAACGGGCGCACATTAACGCATTTCGCACAATTGCCAAACAAGTTGAGCAAGCATTGTTTGGGGAACTCATCTTTACCTATCCAATGCGCGGCCCCTTTACCGAAACGATGGTTTATGCTGACACCAATGCTTTAAAAACTTGGTGGAAAAAGATTCAGCTGCAATACTTCGGGCTGATTTCTGCGAATAATACATTTTTGGCTTGTCAGTATTTCACAGTCCGAGGAATAAGGACACTAAATGGTAAGTTAGTACAGCATAAACTCAGCAATTATTATCAAAAACATCCCCATCCAGATACTGCTCCTATTCCTGCCAAAATCTCTTACTATCACTTTTTGGATGAAAGCTTTCACTTTAATAGTTCGACAATTATATCTCACGATATTGTTACCTGCCTTCCTACAGAAACTGCATTTGAGCGACTGGTTGCTAATTTAGGATTGCTGGGATGTCAGCGTGATCACTTTCACTTTTCGGCTGCGATTAACGGAATTTTCTGGTATGATCCGGCGTTGTATACGAAGATTTATTATATGTTGCGATCGCCGATTTTTGATATGAGCAATAAGGATGCTAAAGAAATGATGCGTCGCTGTTTTACGGAGGAATCTGAAGGATTGCATCGCAGTTTTTTAACCCATCAGGAGGCGATGCAATCTTATAAGGTGTATGTGGAAAAACTTGATTACCTTTGGAAGCGTAATCGAGAAATGTCGCTGATGGGAGCTAATTCGATTTCTCTATATTTAGCGACTCAACAAAGTACTTTTAGGCGTTTTGAGCAACATCAAAGTGAGGATTTATAGCATTTTTTATCTCACGCAAAGGCGCAAAGGCGAGGCAGCGACGGGTACGTAGGGGGTTCCCCCCATGAGCGACTGCCGTTGCAAAAAGAATGCAAGAGTCTAGTTTAAATACTATGTCTAACCTGTGTATTATCTCCTTTCCCAGAAGTGATTATGTTCCTATCACTTTGGAAATTCATCAAAATTTATCTGAGCATCTCACAATTCAGAATTCACCTGTATTGTTTGGTTGTCGGACTGGTATTTGTGGAACTTGCTTAGTTGAGGTTATTGGTGAAATTTCTCCTCTGCCCCTCTGCACAAGTGCTCCCCTGCTTCTTTGCTCATGTACTAAATCTGCAAGATGCACTGGTTTTATGAGGGCGATCGCTTTTGGTGGTTTCTTTGAACCACAATAGGACAGAAGGGATAACCGCGCTCATCACCTTAAGAAGGATTTTGAGGGCAGAAAGCCCATAATCCTGCTGTACTAATTTAGGATTATGGGGATGTCAGCGCGATCGCTTTCACTTTTCGGCTGCGATTAACGGGATTTTCTGGTACGCTCTGGCGCTGTATTCTAAGATTTATCGGGTGCTGCGATCGCCCATTTTTGAGATGAGCGATGAGGATGCTAAAGAAATGATGCATCGCTGTTTTACCGAAGAGTTGGAAGGTTTGCACCGCAGTTTCTTAACTCATCAAGAAGCGATGGCATCTTATAAAGTATATGTGGAAAAACTCGATTAACTTTGGCAACGAAATCGAGAAATGTCATTGATGGGCGCTAATTCAATTTCTCGATATCTGGTGACCCAACAAAGGGCTTTTCGACGTTTTAAACAGCATAAAAATGAGGATTTACAGGGATTTGCTGCAAATCAACAGAGTATTCAAAACAAGCTCAACTGTGTGTATAAGCTAGTAGAATATTCATAGCAATCGAAACAAATCTTAATCTATATATTTGAGAAAATAAAAGTCATTTACATGATTTTTGTCAGAAGATATCAGTGGAAGATAAGAAGGTGACTATCATGCAAAAAGAATATATGGAGATTTTAGAAGCATTACTTAATAAATTGACATTATCAGCAATCTTAGAAATGTTAGAGCGAATATGCCACAAAAAAGCCGAAAATTTGAGAACTCATTGGCAAGATGAAACTTCAGCAAAGCTTTGGGAGAAAGCTGCTAGACAGATAGAACAGATAAATGTTGATGTTTGATGAAACAATAAAGCTAGGTAAATAAAAGGGATTGAGCGATCGCGGGCTATTTAGTGCTAAAGATTTTAAGTTCGTGTCGCTGTGGGTTAATTGATAAATTGATTATGTCTGACCTTTGTAAGATATCCTTTCCGGGAACTGATTATCCTCCCATCAATCTGCAACTCCATCAAAATTTATCTGAGCATCTGACAATACAAAATTCACCTGTATTATTTGGTTGCCGGACTGGTATTTGTGGAACCTGCTTAGTTGAGGTGATTGGTAAAATTCCTCCTCCCCAACCCGATGAACAGGAAATGCTAGACACATTAGCGCCCAACAATTGTAATGCACGATTAGCCTGTCAAATAGATATTACAGGGAATTTAGAGATTAGAGTTCTGAGACAATGAATCACCTGAGCGGGTATACTTCAGCACCTTGTTAAGTTGCTGTGCGGGTCAGCTAACGGAAACAGAAATTTTTACACTGACAACAATTGGTTGACTGTTAAGAATTATTAGTTACGATTATTCAGTATTTCTTATGTTATATTTTACCTTATTTGTTACACAAACTTTATATAGCAAAAAATTTTACAATTTTTAATGCCAAGATTACAAATGTATAAACTTAAATCCATAGCTACAAACTTTTTAATAATTCAGGGTATTAATTTAACATATGCTATGTTAAATTCATTAATTTTTGTGATTTCTATCAATGGAAGAAACAGTTCACGACAACTTTTTCAAGAATTTTACAGTAGTGACAGCAACTATATCTGCCGCAGATTATCTCCCTGAAACATCAGGTATTTATGCTTTGTATCATGCATTTGATTTTTTAGAAAATAACTTGTCTGAGTATATAGATAATCGCATAAAAAATACGGTCTTCAAAACAAAGTTCTCTGAGGAAGATAATAGAAGTAAGTTTATCGTCGATACTTGTGGAGAGTCAGTTCGTTTATCTCCAAAAATGGAGCAATTTCTCAAAGCTATTTCTCAGCCTAAAGAACGAAGAATCTTAAAAAATCTTCTAATTTCATGCAGCATTCTCCAACGCCCAGATTACATTGGCACGGCAATCAACTTACGAAATAGATTTATTCAGCATTTGGAAAGAGATGATGGGTTTTTCTCAAAATATGGAAATTTAAGATCAAATGATGAATTTTTATTCGTTTGTTTCCCTTGTCCAAAAAAGATTTCTAGAGAGTTGGAAAGCCTGTTAATTCAACTATGCCAGCCTAAGTTTAATGCACAGAGGAGTTAGACAATGGAATTAGATAATCAGTCTCCAGAGACAATTGAATATAAGGCAATTAGTGGTAAGTTTGGTAGTGGTAAGTTTGAAGTTAGGTACTTCATAACAACTCTTGAGCAAAGTGATGCAGTAGAAAATATTAGATTTGCTGATGAAATTCAAGGTAGTTGGAGCTTTTCTGAACGAGTTCAAAGAAAACTAGATGAAACCAGAGCAAATACAGAAATATTTTCTTACCTAGCACAAGATGGAATTCGGTTTTTTAATTCAATTGTCGTAGTACTGTTACCCAACTCGAATGACCAAAGAGAGTTTTGGGATTTCTCTACAGTTAGTAGTCAGGGTAAAATTGTTGAAAAATGGGTGAATTTAAAGTTATATAAGAACGTAGCTAGAATTGTAATTGATGGGCAACATAGACTTCTTTCCTTAAAGAAATATTGGAATGTTCATACTGGAAAGGAGGCTTTAACACCTCAACAAATCAATGAAAACTTCCATTGCTTAGAAACCTTTGATATACCTGTTGTCTATCTAGTATTTGGTAATCTTGGTAGGGTTGGTTATTCAGATTTAACCGAAACTGTAAGAGATGAAATAATCAAGGCTACTCGTAATATCTTTACAGTTATAAATAAAACTGCAAAATCAATTGATAAACAAACTCAACTCTTGCTTGATGACAGTAAAATATCAGCACTAATTCCTAGAAAACTTTTAGAGGAAGGAGTGCTTGAAGATAAATTTGTTAAGTGATCTTCCAAATCCAGAAACCTAACTCAATCAGAACCTTATTTAACAACTCTAGATTTGGTTAGCCAATGTACTGTTGAACTATTAAAAGATTATAACAAGCAAGCTTTAAAAAAATCATTCAATTCACCAACTGAGCGTAATAGTGCGCTGGAAACTTATTATGAGTCTCATCCTAAACTTTCTAAAATAGGCACAAAAGCATTGCTCAAGTGGTTTTTTACAGAACTTCAGCCATTCAAAGACTGGGTATCACAGATGAGCTACGTAAATATAAATATTCCTATTCAACCAGAGCAACCTCGATTAACTTCAAATCAAAAAGCAAGTATAAAGAAATTACGAGATTCAAATATTCTCTATACTGTCCTGGGACAAAAAATTCTTTTTTTTGCTGTTTCACGATTCTTGCTCAGGATAAACGCAGAGCATCGTATACCAGAGACGCTTAATGCCATATCGCGTAGTATTACTAAAATGGATAAAGACGGCTTTTTCAGCCGAGATCAATCTCATTGGTCTAATGTTCTAGTGCGTCCAAATGAAAACCTAACTATGATAACTACAGGCTCTGGATATGAGAAATGTATAGAACTTGTCAGAATGATATTGTCTGATTCCTCTGAGGGTGTTAGAAAATTGATAGAAAGTACTAAAGATGATGTAAGTAATGACGTTAAGTGGAATGAAAACTTGATTTCTTCTTGGAGAAAAGATTTTCATGTAATATTGCCTGAAGTTGAATTGCCTGATGAGCAGATAAAAGAATCTTCTGAATCAGATGACTCCTTTACTGAAGTTCGAGATTTGCTTGACTCTTCTGAGGACGACGAAGAAGAATCTGATGAAATTGAAGATGATGACGATATTTTTCAAGAAACTGAGGAAGTAAAAGATTAAGCTGTGATATTGAGGGCAATTAAAATTGCACAATCGCTCTCTCCCCTAATTCTCACCATGCAATTTGCAGATTTTTGGTATATTGTTGCCCTCAGTGAACAGCTACGACCTAATACTGTACTCGCACGAACCGTTTTAGGAGAGTGGCTGGCGATATTTCGTGGCGAGGATGGACAAGCTGTGGCGTTGCGCGATCGCTGTTTGCACCGCAGTAGTCGTTTGTCAGCTGGTAAAGTATGTGAGGGTGCTTTGCAATGTCCTTATCATGGTTGGGTATACGATCAGGGTGGTAATGTTATTGCTGTTCCTGCTGAAGGAGAAGATTTTAAACCTTCCCAACAACGTCAAGCGAAGCGTTACGCAACTAAAGAACAGGATGGTTATATATATGTGCGGTTAGCCAATACCCCAAGCGAAGAGTTTGAACCGTTTTCTATGCCTCATTATGGAGAATCAGGTTGGGAGACGGTGCGGGTGATTAACCGTTTTGCTAACAACGTTACTAATTGTGCGGAGAATTTTATTGATATTCCCCACACAGCTTTTGTGCATCCAGGTGTTTTCCGTACTTCCCGCCAACAAAAGTTAGAGATGACTGTAGAACGCTGGAATGGTTCGGTTTTGGTAGAGTACCGCAACGAAAACAGCAATTTGGGATGGTATAGTCGATTTCTGAATCGGGAGGGTGCGGAAATTAAACATAGCGATCGCTTTTATATGCCCAATATTACTTCTGTGGAATATCAAATGGGACGCGATGCCTTCGGCGGGTTTCACCAACGCCATTTGTTTATTACCAGTCAATCTATCCCAGAAACCGATAATTCAACTCTGGTTTACACTGATGTCACCTACAACTACGGCATCTGGAATAAGCTAGCACGTCCGTTTGTGCGGTGGACTGCTCAACATATTATCAGACAGGACATTGAAATTTTAGGCGTTCAGGGAGAGGCGATCGCTAAATACGGGACACAATTTTCTAATACCCCTGCTGACACAATTCATGTATTTGTGGAGTCAATTAGAGCAGCGATATCTCGTGGAGAAGACCCGCGATTATTGCCAAACCAGTCAGTCAATATAACTTTTTGGGTTTGAGAGTTTTGAATATGCAAATTTTTGCACAATTAATAATTTTTACTACATTCATCGGATTATTCGGGTGGACTATTACTAATCAATTTGGTCGAATTCAACTTCAAGTTAAAAGTCGTGAAGATTGGCTATTAGATGGTGTAGGCTTAACAATTCAGGGGATTTTGATTCCCTTGCTACAAGCTACTTTAGTTTATTGTCTTTACCATCATTTATTACCTAATTATCAGGGTTATTTAAAATTAGCACCAGTTTTTACTTTTATTCTCAGTTTTGTTTTAGTAGATTACTTATATTATTGGAATCATCGTTTATTGCATAATCGATTGTTTTGGCAAGTTCATCAAGTACATCATACCGTCACCCAGATGGATGTATTAGGCACTTCTCGTAACACTCTTTGGACAAGTTTGTTAATTGTTTATTTATGGATACACACTTTGCTTTTGTATCTATTAACCGATCCAACAGGTTATTTACTAGGAGTCAGCTTAACTTCTGCCTTGGATTTATGGCGACATAGCCGCTTGATAATTTCTAAAAATAGCTGGCTGTATCGATTTCTATTTCCCTGGTTAATCTTACCGCAGGATCATGCATGGCATCATTGCAGTGAAGTTGATCATTGCAACTATGGCGCTAATCTGAAAATTTGGGACAAGTTACATGGAACCTATTATGAAAGCAATGAATTACCATCTGTGATAGGAATTACCACCTCATTAACCTTCAGTCAAAAACTTTTATTTCCCTTTTCATGACAGCCTCCGATGAATAATTTTTACAACCATGCATAAAAATATCTTTTCCCTCAATTCCTTAGCCCTTAACCTAGCTTTACAAGGTGTTGTGTAATGAGCTAAATTGTAGTTTAGTTAACTAGAGGTTAAAATCTCAGGTTTGAGAAAAGAAATGTTGCGCTTGGCAGGTGTTTAAGGAGTTTATAAAAGAAAGTCCAGTATTTGTGATGGTTTACGGGCTTTTAGAGTTAGAGAAAGCACTATGTCCCAAAGCCTGAATGAACTATTTGAACTTAGTGCAAAAAACTTAATACACTCGTTTGAATTAGAAAATACCTTACTTTAGATATATTTATTCTAAAAATATATTCAACTTTAGATATACAAATTTTGATTTTCTACTATCTTTAGATATATTTATTGTTTAAAACTAATTATTTTTTTGCTTAATTTTTATTATTTAGATAAGTTGAATATTATGATAACCAACTAAATTTATTAGCAAAAAAAACCGAGCAACTTTTGTTTAAAAACTATCATGTATAATATTATTATTCCAACGGGGAATATTTTATTTTTCCAAAAAAGGTACTGAGATAAATGTCTCTAAAATTTCCAGTAGTTTTAGCGAGTTAATTTAGAGTACAGTATCATGAATATGAAAAAAAGATGCCATAAATTTAGGACAAAGTATTAGTAAAAATAGGTAGAGTTTGGTGGGTAGAAAGCATTATCGAATTACCTAAATTTAATTGGTTTTTCGGCCCATTTTTAAATGCAAAGGATGCTTTATAAGCTCAACCGGGATATATAGAAGAGATCGAGCAGGCAGCAACTAAAAAAATTACCATTAATATAAACTGCTGCCAACCGCAGAAACTTATGATTATTGAGGATGAAGAATCTGAATGCGCTTACTTCCTCTGTATTTAGCGAATGTAAAAATAGAATTCAAAAATTGGGTATATTAGTTATCAATCTAGTAGGCTTAGATAATTTATAGAATCTAAGTTATTGCTCAATTTTATTTGAGTAAGCTATGTTTTTATAAATTAAATAAGACTGCTAAATAACTATTTATACTTGCGATACACAAAATGAGTTAGTCATTGATGACTGGGATATTTTGCCCAGGCTGGGGGTAAAAATATCGTTTTAGACAAGTCCTTCAACGTTCAAGATGGCACTCTAAATTTGAATTTCTTGGCCAGTAAGGACAATATTAAATTCTCGACTATTGAAATTGTCCCTTTGAGTGCAGTTGGTTCAAAGGTAATTGTGTAAGTGACTGCGGGTAATACTGCGATCGCAGAAGGAGGAGCTAGTAATACTTGCTCGTTAGTTTTTAATACCAAATCTACAAACAATGTAACGATTAACCTAGCAGGTGGTGATCAAATTACGCTAGGGTAAGCCAGCCTGACCCTTCACACCTGATAACTAGAATATAGCCCAAACTCTTCTGTTAAAGCTGTTGAGGATACCTTAATAGAGGGCATTCAAATAGTAAAGATTAGCCACACTACTACAACTACAGATAACAATTACACAATCGTTAGGAATGCTAACGTTAATATTATGATTACCGACAACAATGCTAATGCAGTTACAGGCAAAGTCATTCGGATCGATACAGGCGCAACTAAATCTTATACTGATACCAAAGGTCTAGTTTGGGAAGCAGATAAGTATTTTGTAGGAACAAGCACGACCTATTCCACTACTGCTCCAATCGGTAAGACAGAAGACGACGCTCTGTATCAAACTGAGCGTTATGGCAAAAACTTGGCTTATCAGATTCCGGTAACGAACGGCAACTACAGCGTTAAACTACACTTTGCAGAGAATTATTGGACTGACTTTAATAAGAGGATATTTGACGTCTCTTTAGAAGGTCAGAAAGTGTTCGATGACGTCGACATTTTTGCCAAATCCAAAAATGCCTTTTTCACAGGTAATAACTCTGCCTTGGTTCTATCTGCACCAACCCAGACTGTGACTGATGGCATCCTCAACATTGATTTCGCAGCCAGCGTTAACAACGCTACTATCTCTGCTATTGAAGTCATCGCATTGATTGGGCCACAAGTAGTTTTGCAACAAACGGCAGGCCAAACTCAGGTCACAGAAGGGGCAACCACTGGTGATAATTACTCGGTGGTTCTCAATAGCAAACCCACAGCGAATGTGACGATTAATATCGTACCTGGCAATCAGCTCAGCACCAACAAGACTAGTTTGACCTTCACCCCTACTAACTGGAATGTAGCTCAAACAGTAACTGTTAAAGCAGTTGACGATAAGGTAGCAGAAGGTGCCCAAACAGTAAATATTACTCACACGATCACTACTACAGATAGCAACTATAAAAGTCTCAGTGCCCCAAATCTTGCTGTTGACATCATCGACAATGATATCGTTGCTATCAGCTTTAGTAAGAAAACTGTAGCTTCAGTTAGCCAACCTACCGTCGGAGCTTGGGGCCCAGATGGTAGGTTTTATGTGGGTACTTACAATGGTGAAATCAAAGCATACACCTTTGATCAGAACTACAACGTTACTGCTACCCAAACAATCACCACTATCAAGAACCTAAACAACAACCAGATACTAGGGATCGCTTTTAACCCTTACGATACTTCTGGTGCCCCAAGTATCTATGTTGCTCATAGTAAGCTATATGCCAATAATGGTGGTAAAGGTTTTCCCAAAACTGAAAAGTCTGTTTATAGTGGTGAAATTTCAATACTCGAAGGAGCTAATTTCTCACAACGGAAATCTTTAATTACAGGGCTACCGGTTTCAAACCATGACCACGGCATTAATGCTTTAACGTTTGATAACAAAGGCGATTTATATATTAATGTTGGTGGCAATACCAATGCAGGTATTACCAATGACAATATAGGTGGTATTCCAGAGTCTCCTTTTTCCGCTGCTATCCTCAAAGCTGAAATTTCCAAATCTAACTTCAATGGGCAGATTAAGTACGAACTACCAAATCCTCTACCACCTGGTTATGAGATTCCTAGTGAATTAACTTTTAATCCGGCAGATAGTCAGGTCTTTGGAGATATAGCAAAAGTCAAATCTGGTGTAGATGTTTCTGTATACGCTAGTGGACTTCGTAATGCCTTTGGTGCAGTTTACACCACAAAAGGATTAATTTATGCCACAGACAATGGTTACAACTCATCATTTGGAGACATCTCTACCTCGGCTACAACTCAAACACCAACAACTACCAATTCTGCCCCAGATGAACTCAATCTGATCAAAGCAGGTGAATACTACGGTCATCCCAATCGAAATCGTGGACGCTCTGACAATCGCCAGAACACTTATTATGGAGCAGAGAAAGCCAGTGTTTCAGGAGTATATACAGCTCCACTGACAACTTTCTCTCCTTCAACCAATGGAATTGACGAGTATCGTGCCACAACATTCCAAAACCAAATGCGAGGTAATTTAATTGCCCAGCAATGGAATGGCACATTCTATAACATCAAACTCTCGGCAGATGGAACGAAAGTGCAACAAACTACTACCCTGACTGGTGTTGCAGATGGTTTAGATATCAAACATGGGCCTGGAGGTGCGATTGTCGGCGTTGATTTGACTGACAACTCAATTACGGTTGCGCTTCCTAACGATCCTTCGGCGGTAGATCCTACTGTCTACGATTTATTCCCCTGGAGAGCGCCAGCAGTAGGTGGTAATACATTCGTTATAGGTGGCAAAAACTTCGGTAACTTGGGGAATACTAAAGTCTCCATTGGTGGACAATCTGCATCTGTTAAATCAGTTTCTGACCAAAGAATCATTGGAACTGTGCCAAACTTTGTCGGCAAACAGCTCATTGACCCCAACGCTAACGGACTCTTAGATTTGGTTGTTAACACTAATGGTAAACAGTCAGTAATGGCAGATGTATTTTTGCCCTTAACTGGAACAGCCTACTTCGTTTGATGGGATAAAATCGGCGTTGTTTGGTTGATAGCTTCAAACCTCTGACGATCGCCAATTATATCATCGATGAGCCAGCAAAAAGATTCTTGCTGAATCAACTGAATGCGATCGCTCAATTTTATTTGCGAGCAAGCAACCTGACGATAGTGATTGTAGGCTTAGTGTACGAAACCGTGCAGATTTTTGAGATCACTTTTCGCTCAAATGGACGTATAAAGCGAAGCCTAAAGGTGATTTATGGCACTTGCAAACAAAAAAATGTCCCGCCGTATCATAAATATTTTGGGCAAAGCGAAGATATATTTGCGCTGTCGCTCTTGGGGGCGACAGCGCCGGCGGGATATTCTTTTTATTGGCTCTCCCTATAACCCTATGCCCACTTATAGCTTTGAGCAACGTCGCGGATGGGAAGAGCTATGTCGCAAATGGGAAGAGCAATGTTGTGAACAAGAAGAGCAACATCGCAAATGGGAAGAGCAACGCCGCGAATGGGAAGAGCTACGTCGCAAACGGCAAGAGCAACGCCGCGAATGGGAAGAGCAACGCCGCGAATGGGAAGAGCAACGCCGCGAATGGAAAGAGCTACGTCGCAAACGGGAAGAGCTACGTCGCCAAGGGGTCATTGCAATTTCTGATTGGGTTTTAACCACATCAGACGGCTGTTTCGACCCTCACTCGGTTAGCAAAAGGTAGAAGAGCTTAATGTGTTATCTCTCTAGCTTAAACTTTAGTAGGCGATCGTATTCGTCTTTGATTACCCCATAACACTCGCAGGAGGTCTCTTCCAGCCCTTGCCGATCAATGGTTTTAATTTTCTTTCGGCTGGATTCGATGAGACCTTTCCTTTCCAGGTGGTTGGCGGTTTCGGTGATGCTGGAGCGGCGCACGCCCAGCATATGGGAGAAGAACTCATGAGACAGGAACAGTTCATCCGAGTGAAGACGGTCACTGGACTCAAGCAGCCAGCGACACAGGCGTTTTTCTATAGTATGAAGGCGGTTGCAAGCAACATTCTGCGAGATTTGCGCGATATAGGCCTGCGTGTATTTCAGCATCACGTCCCGCAGCGACTTATTGGTGTCGAACTCCTGGAGCAGATGCTATGCCTTCATTCTTATCGCTTTGCCGGAAACCTGGACGATGTACTCGGTCTGCGTCGTTTCGCTCCCGCCCATGAAGGCGTTGATCCCTACCATCTCGCGGCTGCCGACCACTCCAGCCTCAGCCGTGCTGCCGTCGTTCATCGTGATGGTGACCGAGATCAGGCAGGTGAGAGGGAAGTAGACATCTTTAATAGTTTCGCCGGGTTGGTGGAGCATCTCACCGTATGAAAGCTCAACCTGCTCCATTTTGTTTTTGAGCTGCTCATACACCTTGGTAGACAAGGCGGCCAGAAGATTTTCTGCAGCCATATGAGTTGACTTTTTGGCTTAATAAGTTCCTAAATCCATCGTAAGAATATTTGTTAAAAATTTAAGAACAATCTTGCCACAGCGTTTGATTCATAGCTTCAAACTCTTGGCGATCGCCAATATATTATCGATGAGTCAGCAGAAAGATTCTTGTTGAATGAACCGAACGCGGTACTGATGAACAGTTTGATAGACAACGCTTACAGCTTCCCGTGTCGCGGTGCTAGCCTTTGAATTTGTGTACAGGTTCGCTAAGATAGGAACAACAAACACCCACTGCATTAACCCATTTGGGATTTTAGCTTATACAAAGACGCAAGGCACGACGAACGTATGCTTCCCATGATTCAGGTGTAGGTTGAAATATTAGTGCATAAAGCATAATTGCACTCATCGTATCAAAGACTAATCCTGGGTCTAAATCTGCCTGAATCTCATTTCTGGCTTTTGCTCGTTCAAGGACAACAGCAAAGGCTTGTTTTCGAGGTTGTAGATATTTTGTACAGTAGATTTGAGCAAACTGAGAATTGTTTGATGCACTGTTGATAATCATGGCAACAGTTTTTCGCCCCAAAGGACTGAGGGTAATTTGTGCAGCATTCTGAATCAATTCATCAATATCGTCCCAGAGATTACCTGTGTTAGGAATTACGACATCTTGCCTAACACTCTCAATCGCATCAGCAACTAGTTCTTCTTTAGAAGAGTAACGTCGGTAAATAGTAGGTTTGCCAACCCCAGCACGAACAGCGATCGCATCAATACTCATACCATCAAAACCAAATTCTGCCAACAATTCTAAGGTTGCTTGCAACATTGCTTGATGAGCTTGGGTACTTCGGGGTCTTCCTTGTGACTTTTTATTGGTATCAGTCATAGATGTTATTATAATTTACGAAACGGTTTCGTAAAGAATTAGGAATCGTACTATGAGCCAGTGTCCTCGCCCGCGCTATAAAGATAAACACAGCACCCAGACTCTTCAGCAAGGACTCGATGAATATTATGCGGTGAATCCGAATATCACCAATCCTCAAGATCTGCCACCAGAATTTGCAAAAATTTTGCTAGCGCACGATGCCAGTCATGTCACCTACGGGTGCGATACGGGAATGTATGATGAACTTAAGTTGTTGCCCCTCACTTGGTGGACAAGCGACTACAAGTTTCATGACCACTTACAAACGCTCAAAGATCCAACCATTAGTCCGGCAATTCGCGTCATGTATGAGGACTTGATTAAGCAGCATGGTGTTTTGTGGTTGTATAGTTCAATTTTCTTAACTTTGCCACAATTACTGCCAGAATTAACGCAGATGTGGCTCAAAACTCGTAAGCGTCGGCGTTATGTTCCTTTCTTGAATTTTGAACCGCTGCTAGAGCGATCGCTTTTAGAAATTCGTCAAGAGTTTGACCTTTTGCCTTTTGTAAAATAATCTATTTTCGCTAGTTATCCGTTGATGCTCAATATTAATTAGAAATTGATATGTTAATAACTTGTGTTTGAGCTTGTGGGCAAGTTTTTAGGTTTGGCTGTCACGACAATTTCCATATTGCAACTTAAAGCATTTAAAAATCAAAATAGGTTTAGAGCTGAAAAGCCCGATAATTTTCCATTCATCAAAACTGCTACATATTACCGAACAGAAGATGCCAACCAATAAGGGCGATCGCCAAATCTGCTAGTAAATGACTGATATAACATGCCCAAAGGGAACGGTAGGTTAAATAGCACCACGACCATATAGCACCAGCTATAAAAACCCCAAGAGAACCTACAACGACAACAAGCCAGTTTACTGTATACGCTGCTAAAGCAATGATGTGATGTAATGTAAAGCATAACGCAGTGAAAAATATAGCTCCGGTTCTAGAAAAAAGAATTTCGCATTTACGACCAATAAACCATCGCCAGATGTATTCTTCAGCTAGAGAGTTGATAACAGTAAAGTAGAATGCACTGAGCAGATATACAGTAGGACTGGCAATACCGATTTGTTGCGCTTTTGAACGCACATCAACAATATTGATCCAGTGCTGCCAAACAAGCCAGTAGGTACTAAGAATCATCCCAAACATTAGACTTCCTAAAACCGCCCCAGCTAGACATTCTCCTTGTGATGGTAGCGACACGATGAGTTTGCCTCGTTCAACCCAGAAGAACCATATTAAAGGTAGTGCTAGTATCCAAATTCTCGTTACAATAAATAACAATTGTCCTACTGTGCCTGGGATAAAAAATCTAGCAGCGATACCAATACTAGCAGCAGAGATAACTAGGAAAATAGCCAATCCTGCGCTTTGATGAGATTGGTTTTTGAGCATCATCGATCCTGATGAACTGGTAATGTTAATAATTTGTTTGCAAGTTAAACTTCAAGCCAGATTAATTAATTTTTAGTCTAACTATAAAAATATATTTCTTATAGTATAATCTCGGACTAACTACACATAAAATTTTAATCAAATATGACAATTCTCAAATCATTGCAGAAACGAAATCTCTATCGTTTTGATCCTATTGCATATTTATTAGTGGAAAAACTTAACCTTTCTCCCCTTACGTTTGGGTTATTAAGCATTGCAATCGGTACTGGAATTTATTTAATCACCGCTTGGGCAAGCAATACATTATGGTTACCACAGGGACAGAAGGGACTGCTTCAGGATATGTTTCCCTGGATATGGGCACTATTAATTAACCCCGTTGTTCTCGGCTATTACTTATAGAGTTTTCAAGCAATAGATAAGGTAATTCAGGAACTTGAAGCTTCTGATGTGTTGGAAATTGACGAATTAGAAATCGAAAAAGTTAATCAGATTGCTCTCAATGCTTATAAACCTCAATGGCGTAAACTGTTAGCACTTAGTAGTGCTGTGATTTTTAGTATTTTCGTCTTCGCAACTCGATTCGGATTGAAAAACAGTTGGACTAGTTCACACCCGCTGCCGATTTTGATGGTTACAATTGCTACCTTGATAGTAGTTTACATAGGTAGTATGTTGATTCTCAACTTGATTACGAATATATGGATACTCCATCACATTTTGAAAAGGGAATTGGAAAGAAAAGAGTTTAACGTTAATCCCCTACATCCCGACCGTTGTGGTGGACTCCGCTCTCTGAGTGATTATGCACTAAAAACCGCTTATCTAGCAGCTGTTTTAGGTATGATGGTTAGCTTGATTGTGTATCAGTTCATTACACGAGGTACTGGACAAAATTACTGGTTTATTTACTTAATTATTCCAATAGATATTTTATTGTCTATAGTATGTTTCTTTGGGCCTTTATTAGCGGCTCACAGAGGTATGAGGAAAGCAAAAGAAGAACTTTTACGCGAGATTGCTCGGCAGTTTCAAGCTGATTACTCCCAGATTCATGCCAGCCTGACTGGTGATGCAGAAACCCTCAAACAGGGTACTGAAAAAATTAAGAACCTACGAGCTTTCTACTCTTTAACTGACAAATTTCCAGTTTGGCCCTTCGATATCCAAACTTTCCGTCGATTCTTGCTAACGATTTCTGCTCACGTCTTTCTTCCTGTAATTGGTATACTTCAGAAATTGATACCATTATTGCTCAAGAAATGAGGCATTAAACTTAGTTAATTAAAGTTGTCGGTTAAGTACTATTAGCTGGTCTAATTCTTGTTGCATTTTACTCACAATTATTTCGTAGCATTCGTTGACATACTGGCGATCGCACGCTGCCTCTCTGCCATAATATTCAAACTTAATCGGTGGACAAATCCGTGTGCGGATAGGTACAGGCAATGGAATATTGGGCAATGGGCCAAGTGCTAATCCCCAAGGTAAGCCCAAATAAATCGGAAATACTAACGGATCAATCCCAAATAGCCAAGGCATCCCTAACTTATGGAGTTGCTGCACAATTTTATAGCAATCAGCCAGCACAATTAGCGTATCGTGAGCGCCAGTGGAAATCACAGGTACTATCGGTACTCTCTCCCGCAGTGCTAGCTTGATAAACCCTTTTCGCCCAGCAAAATATATTTGGTTACGTAAAGAATGCGGTCGGAAGACATCTTCAGCACCACCGGGATAAACTAGCACACTAGCGCCAGAACGCAAGGCAGCATAAGCCATTTTGGGATGAGCTACGATTCCTCCCGCCTTAGCTACCAGTTCCGCCACTGGGGGGCACGCCTCCCAAGCTGTAGGATGCATCAAACCGTAGACTGGTTTTTCTACACCAAATCGTCGAAACCAGTCATACATCATCATCACCATATCAGGAGCAGCCAGCCCGCCATTGTGGGAGCCGACAAATAAAACTTTTTCTTGGGGAGAAACATAATGCCAACCACTAGTTTGCACTCGAAAATAGTGGTCATAAAACCACCCTACAAGTGGCATTAGCGATTCGATGAATCTTGGATCTCGCTCATCCAAAGACCATCCAAGTTTTTTCTTTAGGTGATGTTGTGTTTCTGACATCAAGGCATCTTAACAGGGTTGGTTAAGCTCAGACAATTACTCCTGTTTATGTTGCAGGACAAACGCATCTAAATCATTTGCGATTTTGAGGTAATTGCTAATCAATTAACAGTTTACAGGTTGCTAAATGATAACTGATAACTAATAAAGATTTTTCAGCAGGGTGTGATAGGCTATCTGCGTGATGGCGCTAAGAGGTAATGAAGATGACTAAACTGCGGGTGGGTTTGCTGTTTGGCGGTCGTTCTGGGGAGCATGAAGTTTCGATTAGTTCAGCACGGGCGATCGCTAAAGCCTTGAGTGCAGAGCAAAATGCTAGTAAGTACGAAATATTGCCTTTCTATATTCAAAAGGACGGATTCTGGCAAGCAGGGGAAGTCGCCCAACAAGTTTTAGCATCCGGCGCTGCTATTCAAAATCAATCTATTACTCCTAACCTGTGGCAATTTCCACCACAAACACAAGAAGTAGATTTGTGGTTTCCGATTCTGCACGGGCCTAATGGAGAAGACGGGACAATTCAAGGATTACTCAGTTTGATCCAAGTTCCCTTTGTTGGTTCTGGGGTCTTAGGTTCGGCAATGGGGATGGATAAAATTGGCATGAAAACTGCCTTTGCTCAAGCCGGATTACCTCAAGTGAAGTACAAGGCGTTGACTAGGGCGCAAGTGTGGTCAAATCCTTGTGTTTTTCCGAAATTGTGTGATGAAATTGAATCGACATTGGGCTATCCCAGCTTTGTCAAACCTGCAAACTTAGGTTCATCAGTGGGTATTGCCAAAGTGCGATCGCGGCAAGAATTAGAAGCAGCATTAGATAATGCAGCTAGTTATGACCGCCGAATCATTGTAGAAGCTGGAGTTGTAGCTAGAGAAGTAGAATGCGCTGTGTTAGGAAATGATCATCCCCAAGCTTCGGTTGTAGGCGAAATTACTTACGACAGCGATTTTTATGATTATGAAACTAAATATACTGAAGGTCGAGCAGGTTTGTTCATTCCAGCACCCTTACCAGAAGCCATCAGCCGTCAAATTCAAGATATGGCTTTACAAGCCTTTGCCGCTGTTGACGCTGCTGGATTGGCGAGAGTAGACTTCTTCTACGTGGAAGCTACAGGAGAAATATTAATCAACGAAATCAATACCTTACCTGGTTTCACCTCAACTAGTATGTATCCCCAACTATGGGCGCATAGTGGGATCTCTTTCCCAGAATTAGTTGATCGGTTGATTCAGCTGGCTCTAGAAAGATATTCTGTTGCCGAACCTAAGAGTTAGGCAAATTGATTACTTTAAGAAAACAGCAAAATTTGCAAGCAAATTAGCGGATTTAGTAGCTTAGGCTTCTTAAAAAAGTTACTTAAATCCAAAATTTGCCTACGGATACCTGTTGGCTAACTCCTCCAGTACAATCGAGGTCTAGAGGGGTACAAATCTGAAAGTAATCTATGGAAAATAGTCAGAGTGTACAGTACAAGCCAACCCAACCTAAAAGGGTGACTCCAAGGCTGACAAACACTAAGCCAAGTGCAATCAGTAACTCCCAAGTTCTGATAAATTTGCTCGCACGCCATCCTTGGCTTTTATTAATTGGCTTGTCAGCAATATTTGTCGGCAGTGCTGTCCTTGCCTTGTATAGCCTTGGATCTGCTGGGTCTGTGCAACAGCCGGAAGAACCAGAAACAAGTCCGGATTTATTAACTGTACTTGAAGAACCAATTCCTACGCCCTCTGAGACTAGCGATCCTACACCGTTATGGATGATTGCTGCGATCGCCCTCAGCTGTGGTAGTGGTTGCTTCATAATTTTGCGATTGCTCAAGCATCCAGCAAAAGGTCAAAAAGCCCAGAAGCAGAAACGTTATCAGACAAGCTTGGTACAAGGTCAACAGCAAAGATTGGAACCACAAACTCTCAGAAATCCACCAGTCTTTGTACCATCGCCATCACTAAGACCCCTTGTGTCAATGCAAGCTAACACAAAGCCTTTGATGACAGTTCTACCTCCAGATCACAGGCATCGTCTGGATAAAAGCAGAGAGTCCTTAGCAGATTTATTGGATCTTCGTAAACAAAGTTCCTTGCCTACTTTATTACGCAAGTAATAATATCGTTCCAAAAGAAAAATCTGTCAAATTAACTATTTTGCAAGTAAAGGCATGGCACCACCATGCCTTTAGTTTTGTCTTATAAGTTGCATTTAATACAAATTTATACCAATTTTAAAAAAGAATGCGACATATGGGTAGGGGAGCCACTCCGTTCGGTTGCCAAACTTGTAGGCGCGAAGCGGTGAGGCAGTGCGTTGGGCGGGTTCCCCGACTTGAAGCAACTGCCGCTCGCGCAGCGTATCCGTAGGATTCACCCGAAGGGCTTCCCGCAGGGTAGGAAGTGGCGTCGCACAACGCCCGTTGTGCCCTTACGAATAATTCAGAACTTACGTACTCAGATCCCCCAACCCCCTTAGAAAGGGGCAGCCCTGCGCCCTTGCGGGTTCCCCGACTCCCTCAGTGGCGTGGCTTTAGACGTTCCCCCCTTTTTAAGGGGGCTAGGGGGGATCGGGGTTTCAGGCTTGAGTGCGTAAGTCCTATAATTTATGTGTCGCTATTTGATTTTTGCTTATTTCTTCTTCCCTGTCCCCTGTCCCCTGCCTCTAGCGATTCAGGAATCCCATTGGATTGCTATAGAAGTTATAGATGAACAATTAGAAAATTTTAAAATTGCCAATTTGGCAACCAAGATTAAAAAAGCTAAGTTAAAGTTTAGAAGATAAACGACTTCAAGGGTGTTGTTATCAGGGTCTACCAAGCCATAAAGCTACTTTATTAAGACACTATTTTACTAGTAAGATTTTGGCAATCAATTCATAATTAAAAATAATATCTGTAACCATTCACTTGGTAATTCAAATATTAATAATTAAGATTGACATTTACTGCAATGGAAATATTCAATGTGTATGAACGTTGCCATTGAACTACACATTAGCCCTTAAAATAAAAGGCAACGTATGTAGTGTAGATATTTCTGTTCGCTCCAGCGGTAAATGGCAGGGTGGGAGAGCGAGGCGACTGGTATGCTTTCTCCCACTCATTATTTATTATTTCATAATCACTCTAAGCAGAGGAAGATTTCTATCTTACCTCTGCTTTAATGTAAGTTCGACGAAGCTAAAAAACTGCGGCAGGTAAAGCAGACAAGTCTTAGGGTTAATATCTGGCGATCGCAACTTATCCCCAAAACTGAAGTGATAAATTTAAATTGTGCTTTGCTTTAGTATTTAATAATACATATATACTGGATATTAAATGATGAGTGCGATCGCATAATAATATTGGATGATAACGCTTAAATAAAGCTACTCACTAGGAAATATTTAAACTAGCGCTAGTTCAAATTTAATTGGCTAATACAAAACTGTTAGGATTTCTTAAGTAAGATTATGGTGGAAATTTCTTCATCCCATTCTGAGATTAAAGCTCAAGCTACTAAAGCTGCTGCTGGCTTCCATACCGATACAGTAACATCAGAAACGATTTCAGATTTTGAGTTTCTCTTTACGAGAGCAATTGAATTTCGCCAAGAAACAATTTACTTCATTATTGTGGATCGCTTTAATGATGGAGATCCGAGTAATAATGAAGGTCTTAATCCTGAACTTTACGACTCGACTAAGCAAAAGTGGGGTAAATATTGGGGTGGAGATATACAAGGAATTATTGATAAATTAGATTATCTCAAAAATATGGGAGTTACAGCTATTTGGATTTCTCCTTTATTTGAGCAAGTAGAAGCATTACAGTTTGAAAATGCTGCAATGCATGGCTATTGGACAAAAGATTTTAAACGTATTAACCCTAGGTTCTTAGCTACTGATGAAGAAAATTCCTTATTTAAAAATAACACATTTGATAAATTAATCTCTGGGTTGCATGACCGAGGTATGAAACTGATTTTGGATATTGTTTGTAACCACAGTAGCCCTGATGTCAACGGCGAAAAAGGCAAACTTTATGAGGATGGAGCTTTAATTGTTGATTTTTATAATGATGTTAAACATTGGTATCATCATAATCCTGAAATCACAGATTGGGAAAATGAAGAGCAGCTTTTGTATTATGAAATGTCAGGATTAGCCACTTTTAACGAAAGTAATTCTGATTATCGTCACTATATTAAAACCGCAATCAAACAATGGCTAGATAGAGGTGTTGATGCTTTGCGAGTTGATACTGTAAAGCATATGCCAATTTGGTTTTGGCAAGAATTTAATAGTGATATTCAAACCCATAAACCTTCTGTATTTATCTTTGGAGAATGGGGTTTTAGTAATCCTAAAAATGCCCAATCAATTAAATTTGCCAATGAGTCTGGAATGTCGATTTTAGACTTTGGTTTGTGCGGAGCAATTCGGGAAGCTTTGGCTCAAGGATTAACTGGCGGATTTCATTTAGTTCAGGAAGTTTTCGATCTCGATTATCTTTACAATACGGCTACAGAATTGATTACCTTTATTGATAATCATGATATGCCTCGCTTTCAAAGCCTGAATCCCGATCCGCAGCTTTTGCGATTGGCATTAGCTGTAGTGATGACCTGTCGTGGAATTCCTTGTATTTATTATGGAACAGAGCAATATTTACATAATAATACTAATGGCGGTAATGACCCTTATAACCGTCCTATGATGCAGACATGGGACACAGATACACAGCTTTATAAAGATATTCAGTTATTATCTAAATTGCGACGTTTAAACCCTGCGGTTTCTCTCGGAAGCCAGAAACAAAAATATCTGACATCTGATGTCTATATTTATCTGCGGACTTATCGAGATTATCGCTGTTTTGTAGCAATCAATAAAGGAGACGCAATCACTATTGATGTAGAGAATACCGAATTAGAAGATGGTGAATATAACTGTATTGTAACGAATCGCTATTTAGAAGTAAAAAATGGCAAAATTTTCGGTTTAAAATTGGAGCCAAAAGAACTAATTGTTCTCAGCTATTTAGGGGAGCGCGTGAAAGGAAAAACAATTGTCCGGGCACAATTAAATGGCATTAAAACCCAGCCAGGAGAGACAGTTGTAGTAACAGGCGATTGCCCTGAGTTGGGTAATTGGGATATTAGCAAAGCTTACGCTTTAGAGTATATCAATAACAATACTTGGTTCGGAGAAATTCCTTTCAATGAGAGCGCGGGGAAAGCAATATGCTACAAATATGCTCTCTGGCGCGAAAATCAGCCGCCTCTGCGCGAAAATCTCGTAAGCCGTCGCTGGATTTTAGTGGAGCAAGGCACAGTTAAATGGCGGGATAATTGGGCACATTAATCAACATTAACTACTAATGGTATTGTCAACAGCTTTTACATTCTGTCGCCCTTTACTTGACATGAAATTAAAAATTTCTAGCTGAGTGCAATAAGTGATTGTTGCAATTTTTTACAGAATTCGTAGTATTCTATTGCAGTTTGTAACTATTTTGTGCCGTCTACAGGACTATTCCTTTAGACTGAATCTCAATCGAAAAATATTGGGATCAACGCAAATGCATTCGGTAAATGTATTGTGTCATGAGTTTGTAGTTGCTGTTTCCTTTGTGGCTTGTATCGTCGGACTAATCTTACTGTGGGACAGCAAACAGCAAAAAGATGATATGGAAGAAACAGAGCAGATTCTATTTAGAATGAGCTTTACTTACTGGCTAGTCTACTGTGTTGCTTTTGGCTTGGAGAAAATAGCTTTATCTAGCTGGGAACCTATACTAATGTCTTTAAGAATTACTACTGCTCTGTCATATTTTTTAACTTTTTCTTGCATCCTGAGTCTGCCACTACACAAATTTGCAGTACATCATGTGGAAGAATAGTTCAGAGTCAACAGTGCATAGTCGAAAGGCTATGGACTATTGACTATATAGAATGATGGTTAACTTTTCATAGCGATCGCGATCGCATCTTCAAGTTTATCTTGAGCCAAAGTTGTCACAATAAACACTTCCTGCACTGTCTTACCTTGCCGTGCGATTATTTTATAACCGCCCCGAATCGGCACAGACACCCGCAGCTGCATTTTAGGGCTATGTCCTCTAACCCGCCCAATTACTCCAGGCGTGACGGTTTGAATCCCATCCTGCTGACACAGACGTTCTAAAATTGGGATGAGACCACAAATGTGGGTCGAGTGATTCCAGACTAGTCTGCCATCAGTAGGTTTGCCCATGATAATTAAGCAGCCTCTAGAGGAGCCATTGTCAAACCCGCTCGACGCAATTGCTGGTGGTATAGTTCTGCCGGTTCTTGAGGCCCAACCCAGACGATCGCTTGACCTTCATAGTGTATCTGATTGGTCAAATCCCAAGCCTGGTCACTGGTCATCCCCGGAATATACTTCATCAAACACTCAGCCACGTGCTGAAATGTATTAAAGTCATCGTTTAAAACAATCACTTTATAATTCGGATATAGCTTGCGGGTAACTTGAGTAGACCGTTCAGGAGCTACAGTTGGTGCTGTTGCCATTCCGTAAACAACTGCTGAAAGTCTGGTAACCATAAAACAGTTAGCCAATAAAGTTTTACAACACTACATTACAAATAACTAGTTTAGTCTATACTCCACACTCAAGAGTTCAGGTTTAGCTTTTTAACTAGTGAAAAAATTAGGTATATGTACATATTACTAATTTTTTAAGGTTCATCTCCAAGCGATCGCTACATCTCAAATGCCAACGGCGGCAATTTTATCTTGCCTAATGCTCATTTGCAGGTAATTACAGAACTTTTCATTAGTATGGAATACACGCTTGAAGACTAAATTATTGTAAGGACACAAAATTGTTGTGCCCATACTGTGGTCTATTTAACTGCAAATTGCTCTAAACGTAGTTAGGACAACGGTGCAAGAAGGCTTTCTTGCTTGTTTCGTGTTCTGAACTCGGAGTTTCGTGTTTTGGACTCGGAGTTTTGTGTTCTGAACTCGGAGTTTTGTGTTCTGAACTCGAAGTTTTGTGTTCTGGACTCGGAGTTTCATGTTCCGAACTCGGAGTTTCGTGTTCTGGACTCGGAGTTTTGTGTTCCGAACTCGGAATTTTGTGTTGTGGACTCGGAGTTTCGTGTTGTGGACTCGGAGTTTCGTGTTCTGAACTCGAAGTTTTGTGTTCTGAACTCGAAACTTTAGTTTCCAAGCTCAAAAATTCACCTCTTCATATCTTCTACTCAGCTTCACCAATTAGGGTAAAAGCAGCCCAATCAATCGGGTTAGAATATTGCTTTTTCGTGGTGAGCATTGCTTGTCTGAGCGCCGCCGCTTTATCAGGATTGCGTTGGAGATTTTTGTAAAATTCGTTCATCAAAAAGTAGGTAGACTCGTCTGGTACAGACCACAGCGATACAACAACACTAGGAACGCCAGCAGTAATTAAAGAGCGTGATAAACCAATTACGCCATCATCTGTAATATTTCCACCTCCAGTGTTACAAGCGCTAAGTACAACCAGTTCTGCATTGAGTTTCATGTCAAGAATTTCGCTGGCTGTAAGTAAACCGTCATCTTTACTACTAGGAGCAAGAGCGATCGCACCCGGTACGCCTAAACCCTTAAAATCATCAAGTAAGCCGTGGGTAGCAAAGTGAATCATCTTAGCTTGAGCCATCTTCTGTACCATTGCTGTCTCTGTCGCCTTGGTACCAATAATTGCTTGCGTCTTGAATAAATCTGCAATCTTTATTGCTTCTTGTTCCGCACCAGGAAGAGGTTCTAACTGCTCATCAGCAATAGGAATCTTGGGCATGGTAGGATTACCAACTACCAAAAAGTCTTTTGCGGATTGGTTAACTTTTTGCTTCTGTTTGTGAGTTAAATCCAAAACTTGAATCGCTGGTGCTGTCAAGATAGTATGTTTCTCGATTAAGTATTTGCCTTGGTCATCTTGTAATGCGGGGAACGGTACGAGAAATAGAGATTCTTGGGGAATGAAGATAACACGGGCGTTAGGATCTTTAGGTAGATATTGAGCGATCGGTTTGATCAGTAAGTCATAAAGTTTATTTAATTGTGTCTTTTGACGAGCTTGATTTTGCTTACCGCCAGATGTAGCTTCAATAGCGACGCCTCTACCTCTTGCACCTATTCCTCTGCGGCTGTTAACCACAAGGTTTTGTAGAGAAGATTTGAGAAACTTTTCTAGCTTCAGTTGCTCAAAAGAAATTTCTCCTGTGGGTTTGACTACCCAAATGTAGAGTAATTTGTCCTGCAACGTTGAGTATTGAACAAAAGTAGCATTTTCTAGTTTGGCAAGGTTTTGAATTTCTTGGAGTTTTAAAGGTTTGATATTTAATTGAGCATTTGGTTTCTCTAATTGCTTCGAGGCTAATAACTCAACAAATGCTCTAGCTCTGGCGCGATCGGCTACTTCTAATGCAGAATTAAATTTATTCTGAGCAACTAAACATTGTTGTAGTGAACGGTAAGTAATGTTCTGGCTTTCAAATAATGAGATTTTCTGAGCATCAGTTAATCCTGGTCGTAAAGATTCCCAAATTCCGACAGCAGTAAAGAGAGTTTTCTCAGCTTCAGGATATTGGCTTTGATGAATGTAAATTAACCCAATATTGTTGAGAGTTTTCGCTTGCCCTACCTTGTCGCCAATTTTTCTGACAATAGTTAAAGCTTGTTGAAAATATTCTAAGGCTTTGGCATACTGTCCTAAGTTACGGTAAACTTCTCCAATGTTGTTGACATTTCCTGCTTCCGAAGCCTTATCGCCAATTTGTTTGCTAATTACTAAAGATTGCTGAAAATAATCCAAGGCGCTATCGTATTTTTCTAAATTGCGGTAAAGTTCTCCTATATTATTGATAGTCTGTCCTTCCCCTTCCTTATCACCGATTTTTTTACGTAATACTAAAGCTGGCTGGAGATATTCCAAGGCTTTTTCATACTCTTTTAATTCACGGTAAGCTTCGCCAATATTATTGCGAGTTGTCCCTTCACCCGCCTTGTCACCAATTTGTTTTTGAATGGCTAAAGCCTGCTGAAAGTATTGCAGTGCTTGGGAATGTTGTTTTAAGTTGCGGTAAATTTCTCCTATATTGGCAATATTTACTCCTTCGCCAGCTTTGTCACCAATTTGCTTGCGAATTACTAAAGCTTGCTGGAGAAAATCTAATGATTTAGCATACTGCCCTAAGTTACGGTAAACAGCCCCAATATTGTTAATAACTACTCCTTCTCCAGCTTTGTTACCAATTTGTTTATCAATTACTAAAGATTGCTGATAGAATTCCAATGCTTTGGCATACTCTGCCAAACTTTCATAAACTAATCCAATATTGTTTAGCGTTGTTGATTGCTGTGCTGTATCACCAATTTTTTTACTAATAGCTAAAGCTTGCTGATAAAATTCTAAGGCTTTGGGATACTGTGCCAAGTTTTGGTGAATTGAACCAATATTGTGGAGACTAATTGCTTCCTCAGCTTTATAACCAAGTTCTTTGTGAATGGCGTAGGCTTGCTGATAAAACTCCAATGCTTTGGTGTAGTCTCCCAAGTTTTGATAAACTGACCCAACGTCATTGAAAACTGTTGCTTGCTGGGGTTTATTGCCGGCTTCTTTATGAATGGTTAACGCTTGCTGAAATAACTCCAATGCTTTAGGATACTGTCCAAGTCTGCTGTATGTTGACCCAATATTGTTGAGTATTGAAGCTTGCTGTGCTTTGTTGCCAACTTCTTTAGTAATCGCTAGCGATCGCTGAAAGTAATCTAAGGCTTTGGTATACTCCCCTAAATAACGGTAAACCAAGCCAATATTATTAATAATTGCTCCTTCCCCAGCGCGATCGCCAGTTTGTTTAAGGATTACTGAAGCTTGCTTTAAAATTTCTATAGCTTTGGGATACTTTCCTGTTTTGCGATAGACAGCGCTAATCTCATTTAAAATTACCGCTTCACCTTGAAGATATTTGATTTCTCTGGCTATCGCTAAAGCTTGTTGATATGACTTTAAAGCTTCGGGATACTGTCCGCGATCGAACTGTTGCAAACCTAAGTTATAAAGTTGTGCAGCCTCAGCTTTGCGATCTTGAGGTGTCTGCGCTTGTGCTGTTAAAGGAGAGTATTGGAGTAGAGGAGAGGGAGACACAGAGAACAGAGGAAGCAACACCACCAACAAGGTGAGGTATTTTAGGCGATCGCGCATAGCAATTCTCAAGCAAGTGTATATTTAACTACTTGCTTTTGTTTATACTCCTCAGTCACTTGAGATTCCGCAAAATGACATAAAACTTTCGTAGTCAAAACTTCATACCAATTCTCTAAAATTGGGTGCAAGTAAGAAAACCAATTAAGAAAAATTTGATTACTTTGTTAAAAATCCCTATTTATGAGGCTTTTCATCTGCCAATGTTTCGCAACTTCCTTGCTCGGTCGTGGTATCGTAAATGTACCCCTTTATTTGTGAAAACCTTGGTACACAAAGTTTTCAGGCGGTATGTTGGGCTGATTTTCGGATGACTGACTATTCCCAAATCCAGAAATGGTGGGGAATAGTTATGAGTGCTTATCTTCTCGTTAGTCTTCACTCTCAAGTTTTGAACAATCATCCAGAACAAGGCGTAAATAAAGCGACAGACCAGTTGTGTCTAGATTTCCAGAGCAGGAAGAATCTGCTCAAAAATTTACGCCTAGTCATTCAACCTTTCATATTTTTTAATTTCCTTAAATCTTGGCTCAGGGTCTTTCCCATTTCACCTCTATCCATTGTTTTTCTCATACTAATTGCTCTAATGAATCGAAAGCCTGGTGCTATTCCTGACCCTTCGGAATCTAGGCATTTATTATTTTCCTCTGCTTAGAGTGATTAAAGAGCGCTTATAAGAGTATATATCCGAAAAATATTAAACGCTATGTTACTATAATAATTAAGAACAAACGCTTAGATAAACATGAAAAAATATCTTTTAAATAGAATCTAGCGTAATATTAAATTACAACATAACTTATTTTATCTGTATTTTGTCATATACCAATCCTAAGTAATTCATGAGAAAACACTATCTTAATTTATTAACGCTAAGTCAAAAATATGACAATTAGATTATGGCTAAAATAAAGGCTTTTACAGGAATTATCTTCAGATTTTTACGTATTAATTTAGTTAAAAAAGAAGCTAAATTTTAGTCTATGTATTTTCTCACGAATGATTCCGGATTGCTATAGCGCTCTTCCATCACTCTCACCAGAGTAAAAAATAAAATCATTGCTAGGCAAGACTTTCAGGCGAAAAACGTGATTTTGACAATAATGTTAGAAAATAAAGCTCCAAACCCTATAGCTGTCTAATGTTTAAAAGTTACCTTCGATTTTTATTTTCCCATAGTGATGGAAGAGTGATAGTTTTAAATAATTACATTTTTATTTTTTGAGGTGTAGAATCGTGATCGAAGAAATGCGAAATCACATTGAACTTAAGATTTCTGAGGTAGAAGTACAGCCATACCCTTTTCCACATTTGATTATTGAAAACTTTTTTCCTGATGAAATTTTTACAAAAATTATTGAATATAACCCATTCAAGAGAAATCTAGGGCGTGAATGGATTGGTAAAAAAGAGTCGACATCTATGAAAACTAGCACACCTTATTATGCTAGAAAGCAAATTAACTTTCACTCTCATGACGAGTTTGCAGCAGACGAAGAAGAGCGGAAGTTTTGGGAGCAAATAAAAAGGTGTTTTTTGAGCGAACAATGGTTTGAAAGATTGATTTTTAATAAATACAAGGAATACTTTGTAATAAGATTTGGAGAACTAGTAGAATCAGAAGATTTTTTTGATCTCTTTAAAAAGGAATTTTTTCTACAACGGCATGAACCTGGGTATTACATAGGACCGCATACCGATATACCAACTCGTGTCTTCACATGTATTTTCTCATTTGCCGATAGAGATGGGTTTGAAGAATACGGAACGCAACTGTGCGTACATAAAGATCGGATGGTGCGTTGTTGGGGAAATAATCACTATTCCCCGGATGACTTCATAGTTCAAAAAGTAGCGCCGTATAAGCCAAACAACTTTCTTCTATTTTTCAAGACACGCCAATCATTCCACGCAGTAAAAGCAATTGACGATAGCGTGCCTAACCAACGTTACGGAATGCAGTTCCAATTCTATGAACCACAAAAAGGACTATTGACTGACCTTTCGGAGCCTGATTTGTTAGTAATGAAACATGACAAGAAATCTAAAAAAGTAGTTTCAGTACTTCGCAATTTGACTGCATTGGTATTAAAAAGACAATAGAGGTTGAGAGCATCATAGCCAAAGCCTAGGAGCAGAGAAATACATCAATCAAGAATGCTTTCCTCCTAGCGTAGAGAATATACTTTACTGCTAAATTGACGTGAGTCTGTCCCGAAATTCTATAGTGCTGTGTAATTGTACTGAAGCATTGCTTTATCACTATATTTTACTTTTGCCCTTGCCGTATTTTTTATGTATCTTCTCAATTTCAAATTCATGCTCATGCTCATTTAAGCTTTGTTCTCGAATTTCAACCCAAGCCAGCAACATATTGGTCAAACTCGGCCACTCAATTTTTGGGAGAAAATCACTATCATAGAAGCTAATTACAGGTGAAGTAACCTGCTGCTGTTCACTACCAATTACAGCTAATATTAAATCCTCAAAACAATCAATGGGGAACCAGCGTGGATCAATCTTGTCGTCGTGCATAGCTTGACGTGCTAAAGCTTTGTACATACTCATAGCTTTTTCCAACGAAAAGAAAGAATTATCAGTAATCAAGGGAAACTCAAAGTAGTTATCAAGAGAGTTCCAATCTTTTGATGTGTCAGCCAAATCAATAGGTAAACAACCGTTAGCTTTTTGGTATAAATCAATTATTTCTAAAGGCAACTGAAATGGATAATCTCTTGTAATTTCTTGTATTTGTTCAAGAGTTAACTTTGGAGTAGGGTAATTAGATACTATTTGTTGAAAAGTTTCAGAGCTAAGAGTCTTTCGCAGTTCCCGTACATCTTTTCCTACTGCATCATATCCATTATTCAACATCCAATAAAACACTTTCATGTCAAGACTTGTTGGAGCATCGAAATTTGCATAGTAGGTTGCAATGCGCTCAATAGCTTTTATCATTGCCGACATATCAATTATTTTTATCTCTAACAGCTTTTTAACTATAATCTTTCTATTAATCGTTTCAAAATCGCATTCCAGTGTTTTAAACTAGATTCTCGCCAGCTTCCCCAGCTTCGACCGCATAATAGAGATGCCCAGCATTGGCTTTCAAAACTGTTGATACGACTCGGTTGTAGAAACTAAAGTAAGAAACTAAGGGTGCTAATTTTCTTACTTTAAACATCCAATATTAATTATTGGTATTAGTTGTTATCTTGGTAATCGTGGAACCTGTAGCAAATCTAACCCCCGTTCAAATATTTCATCAATCGGTAACATTTCCCCATCAATAGTCATAAATTTATGGTCTTTTGTGGCGCGAATAATAGAACCATCTTCTAAACAATACTCAAACACTTCTTGTTGACCGCGATTATGCCATTGTGCCACAGGTTGCATATAAACGTTGCCATTCTCATCAATACTGTAAACGCTGCATTCAATAGCTTTTTCAACAATTTCACCAATGGGAAGCAAGCCGTATTCTACTGTTAAAACTTCCGTGTCATAGCTGAAGCAATATTCGGCGAATTTTAACATATCGTCAAATAATTTTTCAGCTACTTGCTTTTTAACACCGTTTTTGGTTGCACCATCAATAAACTTTTCCTGCTGCTTTTGCATTTCAGAAACTTTCTTTTTACCCATTGCACGGCGCAGCAAGTCAGCTTGTCCTAAAGAATATCCAGCCATATCCTGAGCAATTTTCATAATTTGCTCTTGATAGACCATAATTCCATAAGTCTCATTCAATATCGGTTCTAAAATCGCAGTTTCATAGTCAATATTTTCTCGACCATGTTTGCGGTTAATAAACTTAGGAATTAGTCCTGCGTCTAATGGGCCTGGTCGATAAAGCGCCAAAATTGAAGAAATATCTTCGATATTAGAAGGTTTCAAATCTCGCACTATTTGCTTCATTCCAGAAGATTCTAATTGAAATATTCCTTCTAGTTCACCTGCTTCTAATAGTGCATAAGTTTTTTGCACATCTTTTGGTAGAGTGCTATGTTCACCTTTGGCTAATATTTTCTGAGCTTTTCTTTCTTGACGTGTGATTTCATCAGGATCAACACGATAGCCATTCGTTTCTTCAATCAGATCCAACGTTTTTTGAATTAAGGTCAGGTTCCGCAAACCTAGAAAGTCCATCTTTAATAAACCCATGGATTCTAGGTCTTCCATGAAATACTGAGTAATCACGGAACCATCGTTATTCCTCTGTAAAGGCACAATTTCATCAAGGGGATCGGCAGAAATTACCACACCTGCTGCATGAACACCAAAAGTTTTGTTAGTTCCTTCAATTCGCATCGCCATGTCAATCCAATGGCGAACATGAGGCTCGTTATCATACTTTTCTTTAAACTCTGGTGCTGGGGTTTGGTCTGAAACCATCACCTTGAGTTTAGTTGGTTTCCCCCGCACTACAGGAATATATTTCGCCATTTTGTCAGCTTCGCCGTAGGGAATATTTAATACTCTGGCGACATCTTTTAAGACAGCTTTAGAAGTTAAGCGGTTAAAGGTAATAATTTGAGCAACTTTATCAGCACCATATTTCTCAGTTACATATTCAATAACTTTATCTCTTTGCTCAATGCAGAAATCCGTATCAATATCAGGCATGGATTTCCGTTCTGGGTTCAAAAAGCGCTCAAATAGTAAACCATGATGCACAGGATCAATGTTAGTAATTCGCATAGCGTATGCAACTAGCGAACCAGCCGCCGAACCCCGTCCAGGCCCTACAGGAATATTATTATCTCTAGCAAATTTGATATAATCCCATACAACTAAAAAGTATTTGGAAAAACCCATTTGTTGAATCATTTTTAGTTCGTATTCCAACCGCTCTTTGTAGATTGGATCGACTTCGTTGCGGGATTTCCGATTTAATCTTTCTAAAAGTCCGCTCCATGCAACTTCTTCGGCATAAGTATCAGCGGTGTGGCCAGAGGGAATGGGGGGGGTAGGAATTTGCGGCTCACCCATAATCTGGTAAGGCTCGACTTTATCAGCAACTTCTTCAGTAGTTGCGATCGCTTCGGCAATTACATCATCAGGTAAATGGTCACGAAATAGCAGCTTCATCTCTTCAGCAGATTTGAGATATTCTGTGCCGCTATAACGCATCCGATTTTCTTCAATAATTAGCTTGCCAGTCTGAATACATAGCAAGGCATCATGGGCTTCAACGTCGTAACAAGAAATAAAATGAGAATCATTAGTAGCAACAAATTTAATGCCTAGCTCACGGGCAATTTTAATAATTTCTACGTTAACAATTCGGTCTTCCTGGGAGCCGTGGTCTTGTATTTCTAAATAATAATCATCACCAAATACATCTTTATACCATTGAGCAACTTTACGAGCTGCATCTGGCCTACCACTAAGAATTGCTTGCGGAATTTCACCACCTAAACAAGCACTAGTGACAATCAGACCTTCATGATATTGTTTTAATAACTCTTTATTAATACAAGGGCGAGAAAAAATGCCTTTTCCTTGGACACCTTTAAGATGGGAAAGAGTAGTTAATTTAACTAAATTTTTATAGCCTTTAGTATTTTTAGCTAAAACAACTTGATGATAACGAGGACGGCGTTCTTGCTTTTCAATATCGCCATTAATGATATACATTTCATTGCCAAGGATTGGCTTAATATTCTTACTACGGCAGATTTTTATGAGTTCCACTGCCCCATACATAACACCATGATCGGTCAGGGCGATCGCTTTCATCCCCAGGGCGATCGCTCGATCCACCAACTCCGGCAGCTGACTTGCTCCATCAAGCAAGCTATAGTCACTATGAATATGTAAAGGCACAAAGGACATATACGTCTCCAAGCACAAGCAATATCTCTAGGGGCATTTTGGTGGCATACCCCATCAAGCAGAATTTTACAGACAGAGCAACGAAATCTTAGATTAACGCGTTTGGGTAATTTTCACTTCCGAAAGTAATGTTTTAATAGTCACATCAGAATAATTAACCAGCATCTAGCAATGAGTGAACCAGAAAGCATTACTTCGCTTGAGACCAAAACCCGCAGTTGGTGAGTACGTATCCCTCTGGCATTGCAAATACTCATCGCCTTAGTGCTTGCAGTTAGCTTGGAAATTGCCCTCGGCGTAGGGAACCCCAACCCAGCTAATGCTGCTTTTATTACTAATTTAGCAATTAACCGACCTAAATCTTACGTGCTAGGCGAAGGGAAGGTTAAAGCTTTGTCACAAGCAAGGAAATAAGAGCTTTTAGATTACAAGCAGAAATTACTTCCCCTTTGCCAAAAGTCACGAAATAACTTGTGAGTTGCGATTATATTAATGAGAAAGATAGCTTAACAATTGCCGAACTCAAGTATGCTTTGAGAAATGCCGTTGCCAAAGGGTTGCAGTTGACAATTTTTAACTCCTGTGATGGATTGGGATGAGCGCGAGAACTACAAGATTTGCACATTCCGCAAATAATTGTGATGCGCCAACCTGTACCTGATATTGTCGAGCATTTTTAAAGCATTTTCTAGAAGCTTTTTCTTCAGGACAGTCTTTATATGTTGCAGTTCGTATTGCTAGAGAAAAACTGCAAGGACTAGAGGACGAATATCCAGGAGCGACTTGGTTGCCAGTAATATATGAAAATCCTGCCGCAGTGCCGATGGCTTGGCCAAAGCCGCAAATTAAACTCAACAGCCGACTCCTATCGTGTCCGGTTAAAGGCTTATCATCAAGACCGCAAGGAAGCAGGGGGAAGAAGAGTTTTCAGCTTTTTGCACAGATGTGGGAATCATAACTAATCAACCGGACATGATATAACTTACCCTCAATTCAAATAAAAAATAATTTTCTGTATTGAAAGATACTAAATTTCTTGCTTTATGAGATTTGTTAAGATATCCTGACTTTAGTTACAAACTCATAAGTTAGCTCCATAAATAGCACTTCAGAGAGTCGTGGGCTGTATTCCTTGTTAGAAAACAGTTGCGATAGTTTTTTGGTGCTGTTTAGTGAGGTAATTAGGAGTTTGTTGCCTTGAACGTAGCTTTCAACAGTTAATTTGAACTATGCAACGCTCTGTTAACAAACTTCCTAAAACAACCAATTTCAAAAAAACTATCGCATTAAACTACAGGCTATTCAAAAAAACTCGCGCTTTATTTGGTAGTGTTCATCATCAGCCCAATTTTTCTATTCAACATATTCTTCTATCTTGGTTAGGAGCATTTATTGGGATTGCTATTCTGGCTTATTTAACAGTTCAAACCTCTTATCCATGCATCGCTGCGCCATTTGGAGCAACAGCAGTTTTAGTGTTTGGCGTACCAGATAGCCCCTTAGCTCAACCACGCAATGTAATTGGTGGCAATTTAATTGCAGCTATAGTGTGCGTCACGCTGGTTCAGTTATTTGGCACAGCCCCTTGGGTAATGGCTATGGCTGTTGCAACCACAATTAAATTAACCCAACTGACTCGAACTGTACATCCGCCATCTGGGGCGGTTGCACTGCTAGGAGTATTAAATAATGCCTCTTGGAACTATGTGTTAACGCCTATTTTGTTGGGTTCTGTAGTGATTGTTTTTTGTACAGTTATCTATAGTAGTGCAACGCCAGGTAGAGTTTATCCAAAACATTGGTTGTAGCGCAGTCTATTGGTAGTAGATATTCAACATTACTACTAGAGGGGGGATTAGGAATTAGGGATTAGCGAGTGGGAAAATTATGGACGGAGATTCAAACTCCGCCCAAATCCTACAAGTAAAATGGGTATTGCCCACTAAAACCCTGATGTGGTGGGCAATGCCTATCCTACTACTGATTTTATGCAGGTCGATGCGAGGGTATCATATAGGACTTACGCACTGAAGTCTGAAACCCTGATCCCCCCTAACCCCCCTTAAAAAAGGGGGAACGTCTAAAGCCACGCCACTGAGGGAGTCCGGGAACCCGCAAGGGCGCAGGGCTGCCCCTTTTTAAGGGGGTTGGGGGATCTGAGTGCGTAAGTTCTGTCTGGTCGCTGCCGCACTGCAATTAATGTTATGGCAGACATGACTGTCAGTGCTTTGCTTGACAGCAAAAAGCCTCGTCTACAGTACGAGGCTTAGTTTATAAACTTTAAGTCAATGCAGCAGCTTTTGCTAATAGCCATCTAATGCTGCTGAGGCCCCTTAGCATCACATTCTTTAGTCAAGCACCGTTCTAGAAGTTGAATTCGCCAAATAGAAGCGAAGTGATAGGGATTCCATATCAATTTAGTATGACGATTAAATAAGGGCTGGTTGAGATAATTCCAGAGCGGAAATTGAATCTTGGTGAATTTTGGAGCCATAGAAAGGTAGAATACTATCAAGCGTTGTAGCAGTACATTTCAAGATAAGACAATATATATATAATCGTCCTGGTGGCAATTGCGGAAAATTAATAAATATTATTTCAAAAATTAATAAAGCTACCCTTAGCTCCAAAATTCCTCTTCAAACGGATTCTATCTCTAATTTTTGAATTTTTCCCTCATTCTTGTCTGACTATGCTTTAAGCCAAAATAACCTGTAGCACGCTACAGGTTAGGGCATTTAAAGAGGGAACAGGTCACCTGTGTGGCGGGAGATTTAAACTCTAGAAGGGCGCTTACCGCCTGTAGGCGGGGGACTTATACCCACGGTTTTTCGCTTTAGGAGGGAATAAGGAAATTTTAAAATTAGCGATTTTTTGTTCCCTGTCCCCTACCCCGAAGGCGCGAGTTAAGTATCTTTGTAATAACGATACAAAACTTTTATCTTTGCTACATAGATAACTTCAAGAGCTTAATTGTTGCTTCCGAGGAGCAAGAATGTGGAAACCCACATCCACGCCTTTCATATGGTTACTTATATAAGACAACAGTGCATAGGTAAAGATAATCATACCCAGCATCTCCAGAACCTCTTCTACAGTTGTCATTAAGACAAAGATTATGTCAGTGCTATTGTAGTAGTCTGCATAGTAGCCACTTACTAGCTCACAACCTAATGCACCCATTACGTAGATAGTCCCAGCAAGGAAAAATAAGTTTCGTGTCTTTACCGGAAGAGTAAAAATAAATTTCCCAAACAGTATCAAGAATATGAGTACGAAGGCAGCACCAGCAATCACCCAAGCGTAATAAAGAACACCTCTGGTATTTAATGCGTTGCGTAGTGGTTCAATTAGTAGTTCATGAATACTCATGAATTCGTCTATGGATAAATAAGCAAAAACCACAGATAATCCTATCCATGAACGGAAATTTTGATTTCCGGCTAACTTCTGAGTTTGGGCAATGATTGCCATCAGAACAGAACAAAATAGTATTACTAATGCTGAGTACGATGATGGGACATTTGTTTCACCATCAAGGTTGAAGATCATTTTTAAAAAATCCCTGCTAGGGTAGTCGGGTAAATATAGTTGGCAGAGACTTGTTATTAGATTGGCAATAGTCAAAAAAACTACTATCTTCAGCAGGAATTTGGCTGTTCCTTTGGGGTAAAGATACGCTTGCAACTGATGCGATCGCGGCTTTGCGAACATAGCGTTTATTTGCGTAGAATTGGCTTGCTCACTTAAAGCTACGTCTGTGTTATTGCTTGTCTGTGTCTGTATTTGATGCTGTTTGGACAATAGTATGTTTTCTATGAAATACTCAATGGTTTGCTGCTTGACAAAACCAAGCATTACCAAAATCTCTGCAAACGGCTTTCCAATTGCCTTTTGTTCATTGAGCGCTATTTTTAATTCTTCTGGAGTAATCAGATCGGCTTCCACCAAGCACATGCCAAGTTGCTGAGGTTGAATCTCTTTCATGTCTAAGTGGCTAATCATTTTTAAATCCCGGTTTTAATTCTTCACTTGCAACAGAAACATCCGCATTACAGGCTCTTCACACGATCAGTACTGATTTAGACTAAGCCTTAATACATTGATATTTCTTTAATTAACGACTTATTAACCTTTTATTAAAGTACAAGTGCATTCAAGGAAATATGAATTTCTAATAATGTAAAGATTAAGTTTTGATGTAGATACGTAAGTATATATTTTGTTGTGACCGGATAAAATCAATTATTTACAGCATCTTTGTAATATAAAATACAATTAGCCAAAAATATTAAGTATATTACGTAACGCAATGTAATTAGAAGTAACTGAGGCTTTTCAACCTGATTTGTGCATCAACAAATAAATCCACCTACACATGAGAATGGTAGATGGAATATGACCAATAACTTTCTGTATAGCTTTGCTAGATAGGCTTATACCAGCGCCTACTGTCTAACAATTGCTGAATAAATTGCAGACATTTAACGCGGTTGAAACCGGATAGATCAAGCAAGCTGTACTAGAATTTTATTGTAAAAAATCACACACAAATGCAAACATATAAGTTGTAACTTATACTATTGGAGGTTTAGTAGTGAGTACCCGTTTTACGATGGTTGATAGCAGTTACCGCATCAGGTTTGAGTAATTTGCCGTTATCAACAGTTGCATACACTACCCAGTGATCGCCACATTCTAGACGTTGACTGACCGAGCATTCCAGATAGGCTAGGGCATCAGTAAGCACAGCACAGCCATTATCTGCAACTGCGGTGCTAAAGTTAGTAAATCGGTCTTCTCCTGGTGCAAAAGATTTCCGAAAATGCTTCATGTAATCTAAATGATTACCTTCTTCCAAGATGTTTAAGGCAAATTTACCGCCTGGATACATCAGGGATTCGATCGCTCGTTCTTTGGCAATAGCAACAGTTATTCCAGGTGGATTGAAAGTGGCTTGAGAAACCCAAGCACCCAACATCCCGGTAGATACTTCTCCTTGTTTAGCTGTAAGCAGACAAACTGAACCAACAATCCGACCAACAGCTTGTTCTAAGGGAGTCGCAGATTGTTGGGGAACGCGAACTTTTCTCGCCTTTTTCAAGCCTTGGGCAAAATCAGTGCCTACTTCTTCACAGAATTTGAGAGTGACATCATCGGGTTTGAACTTAACTTTCAAAGTCTCAAACCCAAATCTATAACCAGCATCTCGGAGTTTACCTTCAATTAAATCAAAGGCTTCACCACTCCAGCCGTAGGAACCGAACACCCCAGCAAGTTTGCTGTTGTCACCAACTGTTAAGACAATCCCTAAAGCAGTATGAATCGGAGTGGGTGCATGACCACCAATGGTCGGAGAACCGATAATAAAGGCATCACACTCTTGTATAGTAGAGCGAATTTCATCAGGCGGAGCAAATTCGCAGTTGATCGATTTGACTGCAACTCCACCTTTAGTCAGTCCCAGCGCGATCGCCTGCGCTAGAGTTGCTGTATTACCATAAGCTGAGGCATACAGTAGAGCAACGGATATTTCCCGCGTTCTTTGAGCATGGCTCCATTCTGCGTAAGCTTTGGTAAGTTCGATTAAGCCAGTACGTACCAAAGGCCCGTGACCGACTGCATACATTCTTACCTGCAAATCTGAGATTTTTTCCAAAACTGCTTCTACATGCAGCGCGTTGGGAGCCATCAGACAGTTGTAATAGTAGCGCTGGTCTTCTTTGAATGTCTCCCAGTTGTCATCGAAGACTTCATCGCCACAAATATGAACGCCAAACAGTTTATCTGTATAGAGAATTTGGGTTTGTTGGTCGTAGGTGCAAAGTCCTTCTGGCCAACGCGGACTAGGAGTGGGGACAAATTTTAAAACATGACCCTTACCTAAATCTAGAGTTTCTTTCCCCCGCATCACTAAAATACTCAGATGGTCATCTGGGAAAGCATTACGTAAATTTGCAGCACCAGGCAAAGAACAGACAAAGGTGATCTGCGGTGCTAGTTCTAGAAGAGCTTTGTAAGTTGTGACTCGGTTGGGATTAAAATGCCCCAAAACCACATAATCTAAGCGTTTTAAATTTAAGGTCTGCTTTAATGCTTCAAGATAAATTTCGGTGAAGGTTTCAGCAGGTGGGTCAATAATTGCGGTTTTATCACCTTCAATTAAATAACAATTGGAGGTAGTGCCTCTTTCTAATGCATATTCAATTTCAAACCGTAAACGTGACCAACTACGTGCTCTGAGAACTTTAGTATTTGTAGCGATGGGTAGAACTTGTACGTCACGAGGCTTGGAATTGTTCATAGATTTCGCGTGAGGTTGGGTAAAAAACTGGAAAAACCGGGTAGACTTTGCCCAGTTTTTAGCGGATTGAATGAAGCCGATTACCGGATTGGGAAATCTCATGTCAGTGGTGCTGAGTAATGAAGTGCTGAGTAATATCCCATAGCGAAACAGGAGGATGGAAAAAGGAAGCCTTTTTCAGTAGTTCTGAGTGCAGTATCTGAACAACTCAGCACTTGTTACTCAGCACTCAGAACTTTTTCGGTTAGTAGTAGTTACCTACTTTGCGATGGCGCACTGCTGTCAGTCCATCGGATTTGGAAACACGACCTTCTTGGACTGTGCAATATAAAATCCAGTGGTCGCTGCACTCGATGCTGCTCTGCACTTCACATTCCATGTATGCCAAGGCATCTGTGAGAATTGGGGAACCATTCTTTGCTGTTTGGGTTTTTACACCAGCAAATCGATCGCCACCAGGAGGTAAACGCTTGAGGAAATGCTTCTTCAGTTCTTGATAGTTGCCTTCTTCGAGGACGTTGAGAACAAAGCGATCGCCTATTTGCATTAAGGAATCAATAGCCCGGTCTTTGGCAACGGCAATTGTGAATCCCAGAGGTTGTAAACTTGCTTGGCTTACCCAGGATGCCAGCATTGCACTGCTGATTTCACCTTTTTTAGTGGTGACAATATATAGTCCGCTGCTAATCCGACCCAACGCCTTTTCCATGTTGACGTCAAGGGACTTGATTTGCTTGATGTTGCGATCGCGCATCAGCACTTGTCCCAAGTCTGTACCAGCTTCTGCACATAGCTGGTATGTAGCGGCGGTGGGAACTTCTTTAATCCGAATCGCTGGGAATGCTTCCTTCACACCCAAGTCGATGAATTTTCTCCGCAGTGTATCAATGGGTTCATCATCCCCACCGTAACACTCAAACAAGCCAACCATTTGCTTGTTTTTGACAACAGATAACAGCGAACTAATACCAGCTTGAGCAGCAGCGGCAGTAGTTGGAGGCATACCAATAATAATGCCAGCTGCTCTACCTGCTAGTTCTTGGATTTCTTGAGGTTCAGCGGAACTCAGATCGATCATTTCGATCCCAACTCCAGTTTTCTGAATACCCTCACCAAGTGCCTGAACTAACTGATCGCCATAGCCGTATTCTGAGACATAAAACAAGCCAACGGTGGTTTCTGCCTTCGCTTGTCTTTGGCTCCAACTTTGGTAGCACTCGGTTAGAACATCTAGGTTGTGGTACAGTAGCGGGCCGTGACCGTTGGCAATAATTTTAATTTTGCCCAGGTCGTCCATCCGCTTCATCGCATTCAGTAATGAGCGGGCATTGGGGCCCATCAAGCAATCGTAATAAAATCTAAAGTCAGCTTCGATCGCCTCTAAGTCTTCGTCAAAGGTGCGTTCGTCACAGAAGTGCATCCCAAAAGCATCACAAGTGAAGATGGTTTCCGTTTTGCGGTCATAGCTGAAGATTGTATCTGGCCAGTGCAGGTTAGGCGCACTCACAAATTCAATTTCGTGTCCCTTGCCAATGTCTATGCGATCGCCACTTTTAACAATCCGCTTAGAAAAAGGTTCGTGTACCAAACCTTCCAAAAACTGCAAGGCAACTTTAGAAGCTAAAACAGTGGCTCTAGGTGCTAACTGAAGAACATCTTCAACCAAGCCGCTATGATCTGGCTCTGTGTGGCTGACAATAATGTAATCAATAGTCTTGGGGTTCACAAGACCTTTAAGCGTGTCTAAATACAGTTGGCGAAACTTCTGGTGAGAAGTATCAACCAAAACTGTTTGCTCACCCCTAATTAGATAGGAATTGTAAGTCGTACCATTTTGCAGTCCGAATTCGATATCGAAGCGATCGCGATCCCAGTCGAGAGAGCGTATCGCCGTTGTGTTAGGGGCAATTTCTACAGTCTGTATAGTTAGCCGATGCTGAACGTTTTCTGCGATCGCAACCATTATTCTATTCGTCTCCGAGCGCAAAACAATAGTGTTTGTGTCTGCACCCATTGTCCCTATAATTTTTTTTTTAAGTTGTAATGAAGATGATATTTTGCGAAACTCAACTTGTATCAATTATTGCTGTTTTTCAGCATTCTTTTTAACTCAAAAAATCTACTAAACAATATATTTGTTATAAGTATCACGTTTTAAATATTGATATTTCTTAGCATAATTCAAAACCCCAAACATATCATACATAACTTATATTTTTTAGCAATATTTTTGTAACAAAAAGCATAGATTCTTTCACTAGTATAATAAAAGGAAATTCTTGATTAACTCATACTTAGCGATCGCTTTTTTGTCTGCGCTATAACTTGATCTGGCGATCGCCGTAGTTTTAAAACTAGACAAAGTTCGGGGATTCCCCGAAGTTGAGCAACTTCCCCTAGCCGTCTAAGCCGGATTTTACAAGCTTTTCCACTATTTAATGCTCTGTTGGCTTAGGGGAGTTTCCCTAAAATATTCTGAGTATATAGATGAGCGAACCAAATTATACAACTAAAAACTAAAGAGCGATTAGCATTATGTTAAAACTTACATACACCGAAAATAGCTTTAGCCTAGAGTATCTCGAAGAAAATTTAACAGATTGGGTAAATAAAAGAGTCATCATGGCTGTACATTCTGCGACTAAGCTTCATGTTGAACCAAGTACTGCTGCTTTTTTATTGCCTGCTGAATTTTCACATTTAACAGATTTAAAGAAACTCAATCAAGAAAATATTTTAGAACTTTGTCCTTGCGATGCCTCTTCTATTGAAGTTATTCTTAAAGGCACTTGGCTAACATCAGATACAGAAAGCGAATCAGGTATTTTCGTAACTGCACTGAGCAAATCTGCGGAATTATTGCTTCACCAGCTCTCAAAAGCTGAACAACTCTGTTACGCTTAACTCTCCAATTATTTAGTCTTGCTGTTCGCGGGACTTTGGTGCGACTTCCGAATCCGAACTCTAAAATCGTCCTAGCTAGTCGTGCCGCCTTTCCCCGAACAGCATCCAATAATAGGCAGGGGAGCAGGGAACAGGGAGCAGGGGGAAGGAAAAAAGATTTATCTGAACCGTATTGCTCTATGAAAGTTTAATTAGAATTACCTAAAATTTTTCAGTCTTGCTGTTCGCGGGACTTGAGTATGACTTCCGTTCCAACCTTTTAAGTTGTTAAACCTAGTTGTACCGACCTTTCCCCGAACAGCTTCAAAAATTCCAAATAGTTTAATCTGATTATCTCAAATTTTTCAGTCTTGCTGTTCGCGGGACTTGAGTATGACTTCCGTTCCAACCTTTTAAGTTGTTAAACCTAGTCGTGCCGACTTTCCCCGAACAGCTTCAAAAATTCAAAATTCATTATGGCTAACAACTATACAAACCGCGTCGAACAGGTGGCGCGAGAAGATTTAGTAATGTTCATCAATGCTTGTCTTGCCTGCACAGGACAGCGTGAATTTTATGATGATGCTTATGGGCAACGCGTATCAATTGACTTTTTACATGATTATATTCTTGGCAATTATCGCTTACTTTATGCCCGTTCTTTAGCCGCAGGTATTAACCATTTTAATCAAGCGCAAATTATTCTCAAGCTGTTAGCAACGGGAAAGGATACATTGCCACAACATAAGGAAGAGGAAGGTGCATTAATAGCCCATGCACTTAATGCTTTGCCACCACAACGGGCTTGGGGAGTGTTGCAACAGTTGCGTCAACGACGAATTAACAACCGTCGCAGCCGTGCGATCGCCCGTGATTATCTAAGTATGCGGCGTGATATAAATTTCCATGCTGTCAAGTATCGCCCAAAAGTAAGAGCGATCGCTGTCCATGCTCACCTGAAACTTCATGGTGAATTGGGTAATTTTCTCTTCCGTAACTGGAAACAAAAGGTTTACGAAACAGAGTTATTTGAGAAGTTTCGCCAAGCACACTATAGCGCAGAAGCAATTTATGAGTTGCCGTTTACCGTTGCTGAAGGGTTAGCAGTAAAACACAAAGTTAAACGCGATGTGTTTTTGTCCAGAATTCAACAGCAGATGACTGTAGGCGAAAAGTTGCGTTTGCAAGGTGCAGCAGAACGAACTGAAAAAGTTGAAATTGACTTAGATTTTGGACGCCTTCCCTTAACTAAGTTGGCATTGTATATCTTGTCTTTGCCTTTGGAAACCAGAAAACAGCAATGGGATGTATTTAACTCAGCAATGGAGCGATCGGCAAGGTTAGTATTAAAAAAAGCACCACTCAAACTAGGAAAAGTTGCAGCAGTCTTGGATTGTAGCTACTCCAGTTCTGGATCTAGCGAAAAGCGTCGCCGTCCCTTGGGTGTAGCTGTTGCTACTCACTACTTGCTACAAGCCGCATCAAAGGAATATCGTCCTTTTTGGACAGTCCCCACAGCAGATGCTTTGCAAGTATATGCCCACGGACAAACTGATTTGGCAACGCCACTATTAGCAGCCTTGGGATCGGGCGCAGATTTAGTAGTGATTGTCTCGGATGGTTGCGAAAACTATCCACCCAAAGGTGCGGCAGAAGTGTTAAGGGTATATCGCAGCAAGTTAGATCCTTGGCGGCGGACTTCAATTATTCATTGCAATCCTGTATTTAATTCCGAGGATTTTTCTTTGCGTGCCCTTAGCCCAACCATCCCAACTGTGGGGTTGAGAGATGCAGAAGATTTACCGACAATGCTGGGTTTTGCCCGCTTTGCTGATGGTTCTGCCGCTTTATCAGAACTGGAAGCGTATTTGGCTGAACGAGTACAGCAAATGTTGGCAAGTGATGAACAAGAGAAGTTGAAGCTTTAACTTTGGAACACGGAACGTCGAGTTCAAAACACGAACATTTTAGTTTCAAACACGACACTTCGAGTTCAGAACAAGAACGTTTTAGTTTCAAACACGACACTTCGAGTTCAGAACACGGAACTTCAAGTTAAAAACAAGAAACTTCGAGTTCAGAACACGGAACTTCAAGTTAAAAACACGAAACTTCGAGTTCAGAACACGGAACTTCAAGTTAAAAACACAAAACTTCGAGTTCGTACCTCGGAAGTTGAGCTTTCTATCTCACACTTTGTGAAGATATAACCCGCGAGTTTATGCTGCAATAGCATCTGCAAATTGTTTCGTGTCTGTATACTGCTGAAACCTTACCACGCTTCCCTCTTTCACGCCCCAAACGTGCGCGAACTGTGCCTGCACTTGTTTTTGTGTCTGTTTGTGTTTCCCCGTATACGCACCCAACACTACAACGTGATTCCCAGCATCAAAAAACTCCGCAGGCGTGGCGGCGAAAGAGTCCCACTCAGTACCAAGACGCATATACACCCCTTCGAGTATCGCTTGCGGCCCTATGTAAGGGCTACGATCCGCGTAAATGAAGTTATCAGCTTCTCTCCATTCGATTTGTTCATCCATCTGACTTAGCACCGCCGGGACGTCACCTCTGCTGAAGGAATCATAGAGTCCGCGAATCAGTTCCACATTCTCTTGTGACATAGTAATTTCCTATTACGATATGGCTTGAGATTTACGATGCAATTATATAACTCAAAGGTTGCCCAAATACATTCATGCACTCACTCTTTCAGCGATTTTTCTGATTATTTCCTTAAAATCTTCCTTGTTATGGGATTTATTGCCCATTACAGTTCAGATAAGAATTGATCATCCCTAACTCTCCTTTTTAAGGAGGGAATTAAGCCCCCCTTTTTTTAAGGCTACGGTGTACACACATCTGTGTACTAAACCGAAATCATTGTATATCCGTCATTATCCTCCGATAAATTGGAGGACTTTGAGGGATTTTAGCCCCCCTTTTTAAGGGGGGTTGGGGGGATCAAAAGACTGTGGGGCAACTTTCAAAGACTTGTGTGTACACCGTAGCTTTTTTAAGGGGGGTTGGGGGGATCTTCCGGGAATACTAATAAAACTGAACCATATTGGTTGATTTCCCTGATGTTACGGCGCAAGGTGACAAAAGATAGCGCAAATAAATATTTTTGCCACGCACTCCCGACGAATTATAAATTGGTATCAAATATGGCAACCAAACAAAAATTATTAACAGATATATCCTTAAAAGGATTAGAAATTGCACCTTCGCAAGTATGGGGATCAGTGCGTATTGTGCCACTACTGCGGCGACAGGTGCGTGGAGACTTGCGTTTATTGCGGCGTTCTTATAACGAAGACATCACCGTTGTCTCCTTAGATGGTGAGATAACAGAACCAGGGATGAAATATTTCTCTTATGTACCCCACGGTTTAGTCATGTCTTGGAGTGATGATGGTAGCCCGGTAGCTGCTTTTGGCGGACAGATGGTAAAGCCTGATGGTAAAAGTTTAGATTGTGGTTGTGCAAGTGTGCGGTTGATGCATCGCATGGCAAAGCGGGAATCAGGAAACCAACTGAGATTTCTGTCATTGCACTTAGCAATGGAAGGTTTTTTATCGCTGTTTTTTTCAGGCCCCGATATTGCTTGGAGTGAGTATTCCAAGTATGCTCTTGCTCATGGATTGGGTTCGCGCTACGAAACATCTGTTAGTGGACGTTATATTGCTGGATTGGAAGATGCTTTACGCGTGTTTGAGATTCATCCAAAACAGGTGGGAGTTTTAGTATTTGTTGCCGAAACTTTAGCATCAGCTTTTGTAGTTCCAACTCCAGAAGACTACCGGGCTTTGCATAAGTCTTTGCTAGAGGATTTTTATGGAGAGTTGATTTATGAGTACAGCTTACTTTACGACACAAATTTTCCTATGGATGTGTCTGTAGATGAGTCTAAGATTAATAGTTTGGCAGATTTGAGAAGTGCGATCGCCAAAATGCGATCAGATTGGGCATCGTTTCAAGGGTTCATGGCAGAAGGACTTTTACAACGCCAACTCAATTCTCAAAGAGTTTATACTGCTGGCCCGTTTGTGCTGCAAAGATTTATCACAAATCTGCATCTCAAAGAAGAAAACCATATTGGAGAAGCGATCGTCCGAGAAAATGGTGAATTGGAATACCTTAAAACTTATCGCTTATCTGCTGCCCAAACCCGCCGAGTTTATTTACTCAGTCAGCTAAGTTTATATAACTGGAACTTGGATGCTACTGCTAAAGCACTTGGTAACACTCGTGAAGAATTCGTAAAACGCATAGAAGCAGCTGGCTTTGGGTATCTACTCAATCAACAGGTACGCGATGCAGCACGAAAAAAGTCCAAAAAATCTTGAGCTATCTCATAATATTGTTGTGGGATGGGCAAGATGCCTATCCTACAAGAGCTTTATAATATCTAGATATGCAAATTAAACATCAGAATAAGTAAAATGAGACTGGTGTTAAATGTGGGTTAGCGATCGCACAGCGTTTCACAATAAATTTTACCAAAGCTATTGCAATTATATTTATTTCTCAACTCTGATAAATGATCGCTTGTGGGTTTAAAATCTGAAGTGAAGTGTAGACTTGCAGTAGATTTTCCTCAGCTTGCCTTTGCAACATCATTATTCAAGGCTGTGAGGCAAGATAATAAAGCAATCAACTAGATTTAGGGGTGAAGCGATGCAATTAGAAGATTATTTTGACTTTGTATCCCCCGATGATATTCGCTTGAAAGGACACCGCATCGGCATTGATAATGTACTTGATTATTACTTAGAAGGATATACACCAGAAGAGATTGTTGCTAATCTACCCACTCTGAGTTTGGAGCAAATTCACGCTACTATTACTTTCTACCTCCATAATCGCGCTCAAATCGACGCTTATCTGTTACGTCTAGCATCATGGCGTGAGCAGCGTTATCAAGAATCTGTTGCTAATCCTTCACCGTTGGTGCAACGCCTCAGAACATTAAAATCTCAAAAAACTGAACAGCAGGTAAACGCTTTGTGAAGGTTCGTTTTTTGCTCGATGAAAATTTGTCGCCGCGTTTGAAAGTAGCTGTTCTCCGGCTCAACCCCACTATAGAACCCATTTGGGATCTTGGAAGAACGGGTAAAATGAGAAATAAATGCCGTACTCCAGCAGCTTAACCGACAAAGAGTGGGCAATCATTGAACCACTATTGCCGCAGAAAAAGTAAACCAGACCACCAAAGTGGACAAAGCGACAAATCTTAGATGGTATCTTCTATCAACTCAAGAATGGGTAGGTCGGATCAAGTTATCCGGAAACTTCTCAACGTCTCCCCTCTATCAGGTTTCTGCGATGCGATCTGCTTTGCAGCAACGCTTCGCGATCGCTTTCAGCCCCTACTCATCCCTACTCAATCTTCCAATTAGGCGTATAACCAGAAGTAACTTGGCTATACATTTGCAAGACCGATGCAGAAATATGTCCTGAGAGTTTTGCGATCGCCCATAGCGCTCTTGTAAAATCATTTTCAATTGTTGAGAATTCGCCCAGGAAAAAGTTTATGGCAGATATGTCCGGTCAAGACCCCTCGGAAATCACAATGGCAACGGTTGATGAAGAACGAAAAGGCGCAACTTTCAGCGGTACGGTCATCCTTGGTATAGATCCTGAGGGTGGGGAAGTCGTTTTCTTTAGAGACTTTTTAATTGAAGATTATAAAGGCGAACTTACCGCTTATCTGGCAACAGATGGCGATATAACGAAAAGCATTGATTTAGGCGAACTCGATCATAAAAGCCCCAGTTTTAGGCTGCCAATTCCGCTGGGAACGGATACATTACCCTACAATACAGTCGTGTTGAGCGACAAAAAAAGCAAGGAAAAAATCCTGACGATCAATCTATAAAATTTGTAACTTAGCTCGTAGTTCAGCCAAATTCGATTGCCCTCCTGTATAGATCTCAAATGGGTTCTATAGATATTTTGCGTGTAGGTGAGAGTAATGCACCAGAACTGGGGACTTTAGACCCCGATGTTTTACGTTATCTGGAGTTATCTCAAAGGTTGTTGGTAACAGATAATCGCGCTAGTATGCCAGCACATCTAGAAGCACATTGGGCAGAAGATAGGCATATTTGGGGCTTGTTCTGGTTGCGTCCGAGAATACCAATAGGGCAATTAGCACAAGAACTATTGCTGGTTTGGGAGACTACTGAGGTGGAAGAATGGATAGATCAGTTGGAATGGATTCCATTTTAGGCGATCGCAAGCTTTCGGTTCAATGATATACCAAAATGAATGCGTGAATTACTCAAATGAGAAAGCAAACTGAGGTTTAAGAAAGCAAAAGCTTCTTTTGCTTGCGGAAAACACCAAAATGAGAAAGCAAACTGGGGTTTGAGAAAGTAAAAGCTTCTTTTGCTTGCGGAAAACACTAAAATGAGAAAGTAAAAGCTCCTTTTGAGAAAGTAAAAGCTTCTTTTGCTTGCGGAAAACACTAAAATGAGAAAGCAAAAGCTCCTTTTGAGAAAGTAAAAGTTCTTTTTGAGAAAGTAAAAGCTCATTTTCAGTAAGCCGAATGGCATTTTTACTTAGTTCAATATGAATTTAGGGAACTCCAAAAAATAAATTATTCCAATTTCTGGTTCAACGCGACTGTTCCTTCCCCCTGCTCCCTGCTCCCCTGCACTTAATGCGATGGGATATTTTTTTAGTTGGAAGTCCCTTAAGTCTAGGCGATACCTTCGGTAAGCTTTACTAAGGCGTGTCTAAGTTTTATCACGGTACGCTTTGCACAAAACCTGTAAATTTGTAGCCCCATGTAGTCTATTCTGGATTTGAGAGGATTTGCCTGGTGCAAAATGAACCGCGATTTATAATCGCCACTTTCTCAATTACAAATTACTAATGCAATTTGATATCCAACTATTACCACGCATTGATGCCAAATCTCTGAGAGAAAATGGCAAACAATATTATATAGATGCTAAGGGAAATCGCCTTCCCAGCGTGACGACTATACTTAATGCCACCAAACCCCAAGCAGATCGTGATAGATTACTAAACTGGAAAGCGCGTGTTGGTACAGAAGAAGCATCCCGCATTACCACAGCGGCGAGTCGTCGCGGAACTAAGACACACAAGCAAATTGAGCGCTATCTTCTTGGTGAAAATCCTGTTTGTTCAGAAGCCAGTCGCCCTTATTGGGAAAGTATCAAGCCAGTTTTACAAGAAATCAACACAATTAGGCTCGTTGAAGGCTCAGTTTTTCACTACGATTTGAGCTATTCTGGCAAAGTTGATTGTATTGCCAGCTATCAAGGCATTCCTTGTGTTTGCGAGTGGAAAACAGCTGATAAACCTAAAGGTTCAATTGAGCGATTATATGAACATCCACTGCAACTTGCAGCATATATAGGAGCAGCTAACAAGTATTATCAAGATTATGGTATTCAAATAAATCATGCGCTGTTGGTTGTAGCGATTCCAGAGATGCCAGCAGAGGTTTTTTGGTTGGAACCAGATGTTATTAACTATTATTGGGAACAGTGGGAAGCGAGAGTTGCTGAGTATTGGAGACGCAAAAAATATTGGGATTATTAAGGTGGGCAATGCCCACCCTACTTGTGTAAAAATTTTATGTTTGTAATGGTAAAACAGTAATTAACTCAGAAAATCTAGCAAAATCAACTGTGTTGTAAGTAAGTAGGTTAGGAATACCATAAATTAACATTGTGGCAACAATATTTGCATCATGAACTTGCTTACCACCAATAGAAATTGTCTCCATGAGTGTCAGCAATCTTTCCGTCACCAAGAAGTTATCTTCTGCCACCTGAAAGCGGTTATAGAAATAGCGAAGATCCTGAATTACTATTGCAATGGGTAGTGGGTTGGCAAATTGTTGCGGACGGGTAAGCGTAGCCAAATATTCCCGCAACACTTGTCGGCTAATCCACAACTCAACTCCTGCATTATAAAAATCTTGGATAGCCTCCATTGCAACTTGGTGAAATGGAGACTGAATCTGACTAGCGTAGACCAAGATATTTGTGTCTAGAAAAATAGAATCACCGTCCCCAATCACCATACATATCCTCGCGTCTTAAAGAAAGATTTTCAGGCCAAAGTCCACAATTATGCACAGGAAAGTTTAAAGGAGGACGCTTTTCTTTCTTCTCTGCTTTCTCAGCCAAAGGCTTCTCATCAATTACTATCACTACCTGATGTTCTCCCTCTGGAATATCAGGCGGTAGTTGCACTGTAATTTTCCCGTCTTTTGTAACTGTGGCAATTGTTTCTATACTTCTCATATAATTTCTCCTTGATTAATCCATCACAGCTAACACAGCTTTTGGTAATAATTTATCTTTAAACCAAATAATTCTGGCGGGGACATCATTTAATTTCACGCCAGCTTTCTCTAAATTTAGCCGTTCAGAAATTGCCAAAATTAAATCATCACGTCCAGCACGTCGCACCTGAGAAAACTTTTTTTGTAAATATTCAGGTCGCCAATAACCGACAATTTCTAATAGAAAGCTACGGCCATCAGGATGTACTAAGCGAAAATCGGGAATCATCACACTCCCAGGAATGGGAATTAAATCAACTTCTCGCTCTAATGCCCATTCAGATTTTAGAGCATCCCATTTATCAGCAAAGGATGCTTCTAACATACTATCGTAGGGTTTACCTGGGGAGTAATGAGATACTAAACCGCATTCGGAATTGAGGGTAAAACGTCCAGTTCTCCAGGTATTGGTGTAGGCGTCGCGGGTTTGCAGGGTGGAAGCAAGACTCCATCTAGTAACGTGTAGTAAGGCAGGAATAAGTTTAGCGATCGCCAACCCATAACGCGTACTAGGATTAAATAAACTCGTCGGCCCATCAATGGTAATTGTAAACCCGTGGTCAGCATCGCCCTCAATATAAGCCATCAATTGAAATAATTTGAGATAGCGAAATAACAGCTTATATTCTCCGGGAACATTGCGATGAGCATTTAAAATTAATTGACTAGCTTTATAAAATACTCCCTGCACTTGTGATAAATTATATCGATGCAACAAATTTTGCGGTGTGGGTGCATCGAAAACAGTCAAAATTTTATTTTCAGATAAATCAGCATATAGCCCATTATGAACCTGTTCTGGTAAAACTTCTCGCTCCAGCTCATGACTTAACTCATCAGCAATTTTGCTCAAAGTCTGTTGTGTTGATTCTCGACTAGGAACAGATTTGGCAGACAATGCAAACACCCTTTCTCTTAACATTGGTGGTTCTAAGGGACTCACCACTTCAAAGGTGCAAAAGCTGCTTTTAAGAATATAAGCCAAACCCCGCTTGACGCGGTAATCTGTAGTATCGCCTTCAAAATCTGCTAGTTGGCGTTCCAACATACCTTGAGTTTTACCAACGGCTTCTTGAAAATAAGTAATTAACTCATTAGCTAAATTTAAATGTTTATCATCTATCTTCAATCGCTTGGGGATGATTTCTTCACCGTTGTGGCGGTGCATTAGTAATTCTGTGGGTAACATGATAGTTGAATAATTCGTAATTCGTAATTCGTAATTAACTACGAATTACTTTGACTATGTTAAATCGGGGGGTTCTTCGTTGCGATTTGTGGAATATTTTATTTCTAATTGTTCCGCAGCTTTAGCACTTTTTTCTTTACCAGTTCCATATATAACTTGCAAATGTCCTTTCTTATCTTTCTTTCTTTCGTGTCCTTTGTAACTTTGCGCTTCGTTACTCTTGTCCATCCCTCTTCGCCGCGCGGAAGTTCTTTCTTCACTCGTATCTTCAGCCACCACTTCGTATAATATCGCCTGCTTATTTTCGATATTTCCTTTACGTAAAACTCTACCCAAACGTTGAATATATTCTCTTGTTGAACCTGTACCAGATAAAATAATCGCAATCGAAGCTGCTGGCACATCAACACCTTCATTCAACACATGAGAAGCAATCAAGGTATTATATTCACCCTCACGGAATTTTGTTAATATCTCATGCCGTTCTTTTACAGGTGTTTGATGAGTAATTGCCGGAATTAGCAACTCTTGAGAAATCTTATAAACCGTGGCATTATCAGCAGTAAAAATTAAAATTCTTTGCGGGAAATGTTCTGCTAATAAATTCGCCAAAATTCGTAATTTGCCATCAGTCCCCAAGGCGATTTCTTTGGCTTCGCGGTGGGCTAACATAGCTCTACGGCCAGTTTGCGATCGCGCGCTCATTTGTACAAACATCTGCCAGCCTTGAATACTTCCCAAAGAAATCCGGGATTCTCGCAAAAAATCATTGCGTAGTTGAATTAATTGGTTGTATTTTTCGCGCTCATGTTGGGATAATTTCACCTTAATTTGGACTATTTCATGTTCTGCTAAAGCATTTCCTGCTAAATCTTCAGCGCGTTTGCGATATACTTCTCTACCAATGAGGATATTTAAGTCAGCGTGTTTACCATCGGTACGTTCTGGTGTAGCTGACAGTCCCAAACGATAGGGTGCGATCGCATACTCTGCAATTACGCGATTAAAATCTGTCGGTAAATGATGGCATTCGTCAAAAATGAGTAAAGCATATTGATTACCTAAGCTTTCTGCATGAATTGCTGCACTATCGTAGGTTGCAACCAAAATAGGTGACTTATCCCGCGAACCACCCCCCAGTAAACCCACCTCAGCATCGGGAAACGCCGCTACTAGGTGAGCATACCACTGATGCATCAAATCCAAAGTCGGCACTACAATCAGCGTCGTGCGCGGTGTTGCTTGCATCGCCATTTGTGCCAAATAAGTCTTTCCGGCTGCGGTAGGAAGCACTACTACACCTTGCCTCCCCGCCAGTTTCCACGCTGCTAACGCTTCACTCTGGTGGGGATAGGGTTCCATTTCCAGACTCGGAACCAAATCTAAAGCATAAAATTCCTTCGCTTCATCGTTAAAATTAACCTCTTCCGCCTGTAGTGCTTCCACTAAACAGCGATATCTAATTGCCGGTAGACGAAATTTTTCTACCCTATCATCCCATGTCGCATAATCCATCCAAGCTTTGCCGCGTGGAGGTGGATGCAAAATTAGTGTGCCACGATCAAAAGTTAATGTGGGGGTGCGAGCCATTTAGAGCTTTCTCCCTACGTTTTCGCATTTAATTACTAATAGCGCAAAATGTACATCATTCTTGCCAACTACTGCACCAAAATCTAATTAGATGTGCTGTAGCGTTTCTAGCTAACCTGCCTTTTGTAATTTTGTTAGGAAAATTCCATCCCTTTCACTCTTCACTTTTACCCTTAGCTCGATTTCTAAGCTTGTAAAAAATACCTAACTATTAGAAAACACGGCTTTTGTATCACAATGTAAGTATTTTTGTGTAAAATTCAGTTAAACTATCATGGAAAATTATATTCTTTTAGAAGATGCTTAATTAAGAACTGCTAATTATATAGCAATCCGATTTGATTTCTGAATCACTCGTAGAGGTAAGGGACTGGGGATTGGGGACTGGGGACTGGGAAGAAGGAATAAAGGTGTACTGAATTTTGTTCAAAAATTAAATATGAGTCCTATATCTTTTGTTGTTTGTTAGATAAAAACTAAAAATTATATAATTTCAACGGTTGTTAGAATATTGCCTAAAATTAACTAACATTGCTTATTACTACTTTAGATAGATACGCAATAAACAAATGTTGGCTATGTATTTATCCAATGCATAATAAGTGTTAAGCGATCGCTTGCTCTAGCTAATTTCGGAAATAGTCCCTACAGCTAGCTACACCAAAGGAGAGGCAACATTGGAAGGAATATACTTCTTTGTCACGCTTTATGCTGTGGCATTTTGTTCTGTAAATGTAGCAGTAGCAATGCTACTTTTGTTAAAATCGCTACTGAGGCAATCCTTTTTACCGCTGTTTTTGTCTGACGCCGGGGTTAATTACTGGTATCGCTTCTTGGAAGTAGATTACTTGCTATCAGTTAGCATTTCATTATTTATTGTTACTCCAGACAACATCCTTAGTTGGTGGCATTTGTACTGTGAGGTAGTACTAAATTAACACAATTAGTAATTACTAATTTGTAATTCGTAATTAAAATTCCAGTTAGAGTCCCCCTGTATCTATAAGCAGCCCTGTTTTGGTTGGCGTCTAAATTACCATCAAAACTTAACTACGAACTACCAATTTTTCACCTGTCCTCTGTCAAGAATTATGAGTAAAAGCTTCGTATGCGACCGGACTTATCATTGAAAACCATTTTTAAGCATCCTGCCGGGACTTCCTATTTTGTCTTAGTAGGAACATTGCTGCTTACTGCTGGAGCCACATTTTTAGTGGCGATGACAGCGGAATCTCAAGATAAGTTCCGTTTCCAGAATGCAATTACTCGCACCCAGGACAATATTCAAAATCGCTTGGATACTTACATCGCCTTGTCAGGGGCAGGTAGTGCTGTGTTTGCTGTTAATGATCAAGTAAGTCGGGCACAGTTCCACACCTTTGTTAAGCAACTTAACCTACGAGAACGCTATCCAGGGATACAGGGAATCGGATTTTCGCGGCGAGTTAGTCCAGAAGAATTAACAGCACTCATCAGCGAGATGAAAAGGCAGGGAGTAGAAAACTTTAGCATCCGGCCGAATTTTCCCCGCAGTGAGTATCACTCAATTATTTACTTAGAACCGTTGGATCAGCGTAATCAGGCAGCCATCGGTTTTGATATGTTCACGGATACAGTGCGGCGTGCGGCAATGGAACGTGCCCGTGATAGTGGCACAGTTGCAGCATCTGGTAAAGTCACCCTAGTACAAGAAATTGATCGCCACAAGCAAGCGGGCTTTTTAATATACATTCCGGTTTACCGTAACGGCATCAGAACCAATACAGTAAGTGAACGCAGAGCAAATTTACTCGGCTTTGTTTACAGTCCGTATCGTGCAGGTGATTTGCTGCAAGATATTTTTGGCAGCGAAAAACAACGCTTAATTGATTTTGACATTTATGACGGCACGGAAATTAAACCAGATAATTTGCTATATTCTTATCGCAATAATACTGAGAACCCCCGGTTTCAAACAAATAAAACTATTGCAATTGCCGGACGGACTTGGACGATAGTTTTCACTTCAAAGCCTGAAATGAATTCGCTGTCGCTAAGAAATTTAGTACCTTATATTGGGTTTACTGGGGCAGCAATTAGTTTAGTACTATTTGCTATGGTGCGATCGCTGAATAATAGCCGTCATGCAGCAGAACGCTCTGCCGCTGCCTTGCGCTTATCTCAAGAGGCACTTCAAGAAAGTGAAAAGCGTTTTCGGCGATTAGTAGAGTCAAATATTTTTGGAGTTGCCTTTGGTGACTTCAACGGACGCATAAAATATGCTAATGATTATTTCTTAAACATGGTAGGCTACACCTTAGAAGATATGCTTGCAGGTGAAGTGCGCTGGGATGCCATGACTCCATCAGAATATCTATATTTAGATATCCAAGCAGCAGAAGAACTGAGGAAAAATGGAGTTGCCCCTCCTTTTGAAAAAGAATATATCCGCAAAGATGGTAGTCGCGTCCCCATTCTCATCGGTCGTGCATTATTGCAGGGATCTGATGTTGAGCAAGAAGAAATTATTGCTTTTTCCCTAGATTTAACTGCTCAAAAACAAGCACAAGAAGCACTACGTCAACATGAAGAGCAACTGCGGCTAATTACAAATGCTTTACCTGTATTTATTTCCTATGTTGATGCCCAACAACGCTACCGTTTTAATAATAAAAAATACGAAGAATGGTATGGGATTAAAGCTTCGGAACTTTATGGCAAGCACATCAAAGATGTTGTGGGCGATTCAGTTTATGATTCAATTCGTCCGTATATAGAAACAGTTTTATCAGGAAAACCAGTAAATTACGAAACCCAAATTCTCGCCCCAGATGGCAGCAAACGTTATGTGAATATCTCTTATGTTCCTCAGTTCAGTCAAGGGGGAGAAACAGAGGGATTTGTTGCCCTAATTAACGATATTACGGAGAACAAGCAAGCAGAACAATCTCTCAAACAAAGTGAAGAACGATTTCGCAAACTTACAGAAAAGGTGCGCGTGATTCCTTGGGAGATAGATGCCATTACAGGGAATTTTACCTATATAGGGCCGCAAACTGTTGAGATTCTTGGCTATCCATTGACAGATTGGTACACCAACAATTTTTGGGAGGAACACATCCACCCAGAAGATCGGGAATGGGCAATTAACTATTGCACAGAATCTTCGCAGTCATTAGATGATTACGAATTTGAATACAGAATGTTAGCAGCAGATGGCAGAGTAGTATGGCTGTATGACATTGTTAATGTGGTAAGGGGTGAAGATGGGTCACAGCTATTGCATGGGTTCATGATTGATATTACCGATCGCAAGCTCGCAGAGCAAGAACGTGAACAACTCCTAGAACGCGAAAAAGTAGCACGCACCCAAGCAGAAGCCGCAAACCTTCTCAAAGATGAGTTTTTAGGCGTACTCTCTCACGAACTCCGCACCCCTCTCAATGCTATGGTTGGCTGGATACACCTACTTAGAACCCGCAAGTTTGATGAAACTACTACTGCTCGTGCCTTAGAGACTATCGACCGCAATACTAAAACTTTGGCACACTTGATAGAAGGTGTCTTGAATGTTTCCCGAACTATTCAAGGTAAACTCTGCTTGCGTCTAGAAAAAGTAGAACTTCTATCGGTGGTAGAAGCAGTCATTGATACTATACGTCCAGCTGCCGATGCTAAGGAAATTCAGATTGAATGCAGACTTGATCCAAATATAGGGATAGTAGTGGGCGATGGTGACCGCTTACAACAGGTTTTCTGGAATTTGATCTCTAATGCCGTCAAGTTTACACCCAACGGAGGTAGAGTGGAAGTGCAACTAGAGCGCCTTGATTCCCTCGTGCAACTTCGGGTAAGTGATTCAGGAGAAGGCATTACCTCCGACTTCCTACCTTATGTGTTTGACCGCTTTCGCCAAGCTGATAGCTCCAAGACACGCCCTCATGGTGGGTTAGGATTAGGACTGGCGATCGTGCGCCACTTAGTAGAATTACATGGTGGTACAGTTACTGTTGAAAGTGCAGGCATTGGGCAAGGGGCTACCTTCATTGTCAACCTGCCAATGAAAGTTGTGGCGTAAAAGGGATTGGGGATTGGAAGGGGACTAGGGGACAAGGGGAGAAATTATTACTCAGCACTCAGCACTTCATTACTTGGAACGTCAAGCTTGAAACTTGGAATGTCGAGCTTTTTACTCAAACAGGACTTACACAACTGGTACAGAGCGATCGCTATCTAGCAGTACCTTTGTATTTCCTGAAGTGGCTGAATTGTCAATAATTTAGTAGCATATAGAACTTAATTGCTTGATGTATTCTAAAATTGCGATCGCCAAACCAATACAACCTGAAAATTCCAGCGTTCTCAAGGGCAAATTTAATTTGTGCAAGCCGATGCAATTAAATTGCAAGCCAATGCAATTGAGTTGTAGACCGATGCAATTAAATAACACGGCGATGTTTCTACTAAACTGCAAGACAGAACTAATCTATTAAGCCATGTTCAGCACTTTCCGTAACAGTGCTTGGTCTTCTAACTTGGCTTTTAAACGACCATTTTCGACATCACGAATCCAGCTTTGGCTTTTACCTGTCAACTTTGCTAACTCTCTTTGGGAAAGGTTCAAATTTTTTCGCGCTTGCAAAATCTGTTCGCCAAGCAAGTCGTTTGTGATTTTGGGGATTCTTTTAGTTTTATTTACTGTGCGTCGCTGCTTTTTTTCTGAGTCTGAGTGTTGTTGCTCCCATTCTGGTGGTAGTTGAAAGGATAAAATTCGCGCATTCATTAGCAGATTCCATTTACCACGGGGGCCTGTATCTGTGAGGCGGGTTGCACCGCAACCATCATTAGTCCAAAATTCTAATGCTGCTTCTGGATCTTCCGGCAAATCTACTAACTTTGCCCACAACGGTTGGATTTCTAGCGGGTAAGTAATCGGGTCGAAAAGTGGTTTAACTCCATAATGATTGAGCATTTCCAAATCACTTTCAAAAGTCCGCAACAGACGTTTGCGTTCTTCTCTTTGTCTGGAAGCTAGGGTAACTTTTTCCTCACCATAAGCAACACGCAGTAAAGTGGGAACTGTAATACGTTGCTCTCTACCCATTTTAGTTTTAAACAGCAACCACAGCATTAATCTTACTGCTCCTTCATGTTGCTGCCAAATGCTCATAACTGTAGTTAATAGCGTTTTAGGTAAGTTGCCATATTGATAGAATGCAGTTCGCTCCTTACAAGCTTGTTTATTTAAGAAATGCTGTGCCCAGATTCCTGCTTTCACTTTGAAAGTTAGCCCAACTAAGTATTTGCATCCCAGATCGTCTTCTTGAAAGTGGTGTTCAATGTCTAGTAAGTGCCACAAGCGGCTTCCTGCAACTGAGAATCTTTGAACTCGACCTTGTTGGGGCCAGTCAATGGAAACTATCAATGAGCAAGCTTGCTGCACGATGTTTTTCATTAAACCCAGCTTGGCATTTTTGCTTAGGTCTTTGCGTTTCTCTAAGCCCAAATATTTCTCTAATTGTCGTTCATCAATGGAAAATTCTTGCTCCCAAGGTTGCTCAAGGACTGTAGCATGAGCTGCTAGAATTAGATGTATGCAAGCTGCTCTAATATCTAGTTCCTCAATTGCTTCTAACTCTGTTATGCGAGTACTGACATTGAATGGATCTTGGATATGAAATGCGATCGCACCTCTACCTTGCTTGACTTGTCGGCTATAACATAAATACCCTGCTTCATCGATTTCCCAATGTAGAGATGTTCTCTGTGCCAGTACATTGCAAGCTTCCCAAATAACGATTGCTGAAGCAAATGGGTGATTCTTGCCATTAGAAAATAAATCTGGGCTAGTAGCATCTCTTGGTTCTACTTTACATCTTCCCTTTTTTGCCTGCCAAGGAATGGGAGACTTAGTAGGGCAAGCGATTACACATTGCGGTTCGGGATAATAACCCTCACAATTGTTACAAAGACCAGGATCGATCCAGTATTCATTGTTTTCGATTTTGATTGCACCCGTAGGACATTGGGGACGGCAATTGTCACATCCAACGCAACTGTTATTAGGAATTGTATAAGGCATAATGCACTTCCCACTATTCTCGTTGAGATGTTTGGCTCAAGTCTCCCCTGGATGTGTCCTTTTTCTTCATAATATTCACGACTCGCTAGCAAATTATTTCCTAAACAAGAAAAATTTTTTCTTGCCTCACTAATCACCCACATCCGTATTTAGACTTTTCATCCAGTTGGAAGCTATTTAAGGCTCTTCATCTAAGCCTCATATTAGTTCTTTATTTACTATACATTTCATAACCATTTTGATGAGTTTGTTCATAATGAGCTTAGAAATACTTCTTAATATTTTTTATTTATAACTGCCCTAAAAACTGTTTTTATTTGACTATAAAACCTTACCCGAAGAGTTTTTGGTAAACATTTAGGATTTTTATTAGTAGTCTTCATTTTATTTATTAAGAATTTTAATATTTTGCATTGCTTAATATTCTGCTATAAAGATTACATTTTTCCTCATTCAAGAATTTCCTTTTAAAATTTGAGTTAATGTCCAAAGATAACATTCGCTTTTACAAAATTTGTATCAAATATTGATAGGGTTAAGTTTGCAATTGATATCTACGAAACAAATAATGAAGAGATAGGAATACAACTATAGCAATCCGATTTGATTTCTGAATCACTCGTAGAGGTAAGGGACTGGGGATTGGGTACTGGGGGCTGGGAAGAAGGAATAAAGGTGTACTGAATTTTGTTCAAAAATCAAATATGAGTCCTATAATAAAACATAAATTTGTATATTTACATACTATTTAAGTAATTTCTCTATGTCCAGGCAAGGAAATTTTTATTAAATCAAATAACCAACTGGATAAATTCCATCTTCTTATACCCAGCAAATATTTATTTAATTGATTTTTACTTCTAGCAATCAGAGTATATTATCCCTGAAGGCAAGATATAGGATACCTAAATAGTACGTTCGTCAAAAATTTTAATTCTTGTAGAGTGGGCATTGTCCACCCTACCGTTTAGGATTACTAGATAATTTTAAATGTTTAACAAGCATTGATAGAATTAATCTAGCTAACAATTATTGGCAAAGTATTGCATTTAAACGAGTTCAGAAAAAATAATTAATACTTGGTACAAAAGTCATAAAATTTTGACTATACAAAAATAAGTCTTTAATGACAAAAATAGAGAATTAAGATTAAGTTAGGATGATAATCAAAGTACAAACAGTTTGTAGGCAAAATTGCCGAGGGATTATACATGGCACAACTAACAGGATTGACATTCGGAGGTAAAGCTTGGACACCCAAATTTGCCCAAGAGATTGATAAAGACAAATGTATCGGCTGTGGCAGATGCGTTAAAGTATGTGGGTATAATGTGTTGGATTTGAAGGCACTCAATGAAGAAGGCGAATTTGTCGAAGATGAAGATGATGAAGAAATTGAACGCAAAGTAATGACAGTTGCTTCTCCAGAAAACTGTATTGGTTGCCAAGCTTGTGCGCGGATTTGTCCCAAGAACTGTTACACCCATGCCGCATTAAACAATTAAGGTTGTTTGGCATTTGTCAAAGTAGTTGTGCATTCAAGGAGGCATTAATTCAAGAAAGCAAGGTATTAGAGGGGAATGTTATGGGCATTGGGAATTAGGGATTGGGGATTGGGGATTGGGGACTAGTATCTTTACTCAACACTCAAGACTCAGCACTCTTTCGCTGCACTAGATATTTACTCAAACTGGCAAAAAGTTTGTAGTAAACAAATGCGTAAATCTTAAAATGTTATCTATTAACCAATTTATACTTGCTGCAAATTTAGCCTAATTAATAATAGGGCTGATAGTGCCTTCCTGAATAGCTTTTCTATAAGCCACAGACTCCTTTGTTATAGGAACTGAAGAATATATGGAATTTTTTTGGGGGAAAAGATATGAAAAAAATCTGGAAAATTCCCCCAATTTCTATAAGCGTAAGTTAGAAAAATAGTGAGAGAAAACAAAAACGCTGCCCTGTAGATGAAGGGACTGGCTGGGGACTGGGGACTGGGGACAAGGGGACAAGGGGACAAAAGGAAAAGGGGATAAGGGGACAAGGAAAATTTACTTAATGCCCAATACCCGATACCCAATACCCGATACCCAATCCCCAATACCCGATACCCAATCCCCAATACCCAATACCCAATACCCAATACCCAATCCCTTTTGACGGCGTTTTACAGAGCAGGTAGTAGATATGGAACAAATTCCTGTTTCGCTTTGGACTTTGGTTGCTGGAATATTAGTTACAGCAATCAGCATTTGGATTGGTCAACACCACAGTCTATTACCAGTACAAGCGTCACTACAAGCGCCTATGGTAGACGGATTTTTTAATATCATGTTTACCATTGCGATCGCTCTTTTTTTGGTAGTAGAAGGAACAATTCTGATTTTTTTGGTTAAGTACCGTCGCCGTCGGGGAGATAATACCGATGGCGTGCGAGTTGAAGGTAACGTTCCTTTAGAAATTTTTTGGACGGCAATCCCATCACTGATTGTCCTCTGCTTAGGCATCTACAGCGTAGATGTTTTTAACAGAATGGGAGGATTTGAAGCAGTCGGTCATCCTCATGGTGCGGCTCATGTTGCTCATACGAGCGGAAGTGCAATAGCTGCTACCCTGGATAATCCCTCAGAATCGGCAACTGCACCCACAATCGGCATTGGTGCTAGTCCTGCAACCCGAAATAAAGCAGCCGACTTAACTGTCGATGTTCAAGGGATGCAGTACGCCTGGATATTTAACTATCCCGATAGTGGCATTACTACTGGAGAATTGCACGTTCCGGTTGGTGCTGATGTGCAACTCAATCTTTCAGCACAAGATGTAATTCACTCATTTTGGGTTCCTAACTTCCGGTTAAAGCAAGACGCAATTCCCGGTATCCCTACCCAATTGCGATTCGTCGCTACCAAACCAGGTACATATCCTGTAGTTTGCGCTGAATTGTGCGGTGGTTACCACGGCTCAATGCGATCGCAGGTAGTTGTCCACACACCAGAAGAGTTTGATAGCTGGCTGACAGAAAACCAAATTGCTCAAAAGCAAGACTTGCATCAAGCTGTTGCTATTAACCCAGCCAATTTATCAACATCAGAATTTCTTGCTCCCCATGTTCATGATCTGGGAGTGAGTGCAGCAACTCTAGAGCCATTGGTCAAAAGTCATTAGTCAAGAGTCAAGAGCCAATGGTCAAGAGGAATTGCTTTAGACTCTGGACTTTTGACCCTGGACTTTGCGTAACAGTAAAAAATATGACAAAAGTAGAATTTCCGCGGAATACGCCACCAGAAGATAAACCGCCAGTGGTGGTTGGTCACGCCTCCCACCCGAAGGCGTGGAAATGGCAGGATTACTTTACATTTAATGTTGATCACAAGGTAATTGGTATCCAATACCTAGTGACCGCATTTGTGTTTTATCTGATTGGTGGACTGATGGCGATCGCCATCCGTACTGAACTAGCAACACCAGAATCAGATTTCCTCGACCCCAACCTTTACAACGCTTTCATGACCAATCACGGGACGATCATGATCTTCCTGTGGATTGTCCCAAGTGCAATTGGGGGATTTGGTAACTTCCTAGTACCGCTGATGGTTGGTGCTAGAGATATGGCTTTCCCCAAACTGAATGCGATCGCCTTTTGGCTAAACCCACCAGCAGGTTTGTTAATACTAGGTAGTTTTATCTTTGGCGGTTCTCAATCTGGTTGGACAGCTTACCCACCTTTAAGCTTAGTTACAGCACCAATCGCTCAAAGTATGTGGATTTTGGCGATCGTGTTGGTGGGAACTTCCTCAATTTTGGGTTCGGTGAACTTTGTCATTACCATCCTGATGATGAAGGTTCCCAGCATGAAATGGGATCAACTACCTTTATTCTGCTGGGCAATTTTGGCAACTTCCGTGTTAGCACTCCTCTCTACACCAGTGTTAGCAGCCGGTTTGGTGTTGTTATTGTTTGACCTCAACTTTGGCACTTCTTTCTTTAAACCAGATGCAGGCGGTAACGTTGTTATTTACCAACACTTATTCTGGTTCTATTCTCACCCGGCAGTATATTTAATGATTCTGCCCATCTTCGGCATTATGTCCGAAGTCATTCCCGTTCACGCCCGTAAGCCAATTTTCGGATATAAAGCGATCGCTTATTCGAGTTTGGCAATCTGCGTTGTCGGTTTATTCGTCTGGGTACACCATATGTTTACGAGTGGTACACCCGGTTGGATGCGGATGTTCTTCACCATCTCTACCTTAATCGTTGCTGTTCCCACTGGCGTGAAGATTTTCGGTTGGGTTGCGACTCTTTGGGGTGGAAAAATCCGGTTTACCAGCGCCATGTTGTTTGCGATCGGCTTGTTGTCGATGTTTGTTATGGGCGGTTTAAGCGGCGTGACCATGGGAACAGCTCCCTTTGATGTCCATGTCCACGACACTTATTATGTAGTGGCACACTTCCACTACGTCTTGTTTGGCGGTTCCGTGTTTGGGATTTACGCAGGTATCTATCACTGGTTCCCCAAAATGACCGGACGAATGCTGAATGAAACTTGGGGACGGATTCACTTTGCCCTCACCTTGATCGGTACAAACCTCACCTTCCTACCGATGCACGAATTGGGTTTGCAAGGAATGCCTCGCAGAGTGGCAATGTACGATCCACAATTTGTTGACCTCAATCAGCTTTGTACCATTGGTTCAATTATCTTAGGGCTTTCAGTTGTTCCCTTCACCATTAACATCATCCAAAGTTGGATGAAAGGGCCTTTGGCAGGTGATAACCCTTGGGAAGCCTTGACCTTAGAATGGACAACTAGCTCACCACCAGCGATTGAAAACTGGGAAGTGTTGCCCGTTGTGACTCACGGCCCTTATGACTACGGCCATGATAGTGTGCCAGTAGGAACGCCGGAAGTTAGTGCTTAGTTAAGTATTTATTACTTGCTACTAACAGAAATATTGTAGGTTGGGCAATTTGCCCACCTTCAACCAAATCTTTTTTTGTCTCACGCAAAGGCGCAAAGGCGCAAAGGTGCGAAGAAGAACGACAAGCACGAGATAGAAACACTCTTCCCTTCTGCCCTCTGCCTTCTGCCCTCTGCCTTCTCTCCACAACTACAATATGACCATAGCGACAACAACGAGCGAACATCACGAAGAGCATCATCCCGATTTACGAGTTTGGGGATTGTTGACTTTTCTCGCCTCTGAATCCCTGATGTTTGGGGGATTTTTTGCCACTTACTTGTTTTTCCGAGGTACTACAGCAGTTTGGCCTCCAGAAGGTAGTGAAGTAGAACTACTTGTACCGACGATTAACACCATTATCCTGGTATCCAGCAGTTTCGTTATTCACTTCGGTGATAAGGCGATTAAAAAGAATAACGTCAAGGGAATGCAACTGTGGTACACAATTACTGCAATCATGGGTGCAATTTTCTTGGGTGGTCAGGTTTATGAGTACTCAACTTTAGGATATGGTCTGACTACCAACGTCTTCGCCAACTGCTTCTATATCATGACTGGGTTCCACGGTTTGCACGTTTTTGTGGGACTGTTATTGATATTACGTGTATTGTGGCGATCGCGTCTTCCCGGTGAATATTCTACAACCAATCATACTTTCATCGAAATGACAGAAATTTACTGGCACTTTGTAGACATCATCTGGATTGTTCTCTTCACCTTAGTGTACATTCTCACTTTGTTTTAAAGAATTGGGAACTGGAAGAGACTGGGGACTGGGGATTAGGGACTAGGGACTAGGGACAATAGCAATTACCAATACCCAATTCCTAATACCCAATACCCAATACCCAATACCCAATACCCAATACCCAATACCCAATTCCTAATACCCAATACCCAATACCCAATACCCAATACCCAATACCCAATCCCCAATCCCTAATACCCAATCCCCAATATGCAAGTTGATACAAACAAATTCTCATGGTTCCAAGTTCCAGAGGATATCAAACAGTTATTGATATTGGCTGCACAGACCTGGGAGGATACATCAAAATCAGAGAAATATATGCAACAAGCTATAGCTAAAACTGGTGAATATACAGAGGTTTTAGTAGCAGCATATAGGTATTTTTATTACAAAAATAATTATGTTCTAGCTTTACAAACAACAAAGCAATTGTTAGATAAAATTAAAGAAGCAGAAAAATTTCCTGATGATTGGGAGCAACTAAAGCCAATTTTAGTTATTCGGAAAGAAGATTCCCAAATCAGACTGTATTTGAATGCTTATGCTGCTTCTGGATTAGTATTAGCCAAGCTAGGAGATATTGAGCAAGCTAAAATAATCAGCGGCAGAGTAAAAGAGATAGACGAGAACAATGATTTTGGAGCGGGAATTCTCTTAGATATCCTCACACGACCGCCGGAAGAAGATGATTGATTCTTCGCCGCATCTTACTAAAACTGAAGAGGCAAAATTCAACAACTATGAGTCATTTTTTATCCAAAAATCCATCTTTTTATCACCCTCTCTCATCATCTTCCGTTACTCCTCCTACTTTGATTGCTAATCCTATTATTCCGATTCAGCCTATACCTATAATTACTCCCATAAATCCCCCTGCGCCTGTTTTTCCTCTAAACTCTTTTCGATTTATGGGTTAAAATTTATGCAAGGTAGGGATTGGCTTGTAACTGGCGACGGCAAGTTACAAGCTTGTAAATCTGCGAGAGCATGGGATTTGCTGCGTGAGAATTATCGCCTTTATCGGTTTTTGACTGAGGTAGAAGATGTTCTCAATAATGTTGATGATGAATCAAGTCGCCTTCCAGAACTTAGGATGCTGGTAAGGCGATTGATTGTTAATTCTTACTGGGTAAATAGTCAATATTTAGAACCTTCACCGAAAGCAGGAGAATCTGTTCTACTTCTTTATGATGAGTTAGGTTTTCCCCTAACAGTGCAAACAGTAACATTTGCACCAGGAACATTCTCGACGATTCACAATCATGGAACTTGGGGAATAGTCGCTGTTTTAAAAGGTCAAGAAAAAAATACCTTTTGGCGGCGAAACCCTAGCCCAGATGCACAAAATAAAATTGAAAAAACGGGAGAGGTCAACTTATCACCGGGAGATATTATTAGCTTTACTCCTGATGCAATTCATTGTGTGCAAGCAGTAGGAGATGAACCGACTGTGACTTTTAACATTTATGGAGAAACCGATCCAAAGGAAAGATTTGAGTTTGATCCAGTGGCTCATATCGCTAAAAAGTTTTAGGCTTGTTAAATAACTCTGCGTTACTTTGCGCTTTCCTCAGCGTCTCTCTGCGTTTAAAATCACTCACCTTACAACAGACATAACTAGGAGATCGCTAAATGGCTAGAGTAATTTTTTATGAAAAACCAGGCTGTAAAGGTGGTACAAAACAGAAAGTTTTACTAACAGCCGCAGGCCATGAAGTAGTAGCGCATAGCTTACTTACAGAACCTTGGACAGCCAAACGTTTGCGCTCATTTTTTGGCGATCGCCCCGTAGCCGAATGGTTTAATCGTAGCGCGCCACGGGTAAAATCTGGTGAGGTGGTTCCAGAAAACATTAATGCAGATACCGCCTTATCGCTGATGCTGCAAGATCCGCTATTAATTCGCCGTCCGTTAATTCAAGTAGGCGATCGCCGCGAGGTAGGGTTTGATGTCGAAAAGCTTGATGCTTGGATTGGTTTACAGCCTGTAGATGAATCCTTCCGAGAAATGGCTGAAAACCTGATGAGCAAAGATTTACAAGGCTGTTCTCATGGCGATGGTCATCACCACCATCATCACGAAGGTGGATGTAAAGGTAATCATTAAAACGAAGCTAGCTAGCTGTAGCCATTAAATCAGTGAACAGTGAATTTTATAACTGATCCGTCTTTCTCCAAGCCGGAGAGGGACGGTTTTGTGTGGCGTAATATGGAAGCTATTATTCGTACAGAACGAGGGCTGGTGATCGCTCTTATACGCATCACTTTGTATCAGTTGACGGACTATATTCATAGAATTGAGTTTTAACACCAACTCGAAAAATCCGGCTTGATATTTGGGCGATCGCATTATCTCAACAAAGCGTAGACGCAGAGCGGCTTGTCGCTAGACATCGCCTTTTCAATCTCGCATTATCAGAAAAGAGCCAGTATTTACCCACTCCCTTGCAATGGAAGCGATCTTCCTTGTAATGGAAGCGATCTTCCTTGCAATGGAAGCGATCTTCCTTGTAATGGAAGCGATCTTCCTTGTAATGGAAGCGATCTTCCTTGTAATGGAAGCGATCTTCCTTGTAATGGAAGCGATCTTCCTTGCAATGGAAGCAGTCTCCCTTGCAATGGAAGCGGTCTCCCTTGTAGTGATTGACTTGAGAAACGAAATCCAAGAATATTAATTGATTATTGTGATTAAATACCGAGAAATTACTGGTATTATCATCTAAAATTTTCTTATAAAAATTGTAAATTACACTGAACCAAAAAAGTATTTAATTAGGGCAAGCTAGCTCTGGTAGCATCTTACAAAAATAAACTTATGGCGTTTAGAAAAAGAACATCCCGCGTTTTAGAAAAAGCTCAATTAAGATTTTCTGGGCTAAAATCGATTGTTCCAGAAATCAAATTTGATGAGGATTATAATCTAGAAAAATTGATGACGACAATTGAGTATTTACGTACAAAAGTTGACGTATATAACACTGCTTTGTCTGTAGTTGATTCTTCTAGAGATGAAATTGAAGAAATAGAACAACACTTGAGTCAGCTTTGTGAAAAGATGCTGATGGTGGTTGCTATTAAGTACGGCAAAGACAGCCGCGAATATGAAATGGCGGGTGGTGTTCGTAATAGCGATCGCGCCCGTAAAATCAGAGCCAGCCGCTTAAAATCTGTTGCAGAAAAAGCATCAGATGATAATGTTAAACCTGTCTAGAAATGTAGGGGAGCCAGCGCCGTGCGGGGGTTCCCCCCGTTGAGGCGACTGGCGTTGTGTTATGCCGGAGGCTAACGCACCGTCAACTCTACATTTCTGTTTTTTCAAAAAAATAAGGACGCTTTTGTGTAGCGTAAGAATAATATGGAAATAACACCCAAAGAGTTATCATCTATGCCTCAAACCTTGGCTGGGCAACCAGCTATTATTCGTACAGAACGAGGACTAGCGATGCCTTCGGCAACCCCTGCGGGGAACGCAGGGACACGTATAACTTTATATCAGTTGATGGACTATATTCATAAAGGTTATGCACCCCATTTAATTCACAATTATTTCTACATTACTGATGAGCAGTTCAATGCAGCAATGTCTTACATTGAAACCCACCGTGCTGAAGTAGAAGCAGAATATCAGAGCGTAGTGCAACAAGCCCAAGAAATTCGCCAGTATTGGGAAGAACGTAACAAAGAGCGTTTGGCTTATGTTGCCACATTGACACCAAAACCTGAGTACAAAGCCGCTTGGGAAAAATTACAAGCACGCAAAACTAAACCTGCTGCACTCAGTCAATGATTTTTCTTATCGATCATAGTCATTGCGAGCGAAGCGAAGCAATCCCAGCCCTTGCGATTGCTTCGCTTCACTTCGTTACGCTCGCAATGACATTTTATAAGTGATTAACCGAACATGATATTACTATTGCAAATGTTGATCGTATAGTTGAGCGAGAGTATCGAGAGCAGTGTATTGATCGCCTGATAGAGATTGTGTTTTACATTGAGAATTACTTAGGTGTGAGTAGGCTATTTATCCCATAGCAGAAGTTTATACTCTGTGAAAAAAATTAGATCGTTCCGCTTCCGAGAAAGCTTGCTGATAACGAGCTAAATTCTGCCGATGTTCTTCTTGCTGTTGAGCCAACAGCGATTCTTGATTTGCTTCAGATGGTATCGATGAATTAGTTACAGGCTTAGAACTTGCTGACCTACCTCCGCTTGACGAAGTAACAGGTTCAATAGTTGTGATTGTCGGTTCAAAATTTCCTCGCTGACGCAGCGCAATCCTTTCAATCGCTTCAATTGCATCACAATCACCACGGGATACAGCTAAAACTCTCACCCATAATTGTTTTGCTAATGATAAATCACCTCTATTTTCAGCTTGGGAGGCTTGATATTTTAATGGCTCTACATCTCTAAGTGTGGCAGTTTGCTCTAATAAAATAAAATACATTTTATAAGGCGGTTCTGCTTGCCAGTAAGGATTTTGTGTTTCCTGTCCATAGCGAGTATTAATAGCGGGAACTTGATAACTTAAATATTGTGCTAAACGCTCGACTGTGGCACAATTAGCCTCACCTTGTAGTCGCAATGCTTCTAAGAGTGAATATGTAAAAGCACCATGTTGTAATTCATTTATTTCCCAAGATTTTTGGTTAGCTGTGCAAGAATAAAATGTAATTACTCCCTGATATCTTTGCTCACCAATTCCCAATCCAGAGCGACTACTTTCATCTCGGCAAGCATCTAAAAACAACACTACATTATCAGCCCCACTGCGCCGCAATCTTTGAGTGACATAATCAACAGAAATAGCAGTATGTTCTATATCTCCTGGGTCACTGTCGGAGAACATTAAATAATCTCTATCTTTATATCTATTGCCATGACCTGCAAAGAAAAACCATAAATTATCTTCTGGCTTTAATAAAGTATTCTCAAACTGTGCCCGTAAGAATCGCCGCAAATGACCAAAAGTAGGTTGAGTAGGAATTGGCGGATTGGTTGCAATTGGGGGAGAATCGTCAGTAAACAAGAAAACCTGCTCAAATCTGGCTTCTTGTTGAAACCAAGTCGCCATGACAGAAGCATCTCGCTTGGCAAAGTTTAGCGATCGCAGATTTTCATAGTGATTAATCCCAACAACAATCGCCCAATTCCTACCCATCTTCAACTACCAATTATTTCCGCTTGAATTTAAAAGTCATCGCTCCTTTTCCTCCGACTTTACCACCACCAATCCCAAACAGACTGACTTGTCCTTCGCCATTAATTTCTACTGAAAGCTCAACCTCATCCAACTACATTTTAGAATTGGGTTCTTCGGCTTCATCAAGCATTTCCCGCATTGCTTGCAGAAATCCCTTCATTTCTTGCTTGATTTTAGTTACCTCTACTTTGCGTCTAGTAATTACTAGTTCGCCTTTTTTTTGGGTGAAAACTATTTCTTCCTTGGTTTGAATTCCGCCGAGTCGTCCTCCTGTATCGCCACTGCTTCTGGCTCCAATGCTTCTAGTTACACTATCTGTGACTGTTTCAGTAGTTGTGTTTGAGGTTTCAGCCGTTTCTTCGGTAATAATCCAAATGGCTTCTGGGGTGGGATTTTCTGCTGACATAAATTTAATTAATTTTAATTATTTAAACTATTCTTGATTTAACTAGGCGAATCGAATTCGCTACTACACAAACCAAGTCCGCCTCCGCAGACTAATGAAAAATCAAGGATTTGAAACCCACGGAGGTGGGTTTTGTCTGTGTAGCCGCGATTTCCAATCGCCAAGGCTGATTTTCTATCAACTGCTATTATTCAGTAGTAACACTTAAACTGGCAAATAAGACGAGCATACCAACGCAGCAATGGCTAAAAATTGGGCGATCGCGATCGGCATTAACCAGTACAACAATCTTCAGCACCTAAATTACGCAAAACTAGATGCCGAAGCTATGCGCGATTGGTTTGGGAAGGAAGCCAGATTTGATCAAGTTTTCCTCTTCACTGACGATTCTCTCCCAATTGCCACCAATCCACCTATTCCTACTCAGCCGACTTACGGTAACTTGCGGCGGTTCTTACGGGCAAACTTTGAAAAGCCACTACTGGAACCAGGGGATAATATCTGGTTTTTCTTTGCAGGTCATGGTTGTCGGGAAGGCGATCGCGATTATCTTATGCTAATAGATAGCGACCCAGGCGATGTAGAACATACAGCAATCCCTGTTGAATTTGTTACCCAAAGATTGCGTCGCAGTGGGGCAGATAATGTAGTCTTGTTTTTAGATGCTTGCCGCGATGAAGGAAGTAGGCGGGGGCTAGGTATTGGTGAAGAACATCAGGGAGTAGTCACCTTTTATTCTTGCAGTCCCAGTCAAAAATCTTATGAAATTGAGCAGTTGCAACACGGCTCATTCACCCAAGCTTTGTTAGAAGGGTTGAGGATAGCAGGTGAAGGAAACTGCGCCACAGTAGAAAGATTAGACAGATATTTAAAATCGAGAGTACCCACAATCAATCAAACACACCGGAAAATTCTGCAACATCCCTATGCTATAGCCGAACCTGCGACAAAACTACACCTAATTTTGTTACCCGACTACGCAACGCTGAATGATATTAACCAACTGAAACTAGATGCTTATCAAGCAGAAGTTAAAGGAGATTGGGAATTAGCTAGACAATTATGGCTGCGGGTGAATGTGGCTGCTAGGGGGTCAGATATCCAGGTAATTGAAGCATTTATTAGAATTGCCAAGCAACAGGGACAGTCTTCTGCACCCCCAACCCCTGAGCCTGTGACTTCATCCAGGGGAGAAAGGTCAGTAACTCCTGAAAACCCAACATTTAACTTCGATGTGGTGACGGTAAATGCTAAAGGTGAGGAAGTTAAACGAGAAAAAGGTCAAGCTGAATATTTTACTGAAGACTTCGGCAATGGTGTCAGCTTAGAAATGGTTGCGATTCCCAGTGGCAAATTTATCATGGGTTCACCATCAGGGGAAGGATCTGATGGTGAAAAACCTCAGCATCAAGTAACTGTCGAATCATTCTTTATGGGTAAATATCCAGTTACCCAAGCCCAATGGAGAAGAGTAGCCGCACTATCTAAAGTTAACAATGACTTGAAAACAGACCCATCTAAATTTAAAGGAGACAACCGACCAGTAGAAACAGTGTCTTGGTACGATGCAGTTGAGTTTTGCTCCCGCCTTTCAAAACATACAAATAAGCAATATCGCCTACCTAGTGAAGCGGAATGGGAATATGCGTGTCGTGCAGGAACGACGACACCTTTTCACTTCGGGGAGACGATTACAACTGAGTTAGCCAATTACGACGGAAATTTTACTTATGCTTCTGAGTCAAAGGGCAAATATCGTAAACAAACAACAGAAGTAAGAAGTTTTCCACCCAACGGCTTTGGATTATACGATATGCACGGCAACGTTTGGGAATGGTGTCTAGATGATTGGCATAGCACCTATCAAGGAGCGCCAGAAGATGGTAGTGCGTGGTTTGATAATAATGATAACCTTTTTCAAAAACAAGGAATAGCCGTGCTGCGGGGCGGTTCCTGGCTCATCTATCCTGATAGCTGCCGTTCCGCGTTTCGCAGTCTCAACACGCGCGTCAACCTCAACGTCAATATTGGTTTTCGTTTTGTGTGCGCTGCCGGGAGGATTCTTCGGTAGCCCTTTATGCTTTAGTCCTTTTTCCCTCTACGCTTGTTCTTTTTTCCTTTTAGAGTGTAGCGAAGCGGAACGATCGCATTTTTTCACGTAACATGAGTTTGACGGCGAACAAAAGCCAGAAAGCTTACAGTTAAAATGAGACAGCCTAGCAATGCTTTTATAAGAGTGAGCCAAAACGTAAAACCCCAGAGAACGCCTCAGAATGAATTCTGAGGCTAATAGCAAAAGTCATCTCAAGATGACTAAAATCACAAGAATAAATTATTGAGTAAACTAAAGTTTACTTTGGTTATGAGCCTGGAAATGCATGATGATGTTGGCGAATCAGGTGGGGCGTTTAACCCATCAATTTAATATCTCCAATATTTTCAGTGCGTTTTAACGTACTTTTGCTATTAGCCCGCAATTGATTGCAGGGCGGGAGAACAACGCAAAGCGAAGGTTTTTGTGATGGGAGTTTATACCCCTCAATTAATTGACCAACAGTATCATTCATTTCCGGGCGGGCACGGAAGCCAACAGTTAAGCCATTTATAACTGAATTTAAAAATATAGCGGTTTCCATTCAGATGCGGTACAAAATTATATCGCCAGATGTAGGGGCAACATTGGTGTCAACTTAATGCGAAACTCATAGCCCGACTGGGAATGAATTCCCAGTCTAATAGCAAAAGTCATCTCAAGATGACTAAATATCCATCACAATTCTTAGTCTACTTCAGTAGACTTGAACTATTAGCCTTGGAATGAATTCCAAGGTGGGTAACAAAGCTATGAGAAAGGCTATTTTTAGCTTAAGTTGACACCTATGGGCACTGCCGTAGCCTCAGGGTGTACCTCACGCAACCGATAATTGCTATAACCACTCAACCAAAGCATATTTTTTTTATCCTTATGGGAATACTAAATAACAAAACATTGAGAATCACAAATAGAGTGAACTTATGGCTTTGTGGCGACTTTATTATCATTTGGTTTGGGCGACAAAAGACCGTCAGCCACTAATTACCAGCGAACGTGAAGCGAAACTTTCCAATTATATTATTAGCAAATCCGATGAACTTAATACTATTATTCATGCTATTAACGGCGTAGAAAATCATATTCATTTAGTAGCTTCTATTCCTCCCAAAATTTCTATTTCTGATTTTGTCCAAAAAATTAAAGGCAGTAGTACTCATTATATTAATCATTTATATCCTGTAGAAAATATGTTTGGTTGGCAAAGAGGATATGGGGTTTTTTCACTGGGTAGAAAACAACTGGAACAAGCTGTTATTTATGTAAAAAATCAGAAAGAGCATCATTCAAATGGAACAATAGTTGCATCTTTAGAAGAAGATAACCAAGATGATGACGCTCCTCAAAAATTTTATCTTTAATCAGCTTTAGCTCACTTTTGCCATGAGCCTCAGAATCAATTCTGAGGTGGACTCATGGACAATGTTTTAAAAGTTATTTTAGTTTCTATTTTCGTTGCCATCCACGGAAATCAATTCCAAGGCTAATAGCTAAAGTCTTCTCAAGAAGACTAAGCAAAAATTTCAGTCCACTTGAGTGGACTTACGCTATTAGCCCGGAACTTCAGTTCTGAGCGGGATAACTTTCAGTGCGATACTTTACACTCTATTGCCCAGAAGTTCTCCGCCTACCGCACTACAGTAGGTTCCAAAGTTAAATCTTGGAACATCAAGGTGCTAAGATAACGTTCGCCAAAGGAAGGCTGAATCATGACGATGAGCTTTCCTGCGTTTTCGGGACGTTTAGCTACTTGCAATGCAGCACACAAAGCCGCACCGGAAGATATCCCAGATAATAAACCTTCTTCTTTAGCCAGCCGTCGTCCAAATACCATCGACTGTTCATCGCTGACTCGAATCACTTCATCAACCAATTCCAGGCGGAGAACATCGGGGATAAAGCCAGCGCCGATACCTTGAATTTTATGCGGCCCAGCTTCCCCTCCAGATAATACAGGACTGTTGCTAGGTTCAACTGCGATCGCCTGAAAAGTTGGCTTACGTTGTTTAATAACCTCAGCAATACCTGTAATTGTCCCACCAGTACCTACTCCAGCAATCACGATATCTACTTCACCATCCGTATCTGCCCAAATTTCTTCGGCGGTGGTTTCTCGGTGAATTTTGGGATTAGCTGCGTTGCGGAACTGTTGCAGCATATATGCGTTGGGAGTGTTAGCCACAATTTCTTCGGCTTTGCGAATTGCTCCCCGCATCCCTTCTGTACCTGGTGTTAACTCCAAAGTAGCACCATAAGCTCGAAGCATCGCCCGTCTTTCGTTGCTCATGGTTTCAGGCATTGTCAAAATCAAACGGTAGCCACGTGCGGCTGCTACCATTGCTAAAGCAATTCCTGTATTGCCAGAAGTTGGCTCTACTAAAATGGTTTTTCCAGGCTGAATCAAACCTTCTGCTTCTGCCGAGAGTACCATACTTATCCCAATACGGTCTTTAACTGAAGCCGCTGGGTTCATGCCTTCAAGTTTGACAACTATCCTTGCTCCTGCTCCCTCTGCTTGGGGAATTTTGTTGAGTTCCACTAAAGGAGTTCGTCCAATAAGTTCTGTTACATCTTTAGCAATCCGCATTAATTAACTCCTAAAATTCTAAATTCAGTAAAGTGCAAGGTATTTTTTACTTATAACAGTAAGCTCGAATGTATTTAATTTACAGTCGAGTGCAAGCGCGTACATCAGGTATGTATTCTAACTAAACAATAAACTCTAAAATATTAGAAAGCAACTCAGTGAAATATTTATATTTCTTCTTGATTCAGATTATGGTAACAAAACTATAATTTGATGGAAAAATTTAAATAGTTTATCTATTACTCTTTTTACTAAAATACAAATTTTGAAGATAGGAAGTTATAACTAAATTTTTTAAAGATTAAACTTGTTGTATATATCCAAGATTCTAAATGAGGTTTTAATAGTTTTTAGTTTATCTAGAACAAATAATATAACTTTTAAAATTTAATTGTTTTCTCGATTATCTTAATGTATTGTTAAGCGCTGATATGTTTTTGAGTACAACTTTTATCGGCAAATAAATCAAGCAAAACAGTCTTTTATTAGCAGCCCACATTGCTTTGAGCTTGAGTACAAAACAACCCGAACCCTACATCGTAAATGCTAGTGCATCAGCCCAAAAATACTAGCACCCATACCCCACCAATTTTTTTTAAGACTTATCAGATGGCAGTTACAGTCTTTGAGTACAACTTTAATAACTTTAATAATTTTGATCCAACTCAGCTAAACTCCTTTGTAGAGAGTCGACTGATATAAAACCTATAGGATTTACGCAGAGATTCCCCTCTACCCCCCAACATTCCCAAGCAATAGCCTGGAGATGAAGGGGGGACTTCTTAACCCCCTAATTTCCAAAATAACCTATTTCAGTATTACTGAATACTGATTTACAAGCCAATACGGTTCAGTTAAGCATTTTTTTCTCTTTGTGCTCTTTGCGCCCTTTGCGGTTCGTTAAAAAAATTGAGTTCAACAAACAGTTATAGTCTTAACTGAACTGTATTGATTGACAAGCAGGGATGAGTTTAACAAGATGCTTGAATTAAACCACCTCTAGTTTAGTAATTAGTACACAGTAAACAAACTGAAAATGGATAAATGATAACTGATAACTTTTTTAGTATCAGGTTTATTTGTACAGTTTAAACAGAAACTAATTGGTGAAATAACACAAGATATTTTCTTACTGGGTGCATACTACCTGGGAAGGGAGAACCAAGATGAAAGTGAAGCTTTTAAATGTTCTCACAGTCTGTATATTTACTTTAGCGGTGATTTCTCCAGGAATATTAGCTTTTACCATAGTTTGGGGACGTCATATAGAGTTAGTAAAAGCACAGAATTTAACTTGTAATGTGAACAATAATAGTAGAGTCAATAACGCCTTGGTTCCCCAGTCAGAAGGCATAGATACTTCTACATATCAGTCAAGTCTAAAAATTTCTGAACACAATCTTAATCATCAAGAGTTGACTGCTGTGGAGCAATATCAACTGACAACTATTCTGCAATGGTTTTTCTTAATAACCCCTATTTTTGTTGGGTTAGGGATTATTCTTTACGACAGATATCTTGTTTATCGTACTGCTGTTTTTAAAGAACAAGTTGAAATGCTAGAAAGGCTTTGGCAACAAAGCATTGAGCAGTAAAACATTCCAAATACATTCATTCTAAATCAACAAAGACACCATGACAGAAGAACGCGAACTCCAGTATTTTGATTTGATTGATCAGCTACTTAAATGCCCTAACGGACAGGAACCAGAAGTTTTAGAAGCGAATCCAGAATTAATTGATTCTGGTTTAGTATATGCAATTCTAAAAGTCGCAACTGTATTCGCACACGAAGGCAATCAAGACGGTGCCAAATTTTTGTTTTTTCTAGGCCGTGAATTAGCGAAACAATTAGGATTGTACCCTGAAACTGAACCTGCTGATGGTGAACCAGAAGTTTCAACTAAGGAGTAATAATGCTATTGACTGCAACTGACGCTGGACAAATAGCCTTTGAGTTTCTCATGGCTGACTGGAATATTTCAGAATACGATCGCGAGTGGTTCACAATCTTTAATTCTCGTCTGATTGGTGAGTCTTGGTACATTGTAGAACTGGGTGTAGCAGGATTTCCTGATAGGTGGTTTATTCAAGTCTACGATACTGGAGCGTGTGATCCAGATTATACATTTATCTCGCCTATTCGAGGATCAGATGGATATGTTGACCTCGTAGATTTACCACATTTAGTTGCAGAAGTTTTAGTATCAGAGCGGAATGCTCGATAGTTACAATTCAAAATTTAAAATTAATACAAAAATTTTGAATTAACAATTTTAATTAGTCAGCATATTAGAGGTGATATTTTTTTAATATCGCCTCTTTTCTTATTTAATAAAACGTCTGTAATTTTTAATATTTTCTTTTAAATAAGTAATAATTAATGCCATATTTGACTGACATATTTGTGTTATATTACTATAGTGATGAACGCTACAGAAATATCAATTGCTATGATTGCTGAAGACATCCTAGCCAAAGAATTCACAAGAGTCGTCAATCACTACTATCCCAGTGTTGGGGAATTACTTGACGGGTGTTATGTGAAGGTAATTACCTGTTTTTGGGGAAGACCTGCTAGACGTTTGCAGTATATAGGAATTTATTGTTCTGAAGAAATGATTCCTCATGTACAAGCCCAAAAACACGTACTCAGAGAAATAGCTGACAATATGGGACTAGTTCAAGTAGTTTGTATGAATGCCAAACGATTGCTACGCGATCCAATGTCGAAGTTAAAGCAAAATCATCCACGCTTATGGTTAGAGCTGCACTGGGTTGCTGCATCCTAAAATAGCGATTGCAAGCTAATAATGAAAACAGGACTTTTCTGCAATTACGATAATCATCATCAAGATGCCCGCCGTGCCATCTTTGAACAAGTTGCATTGGTAAAGCAGGCGGAAAGCTTAGGCTTTGAAGAAGCCTGGGTGAGTGAGCATCATTTTAGTGAATCCAATCTCAGCCCTTCCATGTTGGTGTTGATAGCACACTTGGCAGGATTGACTTCAACTATCCGATTAGGCACAGCAGCAGTGTTACTACCGTTTCACAACCCAATTAGGGTAGCGGAGGACATTGCAACCTTGGATAATCTGTGTAATGGCAGATTATTATTTGGGATTGCCAAAGGCGGGCCATTTCCCGAACAGAACAAGCATTTTGCTACACCAATGGGTGAATCTCGTGCCCAGATGCTAGAGGCAATGGCATTGATTCAGAAGCTTTTATATGAAACTGATGTATCATTTAATGGGCAATTTTATCAATGCGATCGCCTGACAATTTACCCAAAACCTTTGCAACGACAGATTCCAGTATATGTAGCCACTGGAGATGATGACGGTATAGGGTTTGCCGCCAAACATTCTTTCGGTTTGATGGGGGGGCCACCATTTGCGCTGGAACGATTGCGGAATACTGTTGCTAAATACCGAGAGTTAAGTTCTAGCGGTTCTGAAAACCTGATACTAACTCGTTTCTTTTATGTTGCCAGGACATACGACGAAGCAGTTAGTGAAGCGTTGCCTTTCATCCGCAAGTTTAGCCAGAAAATGAAAGCCAACTCAGAACAAGTGATGCAGAAAAGTTCTAGCGGCCATAAGCCATTTGATCGCACCAATATTTGTTTTGATGAAGACTATTTGCTTGAGAACTCAATTATTGGTGATGTCAAAACGTGTCGAGACAAAATCAAAAAATTCCAGGATGAATTAAATTTAGGCACGCTAGCAATCAAACCCTCATCTTGCGATTTGCAAAAAAACCTGGAGAGTTTGACGCGCTATAACCAAGAGGTGCGGAATTATGTCTAAGTTACCATTGCTTCCTCCAGATGATTTACCTCCATCCGAAGTGACGAAGATGGATGGAATGTTGCATCTGGAACTAGAGCAATCTATTGGCAGATGCTTTTATCAAGCTTGCGATCGCATTACGCAAGCATTGTTAGCTCAATGCCAGTGGTATCTCACAACCAATGCTAATATCCTGATGTTAATCATCGATTGCCTTGACATTGTGTCTTACTGGCATATAGTCAGCAATATTCCTCAAATCGGGAATCGCCTAGAACGGTTTACCAGTAATGCTAAAATCCGCGTTTATCCCCCATTTGGTAAAGGTAGGCCGTTTGAAATTAGCGTAAATGAAATTTCAGCTTATCGAGATTGGCTGTAAAGCGATTGGATATTGAACCACAGATGGTTTATCTGTGTTTATCTGTGGTTCCTTTTGGAGTGATTTTGACTTGCTAAAGAAGACGCGGGAACAAACTTCACCGCGTCTTCTTCGCTGCCTATAATAAAAGAACTCAACGCCAAAGAGACAACGGTTATGCACTCATCCGATCTCAAAAATGCGTTACCAACTACTGATGAACTGCCTTGCAGTGACGATACACCAGTGGATAACGAAGACCAGAATTTTTTGCCCAATGTTTTACTGTTCTTACTCAATTCAATTTGGGCAACTCGGATGAATTGGTACTTCGGTGTAAACATGGCAGTGTATCACACTAAAGGGGTGAATCCTAAAGTACCTGTAGTGCCAGACGCTTTTTTGAGTTTGGAGGTGGAACGCAAAAAAAGTGGTAAGTCACGCAAAAGTTACGTAGTTTGGGAAGAAAACGAGATAGTTCCCATACTCGCATTAGAGATTGTATCCCACATACCACGGGGCGAATACGACGAGAAGCTGGCGATATATCGGCAACTGAGTGTGTTGTACTATGTGATTTATAATCCCGAATTTTGGCAGCGCGACCAACATCAACCATTTGAAATTTATAAGTTGATAGATGAGAACTATCAATTGCAGATAGGTGAACCTTACTGGATGCCGGAAGTGGGTTTAGGTATTGCACGATACCAAGGTATAATCGGTGGGATTCAACAAGAAGCTCTGTCTTGGTATGATGATCAGGGCGATCGCTATTTCACAGCAGAAGAACGAGCAGAACAGGAAAATATCCGAGCAGAAAAGTTGGCAGAGTATTTGCATTCTCTCGGCATCGACCCTGATTATCTACCTAATGAGTAATTGGGGAAACAAGCGATCGCCTTGAGTGTTAAAGTATGCCTTACACTGACTTTACACTGCACCGTGTCAAATAAAATTTCAACCTGACTATAGTATATAGCCAATTTTTGTTAACAATTCTCAGAGGATGTTTGTAAAGTCTAATTTATCACTCGCCCAAAACTTTTAAAACATCCTCTCAGTCTATTTTACCTAGTGCATTTTTGGACTCAATTCTATCTAGACCAAGGGCTTGTACAAAAAAGCTATTCGTCTTCGTCTCCTGGCGGCCGTTCGCTCTCGCTTTGTTGGGTATTCCACTCCGAAACAATACGATCTAGCATTTCACCCTGCGTACAGTTATTTACAGCAGCGTATTGCTTAATTAGCTCTTTTACTTTAGGGCTAATGTGGTCTATATCTAGTGGGTTATTTCTTCCCGTTTCCATTAGCTAATAGCAAATATTACATATAATACATTATTTAATTATATCAGCTATCATCGGATTTATTTGTGCTTCTTTAACTCCAGCATCCAGCGCTTGATGCGCTGTGTCGTAACAGCCAAACAGACATGAATCAAAGTCGGCGATGGGAAAGGGATTGCGCTCTAATACATTATGGATGGCAATTGCATACGAATATTTACCATTAAGTAAAGGGTGGGGATGTACCGCTACATACCACGTTACATTAATTCCACACTCAGATTTAGTGCCATCTTTTTCCAAGATTGGTTTATCCATTATCGCTTGACTCCTCATGGTTTTAGTTGCCAGGCGCTGATTTGAATGAAAGCTAACGGTATTTTAATTATATGTAAAGAGCAAAGCGCCTGTGTAGGAGAATCGCTCCTAAATTTGCGAACAGACAGATGCTTCCTAACCCCAATAAAATGTAGGTGGGAGCCATGACAACTCCAATCATAAACCAAGCAAATACGTGCAATATCATTAATAGAGCAAAGATACTGGCAATTGCAGCAGTTTGCCAAATCTCAATAACTGGACGACCCAACAATGTGAAACCTATTGTCAACGAGGTAGTAATTAGGTTTGCTGGAATTAAAAAGGCGCAAATAGCAATGCAGTAAGTGCTTGAAAATACCGTCAAGGTGTTAAAGTCTAACATTAATTTCTTATCTGAGTTGTGAAAATTATTTTAAACGTAGACGCGCAGCGGCTTCCCGGAGGGTAGGGCGCGAAGAAAAGAGAAGAGAACAGAAAAGAGACGAAGGTTTTCACGGATGATTTAGGACTGCTATAGTTTAAATTGCTAAATTTTGGATAAATATTTGTCCTGATATTCTTTAGGCTAGTAGGAGTTTAAAAGATTTGTAAGTTGATAGCCTAAACTATGCCGTTAATCAGATTTTAGTGAAGACACACTAAAATTTTGAACCACCAACTTCTTGGTGGTTCACAGAAGACATCGTATTAACTAGTAGTTAAGCGTTTAAGCAGCAGAGAAAGTCCGGAAAATCAGTGTTCTGGCGAACCCTGAAACACCAAGTCCTAGCAAAATACTAGTAAATAACAGACTTATTCGAGGGTTAGAATCTAGTTTTTTATCTTCTCTACCACCTGTAAAGAATAAAGACCAAGCTTGGGAAGCATTGATAGCCTTAAAGCTATTAAAGTCAGGCCTAAAAACAACAGGGCCAAACAGTTCAGGAGATTTGAAGTCTAAATCATTTATCATGTAAATAAGTATAACAAAAATCTTGCAAAATAGCTAACTTTCTGATATAAACATACGGATAAATGCAAGATAGACATATCGAGGGTAGCGATCGCCGAGTTCCCCGGTGATTTCTCATCAGAAGCTGAGTTAGAATATCGCTCAAAATGTATCAATCAGTGATGACGTACCCACCACCATTAATTAATATAGATACATCTGCATCATGGTAACCCCCCCCATTTGAGAAGTTACCAGATGCAGACACAATCAACTTTATGCAGGAGTGTATTAGCCACTCAACTTAATAAAGTCTTGACTCACTAGATATTTAAGCTTGTCATCGTGCTGTATTTGCTCTCGTACCAACTTGCTTTGCTGGTGGTTGAAAGTCGGCTACCTTTTGAGACAGCCACGAATACCAACTATCCAACCCAGTACCTGTAGTTGCAGAAACCTGAAAAATTTGAATTTCAGGATTTACTTCTTGTGCATATTTTATACATTTTTGGAGATCAAACTGCACATAGGGCAGCAGGTCAATTTTAGTGAGAATCATCACCTCACTAGCACGGAACATATGAGGATATTTGATTGGTTTATCTTCTCCTTCCGTAACTGAGAGAATCACTACTTTCGCCTGTTCCCCCAAATCAAATAAAGCTGGGCAAACTAGATTACCAACATTCTCAATCATTACTACTGAGTTTAACGGTGGGTTTAATTGTTGTAAACCCCGGTCTATCATTGATGCATCTAAATGGCAGCCTGTACCAGTATTAATTTGAACAACTTTACAGCCTGTCTCTTGAATTTTTTGAGCATCATTGGTTGTTTCTTGATCGCCTTCAATGACACTGATATAAATTTGAGCTTTTAAATCATTAATGGTGCGGGTTAAGAGAGTTGTTTTTCCCGCGCCAGGAGAACTCATTAAATTTAAGGCTAAGATATTTCGTCCTTTGAACCAGCCCCGATTTTGTGCAGCTAGTAAATTATTCTTGGCTAAAATATTTTGTTCTAAAGAAATTGTTGTGTTGTGTATTTTTGCATGAATTTGTGATACTTCTGTATGATGTTCGTGGCTATGAAAATGAGTAATTACAGTGCCATCAGCTAAAGTATGGGTATGATGATGGTGAGTAACTTCACCTGTTTCTGGATTATTTATCTTGCTTTCAGCATCGTCAGAACAACCACAGGTTACACACATAGTTCCTCTATTTCTATTTCTTTAACTTTTAATTCTTCACCTGTTATTAAATTTAATTGCACGCTACCACACTTACAAATACCAAAAGGCTTTTCTAAAGGAACTTCCGCACCGCATTGGCGACATTGTGCCAAGCCGGGAATTTCTCTAATTTCTAATGTTGCTCCTTCGAGAACTGTACCTTGAGTGCAAATATCAAAACAAAACCGTATTGCATCAGGCATAATCGCTGAAAGCTTGCCAATTTCTAATAAAACTCGGCTGACTTTGTTACCATTAGCATGTTCATTCACAATAGCCACAATATTTTGTGTAATTCCAAGTTCGTGCATACAAAGTATCTCTTAAAAATTAACAAATTCGTGGCATTTGATCGCCCACTAGCATATCAACAATACGTTCAGCATTGAAAACAGTTTTTAACAAAACAATACCTGGAGGCGAAGCAATAACTTCACCAATAACACAAGCGTCTTTTCCGGCTGGGTGAGATTTCATAGCTGTCAAAACAGTTTCTGCATATTTGCTAGGTACTACTACTACTACCTTCCCTTCATTTGCTAGATATAAGGGATCTAAACCAAGAATTTCACATACTCCTTTGACTTCTTCACGAACAGGAATAGATTCCTCGTGTAGGCGAATTCCTACATTAGAACTGAGGGCAAATTCATTTAATACAGTAGCTAAACCGCCGCGTGTGGCATCCCGCATAGCATGAATTTCGGGGCAAACATTGAGAATAGTTTCTACCAAGCTATGCAATGGCTGACAGTCGCTTTCAATATTAGAATCTAATGCTAATTCACCACGGGCAATTAAAATTGCTGTCCCATGATTGCCCAATTCACCATTAACAATTACTGCATCGCCTGGTTGAATTTTATGGGCAGAGATTTCAACTCCTCTAGGAATTACACCAATCCCAGTCGTATTAATAAACAATTTATCGACAGCACCGCGATGGACAACTTTTGTATCACCAGTGACAATTTGAATACCAGCTTTTTTTGCAGCTATTGACATACTGGTAGCTACACGCCGTAAAGTTTCTACAGCTAATCCTTCTTCTAAAATAACGCTACAGGTGAGATATAAAGGTTTAGCACCACTCATTGCTAAATCATTAACTGTGCCATTAATGGCTAATTCTCCAATATCGCCACCAGGAAAAAATAACGGATCTACAACATAAGAATCGGTTGTAAAAGCTAGTCTATCTCCCTGTTGCATGAGATTGGCTAAATTCAACCTAGCTTGGTCTTCTAATTGTGAGAGAATTGGGTTATTAAAACTTTTGACAAAAATATCTTCAATTAAATCGCGCATGGCTTTACCACCGCTACCATGTGCAAGGGTAATATGGCTATCTCGCACTTTACCTTGGCGACGACGGATTTTTTCCAGTTTTTCAAAAAGAATATTTTGTGCTGAGGTGCTAGGGGAGGCTTCCATATTTAAATTAATTTTTATGTTAATTAGGCAGACAATTAAGAATTAGCTACCTCATAGAATGTGATGCACACACCAAAAGAATCAATAACTACAAATTCTTTCAATCCCCAAGGTTTCGTTTCTAAATGCCCTTGGGGGTGAATAATTGATTCATCCTTGGCAATAAACTCTGCATAAAGTTGTTCAATGTGGCTAACTTGGATCAGAAATTGTGTTCCTTCGGCAAGGTGCTTATCATCATTTTTTTGCAAAAATATTTGTGCAGAATCACGTTTCACGATTGCCATTCTTACTGGCTTACCTTCTGTATGTATAGTTTTAAATCCAAGCTTTTGTTCATAAAAGGCAATGGCTTTGTCTAAATCTTTGCCAGCCGGAATAATTGGGCTGATATTACCCAGTATGGATTGTTTATTCATATATTTTTAGCCAGTAGATTCCCCAAAATTTGTTCAAATAAATCAGCAGCAGACTAATACATCCTAAAATTGAACACTGACTTTATCTGCCTGCCTCGTCATGCCTACCACGATGTCTATCACAATGCAGTATGCCATTTACAGCCCAATTTTCTCGCTCAAATTCATCAATATGGATAGTTATCCATTCTGGTTTGGTATCTAAAGCTGAAACTAAGGCATTAGTCATGGCTTCTACTAGCCGCCGCTTTTTTTCGATAGAGTGACCTTTGGCAATTTGAATGGTGACAAATGGCATAAGTTTTCTCCTGAAATTAAGGTAGTTTTGTAGAGTAGAAAGGCAAGATTGATTAACTCAAAGAATTACCGCAAGCGGGCAGAGGGATTTGAGTTATGCTTACCTTTGGTTCTTCCCGCATCGTTCTTTTAGCAATGGTGGAAAGTCTGCCATATTTGTAATAGGCTGCACAAGCGCCTTCAGAAGATACCATACAAGTACCAATTGGTGTTTCTGGAGTGCAAGCTGTACCAAATACTTTGCATTGCCAAGGTTTTAAGACTCCTTTAAGAATTTCTCCACATTGACAAGCTTTATGATCAGCAATTTTGAGATTAGGAATGCTAAATTTCAGTTCAGCGTCGAATTGTGCGTATTCAGGACGAATTTTTAAGCCTGAATAAGGTATATCACCCAAGCCGCGCCAATCAAAATTGTCTCGCGCTGTAAATACTTGATTCATGGCTTGTATTGCCACTGTATTGCCAGCTTTCTGTACAATTCGATTATATTGGTTTTCGACTTCACAACGATTTTCTAATAGTTGCTGTAACAGCATACAAATCGATTGAAGAATATCTAAAGGTTCAAATCCTGAGACAATAATTGGCTTATGATATTGTTGAGAAATAAATTGATAAGGGTCAGTACCAATTACCATACTGACATGACCAGGGCCGACAAATCCATCTAATTGCAAGTCGGGGTTATCTAGTAGTGCTTGTAAGGCGGGAATCACAAGGACGTGATTACAAAACATACTAAAATTAGGAATTTTTTCTGCGGCTGCTTGCAGGATGGTGAAGGCGGTACTGGGGGCTGTGGTTTCAAAACCTAAGCCGAAAAATACAACTTCTTTGTCGGGGTTGTTTTTGGCTATTTGCAAGCTATCTAGTGGCGAGTATACTATGCGGATATCTGCGCCTGTAGCTTTGGCTTGGAGTAAGCTAGTTTTGGAACCAGGAACTCGCATGGCATCGCCAAAAGTGGCAAAGATGACGTTAGGATTTTGGGAGATTGCGATCGCATCATCTAATCTTCCTTTAGGCATGACGCATACTGGACAGCCAGGCCCATGAATTAATTCAATGTTATCTGGCAAAATTTCTTCAATACCGTATTTAAAAATAGAATGGGTATGTCCGCCGCATACCTCCATAATTTTGATATGTCTTCCTAGTTGTTGACTTAATTTGGTGATTTCCCGGCGTAAGCCTTCAGCTTTTTCTGGTTCGCGGAATTCGTCAACATATTTCATAGGAGTTGGGGAATAGTTTTTACAGAGGGATTTCTTTAACGAACCGCAAAGGAGAGGCAGCACGGTCTTGGGGGTTTCCCCCATGAGCGACTGCCGTCACAAAGGGCACGAAGGAAGAGAAGATAGAGAAGATTTTATTAACCATTGAGTAGTGCTAGATATTTGCTGCTATTTCTTGTAATAGTTGTAATGTTTCTGCTGCTTCTTGTTCGTTAATGCGATTCATGGCAAAGCCGACATGAACTAATACCCAATCGCCAATACAAGCTTCTGGAGGATGTTGTTCGTCAACAATGCAGGCAATATTTACTTGTCGTTTGACACCACCAACGTTGACAACGGCTAATTTATGATTAATGTCAGTTATTTCGACAATTTGACCGGGAATTCCTAAACACATTGGGATTTTCCTATTTGAAGATAAAACAACCGCAGAGGCGCAGAGAACGCAGAGGGAGTTTTGGAAAATTATGTGATTAATTTAAATTATTAAAGTTGTTTAAATAATTAATTGGGCGGCTGCAATCACAGCTTGCCCTAGTGATATACCACCATCATTTGCTGGAACTAAGCTGTGAGTAAGTACGTTGATTTCCAATGTTTGTAAGCCCTTAGTAACTTGCTCTAATAAAATACAATTTTGAAATACTCCTCCTGTTAGAACAACCTGATTAATAAGGTTTTCTTGAGAGAGATGTTTAACCATCTCTACAATTGCTTTGGCTAAACTTTGATGAAATTTTGACGCTATGATAGCTTGAGGTATCTGTTGTTGCAAGTCTTTAAGCAAGGCTTGCCACATGGTTTTAGGGTCTATACAATAAATACTATCCAAAAAGGTAAAATTAAAATGATAGTTTTGTGTTTCTTCATGTTTATTTAAGCTATCCATATCGGCTAAAGCTTCCATTGCGATCGCGGCTTGTCCTTCATAGCTACACTCTTCTCGGCAAATACCGATTGCCCCTGCTACTGCATCAAATAACCGCCCTGCTGAGGAAGCCATGGGTGAATTAATACCTTGTTCTATAAGCTGATTAAGTAGTTGAAGCGGCTTTTTATCTAAAAATTTTAATATTTCTAAATCTCCATACTTTTGTGTTAAATTATCCCAGGTATCGGCTGCTAATAATTGGGTATACGTGTTACGCCAAGGCTGATAAATTGCTTGTTCTCCTCCAATCATTGCCACTGGTTTAAATGTTGCTAATCGCCGAAATTCGCGGTAGTCAGCTAAAAGGAATTCTCCGCCCCAAAGTGTACCATCTTCACCGTAACCCAAGCCGTCTAAAGCAATACCTAAAACTGGTTGTGAGTTTAAAGGAATATTATTTTCTGCCATACAAGCAGCAATATGAGCATGATGATGTTGGATAGAATAAATTTTGATTTTGTTAACAGATGCTAGTTGTTTCCCCAGTTTTGTTGAGAGATATTCTGGGTGTTTGTCAATAGCTATGACTTGTGGTTGATGCTCAAATAAATTTAAGTATAAATTTAAACTATCTTGATAAGCATTAAACGCCGCAGCATTTTCTAAATCTCCCAAATGTTGAGAAAGAATTGCTTGCCCTTCGCGCAATAAGCAAAACGTATTTTTTAACTCGCTACCCATTGCTAAAATTGACGTAACTTTATCAAATCCAGGTGGTAAATTAATTGCTATTGGGGCATATCCTCTGGCGCGGCGAATTGTTTGTACTTTATCACCAATAACCCGCACCACTGAATCATCAACTCGGTTGATAATATCTCGATTATGGAGAAGAAAATAATCGGCAATTTTTCCTAACCTATCTCGTGCTTCATCATTATCAATACATTGCGGTTCATCCGATAAATTGCCACTTGTTAACACAATCGGGCGATTCATCCGCTTGAGAATTAAGTGATGTAAAGGCGTATAAGGTAGCATGAAACCAAGGCTATTTTGCCCTGGTGCTACAGATGGGGCAATTGAGTGCTGAGTAATAATTTCTTCCCCAGTCCCCAATGCCCAATGCCCAGTCCCTAGTCTCTTTCTCTTTAACAAAACAATAGGCGCAGCAGGACTTGTTAATAATTCCCTTTCCTTGGGGTTGATTGTGCAGTATTCGGCAATTACTTCTATATCCCTTGCCATTAAAGCCAAGGGTTTATGATAACGTTTTTTGCGCCGACGCAGTTTTTGTACAGCAGCTTCAACAGTCGCATCGCAAGCAAGATGAATACCACCCAATCCCTTAATGGCGACAATCTCGCCTTTTTGCAATAGGGTACAAACAGCATCGACATCATCTAGCATCGAGAACATAGAAGCGGTAACCGATTTACCATCAGCACGTTCTAACCAAGCGTTGGGGCCGCAGACATGGCACGCTACAGGTTGGGCATGAAAGCGGCGGTTTTCTACATCATGGTATTCCTTCTCGCATTCGGAACACATGACGAATGCAGACATACTGGTATTGCATCTGTCATAAGGAATGGCGCGAATAATACTCAATCTGGGGCCGCAATGGGTACAGTTAGTGAAGGGATAACGGTAAAAGCGGCTAAAGGGGTCAAAAATTTCTTGTTGACATTGGGGACAAGTGGCAGCATCAGGAGAGATTTCTGTTTTCACTTTACTAGTGACACTATTAGCAATGACAAAATCCTCAAAGTTAAATTCACTTACACAAGGCGTTCTAATAATTTCCTGAATTCTGGTTAGGGGTGGGCATTCTTGCTGTAATCGGATGATAAATTCTGCTAAAGCTGCTTCGCTACCAGCTGCCCTAATTAACACACCTTGCCCATCATTACAAACATCTCCCTGCAAACCGCAGGCTTTGGCTAGACGATAGACAGCCGGGCGAAATCCCACACCTTGAACAGTACCGCGAACTCTTATTTCTTCAATCGCCATAGTTAAATTGCCACAGCAAAATTCGGTTGTTTCCAGAATCAGCTATTACCGCAGTTTTGCCACAAATTTTTATGCCGTAACACCAATTTAAACTGTCTCGTGTTGGCAAGCCAAAATCACGATTTTCACCTTTGTTTTTAAAATTTGTTTGTCCTGTAACTGCATCTGCCTCAACACCTTGCAGTGATAGAATTAACTCTGGCTTTTTCCATCCTAACAAGCGAGAATTAGCTGTATCTGCAACTACCAACCAATCGCCTGCAACATCCACACCATAAGGCATACTCAAACTACCAGCACTGGGGAAATAAACTCCTTGATTCATTTCCACAGAATCAAAGTTTTTTTGTCCCAATACCACTGCACAAGGGGCATTATTTTCTGTTAGCATTCCCTGCCAAATCATCACACGGTTATTTCCGGCATCGCTGACAACTAAATTGTCTCCCCAAAACGTAATATCGTGACACCATCGCATACTCGCAGCTGTGGGAGAACCGCCGCCATTTTCATTACGAGATATCATATTCGGTTGTCCCAAAACTAAATCGGCGGTTTGTCCATTTTCTGTTGGTAATTGCTGCCAAATTAACACCCGACGATTTCCTGTATCGGCAACAAATAGCCTACCTTGGTGATAGAAAACGCCATAAGGCCAGTGCATCGTATTTGCTGCTGGTATTTGACTGCCTCGATTTGGTTCATTATCAGTAAAATTAGCCTGTCCTAATACTAAATCTGCTGGTACATTGCTATCTTCGGGTAAATTTTTCCAAATCAATATCCGATGGTTCCAAGCATCTGCTACAGCTAATCCTTCCCCACAAGCACAAATTCCCGTCGGTACACTTAAAGTTGCCCTTCCAGGTGTACCTTTAGCATTTTGTCCCTCATGATAAAAGTCTGGTTGTCCAATTACCCAATCAGCGCTTTGACTATCTTTGGTGGGTAATTTTCGCCATCCCAATAATCGATGATGTCCTGTATCTGACACCCATAATGGCCCGGTTTCTGATACTAAACAAGCACCGCGAGGGCCAAACATAGTTATGGCACTAGGTGCTAAAGGTATTGCTAATTTTTCTGGTTCAAGAATTTCGCCTAAAATTACCTCTGCACCTTGAGGTGAGAAGGGTAAATTTTGCAAAATTCTTATTGGTTTTGGCGGTAATGAAGGTGTAGAAGTAATCTTGATGGGGTTGTGCATTAACCGCAGATGGATGCTGAGGAAGGCTAATTATTATTCAAAGTCATTGAAGTGAATTTGTGTGTATCGATGATTGCAATTTATAGCTTCAAATAGAAACTAGTGGTCTATCGCATTAATCTTGCTGGGTAAAGTGACTTTTGAATTTTTCTTCTTTTTTCTCTCCCTTTGCGTACTTCGCGTACTTCGTGGTTCGTTCCTCAACCCCCTTAGAATTAACGCAATGAACCACTAGACTGATTGCACAAGTCTAATTAATGAATAATTAACCGCCGATAACCGCTGATCAAAACCACTTAGACAATAGAATTAATGTTTAAAAATCTATCCTCATGTTTTTAAGTTTCCATACCTGCCTCATCCCTAATATTGATTTCTATCTCCAATTCTTGGAGGGCTTGGGCTACTAATTGTGCCTGTTCTAAATGTTGAGACTGAGTATAAATTCTCCAAGCTTCTTGGTAATAATTACGGGCTTTTAAGAGATTTTGAGGATTACCAGATTCTGGACTTTGCGGGTCATCAGGTAAATTAAAGAGGGCGTTAGCTTTATTAGAAATTGTGTTGGCGTATTCTAGAGGTGTATCGTGGGAATTACGAACTTTTAATGCTTCATTATAAGCTGCAATCGCCCGCAAATTATTCTCTATAGGATGTATACTCTGTAAATATTGCAAAGCATTACCTAAGTTGTTTTGCAACATCGCATATTCTCTGGGGTTGTCAATCAGGTTAATCTGCTTTAGTGCTGACTCAAATGTTTGTACAGCTAAACCTTCACACAAGTGTTTTTGTTCTAATCCCGCAGGTATTGAGAGGTAGGCGATCGCAATATTGTTGTGTAAAATCGCATATTCCTGTGGGTAATTCTGCCAAGTAAATACCCGCAATGCCTCTTGATAAGCTTTGATGCTGTCTGATATTTTTGCCAAATTGAAGGGTACTAGAGATTGCAACACCAACCCCAAATTCATCTGTGCTTCCGCTACTTCTTCAGGCGAAGCTAACTGTTGCAAAATTGGGAGTGCCTCTTTATAAACTGTTTTCGCTTCTAGCAGTAACTTTGTTCCCTCATCAGGAATTGTTTTTAAAGCACCTGCTATACCCACCTTGGCACGGGCTTTTAGTAAAGGATAATCTTCACCACATATTTCATTAGCCCGTTCATACAGCCTAACTGCACTCCACAAATCTTGGGCAGTTTGAGGTTTTTTCTGTAAACCCTGCGCTAACTCAATCAGCATCTCGATTTTTTCTTGTGTCGTTGCTGACTCCGATGAAATAGCTGCGATCGCTGCTTTAACTGTTGAATCTGTAATGCTAGGGATCATGGGAACAAAGATGAAAAGATTAGTGTACACATATTTGTAAGTACCTCTTCCTAAAGTAGGCTGGGGTAGTCTGAGACAGAAACTTTTTCTAATATTTAGCTATTACAACAACTAAATTTGCTTTAACTTTAAAATAATTTTTTGTTCAAACTCTAGATATCACATGCTAATTTTAACCAAACTATATACAACTTAATTGTTGATTTATATATTTTATTATGCTGCTATCTAAGCTACATAAGCATAATTGATTGATATCAAACGCTTTTATGTGTAGTTAAAATTCAAATATAGATAAACTAATACAATATTGATATATCATTTTGTAGTTTTAAATAAGAGCTTTTTATAAATCGCTAAATTTTTTTTTGATTATATAGTATTTATATCTAATTTTTGAAATACATGTAGTAGGGTGGGCACTACCCACAAAAACCTAGATATGATGGGTAATGCCTACCCTACACTTAGGCTCATTCCATCAATTAGCAATGCCAAAAGGTTGAAGTTATCAATAAAAATAAAAGAAAAGAAAATCATTGAAGATAAGCTTCTTCAATAATTCCCTATCTCCATCCAAGGTTGCAATTTGAGATGAGGCTCTTATAGTTTCTGCAACTGTACAAAAACCTTATCTTCTCGAATTTGTAACGGATATGACTGTAGAGAAACCTCAGGCACAGTTAAACATTCACCTGTCTCTAACCTATACTGAAATCCATGAGCAGGACAGGTGATAATACCATTTTCAACCTTTCCCTGACTCAAAAGAGATCCTAGATGAGTGCAGGCATTATCGAAACAGGTAATGTTAATACCTTGGCGGTATAAAATTAAGGAGTTGCCTGCAACTTGTAATGCCAACACACCAGATTCAGGAATTTGCTCAACAGTTGTTACCTTAACCCAAGTGGATGTTGGAAGAAATGGACTAGTTAGACCAGAACCAACAATATCAACACTAGGGCCATTTTTGACGGCAATAACTGTAGTAATTTCTGGACAATGAGATTTAATAGCTTTTTCCACACCTTGGGATAAAGTCAAAGTTGAAGACGGACAATTACTACAAGTTCCTATCAGCCTGACTTCTACTGTATCTGGTGGTTTAATTGCGACTAATTCCACATCCCCATTATGGCTTTGTAAGCCTGGGCGAACTTCATCAAGGGCTATCTGGATGCGTTGTGCTAATGGCGGTTGTGCTGGTTTAACCAATTCGTGATACAGCAATACTGCATATACTACTTCGTCAGCCACAGCATGGCGCAAGGCTGACATAGATCCTTGCTTGAGGTTTTTAATCAAACGCTTCAAGGCTGCTTTGTGTAAGGCTTCAATTGCTCTTTGTAGCCCTACAACTACACATCTTTGACTTTCATCCCATTCAGATACAATGGCTTCAAAACGGTTAATTTCTTGAACCAATTCTTCAAGGGTTGCTGTGTGTTCAATGAGTGTAATCATTGCTTATTATTCACTGTTGACTAGTCCCTAATGAATCTCGACTGACAATGTAAATACTCAACTCACACTCACTTCATTTTGAAATCTTTCAGCAGAAATGGCATAACTGCGCCTGTAACAAGGCTAGATATGACTATTGGTAACCAAAAAGGCATTTTGGTTTGTGCAAGTGACACCAATAGGAAGGAACCTATGCCAGTACCAATTACAATTTGCTGAACAAAAAATATTGGGTCGCGTAGTAGCTTTCCCTTGAAGAATAATTTAGCGGAAAACCACCCGATCTCGAACATAATACCTCCTATAAATTTGTTAATAAATTCAGTACAACCAGTCCTAAAAGTATGGCTGGAATCACACCAGCCGGGCCAAATAATCCACCTAGAATTGCCGAAAACTGATAACCTATATCTTTTCCAGCCAATAGCATTCCACCAATAGCGCCACCAATCATAGATAAGATAGTTGCTATTAATACCCACACCAATCCTGTGCTGATGTTAAGGTCTCCAGATGCTAAATTGGTGAAAAGATTTGTTAGATTAGGGCTGCTTAAAATATCTATCATTTCTTACCTTTGTTGAGATGGAAAATTGTTAATAGTGAACAACTTAGTAACTGACACTATCCATGACGTATAATTTCAGCATCAATCTCTTGCAAGGTTTGGGTTACTACTTCTGCTTGTTCTAGCTGTTGATGTTGAATAAATATTTCCCAAGCTTCTTGATAGTAAGTACGCGCTTGTAAGAGGTTTTGTAAGTTACCAGCTTCTGGCTTTTGGAAGTCGTCAGGTAAGTTGAATAAGGCGTTGGCTTTGTTAGAAATTGTGTTAGCGTATTCGAGAGGCGTGTCTTTGGAGTTACGCACTTTTAACGCCTCGTCATAAGCTGCAATCGCCCGTAAGTTATTCTCTATAGGATGAGAACTCACCAAATATTGCAAAGCATTACCCAAGTTGTTTTGCAACATCGCATATTCTTTGGGGTGATCAATCAGCTTAATATGTTTCAGCGCCACTACAAATGTTTCCACTGCTAACCCTTGACGCAAGTATTCTCGTTCTGATGCTAAGGGCATAGAGAGGTAGGCGATCGCAATATTGTTGTATAAAATCGCGTATTCCTGCGGGTACTCTTGCCAAGTAAACACCCGCAAAGCCTCATGATAAGCTTGTATGCTGTCTACTATTCGCGCCAAATTGAAGGGCACTAGCGACTGCAACACTAAGCCCAAATTCATTTGTACCTCTGCCACTTCTACAGGCGAAGCTAACTTTTGTAAAATCGGTAAAGCCTCTTCGTAGCCAGCTTTTGCTTGTAGCAGCAACTCAGTCCCAACATCTGGAATTATCTGCAACGTCCCAGCCATCCCTACTTGGGCGCGGGCTTTCAGTAGCGGATAATCCTCGCCGCACATTTGATATGCTCGGTAATACAGAGAAACTGCATTCCGCAAGTCTTTGGTAGTTTTAGGCTTTTTTTGAAAGCCTTGTGCCATCTCGATCAGCATTTGGATTTTTTCTTCTTTTGTTGCTGATTCCGATGCAATGGCTGCGTAGAAATGAAGTGGCTTGTCATTAGACATCGCTACCTTCACTGCTAAATCTGTAATGCTAGGGGTCATAAGTACCGTACTCTAGCCGGATGGGGAATTGGGCCTGTCAATACCTACGAAACGTAGTGACACCTTCTCTCGTCTCAATCAAGGACTATACACACTCAGATGATTTACGCAGATTGTGAATCTCTTAGGCAGAACCCCCTTGTTTTGCCCCGATATCACCCAATTTATGTTGACTCCTCTCCACTTTTCCCCTCATAAGGGACAGGACATCTCAACTCAGCACTCTTCATACGGTAAATTGATTGCCGCAATACTGTGCTAGAGAATTAAGGGGGAAACCTCAATTTCAATTGCTAGGTGTTTTTACCAGAAGTCTCTTAAATACTCCTTGGATCGCATGAATCAATGTTTCTAACTATAAAACACTCTATTTACAAATTTCTAGAGGGAAATTGCCAATATTCAGTCCAGTTTTAAGTACTTAAAATTTTTCTTAATCTATTCTGTATCAATGGCTAACAAAAACCACCATTAACTCATTGATTAGCTTAAATATGTATGCAGCTATTACATTTATATTATCAAAATATAACTTGTATTGTTTTGGTGAGCCAATATAGTTTGTTCATCTATTATTTAAGTTCTACCCGCAAAAGCTTTGTTATGCAACAAGTTTATCGAAACTTTAAAATATCCTGAGCTATCAAATAAGGCAGATTGGTCTATATATTATTCATATTTTTTATAAATAGTCTGTCGCGCCTATAACCTTTTATGAAAATTTTTATTTATTTTATATTTTTCCTAATCATAAATTTTTATTTAATCAGAGTTAATATAGGAAAGAAATCACTTATTTTAAAAGATCAAGATTGATAAACAGGTAGTACGCTACAATTCTTGCCGCCTGAATCATGCATGGTAAACAATAGAAAAATACTTAGCCGATGACTAACGTACTATGGCTACAAGGTGGTGCTTGTTCAGGTAACACCATGTCATTTCTCAACGCCGAAGAACCGACAGCCTGCGATTTAATTGCCGACTTTGGCATTAAGATACTTTGGCATCCGTCCTTGGGTTTGGAACTGGGCGATAACTTACAACAACTACTACGAGATTGCATTTCCGGCAAAATACCTTTAGATATCTTGGTATTTGAAGGTAGTGTAGTCAATGCCCCGAATGGCACAGGCGAATGGAATAGATTTGCCGATCGCCCCATGAAAGACTGGTTAACAGACTTATCCCAAGTTGCTAGCTTTATTGTGGCTGTTGGAGACTGTGCCACATGGGGAGGAATTCCCGCCATGTCACCCAACCCCAGCGAGTCGCAAGGTTTGCAATTTCTCAAGCGTCAAGAAGGCGGATTTTTAGGTAAAGACTTCCGCACCAAATCAGGATTACCAGTGATTAACATTCCCGGATGTCCAGCCCATCCTGATTGGATTAGTCAAATATTAGTTGCGATCGCCACCGGACGCATAGCCGATATTGCCCTTGATGAACTAAATCGTCCCCAAACCTTCTTCAACACCTACACCCAAACAGGTTGTACCCGCAACGTCCACTTTGCCTACAAAGCCTCAACTGCCGAATTTGGTCAGCGCAAAGGATGTCTATTTTACGACTTAGGCTGTCGTGGGCCTATGACTCATTCCTCTTGCAACCGCATCTTGTGGAACCGCGTCTCCTCCAAAACCCGCGCCGGTATGCCTTGTTTAGGTTGTACCGAACCAGAATTCCCCTTCTACGACCTCAAACCCGGAACTGTATTTAAAACCCAAACAGTCATGGGAGTTCCCAAAGAATTACCACCTGGAGTCAAGGCAAAAGACTACGCCATACTCACAATGGTAGCTAAAGACATAGCACCAGCCTGGGCTGAAGAAGACTTTTTCACAGTTTAGGAAATGAGGCATTGGGAGAATAACTAAGATTGTTGACCCTTGACTCTTGATAAATGACAAAGGACAAGTAAGAAATGACAATACAAACATTAGACATTTCGCCAGTCGGTAGAGTCGAGGGCGATTTAGATGTCCGCGTTGATATTGAAAATGGATATGTAGTCAACGCTTGGACTCATGCCGAACTCTTTCGCGGATTTGAAGTTATCCTACGCGGTAAAGATCCCCAAGCCGGATTAATTGTTACACCTCGTATTTGTGGTATCTGCGGTGGTTCTCACCTGAGTTGTGCATCTTGGGCATTAGATACAGCTTGGGGAACAGAAGTTCCACGCAATGCAATTTTGGCGAGAAATTTGGGTCAAATTGTCGAAACCATTCAAAGTATACCCCGCTATTTTTACGGTTTATTTGCTATTGACCTGACTAATAAAAATTACCGCAATAGCCGCTTCTATGAAGAAGCCACCAGGCGCTTTGCTGCTTTTACTGGTACATCTTACGAACTAGGCATCACAATTTCTGCCAAACCAGTAGAAATTTACGCCCTCTTAGGTGGTCAATGGCCCCATTCTAGCTACATGGTTCCCGGTGGCGTGATGTGCGCCCCCACCTTAACAGACATTACCCGCGCTTGGTCGCTGTTGGAATATTTCCGTACCAATTGGTTAGAACCAGTATGGTTGGGTTGTTCTTTAGAACGCTACGAAGAAATCAACAGTTACGATGATTTCATGGATTGGCTAGATGAAGACCGCAAGCATCGAGATTCCGACTTGGGTTTATATTGGCGCATGGGTTTAGATATTGGTCTTGATAGATATGGCGCTGGTGTAGGTAAATATGTCAGTTGGGGATATTTACCCCATGAGGATAAATATCAGAAGCCCACTATTGAAGGACGAAATGCCGCTTTAATCATGAAAAGTGGAGTGTATGACAGCTTCAACGACACTCACACCTTAATGGATCAGTCTTTTACCCGCGAGAATACAACTCATTCTTGGTACGACGAAGGCACAGCAGATATTCACCCAAGCGATCGCATAACTAAACCGACTGCAAATAATACCAAAGACTTTGATAATGCCTATTCTTGGGCGAGTGCAGTCCTTCACAAAGACTTCGGACGCTTAGAAGCAGGCCCCTTGGCGCGTCAGTTAGTGGCGGGTGGCAAACACGGAGAGTCTTGGCAACACCAAGATGGATTTATCCTAGACGTGTTCAAGCAAATGGGCGGTGCTAGTATTCATGTGCGTCAGTTAGCGCGAGTTCACGAAATTGTCAAGTTATATCGCCAAGCCGAACATTGCTTGCGCGAGTTCAAGTTAAACGACCCCTGGTATATCAAACCTCAAGAAAAAGATGGCAAAGGCTGGGGTGCAACAGAAGCAGCACGGGGTTCTCTGTGTCACTGGGTTGAAGTGGAGGGAGGTAAGATTAAGAACTACCAAGTGATTGCTCCCGGTACTTGGAATATCGGCCCCCGTGACGGTGAAGGACTACGCGGCCCTATTGAAGAAGCTTTAATCGGGACACCTATTTACGATTCTACTGATCCAGTGGAAGTTGGTCACGTCGCGCGATCGTTTGATTCTTGTTTGGTGTGTACAGTTCACGCCCACGATGCAAAGACTGGTGAAGAGTTGGCGCGTTTTCGCACAGCTTAGAGGATGTTAATAGCTAATGATTATTAACCATTAGCTATTCTTGAGATTTATAAGTGCTTGCTAGAAGCGATGAAGCGAATTCAAGTCCAATCCTCTGTGCGTAAACCTACAATTTGTCCAAAATCAGCAGAATTTCGAGTCAATAGAATAGCTTGATTCACTAACGCGATCGCAGCAATTTTTAAATCCATTGTGCCCAATCTTGGATATAACGCCTTAAAGCGTTGAAATTCTTGGGCTGCCTGTTCATCAAATTCTAGAATCGGGATAGCGCAGTAGTTAGTTAATTGCCTCTTCAACTGCTTGTAAGCTTCAACTTGTCCCTCAACAGTCCGAGCTTTTGTCAAATAACTCAACCACCCCCGCGTTTGTTCTTCATAGCTGAAGACGTTGCGCTCCTGCTCCTCCACGATCCAAAACGCTGAGATGATCGGTATCAAGAATGTACATCTAAGCATCGCGTGATTCTACAGAATCTGAACGCAGGGATTCACGATACTCGCGTCCTAACTGCATGGCTTCATCATAAGCTGAGTTGTCAGCAAATGTTCCCGCGATCCTCTCCCACCAAGCTTTTGTTGGCAAAGAAACAACCTCCAATTGACTTTTGAGGCGTGCAACTTTAGCCTCTAGGATCGCTACTCGTTCTTCTAGTTGTCTTGGTACTGTTGACATAACTCACCTTGACTAATTATCTGCCTCTATTTTCTAACAGAGAATACTTGTAGTCCATACTTCTCATATTGGGACAGTGCATTAAAAACTTCCAAATAAAAAAATCTCCCATCATAGAAAGACATAAAAACAAAAATCTGCACAACAGCTAGTCCGATTCGCCTTCCACTGATATACGCTGAATTTTATCAGTAAGATTTTCTTCCCATTGAGTATCGCTCATATCTATACTAATCATCCGACCAGCAGCTTGTGAACGGTCAACATACACCTGAAACGCAATAATATCTTCTCGATGAGTCAGTACATAGCGTCGTAACTCATTAAGGCTCATTGCGTCATAATTAGCTGTTGTCATGGCTCGTATCCTCCACTAGGCTTAATCTCAAAATCTAAATTTTCTCCAGCCAGTAGGTATAACTTGCCAGTTCTTTCATCTATCCGAACAAGCTCAATACTTCTATACTGCCATCCGGTGTAAATAATATTAGTCAGGCGATAACACAGTCTGTAAAGCCCTTGGTTTGCTTATTTGTGGGATTCATATTATTACGTATAGCTTAACTTGCCAACTCATAATACGGCTCAATCGCCACCAATACTACGTGCATTTGTGCCCAGTCTAGGATATAACGGTAGCCACCATAGGCGATCGCTTCACATTCTAATTCGCAACAGCCAATGTAACCAAAACCCAATATGAAGAATTGCTATCACCCAAAATACAACTTGATAAGAAACTTTGCTACTTTTATGACGTAGTGTCTGTTGAGCAACAAACGCACCTAACCAACCACCCATTAATTCACATAGATGCAAAGTATTCTCTGGTACTCTCCATCGTCCTTGTTTTGCACAAGATTTATCGTGGGCGTATAGTGCAAAGGTAATTAAACTCATGACAAAATAAAGGATTAGAGGAATTGGGTTGCTAGTTGTCAATACAAAATGGATTGAACCCAACCCAGGTAGTAGAGATAGAAGCAACGTCTTTAATGCTAATGATGAAAATTCCATCACAAGCTTGGATGTAGATTTCGTCCGTGCGCTAGAAGATGAGGGCTGAGGTATAAGTTTTGATGTAACCCCCTTGATCGAGGCATTACAGGCGCTTACCTTACCGTTTTTATCGACTGTAAGTTGATAATGAATCAAATCTCCAACTTGGGGACGGCGGTTAACATCTTTAAATGCAGTGATGTGAATAAAGACTTCTTGACTACCATCGCTAGGTTGTATGAAACCAAACCCCCGATTATCTTTCCATCTGATTAGTTGACCTTTGCTTAAAACAGGTTTCATGAACAAGTCTTATGTCTGTACCTGTTTAATAGTGTGCCCATTTCTAAACGAAGAGACAATAATAACTTTAGCTTTGCATATTGTGCGATCGCTCTACCAAGAATCGTTATTTTTTATACAGCATGGAGGCGATCGCTAAATCATTGTTTTAGTTTGGTAAAAATGTGGCAATAAACTTTTCAACAGCTTTGGGGTCTTGCATCAGCTGCTCATTGAGTTGCTTGGCTTGCTCAGCGGGGTAAACATCTTCTACACCATTAACAACAGCTTGCAGTGCATCATGAACCACTTCCTCTGGGGGTACTTTAGGATCGGGGAAAGATTTGCCCATGCCAATATCGATAGCTCCTGGTAGCACTCCTACTACTAGTGTTTTCTGAGCCGCTAATTCTGCCCGAACCGCCTGAGTCAATGACAAAACTGCTGCTTTAGAAGCGCCATAGCTGCCATTCAAAGGAAGATTGACCCGCGCCACCATTGACACCATGTTGACAATCGCTCCACCCTGATTTTGTTTCAAGATGGGGGCAAAGGCACGGCACATGAGCAACGTCCCAAAGTAGTTAACTTCCATTTCTGCTCTAGCGGAGGACAAATCAGGTGCAGCAATCAATCCTTGGTTCAACCCCACACCAGCATTATTGATCAACAAGTTGACATCCTGACATTTTAGGGCAGCTTGGCGAACAGATTCTTCATCAGTAATTTCGAGCTGAATAGGGACAATTCGCTGCGGGTCTGTTGCAACCAATTCAGCTAGTGCATCCAGCTTGCGAGCACCAGCATAAATTTTGGCTGCTCCTTGCGCTCTCAATCCCTCTACGAAGTACTTACCAAGACCTCCATTTGCCCCAGTTACCAGAGCGGTCGCACTTAAAACTTGCATGATCTTTCTCCATACGGTCGAGATAAGAATCAGCTTATCCCAAAACTAAACTTCTACTTAATTTTTGGGAAGTACTTACTTTTCTGTAAGACCGTATGGGTCTAAAGGGAGCATATTATATGCCAGAAAAAGTTTGATGGAGTAAATTCAGCTACGACTGATGCCTTAGCTAACCTCTTGAAAACTGACAGATAACCTCTAAAGCATTTTTTCACCAAGCCTAGCAGTTTCATTATTTATTCAACAGTCGTAACGTAACACACCAAAACTTTGAGAAACATTGCGTTAGGCTTGCTTTAATGCCCTTCAAAAAACTGAACTTTACAAGGTAAGCTTGTGTCTGATATTGCACTACATAGATATCTCCCTCGCCTTCCAGAAACAGCGCTACAAGAGTTTACGGAATGGTGTGTTTTAGAGCAGGCAAAAACAGCAGGATTTGACTTTACTCCAGATACAAGTAAGTTGAATAACTTACCACCAAAAGACTACATCCCGAAACTGATCGACCAGTTCATGAAAGTTAAGCCAGACCCAATTAAAGCAGGTTTAGTAGCTGCGATCGCAGGTAAGGAAGCTGACAAAAATGCTTTGTCTGGCTTGCCGGCTTTAGCTGATTTTGTCTCACTTTATGTCAAGTACTTAATACCAAAAGACGGTAGTACTGCCGAACAAGCAGATGCGTTATTAATGCAGGCATCACAAGAACAATGTGAAAAACTGATTCAAATTGCCAAAAAATATGGTGTAGAGTTTTAGTTTATAGATGATCTAGCGCTTTTGTTTGAATGCAATACACAGTAGGGACACAATATCTTGTGTCCCTACAAATCACCTCTATTCTATTCCGCTTAAAAATAACAAAAATTAGATTGAAGAAGAATTGCTGCTCAATTCCTCTGAAGAACAAGGATTCTTCAAAGTGACATTATGCTGCCTTTTTATTCTCCTAGCGAATTTATTTTAACTAAATTGCAGTTCCTTAAAAGCTTAAATATAATTTTACTGGAGTGATAAATACATAAATTGTGGTAAATATCTACAATATACAGATTGATTATACATTAGGAATTGCTCGCCACTATTACCTCAGTAAGGATGGTGATTTCAATAGTTCTGTTGGTTGGGGGCCTACTGGGGTGGAATGGTACGGATCTGTAGAACTAACGAAAGAAGAACTGAAGCGTATCCATCAATACACTAATACATTTGGTCAATATAATATTCATTCTAATAACTGTGAAATGTTTGCTTGGTACGTCAAGACTGGTAAACAATATTCAGGTCAAACACAGGAGATTAGATTAACGAATTTTGGTGCAGCTTTAGTCTCACTAGTTCAGCCCGTCCACACTGTTAGTAGTATAAAATATCTTGAAATCGAAAAGTCTATTGCGGATAATCTTCAGGCAAATTTAGAGCAAGTAAAACGGAATAAACTTCTTGAAGAACAAGCTGCACGAGATGCTTTTTGGGCCCGTAGAGATGCTGGCTTATCCTAAAAATATTCACAACAAATGCTAACTATTATTGGTTGCGGTAATCTCAATCGCAGTGATGATGCTGTAGGCGTAATCATTGCTCAACGCTTACAGCAATTTCTAACTGAAAATCCTCATCCTGGGGTACGAGTCTATGACTGTGGAACCGCAGGTATGGAAGTGATGTTTCAAGCCAGAGGTAGCAAACAATTAGTTATTGTTGATGCAAGTTCCACGGGTTCTGAACCAGGTGCAGTGTTCAAAGTTCCAGGAAAAGAACTGGAAGCTTTACCAGAACCCAGTTATAACTTGCATAATTTTCGTTGGGATAATGCTTTAGCCGCTGGACGGAAAATCTTTCAAAATGACTTTCCCAAAGAAGTAACAGTTTACCTCATTGAAGCAGCAAATCTTGATTTAGGATTAGAGTTAAGTCCTGCTATCCAACATTCTGCCAATCTAGTGTTTGAAGAAATCACCGCATTGATTAGACAAAATACTAAGGCTTAATTAACAATCCAAAATCTCAAATTGAATCAGGCCCAATCTCGGTAAACTGAAAGTTCATCTACCCTCATTTCAAAGGGAATTCCTTGACTCTCTGGAGGACAAACACGGATTTTAGCATTACTAACCATTTGACCTAGTAATGTTGCCATTGGCACAATTTTTTGCAAAACACGCCAGTTAGTAACTTGGTCGGGACATTCTACTACCAATACCATAGCATTGGCATGGGTGGTGACATACCAACGGCAACTAGATAAGAGGTTCTGAATCGTGCGATCGCAAGCTTCATAAAAGTACTTGCTAATAGAATACTCTAGTTGCTGCCGCAAAATAATATCTGCTGAAGTCAGTTGAATTGGGTGTGAATCATCTTCGTAGGAGTAAATTTCTTTAGCCATCTCTATTGATTTCCCTAGCTATATGCCAATTGCCATTGCATAGAGAACATCTTTATTAGTTTCTAAGAATTCTTGAGTTTCATCATCATAGTAAGCACCAATTCCACTACAATGAATGCCCCAATAATTGCTAACAAGATAAACTCTCTGCCCTAAAAAGCCAGCTATTTGCATAGCTGTTTGATAATTTATATAGTCGGACACAAGAAATAAAGTTACAGCGCTATCTCTTGCAATTGCCTGATTAATGCACAAGTAACCTGTCTTTTCGCTGAAATTGCCCGCCTTGATTAGATGCATTCCTTTATATAATCCAGGAGATATTCCCTCTACTCGATGGACAACTGAATAAATTTCTATCTCCTCAAGGTTTTCTGTAGGTAGCGGTTGCTCAAGGTGCTGCATAATCCGCCAATAATCTTCTTGAGTAATCGGCTGTTTCTGAAAACGCCTAATTGAGCGCCTCATCCAAACAGTCTGAAAAAATTTATCCTTGTCAAAGTCGAACTGAGGAAATACTAGTTCCTGCTGGCGACTTTTTTGTACAGATGTTTTTTGATAGCCTTCTTCTAGAAATTGATTAGCTTCAAAATAATCTGTGCCACAGACAAAGGGAACTTTCAACCTTAAATTTCTGACTTTTCCCTCTTGTACGTCTCCAGAAATCGCACAAGCTGTAATAAACTCTTTATTCTCAAACCCTAAAACTTCATTGAGAGCGAGTTTATCAAAGTCAAAAATTATTTGGATGTCTTTGTGATGAATATAGGCTGATGCGGCAATTGCATCTAAATGATGACCGCTATCCAGCCAGCAATATCTCATGCCCCTGTTTTTGTATTTCCAGCTAGACCTATAATAAACACAACTAATTAAAAAAACGAATCCATTTATACTTTTGCTCGGTATAATATAGCTCTCTAAGCCATCATCAATTAATTCATAAATGAGTGTTAGACAATTATTCTCAACTTCATTTGAATCGGAGTCAGTTGGTCGGCTTGAAACAGCCCATATTGCTGCGACCATCCTGACTGCTGAGTATCGGTTATTCCGCTGCCAAACATTTGCTCGGCGGCAGGGTTAAAAATCAGCAATTGGCTCTTATCATCTGAAACAATTACGCCATCGCTCATGCTGTTGAGGATCAGTTGCATCAAACTAGTCTGGTCTTGGAGTGTTTGGTTACTTTGCTGGAGGTCAGTTTCTGCCTGATTCCGTTTTAGGGTTTCTCTGCGAATAAAATCCCATCAAAGGGTTCTCCCCGCTCGGTTGCCGCTTTTGCTACCCTGGTTCCGGCAAAGGTATAGTTGAGTACGACATTGGGGTGTTCTTGTTGATAGAGTGCATCAATCTCCTCCAAGGCACCGCGCATCATGCCTGCCGCGACAAAATTTAAGGCAACCACCTGAGTCGAGGGAGTAGAACAACTTCCCAACCACAACACAACAATCAACGAGATCAAGCACAATGCCATCCACCGCAAGCGTTTCATACTAGGTTACTGAAGACTTGCCCTCTAGTATTCCCAGGTAAGCAAACTGTTTAACAGAAAATTGAGGCAGGCAGATATAGCGGTACGATGTAGAAGTTGAGTGTTAGAGGAATGTCACGCATGAAGCTAGGAGGAGACTTGAAGCGCGAAGCTGGGGAAGTAGGGGGAGAAAAAAATAATTTAACGTATATTCGTAACCAATTTATTCAAGGGGTAAAAGATAGAGGATATAATTCTGCAAATCTTCCTCAAGGTTGGCCTAGCCAAATCAATCTTAATTCCTTGATTGGCAAGCTCAAAAACTAATGCTCATAACTATAAATAAATTTTATGACTAATGAGATTATCGAAAAACTTAAACAAGCCTCTGATAATCTGCTAATGCTCAGTGAATCAGAATATCCTTTTGAAGTTTTTTTGTGGGCTGGTCAAACTCAAGAAACTTTAACAAATCAAAAACTTCTCCAATTGACAGGTCATCAACAAGATACACCCGTTGAAACAGTAGACCTAGATTATTTCTTTCGTAATTGTGCCCAAGAAAAAGATTGGTACGATGAAACACAAATAGAGAATGTTCAAAAGTTTCAGTCGCTTGTTAAAGCACTCAAAGATAATCTTACCAATATCAAAGTTTATCGTTTGGGTAAAGTCAATATTGATGTCTATATTGTTGGTCAAACCCCATCTAAAGAATTAGCAGTAATTTCAACAAAAGTTGTGGAAACATAATTTACAAATCGCTAGCCTGTCTATATCTGTAGACAGGCTTTAGTTTCCATTAACAAGTCTTACAAAGTGTCAACTCTAGCTTCACTTGTACTTTGAACAGATGTAGAGACATTAGAAAGTAGATTATAACCAGTGTTCACTTCGATGGAGTCAACAGTAACTCTGTAGTCTCTCCAGTCTGCATATCTGACACCTTGTGTATTAGGTATGTTTACAGCAATTACTCTTGTGCTAGTAGTTACGCTACTAGCTCCAGAATTTGGTCTATTTAAGACTACAATAACCTTCCAAGTTCTGGCTGGGACTGTAACCTTACCATTAGCAATTGTAGTTTTTGTTCCATTTGACCCTGTTCCACCAGTACCATAGGAACCCGCAATAATGTAGAGTTCTTTACCTTGATTAACTACTAAATCTCTACAATAACTTTCTAAATTTGCCCATATTCCCTGATTATTGTCGGGTGCTTGGGGTATCATATTTGTCATGAGGAAAGTAGCTGAGTTGTTGGCAATCGTATTTGTCCTATCTGCGGAGGGAGTCATGTGTCCCCTGTCAAAGCCACTACCAGTGTAATCGGAAGAAGTAACTCGATAGCAGCCTGAAGGTAATGTAGTATCCGCACGGAAATCATCTTGACGCGGCGCACTTCCTAACCATGATGTGTTTAACTGCCAACTCACCCAATTGGGTGTCCCTCTGTAGCAGTTATGGGAAACCGCATACTGAGCTTTGCTTAATAAATAATTACTGAAACTACTGCCAGCATTACTAGGATTACCCATTGCTAAATGAACACTTGAGGTTTGGGCTTCAAGGGGCTTTTGTGTGTAATTCAATAGAGCAAAATATACTGCTGGTATGGCAATAGGTAGAATAGCTCTGAAAAACTTAGGCTTCTTCATTTGTCTACATTTGTTTAAATGAATTACATTTATTTCTGTAAAAACTACAAAAATAAAGTAAAACTTAGCACTCAAAACATAGCGTCGTTTTGATAAACAGAGGTAAAAAGCCTGTAAACGTAAAGTTAAAACTTAGTAATCACCTAAGATAAATTTTGTATTTATAGTAATAAAGGATACAAGATAATATAAATTTGAGTACATACATATTAATTGATTTTATTTTGCCTCATTTTAATCAAGTTTAAGAACTGTTCTAAGTAATTTAAATATTTTAAAGATAAGAGTTTACTTAATTGCTGTGGCGATCGCACAATCTAAATATCACTTATGAATATTTGAGAATACGCTTGAAGAACAACAGAATTATGCTAAAGTCATGCCTTATATACATATTTATTAAGAAATTTTAAAATATTTTATTATAAAAATAATAATTTGCTAGTTTTTTAAGTATTAATAATTAAAAAGCAAACGAAACATGGAAATTAGCGCTCGTAATAGTCTTAAAGCTACTGTCAAACAAGTTGTTGCTGGCTCCGTTAATACGGAAGTGACTTTAGAATTAGCACCTGGGGTAGAAGTAGTAGCGATAATCACAAAATCATCGGCAGAAAAGCTTGGCCTTGCAGAAGGGAAGCAGGCTTACGCCGTAATTAAAGCATCAGATGTGATAGTTGCTGTTGATTAAACTGTAGGCGACTTACCATTTCTTGTAAGTCGCCGCTTTATATTGCTGTGATAGAGAAATCTTACTTAATTTGAAGTTCTTAGGGTGGGCATTGCTAGCCCTACATAATTATATATATTGCTATTTACTATTTGCTTGAATATTAACTAGCAACTATACGCACATAAATTATACGAGCTATTTCCCAATTTATTGCCCTAATTCTGTCTTGAGTTTTGATTTGTAAAGAGGGAAAGCGTTGTATTAAAGTGATTTTAGTTCCTACTGTGACGCCCATTTTTAATGAACAGCCTGCAACACTAAAAGGGGTAAACATTTAAATTCAGGAGTTAATATTAATATTTACAGTTAAAAGAATGCAAATAGCAAAACTGAATAAGTTTTTCAAATATAAAAATTTGTTTTTAACCACTTATTAATTAGGAATTATGTAGATGCTTTTAAAACAGCTTGTCCCAGGCTAGGATGAAGGATGAAAAGTATCTTCATCCTAGTTCAAGCTATAACTGCACTTTAAACAAGATATGGTTCTTGATGAGTCTTAATAGTGCAATTAGAACGGGGATAGGTAACGCAAAGTAAAGCGAAGCCCTTAGCCATCTGCTCATCATCTAAGAAGATTTGATCAGATTGATCTACTTCACCTTCAACAACCTTACCAACACAACTAGAGCAAGACCCTGAGTGACAAGAGAAGGGCAAATCAATACCACTTTCTCCTGCTGCTTCTAAAATTGTGGTTTCTTCATCCACTTCAATTGTGGTGTCGAGGTCTTCCTTTTTGTTGATTAATCTAACTTGGTAGGTAGCCATTTTCCGATTCTCCTCTAAGTTTATACAATTAGGTTTAATTCCCGGAGTTTGTCAGTCTCCCTGTTCTACTTTTTGTGCAGCTACGCAAAGCGCGTCTGCGGGAATCCTCTACAGTCAGACCTTGCCACCAATAGAATTGCGGCCAGACTCCACATTAATGACTTCACCAAGTCTGAAACAGTATTAGCTGCAAGGTACACCGTCAGGAGTGCAGTCGCCTGCTTTAAACGACTTGCCACAACCGCAGCTATCAGTTGCATTAGGGTTGGTAAACTTAAAGCCGCTTTCCATTACCCCATCAACAAAATCGATTACAACTCCTTGCAATAACGGTGCGCTTTTGGCATCAACGTAAAGCAATACCTTGCCTTGTTGAACTACCAAATCGTCTGGTTGCGGTTTGCTAGTAATATCGATTCCATATTCATAGCCACTGCAACCACCATCTTTTACAGAGATGCGAACGCCTTTAGTTGCGCCGTTGGGGTCGGGAGCAGAACCAGCTAAGAATGCCCGCAGACGAAATTCGGCTTTTTCTGTTAAAGTAACAGTCATCAAATCTCCTGATTTGTAGCGATTGGTTGTTTTAATTACAGGTGTGGGTTTGTGTCGTGTATTTACACAATCAGCAGCTTAATTGGCGTAGCTATCACAACGAGGCGTCAACCCAGGAATAACCAGGTACTGAATATAGCTACCAACTGCAAGATTGCATCCGTGATATTTGCATTGATGAGAACAATCAACTATTTTGTGCAATTGCTGGTGGGTTCCATAGAATCAGATTGTGCGTATCTCCAGGGTGCGCTGTTACCGCAAACTGGACAAGAGCGATCGCGGTGAGAACGGCGTTTGGCAAATTCCATCCGGCTCAGGTCAATTGTTAATAACTGCGACAATAGAGGTTGACTAAACCCAGTAATCAGCTTAATTGCCTCTAAAGCTGTTAAACAAGCCAGTGTCCCAGAAACAGCACCCAGAACTGAAAAGCCACGCCGATCCCAATCAGGTTTTTCTGGAAATAGACAGGACAAACAAGGAGTTACACCAGGAATAATCGTAGTCAGGTAAGCCTCCATCCCGTCCATTGCAGCTTCCACCATCGGCTTACGCCAACGCACACAAGCTGCGTTCAACAGATTGCGCTCCGTAAAATTGTGGGCGCAGTCAAGAGCCATATCAGCAGATTGTACCAACGAGTCTACATTTTCCGGGGTGATGTAATCATGAACTATTTCTACTTGGACATCAGGATTAATCGCTTCCAAAGTTTCTTTAGCTTTGATTACCCTTGGCTTACCTACCCAATCATCTGTCATCAGAATCTGACGATTCATATCATCCAGCCGCAGGTCACCACCCCGAACTAAGATTAGTCGCCCAACGCCCGCTACTGCTAGGTAAAGCGCCGCCGTACCGCCTAATCCCCCCACACCCGTAACCAGAACCGTCGCTGACTTCAGGCGCTTCTGAGCTAGTTCGCCAAAATTAGGGAGCATCATTTGGCGACTATAGCGTTCTAATTCGGTAGGCGTTAGGTTTACCACTTTTTACCTCCTAATCAGAAGTGATTTCTGTCAGCTTGACTACATTTTTCTGCTTCTCATTAAACACCTTGAACAACTTTTGTTCTTGGGGTGTTGATTCGAGAAATACCTCATAAGCTTTTTGCAAAGCAATGGCATATTGATTGAGCTTTTCTTCTGAATTGAATTCAGGAGAATTCTCATCAATTTCTCTCATGTATTGGGAGAATTTCTTCAAAATATGTAAACGATTTACATTCACAAACTTTTGGTCGTAGGGCAGGTTAAAAAATTGAAAGTATTCTTCTGCATCCACGAGTTGCTTAAATTCATCAATAGTACCGCTCATTGACCCTTCTCCAATTTTTTTAGCTGCTTCTTAAGTTCATCTAATTGACGATAGATTTCATAAGTTTCAGCAGCAACATCCATGAGTTTCTCAAAGTCTGTTGGTAACCCCTCCGCTAAATCATGCAGATCCATTTTCATTTGACCTGCCTTACTGTTGAGGCGTCTTATCTTACCTTGAAGTTCCTCAATACTTTTATCTTCTGCTTGCACCATCAGCCTCTCCTTATTAAAAAGTGCTGAGTAATGAGTGCTGAGTTTAAAACTCTTGACTCAGAACTCAGAACTAGTTAAAGCTTGCCAACTTCGGGAAAGCGTTTTGCCAAATCAACGCCTTTTTCTACTAGCTTTGCTCCTTCTTCTGCAACTTTTTCTAATGAGTCAAAGCCAAAGCGATGAGCATCTCGTAAAGTTCTCGCAACTAACAAAAGACGCCCAGAAAATACAAGCACCCAGCCAAATCCTTCATGGCTTAAATCAACCACAACCTGAGAAATTAAACCTGTTTCCTTCTCTATACAAGCGGCTACAGCTCGATAAAATGCCATAATCCGTGCTTGGGTGATCGGATCTACCTCGCCCTCAAGAGAAATTTCACGTTTCTTTTGTTTGGTAACTACATAGGGTTTGAGAATTAAATCATCCGACCAATTCCGGTAGACACCATAGGTATCTTGTCCCCGGATTTGTTGCACTATTGTTTTGAGAAAAGGAGAGGTAGAGGCTATAGTACTAGTGGTTCCATTAACACTGTTATTTTCGCTCATACGGTTGCTTCATTTTCTACTACATCTTCAAATGTTGTGTTTTTTTGCTTTAAAGCTTTACGCAACCAAGGAGGCGGATTCCCTTTGAGAGTTTGGACTAATTTCGTTAATATTTCCGCGATTTCTTCTTCTTCCGATCGCGCTTTAATAGGTGTAACACCTTTTTTAATTAAACGAGCAGCAGCACTACCGCCAATTGCCACAACATAAATAATTGTGCAGTCACCTATTGCTTCAAGTTTTGGTGTGATTTTATCCTCATTCCCATCTTCTTTGAGGTCGCCCTCAAAGTTTAAAGTCTCAACAAATGAATATCCCTCATCTGAGACTTCATATACATCAATTTGTCTTGCCCATCCGAAGTGAGCATTAATATGAACCCGGTCACTTGTCGTGAAGGCAATTTTCATTATTAGTCTCCTAGATTAGGGATCGGGAATCGGGGATTGGGGATTGGGTACTGGGGGTTGGGTATTGGGTATCGGATATTTAAATATCTAAAAACACTCTTTCCCAGTTTCTAGTCCCTAGTCCCTAGTCCCCAGCCACCAATCCCTATTACCAATCTCCGTGAAAGTGTTTAACTCTCTCTTCTTCTGCTTCTAAAAAGAGATTGCCAATACCAAATAAAAGCTCCATTGTGCCTCGGTAGCCAACTTTGGTAAATTGACCATTACCCAAGCGATCGTAAATGGGCAGACCCAGACGATATAGAGGGATGGAAAGGCGTTTAGCGATCGCACCTACATTAGAATTGCCAATCAACAAGTCAGATCCAACAGCCTGATCTTCAAAGTCTTCCAAATCACCAATGGTTACACTTTTAATCGGGAGTTGTTCTAAAAGAGGCGATCGCGTTGTCGTCACCGCAGCATGAATTTGCGTTCCCATTGATTGCAAAAAATGCACTGTTGACCACAACAAGTCTGGTTCTAAGGCTAAGGATACGCGTTTAGCACCAAAGTAAAAGTGAGTATCTAACATCGCATCTTGCAGTTGGCGACGCTGGCGGCGATATTTTTCTGGGACGCTATTACCGCTGAGAATTGCCAACGCGTGTAGAAACTCGTCTACAGATTCTAAGCCTGTCAGTTGACCAAAAACTTCATAGGGAATACCAAACCGTTCTTGCAGAATCCGCGCTGCACCTCGCATACTTTCACCAAGTGCGATCGTGAATGCAGAACCGCCAACTTCTCGTAGTTGAGCGACAGTTGTCCCACTGGCTGTCACAGCACTATAAGAATCTTCTAGGTGTCCATCTAAAGAAGCACTCAAGTCAGGTACAACGATAGGAACTAGCCCAAAGGCTGTTACCATCTCTTTGATTTCCTGTACATCCCCTGGCGTAAAAGACGAACCCGCCAAGATGGTCACTTGTTCGATTCTGGTTGCACAGAGTCGGGGAACTTCCTTAACTATGCTTTCCACCGCCACAGCAAAGCCATCTTGCAAAGCCCCTTTAAAATCTGGTGTTGGGGCAAATACAATCGGTAGGCGATCCAATTCTGGGTGGCGATCGCGGATATCCTTAAGAAAACGTTCTATGTCATCGCCTCTAGTTTCTGTTAGCCCAGTGCTACATAGACCAATAATTTCTGGTTGGGACTTCTCTACCAGGGTGAGAATCGCTTGTTCCACATTCTCTTCACCACCTAAGATGGTAGTTACTTCTGTCATGGCTGTAGTTGCCAGGGGAATCGCCTCTCGGAAATGCCGTACTAACACGACTTTGGCAAAGGCAGTACAACCTTGAGAACCATGAAACAAGGGTATCATTCCCTTCAATCCCAAAAAAGCTAAAGATGCACCCAAAGCTTGGCTTTGCTTGAGGGGATTAACTGTAAGTGCTTTGTTAGGAGCAGTAACGATCGCCATTAGCTAACCTCTTCTACTAAGCCGATTTCATCAGAGGCGATGAACATCCCCGTTTCCTCATCCCAAGGCGCAGGCTTGCGGATTTGTTCCCAAATTGGGCTGTAGAGAGCTTCATACAGTTCTCTTGCCATTTCTACCATTCCCACATAACCAGCGTAAGGATGGTGGCGTTCTTGGTTAATGTCAAGGAAAGGAATCCGGGCTTTAAGGGCTGTATATTGGTTACGACCCCCAGCAATCAACATATCGGCGTTGGTATCTTTAACCAGTTGCAGCAGTTCTTTGGCATTGCCTTTTTCTAGCATGATGCCATCGTTACCGATTAACTTCTTAATCCGGGCTTTGTCCTCTTCTGTACTTTTTCTGGTGCTAGTGGCAACAACTTCTATGCCTAAGTCTTTAGCTGCGGAGATAATTGACCAACTCTTCACACCGCCGGTATACAAGACAACGCGCTTACCTTTGAGGCGGGCACGATAGGGAGCCAGAGCCAAATCTAGAGCAGCAGTCTCTTCGGCAATCAGGTTTTCTGTGCGTTCTTGTAAATCAACATCACCCAATTTTGCAGCAATGTTCCGCAGACAGCGGTTCATGTCATCGATGCCGTAGAAAGACTCTTCAATGTAAGGAATGCCGTAACGCTCCTCCATCTTTCTCGCCATGTTGAGCAGCGCTCGTGAGCAGATCATCACATTCAGCTTGGCACGGTGAGCGTAAGTAATTTCTTGATAGCGAGCATCACCTGTGATTTTCGATAAGACTCTGATGCCCAATTTTTCCAACAGTGGTGTCACTCCCCACATTTCGCCGGCGATGTTGTACTCACCGATTAAGTTTATATCGTAAGGTGTAGTGTATTCTGGTTCTGCCGTTCCTACTACATATTCCAGCAAAGCTTCACCGCCAAAGCGGTTACCTAAATTTTTACTACCAATAAATCCAGGTGCAATTACCGGAATAACCGGAGTGCCAATTTTCTCGGCAGCAGCTTTGCAGACAGCATCAATATCATCGCCAATCAGAGCAGTCACACAGGTGGCGTAAACAAACACCGCCGCCGGATTGTAGCGCTTGTGTAGTTCCAGAATGGCTTTATAGAGCTTCTTTTCGCCACCAAAGATGACATCGTTCTCACCCACATCAGTGGTAAACCCCGTTTTGTAGAGCAGGGGGCCTGAAGAGAGACTACCACGACTACCCCAGGAATTACCAGCACAGGCGATCGGGCCATGGACTAAATGAGCAGCATCGGTAATTGGTACTAAAGCAATCATTGCGCCATCAAAGGCACAACCCCCTTGAGCAGCTCCTGGTTGCGCCTGTTGCGTACAAGACTTGTTTTTCTTTTCCCCCTGCTTCTGCTGATTATGTTCGCATCCTGGCTCACTAAGTAGCTCGTTGATTTTGCCTTGGGTAATTTTCATCTCTCTTCTCTTGCTGGATGGCAGTTGTTAATTCTTCGTTGTCAGTTTCAGTTATTGACCTGACCAACAATTAATCTCTAATCAATTTCCTGCAAAAATCTTATCTACACCACATTGACACCAATAAATCGTGGTTATCAGCGTTTATCTGTGGTTTCATTTTCATAAAATTGACTTTTGCAAGATGGTAAACGACCAATGACTAATGCCTAACAAATGTATTTCGTGACATCCTCTCCACATTCATCAGCAAGATAAGATAGAGCACGAAAACGCAACATGACAAACTCGTCATACAAAGGATTGAGTTTGCATAGCGGTGGAATATGGTAACTCCGGCCAAACAAGTTAATATTACGCTCAAAAGGGCAACAACAAGGAATGACTTGACAAATTAAATGAGCAAAACGAGAATTTTTTACTCGGATTCCATCTACAAAACGACGTAAAGGTTTGAGGATGTCAAAAGAGCCAGAGCGTTTAGAATTAGGTGGATGGTAATTTGGATGGGGATGAGAGTGATGGTGACTGATACTATCCATAATCAATATCTTCGGTAAAAGGAAAAAGTGAAAAGTAAAAAGTAAAAAGATATTTCTTTAAACTTTTTACTTTTTACTTTTTAGACACGCCGCGAGTGAATGTGATTCTTAACGAATCAAGTCGTAGGAAATGTCGGTCTTAGAAGGAATGTTGGTGTTGTAATCGATGTCCTCAAAGATTGTATTAACAATCCAGCTGAGGAGGTTGATTACACCTTGGTAACCAATGGTGCTGTAGCGGTGCAGGTGGTGACGATCCATGATTGGATAGCCAATTCTTACGAGGGGAACCTTACAATCGCGCCACAGGTACTTACCGTAGGAATTACCGATTAACAGGTCTACAGGTTCGGTGAACAACAAAGAACGTAAATGCCATAAATCCTTACCAGCCCAGATTTTTGCATCCTTACCGAAGGGGCTAGAATCTAGCAATGCTTGAAGTTCTTTTTCAAACACGTCATTGGAGTTGTGAACCACAATATGTGCAGGTTCAGCACCCATTTCCAGCATAAAGCCAACTACGCTGTAAACTAAATCTGGGTCGCCGTAGATAGCGAAGCGCTTACCGTGAACCCATGAATGGGAGTCAGTCATCGCATCAACTGCGCGACCGCGTTCGATTTCTAGTTCTTTAGGAATTGGTTTGCCACTCAGTTCGCTGAGTTTCATCAAGAACTCATCAGTAGCTTTAATACCCCAAGGACGAGAAACTACAACATCTTGCTGCCACTCTTTGGCGATGTATTCACGAGTTTTAGGAGTAGAGTGAGCTTGCAGAACAACTGTAGCTTTAGCATTAATTGCATCAGCTGCATCTTCTAGCTTTGTACCACCTGGGTACATATCAAATTCACCAGTGTTGGGTGCATCCAGATAGTCACTGTTATCTGACAGAACGGTATAGTCAATACCGAACAGAGAAGCAATGCGTTTTACTTCCCGGAGATTGCCAACGTAGGTATCAAAACCTGAGATGAAGTTGATTTTGCCATTGCTGGTAGATTTCTTCTTACCTGCGGTTAAGGTAGTCAGAATCCCCTTCATCATGTTGTCGTAGCCAGTGATGTGGGAACCAACAAAGCTAGGAGTGTGAGCAAAGGGAACTGGGAAATCTTGAGGAACTGAACCCGCTTCCTTAGCGTTACCGATGAATGACTGCAAGTCATCACCAATTACTTCTGCCATACAGGTGGTGCAGACAGCAATCATCTTGGGCTTGTAAAGTTTGTAAGAGTTTGCCAAGCCATCAATCATGTTTTGCAGACCACCGAACACCGCTGCGTCTTCAGTCATCGAAGAAGAAACGCCAGAGAATGGTTCTTTGTAGTGACGAGTTAAGTGGGTACGGAAGTAAGCAACACAACCTTGAGAACCTTGAACGAAGGGTAGAGTACCTTCAAAGCCAACAGCAGCGAACATAGCGCCTAAAGGTTGGCAACCTTTAGCAGGGTTAACGGTCAAAGCTTCACGAGCGAAGTTCTTTTCACGATAATCCCAACTCTTTGTCCATTCTGCAACCCGTTTTACTTCTTCAGGGTCGTGACCGTTTTCAAACTCTTTCTTGTTTTGAAATAGTTGTTGGTACTCTGGTTGGTGGAACAGTTGTACGTGATCTTGAATTTTTTCTGGATTCTGAGGCATTTCGGGATCTCCAAGCTGACTGAAGTCGTTACTAATTGAGGAATGAGGATTTTTGATGAGGGCAGGTAACGAGACTTGGGATGGAGTATGGGAATATAATTCAAAACTCAAAATGCAAAATACAAAATTCCAAATCTTGAATTTTTAATTTTGAATTTTGGATTCCCAACTCCCCCCTGGGGTTTTAGCCCCAGGCTATCCCTACTTATCTCTTTCCCATTTCCCTAGACGGCAGCTTTAGCTTTAGCTTCAGCTTTCTTGCTCCAAGGAGCGCCGATTAATCCCCAGGTTGGGCTGTTGAGTGCTAAATCCATGTCACGGGCGAAGATGGCAAACCCGTCATAACCGTGATAAGGGCCGGAGTAATCCCAAGAGTGCATTTGACGGAAAGGAAGACCCATCTTTTGGAAGACGTACTTCTCTTTCACACCGGAAGCTACAAGGTCAGGCTTCAGCGCTTTGATAAACTCCTCGAATTCGTAAGCGGTAACGTCGTCATAAACGATGGTGCCGTTTTCGATGTAGCCAGTGGTACGTTTGTAGTCGTCATTATGAGCGAACTCATAACCTGTACCAATCATCTTCATACCCAAATCTTGGAAAGCGGGTACAACGTGGCGAGGACGCAGACCACCAACCATCATGGCGACAGTCTTACCGTCCAAGCGGGGGCGGTATTTGGCAACGATCGCATCCATTGTAGGCTGATACTTGGCGATTACCTTCTCAGCGTTTTCTTGGATCTTCGAGTCAAATTTAGAAGCGATTTCCCGTAAAGATTCAGCAATCTTGGTGGGGCCGAAGAAGTTGTATTCTAACCAGGGAATACCATACTTCTCTTCCATGTGACGGCTGATGTAGTTCATCGACCGATAGCAGTGGATGAGGTTCATCTTCACATTGGGTGTCATCAACATTTCGTTGATTGTGCCATCACCAGACCACTGAGCGACTACGCGCAAGCCGATTTCTTCTAGCAGGATGCGGCTAGCCCAAGCATCACCACCGATGTTGTAGTCACCGATGATTGCTACGTCATAAGGAGTAGCATCAAACTTGAGTGTGCCATCTTTCTTGGCTTGATCTGCTCTAGGGAATACCCAGTCACGGATCATGTCGTTAGCGATGTGGTGACCCAAAGACTGGGAAACACCACGGAAGCCTTCACAACGTACAGGTACAACAGGCTTGTTAATTTCTTTAGCTGCTTTCTTAGCTACAGCTTCGATGTCATCCCCAATCAAACCGATGGGACATTCAGATTGAATAGAAACACCACGGCTGAGAGGGAAAAGAACTTCGAGTTCTTGAATCAGCTTAAATAATTTCTTGTCTCCACCGAAAACGATGTCTCTTTCTTGGAAGTCGGAGGTGAAGTGCATAGTACCAAAGGTATCAACACCAGTAGTACCGATGTAGTAGTTACGACGGCCAGACCAAGACCAGTAACCGCAACCTACAGGCCCGTGACTGATGTGGATCATGTCCTTAATAGGGCCCCAAACCACACCCTTAGAACCTGCATAGGCACAACCACGAGCGGTCATTACACCAGGAAGAGACTTAATGTTAGACTTAACGCCGCAGTCGCTCTTACCTTCTTCGTATACGTTTAAGTGCTTTTCCCGCTTTTTCTTAGCTTTTTCTGGATAAGCGTCTAGAACTTCTTTAATTAGTTCTTTTCTTTCTTCGATGATGTTGTTGTTTTCTGGAGGAGTCATTTTTGCCTCTCTTGCACCTAAGGAACCGGGATAGGAAGGGATTTCCCCTATGGGGTTGGGGACACTAAGTCCCCTGGGGGGATAGAAGTCAGATCAAAGGTAAAAGGGAATTTATGCCAGTGTTTCTTTTTCCCTTTTCCTTTTCCTGGGTCATGGCTTACTTAGCAGTAGCTTCTGCTGGCTTGCCAATAATTTCTGCGTGCTTGGTATCGTCGTCGAGAATACCGAATTCGACCAACAATGCTTCTAGCTCGTCCATTTCGATGGGGGTGGGGATGGTGAGCTTGTCGTTGTTGATGATCTTCTTAGCTAGGGCGCGGTATTCGTTACCCTGATCGCTGTCAGGTGCGTACTCGTTAACGGTCATCCGGCGCAATTCTGCGTGTTGAACGATGTTGTCACGAGGTACGAAGTGAATCATTTGGGTGTTCAACCGTTCTGCCAGGGTTTCGATCAATTCGATTTCCCGGTCAACTTTACGGCTGTTACAAATCAAGCCACCCAAGCGCACACCACCGGAGTGAGCATATTTCAAGATACCGCGAGCGATGTTGTTAGCAGCATACATCGCCATCATTTCACCAGAAGTAACGATGTAGATTTCTTGTGCTTTACCTTCACGGATAGGCATAGCGAAACCACCGCACACAACGTCACCCAATACGTCGTAAGATACGAAGTCTAGGTCTTGGTAAGCACCGTTTTCTTCTAAGAAGTTGATGGCGGTGATGATACCACGACCGGCGCAACCTACACCGGGTTCTGGGCCACCAGACTCCACGCACTTAACACCACGGAAACCGGTCAGCATTACTTCGTGAAGTTCTAGGTCTTCTACTGCACCACGTTCAGCAGCGAGGTGTAACACGGTGGTTTGAGCTTTACTGTGGAGCATCAAACGGGTGGAGTCAGCTTTGGGGTCGCAACCTACAATCATGATGCGCTGACCCATTTCTGCCATAGCTGCCAGGGTGTTTTGGGAGGTGGTAGATTTACCGATACCACCTTTACCGTAAAAAGCTATCTGTCTAATGTTTTCGTCAGTCATGGTTCGTGTTTTCCTGCAATTGGTTGGTTGGTGGGTCTTTCGCTTTGGGTTTGGGTCTCACGCCTGTTGAGCTACGGCAGTGAGTTTGTGTAGAACGTCGCCAGGGGCGTTGGCACTAAGTGCCCGCTGGAGGCGATCGCTCCACAGCAAAAACTATCGGTAGTAAAGACATCTATGTTCCTCGTCAAATCTCTGTTTGTTCTTTGTTAATAGTCATTTGTAAGTTGTCCTGACTTTTAACAAAGGAAATTACGCACTTTACAAATACTTACCCAGTAGGACTTGACTGACGTATTCCTTCACTATCAATGTCTAAGTCCTGTTACTTGTTCAAAATAGCGCCTTTGACATTTGAGACGCGAGCCATTGCAGCGCTAATATCATCAGCAGACACTCCATTTGTTATCATTGCGTCACTGAGGTGTTTCGCAACTGCATCAAAGTGTTGTTGCTGTACACTCATACCTGCGTGTGTTTTCTCCATTGGGCGGCCTGCATATTGCTTTGGCCCCTCAAGTAACTGAGATACGAAAGCAATAAAGTGACCACGCTGCTTCGCCATATCTGTATGAGCAAAGAAAGTATTAACGCTGTTGTCTGCTAGGATGCGTTTGTGCAAATCATCAACTACTTTCTCGATAGTTGCTTGTCCGCCAATTTTGTCGTACAATGTTGCGCTCATATCCTTATTCCTTTGAAGCGAGTTGGATTATGGAATTCGCAATTAGGCGTTTAATACTTGCCTATGTGCTTTAGCTGTCTGTTGTCAGTAGGATTGAAGCATTGATGGGAAGACATTTTGTCGGTCAAATCCTATCTGTGTCTTGGCTGATGCACATTAGGGTGTATTTGTGCAGTGCGTAAAATCTAGAGTTATGGTTCAACCGCTTCGACTATCAGATTCTTGCTGACGCGATCTTGCAACCTCGCTTCTATAGCTATTTTCAGTGTTGCTGTACTGCTAGAACAAGAACCACAAGCTCCTTGCAGCAGAACCTTAACGCGATCGCCATCTACATCGTACAGTTCCACATCGCCACCATCAGCAATCAGAACGGGTCTGACTTCTTCATCTAATACCTTTTGAATCAGTGCAATTTTTTGCACGTTGGTCAATGTGCGCTGTGATTGCTGTTTAGCAGTAACAATATCTGTTGCAACTGTCACGCCATAGTTGTTGAGTGCAGGTATGACGGATTGTTTCTGTACATCTTTAATAATATCATCAATGTTTGCCAGACAAGAACCGCATCCGCCACCAGCTTTGACGTAGTTTGTTACCTGCTCGGCATCAGTGAGGTTATTTTCCAGAATCACGCGCCGAATCTTGGATTCGCTGATACCAAAGCAACTACAAATGAGCGCTCCTTCATCATCGTCATCATGGGTGGCTAGGGGAATGCCACGATAATTATAAATTGCGGCTTCTAGCGCTTCTTGCCCCATGACAGAGCAATGCATCTTAGCTTCTGGCAATCCACCCAAGTACTCTGCAATGTCTTTATTGGACACATTCAGGGCTTCATCTAAAGTTAAACCCTTGATCATTTCAGTGAGGGCGCTGGAAGATGCGATCGCACTAGTGCAGCCAAAAGTTTGAAAGCGAGCATCGAGAATCTTATCGCTGGCGACTTCAACTTTCAGGTGCAGTCTCAGAGCATCACCACAAGCAATGCTACCTACCTCTCCAGTTGCTACCTTCACCCCAGATTCATCAGCTTCTTCAATTGCTCCCTGATTCTTGGGATTGTAAAACAATTCTAATACTTTATCTGTGTAGTCCCACATATTAAGTTCCGAGTGCTGAGTGATGAGTTTTGAGTGGGGATTGGGTATCAGGGATTGGGTACTGGGTATTGGGTATTAAGAAAACTTTTCCCAGTCCCTAATCCCTAATCCCTAGCGATGAGCCAATGTTTGTTCCTGCGCTTGCAGCCAACCCGCTTCGTCATTTTTGAAGGGTGAAAGGGCGCGCAAACGTTCTACAATTTCAGGCATAACCGCAATTACTTGATCGATTTCTGCGTCTGTGGTGTAGCGACAGAGGCTGAAGCGGATGGAACCGTGCAAGGTGGTGTAGGGTAAGCCCATTGCCCGTAATACATGGGAGGGTTCCAAAGAGCCAGAGGTGCAAGCAGAACCAGATGAAGCACAGATACCGTATTTGTTCAACGAGAGTAAGATGGCTTCACCTTCGATATACTTGAAGCCAATGTTGGTGGTGTTTGGCAATCTCTGCGTAGGATCTCCGTTTACTTCGCAGTTAGGAATCTTGGCGAGTAAGGTTTTTTCTAGGCGATCGCGCAGCCTTTTTTCTCTCTTAGTCGCTTCTTCTAAATGTAACAGTTCCAGTTCGGCAGCTTTGCCTAGAGCAATAATTGCTGGAACGTTTTCTGTCCCTGCACGGCGTCCACGTTCTTGGTGTCCCCCAATGAGGAAGGGACGGAATCTCACCCCGCGCCGTACATACAAAGCGCCTATTCCTTTGGGTGCGTGAATTTTGTGGCCGGATAGGGTTAACATATCTACGGTGCTATTCTTCATATTCAATGGGATTTTTCCCACTGCTTGCACCGCATCTACGTGGAACAAAGCACCATGCTCTTTCACCCGCAATCCAATCTGCTCGATTGGGAAAACCACGCCGGTTTCGTTATTGGCATACATAATTGTCACCAAGGCGGTGTTACCCGTCAAGGAAGCTTCTAGTTCATTTAGATCTATTTGCCCCTGACCATTTACCGAAAGATAAGTAACACTATAACCTTGGGTTTCTAATTGTTTGCAGACATTAAGTACTGCTGGGTGTTCAACTTGGGTAGTAATAATGTGTCGCTTTTCTGGTTGCGCCAACAGTGCGGCGCGAATTGCGGCGTTATCGCCTTCAGTTCCGCAACTGGTGTAAACAATTTCCGATTCATCTGCTCCCAGAAGGGCTGCAAGTTGTTCTCTTGCTGTTTTTACCGCTTTGCCAACTTGTCCACCAAAGGTGTGCATACTAGAGGGATTGCCGTAATATTCAGTTAAGTAGGGCAGCATCGCCTCTACAACTTCTGGGTCTACCTTAGTGGTGGCATTATTATCGAGATAAATGCAGTTGCTTTGCATTGGTTCTAAGATTATGAATTATGAATGATGAAGGATGAAGTATAAAGCTCGAAGTTTCAGGTTCAAAGCTCGAAGTTTCAGGTTCAAAGCTTGAAGTTTCAGGTTTTAAGCTCGAAGTTTCAGGTTCAAAGCTTGAAGTTTCAGGTTCCAAGCTTGAAGTTTCAGGTTCCAAGCTTGAAGTTTCAGGTTTTAAGCTTGAAGTTTCAGGTTTTAAGCTCGAAGTTTCAGGTTTTAAGCTCGAAGTTTCAGGTTTTAAGCTCAAACTTTGAAGTGTAAAGCTTGAAATTCGAGGTTTAATACTTCATAATTCATAATTTATCCTTCATACTTCATCTGGGGTTGACGCTTTTGCAACTGCTCAGAGAATTTCCTTGAATAGAAGTATCCACTATCAAATATAATAAAGGTTGTGTCTATGCGTTCTTATGGAAAGTTGGGGTTACGCAAGAGTCAGCGGTGAGGAGCAGCAAACAGATAAAGGTGCGTTGCGTAAGCAAATAGAACGCTTGCAGAATGCTGGATGTTCAAAAGTATACTGGGATATTCAATCACGGACAACCGAAGTCAGAGAAGGGCTACAACAATTAATTAATGACTTGAAGACATCTGCAAAGGGTAAGGTAATATCTCTGCAATTTACCCGGATTGATCGGATCGGCTCATCATCGCGTTTGTTTTATTCATTGTTGGAAGTATTGCGTTCCAAAGGAATTAAACTAATAGCCCTAGATCAAGGAGTTGACCCAGATAGTCTTGGCGGGGAATTAACGATTGATATGTTGCTTGCCGCTGCCAAATTTGAGGTAAGAATGGTAACAGAGCGATTAAAAAGTGAACGTCGTCATCGGATAGACCAAGGGAAAAGTCACCGAGTTGCCCCATTGGGATACCGTATCCACAAAGATAAATATGTCCGTGATGATTCACCATGCGTTTGTTTGTTAGCAGAACGAAGAGAATTGACTGTATCTGACGTAGCTCGGTATATTTTTAACACTTTTTTTGAGTGCGGTTCAGTTGCTGCTACTGTTCGTAAATTGCACTCAGATTTTGGGATAGAAACAAAAGCTTTTGATTGGAACAAGTCAGAAACAAGTTCACGGATTATCAGCGACGACGACTTAGATACAATTGTATTTACACCAAATAAAGCTAACCACCCCTTGCGTTATCCTTGGTCTGGGCTGAGATGGTCAATACCAGGCTTAAAAGCATTATTAGTCAATCCTGTTTACGCAGGAGGCTTACCTTTTGATACTTACGTTAAATCAAAGGGCAAGCGAAAACACTTTGACGAGTGGAAGGTAAAATGGGGAACCCATGATGATGAGGCAATCATTACCTGTACTGAACACGAACAAATAAAACAAATTATCCGAGGTAATCGCCATAACCGATGGGCTTCAAGAGAAGATAACGAAGTGAATCCATTTTCTAATTTAATCAAATGCGCTCATTGCTCCGGTTCAATGACACGCCATGCAAAACGGGTAAATAAGGATGGGCAAGCTATCTATTATTTTCAGTGCCGTTTGTATAAAGCTGGTAACTGTAGCAATAAAAATATGATTTCATCAAAAATATTAGATATTCAAGTGGTGGATTTATTAGCACAAGAAGCCGAACGGTTAGCAAACTTGGTAGAAACAGATGAGCCACCTATTGTAGAGGAACCCCCAGAAGTCAAAACTCTCCGCGCATCGCTGAATAATCTGGAAACCTTGCCACCAAGTTCAGCAATCGAACAAATAAAAAATGACCTCAAAGAACAGATTGCGATCGCACTGGGAGCAATCAATAATGCATCCAGAGAATCCTTGATTGCTAAGGAACGCATTATACGCGCTTTTGCTAATAAAAGTTACTGGCAAGGACTTAATGCTCAAGATAAAAGAGCAATCCTCAATGGCTGCGTTAAAAAAATCTGCGTAGATGGTAACTTCGTGACAGCCATTGAGTATCGTTACTAGACGGTTTTGTTTTTGGACTACTTTGAAGCGAATATCGCGCAAAGGAGACTTCCGCTTCTGTCTATCCGCCAATGCCCAGCCATTTAGATCTAGCACATCCGGCGAAAAATTCATCACTGTCACGGTCTCCGTGCCTGGATCAGCTCCCATTGGATTCACCAGTGCAGCTAGAAGGAAAACGTAGTTCTAATTGTGCCAACATAAACTGTATCGCTATTATGTTTGTGCTCAGGATTAGTGGCTATTAATAACCCAGGTGTAATAGCAATATTTTCATTAACTTGGAAGCGGTATAAAAATTCTAAATGCCAAGATGTAGCTTCATCTTGATACTTTTTAGCAAAATCGTTACTGATAACTTTTGGTGGCTGCCCGATGATTATACCTGCCAAGTTACCTTTTTTTCCCAAATCTGGAAAGGCTAAAGTTATGGCATAGTTAAAAATACTGGCGCTGGGTTTACCTGTAATATCTTCGGCGGTAGCTTTTGTCAAACCTACCCAACCACCTATAGTTAAACGACGGCTCAGTCTTAGAGACGTTTCTATTCCGTAAGAATTTGCAGTGATACTGTCACTTCTATCATTAAAAGGATCATTAGCAAGTTCACTACCTGTTCCTGTGTTCAAGTTATTATAAGACCTGACATAAGTTAGACCAATTTTAGAATTGTCCACAGGTTTAAGGGTTAGCTGAAAAATTGCCCCATAAGGACTTTTACTAATTCCTACTCGTGGATTATTCGCATTGTCAGCGATATAACCAAAACTGAAATTAACATCTTTGCTAAGTGCATAATCTATACCTATACCTGTACCAGTACTTTGGCGGTAAATCGGATTGTATCTGCCAAAGCGGGAGATAGCACCACGACTGCTACTAATAAAAAAAGGATTGACTGTATCAGCAAAATCACTTAGTTCACTACCAATAGCTCCAATCGAAGCTCTAGCTTGTTTACCTACAGGAAAGCTATATTCTAAGCGGCTGATTTTTAGATCATTCTCATTATCACTCTCAAACCCTAAACGAGCCATGTCTGTACCTGTGGCTTTTTCTAGGCTAGAGATATTGGCAGCTTGCAAACGAACTCTCAGACGGTCTTTGCCGCTAAAGCTACTATCAAAGTTTAAACGCACACGGTTATGCAAGACAATATTATTGTCTATGGGTTTGGTATTGCGATCGCTTTTCTTCCCACCAAATGCTCCCGTAACTGCAAAGATGGCTTCTCCTGTTAACTTGGTAGTCGGGGCAAACTGTTGTGCTTGCAATTGAGCCGTTTGTACTTCTAAAGTATCCACCCGGCGTTGCCAGGAAGCTAATTCTGTAGCAAATTCCCTTTGCAACCTGTTCAAAGTCTCTAAATCATCTTGATTCACTACCGCCTTATCAGCGTTTATTAGTTGATTAAGCTGTAACAAGCACGTGTTTAAAGCGATAGCAAATGCATGTCGTGTGAGAATAGAGTTACCTTTATATAAGCTATGAAAATCAACATTGCAACCGTAGCGTTTCCCCAGAGATTGCAATGTTTGAAATGACCAATCTGTAAATTTTATATCTGATAACTGCGAAACAGAAGTTGTATTTTTTAAAGCATGGAAAAGAGATTTTTCATCATTTTCAGTTTCAGCCGCCAAGGATGAATTTGACAATAGTAAAATAGCACCAAGAGCAGCCAGAGATTTGCATAAACGCAGGATATTTTTTCCTTTGCGTGAGACATTCATCCCTAAATTGATTGGCTAATAGGAACTTCCGGCAGCACATTAAAGATGATGTGAATCCGCCATTGCTCAGAAGGATTAAAAGCTTCATGGGGTTGTTTATTGTCAAACCACCACAATTCACCTTTATGCATCACAGCTTCTTCACTGCCGCATTTCATCCAACTACCTGATTGGCTTTGGAGTACAAGATGATAGCGATCGCGCAATCTATAATATTCACCGTGGTCAATGTGACTGTAAACTCTTCCTTTGGGCGCTAACCTGACAATGTTAACTCTGCCTAGTTCTCCGCCTATCTCCGCAACAAACTCCTCAACCCAATTCATCACCACAGGAAATTCCTTGAACATTTGTCATTTGTTATTTGTTATTCTTCCTCATCCCCCTCATCTCCCTCATCCCCTTCCTCATGAAGACAACACATCTTCTGTTTGAGATGAAAACAGGCGACTAGTAGGCCCATCTTTTGCTAATAATTCTTTAGTGGCTCCAGCTTCCACTAGCCGACCGGCTTCTAAGTACCAAATTGCATCGGCTGCGGCTAGGCGTTCTTTGCGGTGAGTAATTAGTAAAACTGTGCCTTGATATTCTGCAAGCACTCGATCTACAACAGAAACGGCTTGGGCATCTAGGTTAGCATCGACTTCATCAAGTAGTAAGACGGGAGGGTTGCCTAAAATTGCCCTTGCTAGTGCAATCCTTTGGCGTTGTCCTGCTGATAAGCCTTTGCCACCTTCGGAAATTCTGGTTTTTTCTCCTTCTGGCAGTTCTGCTAGCATTTCATCAATGCCACACAATTGCCAAACTCTGGTAATTTCCTCAATGGGCGCATCTCGCCAACGATAGCGGAGATTTTTGCCAACAGTTCCCCGTAGTAGTGGTAAATCTAATGCTGCCATGCCAATTGCTCGTCTGACAGATTTTAAACTGTATTTTGCTAAGTCTTGTCCATCTAAACGAATTACGCCTCGATTGGGGTCAATCAGGCGTGCAGCTAAAGAAAGTAGTGTTGATTTACCAGCACCATTGGGGCCGACTATGGCGACAATTTCACCAGGAAAAGCGATCGCACTTATATTATGTAATGCTCCTTTGAGACTAACACCATCAAACTCTAAACATCCTGGCCCCATCTGCAAATCAGGTGCATTGGGCAGTTCGGTTACCATCGCGGGAATAGCAAGAAATTGTTTAATCTTTGTCAGTGCTACCCGTGAGTTGTGCCAGTATTCTTGGACTTTACCCAAATCCCGCAAACGCGGCATTAAAAAACTGACAATTGACATGGCAGCAACCACAGTTCCGGGAGTAGTGCGACCGGCTGCTACTTCTAACGCTCCCATTAACAGAGTAGCGCCAGAAGCGATCGCCGTAGTTGCTTCGGTAATACCTTGCATTTGGCCAGCTACTACCGCCCGATCTACCATTGCCCGTTCTAAATCGCGACATTGGCGAGCAATACGCCTTTTCTCGCGCTGAGACTGCCCAAAAACTTGCACAACTGCGTTCGCGGCTACTTTTTCATTAACATTTCCCGCTAGTCTACTCAGACGATTTCGAGCCTCATTGGCGGCAGTCCGCATTCGCCCACTCAACCTGAATGCAATTAAGGCTCCAATCACTAAAACTACGGCAACTGTTACAGCCAAACGCACATTTACAAATGACAAAGCAAATAATGATGCTACTGTTGTAGTAGTTGCTACTACTAACCGTGCTAATCCCAAGCTTACCCACTGACGGATAGCACTTAAATCACTGACAAACCGTAGCATCACTCCGCCTTGACTGCGACTTTGGAGAGCGCGAGGGGAAAGGTTCATTAAACGTTCGTACAAAATCATGCGGATTTCGTAGACGTATTCTTGACCAATGCTTTCAGCATCAGTGCGTTCCACGATCCGGAGTAAGGCAACAACAACAGCTGCCGCCGCCAAACCCAGACCAATTTCCCAAAACTTTAAATTAATGCTAGGATCGGTGTTTGTAATTAATTTGTCAAAGGCTAGTTCTACCAAAAACGCATTGGCTAATGTGGCCGCTGCTTGACAAAAGCCATTAATCACTAAGCGAGTAAGCAGCCACAAGCGGATATCATTGAATGTCCGGGGAATCTGCATATTTATTTAATTTGCAATTACTCAGCCGAAAGAAGCAGACTTATATCAAAATTGTCAAAAGTCCAGAATCAAAAATCAACAGCCCAAAGTCCAAAGTCCAATTTTTGACCATTGACTCTTGACTATTGACTTTTGACTCTTGACCCTCATTCTTGCATCGTCATTAATGAACCAGAAACAGGAACAGCAGATGAGAAAACCAGAGGTGGAAGTTCTACAGCTTTTGCTCTAGCGAATAAGTTAAGTGATTCTGTTCTCAGGGCTTGCAAATCTAAAACAGGTATGGCTGTAGCTTTAACAACTTCCCGCGCCGCTAGGGGAGATGCAGTCACTAAACCACTGATGGCAAGTACAGGCAGTTTATGCTTGTGCAACCATTCCACGCCTGCGGCTGCTCCCAGCGACCCACCAGCAGCAAACAGGACACCATCGACAGTTTGGCGGAATGTTGGGGAGGAAACTAAAGCTGATGTTTCATCTTGGTATAATCCATCGGCTATCTCTAACACAATTACATCTACGCTTTGGGCGGCAAGGTAATTAGTCAGTGTCACCAGAATATCTTGCACTTGTTTAGGAGTAGCGCGATAAGTGGTAGCAAAACCAACTGAGGTAAAATCTAAAACTAAGCTAGCTCCAGCATCGTGCATGAGCCACACATCGTTACCAGCACCAGTACCAGTAATTTTGGCTGCACCGATTTTCATTCCCGATTTTGCCAAACCGTTAATTAAGTTGGCGGCGGTGGTTGTTTTACCAGAGTTCATTGATGTACCGACAACAGCAATTGTGCAAGGTCTTTGCCCAATATAGTTAGTTGCTGGTAAAGCCCAATCAGCCAAGTTCACACGTTTTCCTTGTTGATCCCCCAGTAAACCTATGGGAGTAACGGCGGTGGGCGATTTTATCTTGGCGTGTTGAGACAGAACTTTTGCTGCCAACCCACCTGCGGCTGCTAAATGGCATGGTGATAAATCATCCGGAATCTCGGCTTCAAATTGATCGGGGGCATAACGATTACCATAGCAAAGAACCAACTCATCACCAGTAAAAATAATCGCTTTACGACCATTAACTTGGTCGATGCGTTCATGCTGACCAATTGAGTCTACTCTTACCAACACTAAATCACCAGATTCAGGCTTGATATCTCCAGTTAACAGTGTGGCGATCGCATTAACATCTACTTGACGAGTGGTAAACCCTGCTTTTGCTTTGGCAATTCTTCCTGGTTCCAGTTGAGTAATATTTATCACGCTACCTCCTATAGTTTTAATTACTAATTCGTAATTCGTAATTCGTAGTTCATGGGTTAGAACTCTTCATTTTTTAATTCTTGCTGTGCCAGACGAAAGTTGTTTTACAACCCTCAACTACGGCTTTTTTGTGCTTCACTTTGACTGCACGTGACGCTTTTAAATCTGCTTTCAACTTTTCCCGCACAAACCGATTTACCGTCTCATATTTAACTTTCAGCCCACATTCTTGCTCTAACCATGTGACTATGGCCTTGTAACTACTAAATCCTTCAGGGGAATTCAGACGATGTTTCAACTTCTCTAACGCTTCACCTTGGATTTTTTTTTGCGCTCCGGGTGCTGTTTTTACTTCCAACAGTTTCGCCAACCCTCCTTGTCGATACTGTTGCAACCATCGGGTAATGCTTGCTGGGCTGCGCCCTAACAATTGGCTTAATTTATGATGCTGGTTGACTTGACCTGTTTTCAGCCACCATAGCATTTGCAATCTTTCTTTCTCCGATGCGCTTTTTGCGTTTTTTAGACTCTTTTCTAGGTACTCCGCTGTTTCTGTTATTTCTAGTTTTAGATATCTAGCCATTTTCACCCATCCTTATTTGCCCCCTGTTTTGATTGCACATAAAATCGTTTCAAATTGGTATGTTTAGCATCTGGTAGATTTGGTAGGGCAAAAATTACGTTGTTAGCATTGACTGAGATCTATTTTTATCTACCTGCATGAATCAGTATTAAAGCTTTCATGAGAAATTTCTCATGTATGCAGACGATAGCCCATGCCTCTCACTGTCTCTATGCAGTCGCTACCTAACTTTTTACGCAGATAACCAACGTAAACATCAACAATATTAGATGTAGGGTCATAGTCATAACCCCAGACATGGCTGAGTAGTTGCTCTCGGCTTAAGACTTGCCCTGGATGACGTAGAAAAGTTTCTGCTAAAGTAAATTCTCTAGCGGCTAGTTCAATATAGCGATCGCCTACTTTTGCTTTCCGGGCACGTAAATCTAGTAAAATATCGCCTGCGCAAAGTATCATCTCATCTTTGCGTTGAGGCAAGTGATAGTCACGCAACCGTAAACGAACGCGAGCTAGCAATTCTTCAAAGCGAAACGGCTTGGTAACATAGTCATCAGCACCACCTTCCAAACCAGTCACTTTATCTTGCACATCGTCACAAGCACTTAGAATAATGATTGGTAGCAGTTCTCCCTGACCGCGCAATTCTTCCAACACTTCCCACCCATTTTTACCCGGTAGACCAATATCTAAGATAAGCAGGTCAAATTCATCGCTAAAAGCCATAAACAGAGCTTCATCACCGTTGCTAGCTACAGCAGTAGTAAAACCATTAGCCTTCAGCCCTTTCTGTAAAAAACTGGCAATGCGCGGTTCATCTTCAGCTATGAGAATTCGGTTCATCTAACTAATACCTCCTGGATTGAAGATAAGGCAGAGGGCAGAGGTTCAACTTCGCTCACCAACCGGGCAGAGGGTAGAAGGGATAATAATAAATGCCCTCGCCGAAATATCAATTGAGTACTCGAAAATAGCAATTGCTGCTGGAAATTCATCAGGAAGGTATTCCTTATGTATTGAAAGAGTAGGGGAAGCTGGGGAATAAAGAGATTCTCATGCTTGGTTTTGGGATTTTCTAGTGATTGATTTGAAAATTGGGTATAGAGTATTTGTCATTTGTCATTTCTCTGCGTCCCGCGTCTTCTTGCCTCCCTCATCTTCCTCGACTCCCCTGCTCCTGGCTTCTTGTCGCCTTGCCCCCTGCCAAAACTTGGGACTATGAAAAAATGAATTTTTATCCCCTGGTTCTCTGTCTTTGGGGATAGGTTTCAGAGGAATGACTATAGTGAAAGTAGAGCCGCCACGTGGGCGACTGAAAAGTTCAATCCAACCGTTGTGAGCTTCTACAATGGCTTGTACAATCGATAAGCCCAAGCCAGCACCATTAGAGCGACGGCGATTAATCGAGCCGCGAGCAAAGCGCTGAAAAATCCGCCGTTGCTCATGTAGGGGAATTCCTTCGCCAGTATCACGCACCCAAAAACGCACTTGATTATTTTTCACAGATGAACCTATGCTAATCACATCACCTTCTTTGGTATGGTGTGTAGCGTTTTCAGCCAAGTTCATGATTGCCTGAGTCAAGCGTTGACGGTCAGCCTGAAGACGACCACTAGCCATAGTATCCAAGCGCCAGTTTCGCGGAGCTAAAGCTTTTGCTTTGGTGTGCAATTCTAAAGTTAGCGAATGAATTTCGACAATTTCTAAATTTAAAAAACCGGGTTGTTCAGACTTAGCTAATAACAGCATGTCTTCTACAAAGCGGCTCATGCGGTCTAGCTCATCAATGACTAATTCTACAGTTTCCTGCCGTTCTTGAGGATCATCGCCCAGCAGCTCGATATGACCTCGGATAATTGTAATTGGCGTTCGTAGTTCATGACTGGCATCGTTGATGAAATCTCGTTGACTAGAAAACGCTGTTTCTAACCTTTCGAGCATTTCATTAAAGGTAATAGTGAGTTCGGCAATTTCATCTGCACCTTTTACAGGTATGCGTCGTGTTAGGTCAGTCTCCCCAATTGAGCGAGTAGCCTCAGTCAGCAGGTGTAGAGGTTTTAGCACCCGTGCTGCTAATAACCAAGCCAAAAAGGAAAATTTAACCACGATGACAAACGTGACTTTCATAATCACAACAACTGCCTCACGCACCTCGTCACGTTCGCCAGCAGTCGCATGAAACACTACAAATACTCCATGATTCTTGCCTCTGATTATTGGTTGAGCTAGGTATATTATGTCTTCACCATCTACGCTTAAAAACTCACCTTTCAGGGGTGTTTTGGTTTGAGATAAAGTTTTGACTATAGGCAAATCTAATTTGAACCAACTAGGAAGGGCTAGCGGACTATTTCTGTAAATTTGCCCATTCAAGATTGCTACCAAAAACTCATCGTCATCCGGAATGTTGTTTTTGAGAAAGACCTTAAACAGGGTATGGAGGTCATCTCCAAAAGGTTTATGAGTTTTGGGATGGATTCCGTCTATTGCCAACATTCGGAATTCTTGCATTTCTTGAACTAGAGACTTTCTAATCCTTTCTTCTACTTGAAAAAACAGAACTTGCTCGACGATGAAAGTGCCCACTGCAGACGAAAATAGCATCAGCAGGATATAACCTAATACGATCTGTGTGCGTAGGCTAAATATGATTCTGTAGCATATTTGTAATGAATTTTTCGGTTTCATTCTCTTGTCAGTCCTTAGTAAAAAAATTAAGCTGACAATCAATAAATCTCTTTTAGAGGATGTTTGTAAAGTCTAATTTATCACTTGCCCAGGCGATTAGAAATCGCGGCTACACAGACGAAACCTGCCTTTGCAGGTTTAAAAACCTTAGAGGTTGTTTGAAAAGGGTTTTGCTGCGACTTTATGGACTTTTGATCCCCCCTAACCCCCTTAAAAAGGGGGTAATCAGAATCAAAGTCTCCCTTTTTAAGGGAGATTTAGAGGGATCTAAAACTTTTGATACCAACAAGAGGACTTTTCAAACATCCTCTTAATTTTCTGTTAGTCCGCGCAGGGGGACTTTGCTTGTGTAGTAGCGAATTATATTCACCCAAAACTTTTAAAACTGCACTTCCTCAAAGCCTATATAGCTTGCCTATTCTCTGTTGAAAAACTCCAGTTTTTAACTTGGACGAGGTTTAAACAGCAAATTGTAAAAGGTGCATTACTTAGGCTTAAGTAAGTCAATTGATCTGATTAAAAAAGATTCTACCGTAGTTTTTACACTAAATTCACATTTAATACGGAAAATCAGTCCCCGTGATGGTTTCATGAAATACCCCCAAAGGTTTTGGTATTGTAGTTTCAGCAATAAGACACTTTACAGAAAGCCGACGCTTGATTGCCTACTCCTTCTAGAATGCTGCTGGTGAATCAGGGGTAAGGGACTTCCAACTAAAAAAATATCCTATCGCTGTGTTGGCAGGGGGGCAGGGAGCAGGAGAAGTGCGGTCTTGGGGTTTCACGCCACTCCCTTCAAGCCGGGGAACCCGTCCAACGGGGTGGCTCCCCAAGTGGAGCAACTTCGGAGAGCAGGGGGAGAAAGAAAAATATTATCTGAATAAATTGGATAATTTATTTTCTGGAAGTCCCTAAGATACCTCACTTATCCCGAAATCGCGCCATCACCCTCCGGGTTCGCCAGTCCCCCATCGTGACGGAGACTGCCAAGACGGGGGCTGGACTCACCATAGAATGGTTCCGAAGGGTAGCCTGCCTCCACAGGCTTTGTAACGATAGCCCCAGTCCTGTGGGCGTGATTTCAAAGATGCGAGAGAACTGTTTTATCTTAATCGAGGGGTGAGGTCTACCATTCGCCAGCTGTAAAAGGTATTTCCAGATATTTGGAGAGCATTTGGAAACAGGCGATCGCAGTCCATCTGTGGTTGAATTTCAAAAACATAATCAAGTGAATATCTGAACGGAGAAATTTAAATGAGAAACTTCAACTCGCTGCTAAACTTACCTGCTGACCGATGAGACCGATAAATCCGGCACCAAAGTGTTGAATCTCTAAAAAGCTTGCGTGTTCTGGTGCTGGTTTATAAACCCGAAATGTTTTCATAATGCCCAAAGTTGCAGCACTTTCTAGAGGGCTAACAAAGCTGGTATCGCGGTCAAGAAAATAAGGTTTGCTAGCCCAATAAGCCATCTGATTAGCATTTAAAAAGTAACAGCCAGAGTGGGGATTAAGTGTCCGCCGAAATGTAATTGGCATCCCCATAATTGTCCCCTGAAGTTGTGGTTTTTCTTTGACATTTTGAAACTTGGCAGTTAGCTGAGGTACTAAATCACCATCAATGTAGGCTTTGCAGGACAGATTTTGGGTAGAGACTTCATACCGATTCGGCTGAAGTAAATTGAGATTACCTGCTTGTTGAGTAAACCAGTTTAATTTGATAAATAACCAAGGATCGTGAAGTATTAAATCGTCTTCCAAAAAACAATAATAGTCGTACTTTCCTAAATAATCTCGCAGGACAGCTTGGCACTCAAACCCTAACATTAAAGGCTCCGCTTGTGTGGAATGATGCTGATAAAAATTGCCAGGTAAAGGCAGTTGATTGAGAAGATGATTATTTTGGGTTGTGCAAATAACAATGTCTAGATCGTAGGACTGCGGTTGGTTCGCAGGAAAGGCTAGCCGCTGCCCAATATCGATCATACTTTGAGATTTGCTAAATAGCTGATGTAAGGCAGCAAGATTCCGGCCTAACGCCAGCAGGCGGGGTCGGGGGTCTTTCCTTTGAGAGCCATGTTGACCATTGCTATTAGGATTAAAAAAGTGGGCAATGGTAAAGAGAATCCGCATGATTCTAAACCCTTTTTAAGCTAGATTTGCTAAGTCAAAATTGTCTGGGAAACACTAAACTTGGTAGGACAATTAATTGTCTTACCAAAATAATTTGAATTCGCTAAAATACGACCACACATTAAATACTTTCTTGTTTAACAGTCCTCATCTAATTACCTTCTGCCTTCTGCCTCCTGCCCTCTGCCTTTATTCGCTCAAAAAGCAGATGCGTGCAAAGTTAGCTGAAGATAAAATCGCTAGCATCAACATTGGCAGAACTGAAGCCTGCCAAGGTAATCGTATCTGTACCGATGGAAATGACAGCAGGTGAGCCAGATGGAGTAGGAGTAATCGTTAAAGCTCCGAAGTTTGTTGCAAATGCCCTCAGGTCAATTTTGTCTACACCATCGGCAAAACCGACAATGCGATCGCTACCAAAGCCCGGTGCAAAGATAAATATGTCATTACCATCACCACCAGTGAGGGTGTCATTACCTGCACCACCAGTCAGCCAGTCAGCACCGATTGCACCAACGAGGCTATCATTACCGCTGCCACCATCGAGGGTATCGCTGCCAGTTCCTCCCAGAAGTGTATCGTCACCAGCATTGCCAAAGAGGATATCGTTACCACCTAATCCATTGAGGTTATTATTGCCCTCATTACCAGTGAGAGTGTTGGCAGCTGCGTTACCTGTACCGCTTAGGGCTGTACCAACCAGAGTGAGGTTTTCCAGAGTCTCACCCAAGGTATAGTCGAAGCTAGATTGGACAGTATCTATACCTGCGTTGGCGTTTTCCGTAATCGTATCTAATGCACTATCGATGATGTATGTATCGTTGCCTAAACCACCTACCAAATTATCATCACCTGCACCACCATCAAGAATATTGTTGCCATCATTGCCTGTGATGATGTTGTTAAGTGCGTTACCAGTGCCGTTTTGACCAGTACCAATCAGAGTCAGGTTTTCTACATTGTTGCTTAAGGTATAGCTAGCAGCACTAGACTGGACGTTATCTATGCCTGCGTTGACGTTTTCTGTGATAGTGTCTCCTGTGCTATTAACTATATAAATGTCATCGCCAACCCCACCAAACATTGCGTCATTGCCTAGTCCACCGTCGAGGAAATCGTTACCGCCACCACCAGTGAGGTTATCAGCACCACCACCACCAATCAGAGAGTCATTACCACCGCCACCGTTGAGTTCATCAATACCTGCACCACCAACGAGGGTGTCAGCGCCTGCTTCACCATTGAGAATGTCATTACCAGCGTCATCATCAAGATAATCACTACCTGCACCACCGCTGAGGTTGTCATTACCACCATTGCCAAAGAGATTATCGCCGCTGATGGTGCCGATTAGGGTGTTGTCGAGTTCATCTCCAATATATAGACCAATGGCATCAACTGCGATCGCACCTGTCAGATTAGCCCCGATGAAAGTGGCATTAGTAAAATTACCTTTAGATAAATCAGCGTTAACCAGACGGGCATTGGTAAAATTTGCACCAATGGCTAGTCCATTAATGAAGATACCTTCGGCATTAGCTTGAGTGAAGTTAGATCCACTCACATCAGTGTCATTCAATTTAGCCCCAGTCAGGTTCGTGATGGTCACGGTGCCATTAGCCTCAACAAAGGGGCTAAAATCAGAACTCGTTAAAATCGCATCTTCTGTCAGGAATCCGCTTAAATTAGCACCACGAAAACTCACATTGGCTGGCTGTGATGGATCGAGTATGGCATCAGTTAAAGAGACTGTGCTGAAATTAGCTAGGTCAAAGTTAACATTTTGCAGCGTGACATCTGTGAAATTACTTAATTGAAAGTCAGCACCTCTAGCATTTACATTGGCCAAGACAGTATTTTCCAGGTTCGCGTCCAGTAAACTAGCATTGACTAAAGTAGCTCCTGTAAAGTCAGCCGCTTTGAGATTGGCTTTGAATAAGTCAGCTCCGGTAAAGTTAGCGCCTCTCAGGTTTGGCCGCTCTGACTGTTCGCCACTGATATTGGCTTCTCGCAGATTGGCATTGGTCAGGTTGGCGTTGGAGAAGTTAATTAGTTTCGTGTTGATTAGCGAGAGATTAGCTTCTGTGAGGTTTGCACCACTGAAATTGACATTCTCTAATGTCGCTAGGGACAAATTAGCTGGGCCAAAGTTGCCAGTAGGGGCAAAGATGGCACTCCTGGCATTGACATTCAGCCAAAAAGATTCACCAAAGTTAGTACCGCTTAATTGTGTGGCGACACCTGAAGCGTTGGGATCGAATCGCACACCTTCGAGTCTGGTTTTGAAAAAGCTGGAACCGTTGAGGTTCCTACCTCTGAAGTTAGTTCCGATTAAGGTTTGTCCGTCAAAGTTTAAAACTGCCATGATGCAATCCCTCAAAAAATAGATAAGTTTTTAATTAGTCCAAAAAATATAGATGCAACCCAAACTTTTCAAAGATGCGATCGCTTCAAATGCACCCAATGCGATCGCCCTTTCAATTACGAGAATTGGAAGATAGTTGTGTTAGTGGGGTCAATGTTAGTGCTGATATCCGCTGCCGTGAAGGAAGTGTTAACCAAGGTGAGCAACAATTGGCCTGTATTGAAATCTGCATTTCCAGCAATGCCGTCTCCGATGCGGAACACGGTATTACCTGCGGCGTTGTAAAACACATCAATGGCACCAATACCGCTGAAGGAAAGGACATCTCCACCCGCGCCTGTAGTGAATCCGTTAATTCTGTCTTGTCCATCACCACTGGCATAGCGAATCGTATCGCTACCTGCACCACCTGTGATTGTGTCGTTGCCTATACCGCCGACCAAAATATCATTAGCATCAGCACCAGTGACGACATCATTTCCTGCCCCACCTATGAGTGAATCAGCGCCACCTCCACCATTGAGGTTATCATCGCCATCACCGCCATCGAGGGTATCGGCACCACCGCCTCCCAAAAGGGTATCGGCACCAGCATTGCCAAACAGGATATCGTTACCCAATCCTCCAGTTAGGCTATTATTACCTTCGTTACCTGCGATGCTATTGGCGAGATCGTTGCCTGTGCCATTGACCGCAGTGCCTACCAGAACTAAGTTTTCTAGATTGCTACCTAAGGTGTAGTCGAGGCTGGAAATGGCTGTATCAGTGCCTTCACTGCCATTTTCGATAATCACGTCACTGGCACTATCAATAATATAAGTATCGTTGCCTAGACCACCAATGAGGGAATCATTACCAGCAGCGCCTTCGAGGGTATTGTCAAGCTCGTTACCTGTGATGGTGTTATCAAGCTCGTTACCTTTGCCGTTTTGGGCAGTGCCAATCAAAGTCAGCTTTTCCAGATTGCTGCCTAAAGTGTAGGTAAAAAGGCTGGACTGAACCGTATCAGTGCCTTCTCCAGCATTTTCAGTAATACTATCCCCAGCGCTATTAACTATATATGTGTCGTTGCCCAGACCACCAATGAGGGCATCATTACCACCTGCTCCATCAAGGATATTGTCAAGCTCGTTACCTGTGATGGTATTGTCAAGCTCGTTACCTGTGCCATTTTGGGCAGTGCCAATTAAAATCAGGTTCTCTACATTGGCAGCCAAGGTATAACTAGCAGCGCTAGATCGAACTATATCCGTGCCTTCATTAGCATTTTCAGTAATACTATCTCCAGTGCTATCAGCTATATATGTGTCGTTACCCGTCCCGCCGCTCATCGTATCCGTGCCTGCGTCGCCATTGAGGGTATCATCCCCGGCATTACCAATGAGGGTGTCGTTGCCACCAGCACCGTTGAGAGTATTATTACTCTCGTTGCCAGTGATTATGTTAGCCAGCGCATTACCTGTGCCATTTTGGGCAGTGCCAATTAAGGTGAGGTTTTCTAGGTTGGAAGTGGCACCAAGAGTATAACTTGCAAGGCTAGAGCGGACTGTATCAGTGCCTTCACTGACATTTTCGAGAATTACATCAGCGGTACTATCGATAATATAGGTGTCGTTGCCTACACCTCCTACTAAGCTGTCATTGCCTATGCCGCCGTCGAGGGTATCATCACCGCCAGCGCCACTCAAGGTATCGTTGCCTGCTTCGCCTTTGAGGTTGTTGTTGCTCGCGTTACCTGTAATCGTATTGGCGAGCTCGTTGCCAATGCCCTCTATCGCTGTACCTGTGAGAGTCAGCCTTTCTACATGGCTGCTTAAGGTATAGGTAGTGGCGCTAGACTGGACAGTATCAGTGCCTTGGCTAGCAAGTTCAATAATTACGTCACCGGAGGTATTGACAATATAAGTGTCATTACCAGTTCCACCTTTCATGGCGTCATTACCAGCGCCGCCGTTGAGAGCATCATTACCAGCGCCGCCGTCGAGATAATCATCTCCGCCAAATCCGTTCAGGTTGTCGCTGCCATCAAAGCCGAAGATGTTATCATTCTCGCTTGTACCGTTGAGGGTGTTGTTATTGCTATCACCAGCGATTAGACCAATGACATCAACCAGGATTGCACCTGTAAGATCCGCACCCACAAAGGTAGCATTTGTAAAGTTAGCTTTAGCTAGGTTAGCATTCCTCAAGTTGGCGTTGGTGAAATTTGCACCCACCGCCAGCCCATTAATAAAGACACCTTCTGCGTTAGCTTGAGTGAAGTTAGCTCCACTCAAATCAGTATCATCAAATTTAGTACCTGTAAGGTTTGTTACCGTCACAGTGCTATTGGCAGCTATATGGGGGCTAAAATCAGCACCAATCAAAACGGCATCATCTGCCAAAAAGCCACTTAAATTAGCACCGCGAAACTTAACGTTTCCCGTCTGACCTGGTTCGAGAGGTGCATCACTCAGAACAACATTACTTAAATTAGCTAGGTCAAAGGTAGAGTTTTGCAGGGTAATATCTGTGAGTTTTGCTAGGCGGAAATCAGCACCGGTGGCATCGACATTGACAAAAAGAGTTGCTTCAAAGTTAGTTTCTTCTAACTTGGCATTGCTAAGATTGGCATTTGTCAGATCAGCAGCTTTTAGGTTTGCTTTATATAAATCAGCACCAGTAAAGTTAGCTCCTCTCAGGTTTGGTCGCTCGGACTGTTCACCGCTGAGATTGGCTTCTCGCAGACTGGCATTAGTGAGATTAGCGTTTGAGAAGTTGATGAATTTGGTGCTAATTAATGAGAGATTAACCCCAGTCAGGTTTGCTCCCCGGAAATTGACATTTTCTAATACCGCCTTATAAAGAGTAGCTGGGCCAAAGTTGGCATTAGCAGCAAAGATAGCTCTTGAGGCATCAACATTGTATAGTTTCGCTTCTTCAAAGTTAGTGCCTCTTAGTTGTGTGCGGGTATCTTGGTCGTTGGGAGCGAATAGAACGTTTTGGAGTGTGGCTTTGAAAAATGTTGAGCCATTCAGGTTTTGACCGCTAAAGTCGTTTCCGACCAAGAGTTGTTCGCTAAAGTTTAAAGCTGGCATATTACGTATCTAAAGAATGAAAAAATTAGGGGTTCAAGCTGAATGTTTGACTGCTAAAGGTTGTGGTTGAGAAGCTTTTTGCAGTTGCTCTTTTAACCAAGTAAAAAAAAGTTCGTTGAGTAACCGTTGCCGCATCGATTCGTCCAGTTGGGCTGGGATAAACTTTTCTAGGCGCACGATTAACCACCAATCTCCAATATTGGTCGGTGGCAATAATTGACCGGGTTGGCTTACAGCAAGAATACGGACTAACTGGGGATGAGGCATACTCAATGATACTGGCCCTATTAATCCGCCAGTCTGAGCCTCTGCTCCTTGGGAATATTGCCTTGCTACTTCGGCAAAGGATTGTTCACCTTCTAGCAGGCGGAAATAAAGTTCTTGAGCAGCAGCGCCATCGCGAATGCGAATCAGAGAATAAACAACCTGGTCAAGTTTCGGTTTCAATTGGCGAAAATGAGACTCTAACTTGCTACCCCAGGTGGCTTTTTTGAATTTCTCGATTCTCAGGTTGCGAGTTGCTAGCTCTAAAAATTGGGTTTCGCTAATATTCTGCTGCTGTAACCAAGCTTGGCGTTCCACTTCTGATGACAACTGATTTTGTTGACAAAACTCTTGGTAACACTTGGCTTGTTCTTCGCTTGAGCAGGTAAAAGAGGCGATTGCATCGTCAATTATCAGTTCTTGCTGAAGCTTTGGTAGCAGTTGGTATCGACTTAACAGGGGAATAATTTCTTGAGTTGTCAAAGTCTGATTATGAACTTGTAAGAGTTTGGCAGATGATTTCTCAGCTTTTTGCTGTTTTCCGCCAAATCCCTTATGTTCTACAGGGGCTATTGACTCTAACTTCGTTCCCTCCCAAGGGGAAACTAGTTTGCTATCTTCTTGCTGTATCCATTGCAGGTGTTGGGGTAATAATTGGGCTAAATCATAGCGTTCTAGAACTGTTTGCCTTGCTTTTGCCCTAATCGCAGCCATTTTATCTGGATGATTCAAGGCTTCGATAATGCGATCGCATATTTCCTGGGGTGAAAAGAAATCTGCTAACAAGCCATTGACCCCATCTTGAATGACTTCCATCACAGGCGGAGTTCTCGAACCCACTACCAAACAACCTGTAGCTAGGGATTCCATTAACGACCAAGATATAACAAAGGGACGGGTTAAATAAACATGGGCTGAAGAAGCTTGGAGGACTTGCAGATATTCTGTGTAAGGCAACCAACCTGTAAAATGAACGCGGCTGAGGTCGAGATCGTATTTTTCTAGCATCACCTCCTTATAGGTTTTGCCATCGGGTAGTTTCTTCCCATAAGCTACGCGGTTTTCTCCCACAATCACCACATGACAATTAGGGCGTTTTTGCTGGAGTAAAGCCACCGCCTCTATAAATTGGGGAAATCCCCGATAAGGCTCCATACCTCTAGTAGCATAAGTAACAAGTTCCTCAACGTGAGAAAGGTCGAGATTAATGCTGGGGAGAACTAATTTTGCTCCTGGTTTTGGACAGAAAAAATTAGTATCAACTCCGTCATGAAGTACAGTAATTTTATTGTGGTACTCTAAAGGGAATTGTTGACGCTGCCAATAGGTAGGAGAAAGACCGCGATCGCAACTATATAGATCCTGCAAAATTGGTGCATTTTTGATCCGAATCCTGGCTTCATCATCCGCAGTCAGGCGATCGCTGGGATCAAAGTCTGCATCAGAGCCATGAGCGTGATAAAACCACTCAAAATAACACAGTAACTTGGCTTGCGGAAAAATATCTTTAATAAATAAAGTCGGGCCCCAACCCGAATGACCATAGACTACATCCGGGACAAATCCCCGTGCTTTCAGTTGTTCTGCCAGCCGATACACACCTTGACCCTGAAGAACAGCATTTTCTAAAGGTCTGACATAGTGGTGAGTTTCTGGTCGAGCTTCTCGTTTAGGGCTATAAACAACGCGATTCACACCAGGCAATTTACCATCCTGGCGAGTAGTCCCAAAAAAAACTTGGTTATGTCTATCCTTAGCTAAAGCAGCAGCTACATGACGAAATTGGGCTGGGAAATTGGGGTGTAAAAATAAAATTCGCATGGCTTTTTAATTACTGGTAACCTACCTTTCCCTAACCTAGGTAAGCAGATTCCCGACTCGTTGCAGAAATCGAGAATCTTGCAAGCAAAAAATATGGTGGGTGTAGTTTGAGGCAATACGGTTCATTTAGTGGTATTCGATTCCAACAGATCCCCCCAACCCCCTTAGAAAAAAGGGGGCTTAATTCCCTCCTTTTTAAGGAGGGTTAGGGAGGATCAACTCTTATCTGAACCGTATTGTAGTTTGAGGTGTTTGCGATATCTAAAAACTTCTCTGTCTGGAAATATTTTGATTGCAGTAGAGTGTAGGGTGGGCATTGCCCACCAAAACCCGAAGATGGTGGGAAAATGCCCAACCTAGGTGCATTTCTACTACATATTTCTCAATGACCTTGAAGTACTAAAACGAAATCAAAAGACTATAATTGAGACTTCATCGGAAGAGTAGCTCAACAAGTTATCCAGACTCTGTAGCTACTCTTCATGGCTGGGGTAACTATCAGGTGTGTGTTACTTGGCTGGTACCCAAGTACACCGCCTAGTTACCCATTTCTTACACGACAGGGGTATCGGTAACAAAATCTGATGCGTCGAACGCTGCACGACCCACCCCTTGCACAAAGGCGAGGTTTTCGGATTGAGCAGGAGTAAAGCCTTCTGTCAGAACGTAGATTCGAGTACCAGTCACTCCATTAATAGTGGTGTTCTGGAATCCTAGATCCTCAAATGCAATACCCTCAAGCAAGAAGAAGTCAGTACCATTTTGGAAGTCGGTAATCCAGTCGCCAGCAGGAGGAGGTACGATTGGCTCACCGGGATCGATTGGTTCTGGTACAAAGTCTGTGAATAGCAATTGGAAATAATCAGTCTCAGTCCCGCCAGTCAAGGTGTCGCGTGCGGTTTGGGTTTCCGCATCTTCGCCACCAAACAGAACGTCAATGCCAGCCCCACCAATAACGCGGTCAACGCCAGCGCCACCATCGAGGAAGTCACTGCCACCACCACCATTGAGGACATCATTGCCAGCAAGGCTTTCTTCGGCATCGAAGTCACCGTAGATGGTGTCATTACCACCAAGACCATTGAGGTTGTCAGCTCCCTCACCACCATCGATGAAGTCACCGTCAACGCCACCTCTGATGGTTTCTAAGCCAGCACCACCTAAGAGGGTACTAGTACCTGCGCCACCATCGAGAACGTCATCGCCATCGCCGCCATCGAGGTAGTCAATACCTTCTCCACCTAAAAGGGAGTCATTACCGGCATAGCCGAAGAGAGTGTCATCGCCATCGCCACCTAAGATGGTATCAGCGCCACCTGAAGCCAAGCTGTCAGCTTCGCCATAGAGAGTGTCATTGCCCTCTGCGCCATCGATGTAGTCGGCACCACCGGAAACTGAACCTTCTGTGTCATCGCCGTACAGCGCGTCACCTAAGAAGCTACCAATTACGGTGTCATTACCAGCACCGCCCTGTGCAGTATCCTCAAAGCCACCATAGACCCAGTCAGCACCAGCACCACCATCAAGGAAGTCTTTACCATCATTGACATCGTCAATACTTGTGCCGCCAATTAGAGTGTCATTACCGGCTTCACCATACAGTGAGTCCTCGCCTGCATCCCCAAATAGTCTGTCGGCACCGCCTCCACCAAACAGTGAGTCTTTATCGTTCCCACCTCGGAGCAAGTCATTTGCTCCTAAGCCATTGAGAAGGTCATCACCACCATTACCGCGTAAGGTATCGGCATTCGCGGTTCCTGTAAGGGTATCGGGCAGTTCGGTTCCGTTTCTGATTGCCATAATTGAAGATTCCTGATGATCCTGATAATTACGAGCATCTTGCTAGCTCACTTGAACGTGCTAGATGCACGATACAAGTCTTGCTCATTAGTTGTTACCACACTCACTAGCCTCCCCCTCTCCCAAAATTAGAAGAGGGGGTAATAAAGGCATGGTGAGAAGATGTTGCAGTACGTATTTAGACATACTTCCAATTACTCCATGAGTAAACATTCGCAAATCAACTTTTTTTGAATGTCATTCGTAAACTAAATGGGGATCGTTGCGTAGTTTGGGTAATCGAGCATTACAAAGATGAACTTAGACGGGTACAGTGCAGCTTGTCGTCAGATATCACTCTCAAATCAAAGCAAATTGATGTTATGTCAGCAGTATGCAATCATGTGAAGCAGTTGTCATCTGTTCTGTAGATGTAAGCTTTGTTAACTAGAAGACTGCATTTACGTCTGAATAACTAAACATTAATACTATCAAAGCTTATATTAAGGTGTAATCGCTGCATCAACGGAGCTTATTGTACTATAGTTAAATTCTAGTTAACTAGTAGTTAAGTACTTGTAAAATATGAGAAATGATCATTTGCAATTCCAAAGCCATTTACATAATTTTTACTGATTTGAGCTAGCCGAGTGTACAGTTAAAATTAATTTCCTTAACAATACTTTGCCAAAATAAGAGCCTACAAAAACTTTGGCAAAAATAGCAAAATAACCCATACATGAGCGTTTAGTTTCCAAGGCAGCTTGGAGGCTCAAACTTTTTATCATGCAGGCAATACGTTAAAAAACCCTTGTGGTAAACCTTGAAGGAATTTTTAGGACTTATTGTTTTTGCCAAACCCTAGAAACAAGGAAGTTAATACATCAACTTACCCTCGTAAAGTGGCTAAGGTATTGCTTAAGAAAAGTTATTGGGGAAGACACGAGTAGTATTCTCATACGGAAACTATCCATTTGTCAATATATTAAATGTCGTTTTCTGCTGAAAATTATTTCCATTGATTGATGTTTATCGCCTAGGAATTTGCCTCACCATATTTAAATTTGTACATCACTAAATCTACCTTCGGATAGGTGTACATATGTAGCTGTTAGTGCGATTACTGAATCTGCTCTCTCAAGCTATGCATAACTATTGCACATACTATTTCAGCAAATCTTTGATGCTAGCCAATGGTTGCATAAAAAAATATGGGTAGATGGAAACTTCGTTACAGCAATTGAGTATCGTTACTAAATGTCCCGATCGCACTATTACATTGCAACCATGACAAATTGCAGACATGGACGAAAAGAGCGATCACCTTGAGGAGAAAAACATCCTACCCTCCAAGCTAAAATCAAAACAAACTCCAAAAATCTTGCTATGGTAGCCATCTCCCAACAACCACAAAAAATGACCATCGAGGAATATCTCGCATGGGAACCCCAGCAAGACCTTCGCTACGAATACGTCAACGGCGAGGTTTTTGCGATGACAGGTGGTACAATTCCCCACAATGACATTGCACTTAATTTGTACACAGCCTTACGTCCACATTTACGTGCTAGAGGTTGCAGAGTAAATGTGTCGGATGTAAAAGTGCAAGTTACACCTACAAGTCCTTACTATTATCCTGATGTTGTCGTCAGCTGCGACCCTCAAGACCTCAATGCCCTTAAATTTATTCAGAACCCAAGAATAATTGCTGAAGTTCTCTCCCCTAGTACAAGCAGTAAAGATAGAGGCGAAAAATTCACTAATTACCTGAAAATGCCTTCTTTACAAGAATATTTATTAATAGATTCAGAAACAATCTCCGTTGAACGCTACTGTTGGGGAGAGGGAAGAATGTGGCTTTACTATCCATACACTGAGGGAGATATTATTACCCTATCCAGCATCGAATTTGAATTTGCGATCGCACTACTGTATGAAGGAGTTGTATTGGGAGTAGAAGCAGAATAGAGTTTGAAAGTTCTGGATTAAAAAATGACATCAAATAACAGATTGCGATCCCGCTTGGCACAGATAATTATTTATCCAAACAATCCATAATTACCAAGGAACGAATTATACAAGCTGTTCTCATACAATTTTCTAGCAAAGGCTTGAATCCCAAGATAAATGATCAATACTCAATAGCTGCATTAAAAAAGTATGCATAGATGATAACTTCGGGACAGCCATTGAGTATCGTTACTAGGCAGTTTTGTTTTTGGACTTTGTTGTTTGTTCTGGAATATCCGAGGTAGACTTTAGCTCGGCTTTACGTTTTTCCCATTCCAGAACTGTGCGAATTACCACTTGTGACCAAGATTCGTAAGCCATAAGCACCATTGTTTGTTAATTTGAGAATAGCAAAAGTTGAAATTTTTTTTGTTCATCGCAAGCGATCGCGTGCGAGCAGAATGTTTAGAGAGAACAAAATTTCAGAAGTAGTTTAGAGACGGGATTAGAACTGAGGACAAGACTGACATTTTAGCTGATGACCTAAAATTAAACATTCACACACAAACCGTGGTCTTTCTTGAAAAGTGCGATCGCAGTCATTACATAGATATTTTTGTACGTCATTAGATCTACCAATCTTCACAAGCCGAGTGGAATTGCATCTAGGACATTCAATACCATAAGTTTTAAGCATGGAAAAAATATCAATGCAATCTCTAGCAATCTCCTTGACTGTTAAAGCATTTAGTTTAGTTAAATATGTTTCATGGTAGAGTTCTCAATAATTAGATGTTTTATGGAATATTAGACATAGAAATTGTCATAGCAGATTTTAAATTTCATTTTTTGTAAGTATTTATTACACTAAAATTCTCAGTTGATTTGACATTTATTTGAGTTTTTGTTGATTTACCAAAAAAGCCGGGAATTACATCACCGGCTTAGATTGAATATTTAATTTTAGTTTTAGCTTTAATTATTTCTATAATTATATTTGTATAAGAAGTCGAGATGTCAAGGCTGACTTCAAAAAAAGCGTAGCGTAAAGTATGGTCAGAAAGCGATTGACGGTGAATTGTTTTTCAAAAAAGAAGAATTAGATGCGATGGAAGCTATTTGCACGCACCACAAAAGTGGTAAGAGCTTCTAAACGAACGCTGCACAAAGCTCTTCATGACTCGTAATGATTACCTTTGAGTTGACCATCTTCCATATAAATAATGCGGTCAGCAATATCTAAAATGCGGTTGTCGTGAGTAACGAGTAAAATAGTACAGCCTTGTTCTTTAGCAAGCTTCTGCATCAGTTCAACAACATCGCGCCCAGATTTTTTATCGAGTGCAGCAGTAGGTTCATCAGCTAAGATAATTTTAGGATGGCTAACTAAAGCACGAGCGATCGCTACCCGTTGTTTTTGCCCACCAGAAAGATTTTCAGGGTAGTAATTGAGACGCTCTGCCAAACCAACAGCCTCTAGCATGGTCATCGCTTTGCTGTTGATATCATTATTTAAATACTGATCATGCAATTCTAATGACATACGCACATTTTCTTGAGCCGTTAAAAATGTCATCAGGTTATGCGCTTGAAAAATATAACCAATTTGGCGGCGCAATTTAGTTAACTGTTGTTTATTAGCTCCGCAAATTTCGTATCCCAAAATTTTTAAGCTACCCTCTTGAGCAGAACGCAAACCACCCATTAAAGTCAGAAGAGTAGTTTTACCTGAGCCAGAAGGGCCTGTCAAAATCACAATTTCTCCGGCATAAATTTCTAAATTAATGTTAAATAATACTTGTTTGCGTAGTCCACCTGAGCCAAAGTAATGATTGAGATTATGCACCGAAATCACAGGTTCAGAAATAGGCAATGACAAATTAGTAATGACTGATTTAACTTCAGGAGTTCGGCTCATCGATGAAGCTAGTGCAGTGAGTAACATTGTGGCTCCGGCAGCTACAAATAAACCTGTCAGGCTAACTTCAAGAAATGCCCCAGAGATAGCTTGAGACAAAGGATCAAGAGCTACAGCCGCAAACATTGTCAGACCCATGATTCTTCCCTGCATATTTGCAGCTGTATTCTGTTGCAGCCAAGTTATACCCATTACAGTGACAGTACCACCCCCTATCCCCATTAGAGCAATTATTCCTGCTGCTATCCAAAATTCCTGCACAAATCCTAGTGCTATTAGTCCTGCACCCAGACCATAACACAACAAAACTAGGGGAGTTTTAGGACTCTTAACCGCACTAAGTTGGCTGGCAACTAAGACACCAATTAATGCACCTATACCGTAGGCTGCTTGCAGATAACCAAATGTTGTGGCGTTACCTTCAAACCGTACATTGACCATGGCTGCAACACCGATGATGATCGGCCCTAACATAGCGAAATTAATCATCGCTAGGAGTAACAGGCTGATGCGGATAGCAGGCTGTGTCCACGCATATTTTAAACCTAAAATAATCTCACCCATTAAAGCTGGTTTCTGTGTTTCAGCTGCCAGGGGTTGGCGACGACGAGTCCGAACCAGGTAGATAAACAAACTACCCAACGCAAATATGAGTGTATTAATAAAAAAAGCAATGGTTAATCCAAACGCACCAATCATAAAACCCGCACCAGCAGGGCCGATGACTTCGGTGAACTGTTCACTGCTCTGCATCCAAGCGTTTGCTTCTGCTAGTTGGGATTTTCTGACTAATTGAGGCAATAAGGCAAGAATCGCTGGATATAAGATAGCTTCAAACAATCCAAACAGAACAGCGATCGCAACCAAATATATCAGTTGAACAGCATCAAATACTAACAAAGTTGTAGCCAAGCCAATCAAAACAGTATTAATCGACGCTGCAATGGTGGCGACATTTCTGGTGGGCAAGCGATCGCTGATTGCACCTCCTATTAACATAAATAATGCTCGTGGGATTGCCGCCGCTACTAATACAGTACCAACAGCCAATCCTGAACCCATTTTTTGCAGTACCAGCCACGTCAACGAGACAAACCAAAATTGAGCAGCACTCAAAATCATAGTTTGTCCTAACCACAGCCAGCGAAAGTTAGGAAAATATAAAGGCGATCGCAACATACACACTTCACCACAGTAAATTTTTTGGCGTTGCATAAATGCGGGATGAATTGGCGGTTGAAATGATTGAAAATTCGTTCCAAATTGGGCGAAATCATCCCATGATTCAGCAACACCAATTTTTTCTCAAGGCAAAGCTTTAACGGAACACCAAAAAATAAATTATTCCAAATTGACTATTAGTAAGGTGCGTCAGTACGAATAATTTCTCGGTATGTCAGGGGTTTTTCTGACTGACGCACTCTAAATATTGGATATTTTTTTATTTGGAAGTTCCTTAAGCTTGCCCTTACCCTTAAGCAGGTATAGTTAATTTTAGTTAATTGCTTAAAACCATCACGCAAATATGCAGCACTAGATTGACATTGTATTCGCCATACCCAGGCGGCGCATCCAGTGGAAATGTGATGATATACCTGCCCAGATGGATTTATGCTTTTTGTATTTCACCCCAAATTCTTGGCAGGTTTCCTCGACTACCCTAGAAATGGCAGGGTAATTTACATGACAAATGTTCGGAAACAGATGATGTTCAATCTGATAATTAAGTCCGCCCACGAACCAAGTCATCAAATGATTGCAGGGGAAGTTGACAGTAGTTTCAATCTGATGGATTGCCCAGTCGTTTTCTATTATGCCAGTGTCTTCTAGAGGCATAGGAAATGTTGCTTCTTCGACTTCGTGTGCATATAGAAAAACAACATTCAAAACTATACCTAACGTGAATGATGTTACTACATAGCACATCAACACAGTCCATACCGAATGAAACATCAGCGGAAGCCCAAAAGCAAGAGTAAAAAAGACGGCCTTTCCGACTAAAAAGATGGCTAGATTCACACCTTTAGGTCTAGGATAGTGGCGATCGTAGAATTCCTCAAGGAAGAAGCTTTCAAAATCGCTGACAAAATGCCAGTGGATTGGGTACACACCGTACAATAACCAAATGTAATAATGTTGCCAACGATGATGTGGAAGCCATGGCTGGAAAGGAGTTTTCCGAGCCAAAGTACCAAGGTCGAAGTCGGTGTCATAGCCTGTAATATTTACATACTTGTGATGAAGTACAGTATGCCCCCACAGCCAATAATAGGAACTAAAACCAATCAGATCCATAGTCGCGGCCATCAACTTATTCACCCAAGGATAGTTGGAATAAGCATTATGTGATCCATCGTGCTGAATGTTGAACCCAATTCCAGCCATCACCAGTCCTAACAAAATGCTTAAAGATAGAACCACCCACCATGCTTGTGCTAGGAAAACCAAGGACACATACACAACCAAAAAACTCAGAAGTAGGATAGCTGTCTTCAGATACATTTGTGGACAGTCTCGTTCTCGTAGTCCAGTGGTTTGAAAAAGCTCATTAACGCGCCGTGTTAACTCAATCTGAAACCCAGTATTTTTGCCAAATTTCAGCATTTTCGCAGGCTCTTTAGCTCGCTTTGTAGATTCTCGGTATGTTTGTTGATTTTGCATTATATTTCCTTCAAGTGAGAATTTTTATCTCTACATATTAAGTAAGGCTGTGATTTGCGGTAAATTTTCGTTTTGATTGTTACGTATGCATTGTCTATACGTATCTAGAATGCTGTGTGAAATATCTGGATTATCTGCACATAAAGCCTGATGTGCTTCTGGTAATTTATACCAGGGAATAGTAGGACACAAGTGGTGAACATAGTGATAACCTGCATTATGAAAGAAAAAGTTAATGACAGGATTCACATTCGATCTCGCACCTGAGAAAGTATTAAAATGTTCTTGCACCTCGGACAAAAGTGATAAAAACGAGAAACTCCATGATAAAGGCACAAACCAGTAAAGGAGTAAAATGTCCAAATGTCCTGAGAAACTGAATGTGAGAATAACTATTAACCAGAACAAATAAAGTTTGTAATTACTTTTTATACCCTTGAGTAATGAACTAAATTTGAAGGAATCTTGAATTAAGGGATACAATATTGCTTCTAAAAAAAAGTAATATACAGAAAAACCGAGAAAAGGTTTAACGAACAAGATCATAAATACATTTTTATTCGGCTTATTCAATCCTAAAAAATCATAATCTTCAGGTATGTAATCTCCTTTAGCTAAAAGGTACTTATGATGAGGAAAGTGATGAGCCTGATAAGATGAAAGTGTCCTCAAGAAAGGATAGCTATATATAAATTCTAGCTTTTCATGCCATGATTTTTCAGTAAATAAATTATGATGAACTGCTTCATGTACGAACGCTTCTCCAAGAGCAAATTGAAAAACGCCTATTAACCACACAGCAATCAAATAAACAAAGATATTATTTGCCCAAATACTAAGAGCAGCAATTACGAAAATTGATATCCAGTCTTTTAGTAATGCCAAAAATGTCCTCATATTATTACGTTCAACAAAATCAATTGGTTTAATCTGTGCCATATAACAAGTTCCTCTCAGCTTTGTTTCCTTATTGGATAAAGTTTGTTTAGATAATCATGAAAAATCTACAAATGATAAGCCTATAGGGTGTTTGATGCCATAGCCTAAAGCATCAAGAAATCCGATGGTGGTGCGTTAGGACTAATGTTCAGAACGCACCTTACCAGGTAGATTTAAACCAATGTAGAGCAGGTTTTCTGACTACTATTCAGTTAAATTGGCACCAGTTCACACACTTACTTATTCAGCACTACTCAGCACGAAATCTACATATTGATGAGTAAACTGCTTCTCGCATGGTGGACACCAGTGCAAATAAGTATTAATACAGTCTGTATCGATATTCCTGAACATCGTATTAAATTGTTTTTCTAACTCAGGTGATACTACCGATTTCAAGAGTTTCATGCCCTTTTTATTTGTATTACGAACATACTCTTCATACTTATCAACGAAGGTTCTGAGCGGCACAATCTCAACGTGCTGATTCAAATTCTGAAAGTAGCTAATTACATCAGACCAATCTAGAGGTTGTGGATTATAAAAAGTATAGTTGTGTTTTCTCTCACCAGTAGGCAGTAATGATGTAGAAACGATCGCCTTAGCTGCATATTCAACTGACATCAAATCGAAATCAGCATCCATATCAGGTACACAACCTATATGAGAAATGGCGCAGAGGAAATTTTCAAACGCATCTTCATCAATAAAAAAGTCATCGTCTATATTTTCGTAAGCCTTTTCTATCAAGGCAAATAGTTTGCTCAATGGGGTGTTTTTCTGGATATGCTCAACCCGTAGGGTATATAGGTAGCCCAATCGATAGTTGACCCACGGGTATCCCTGTTCTGCAAGGCGTAATACGATTTGCTCTGTCACATACTTGGTTTGTGCATATCCATTGACAAGACCAATGGGGATTGGTTGAGCCACGCAGTCTTCTAGCAAGGACGCAGCACAACTTGACACATTATAAAGAGGCTTCACTTTTCCGGCTAATGCAAAATCTGCAACTTCAATAGTGCCAACAACATTGGTGTTCTTGATGATGTCGTATGGTAGATAGAAGTTATCTACAGCCGCTACATGGTATACGCTATCAATGTTTTGTGCTAATTCTCCATAGCGATCATCATCTAGCCCAAACCGCTTTTTAGACATATCACCAATAATGATTTGTACGCGATTCTCCCATCCTGGTAGGAGCTTGACATCGAACTTTCGCGCCGTTTTTTTGATACGTTGCAAACCTGCTTCTTCATTGGCTGCTCGAACTAAACAAGCAATATTCAAATCAGTGGTGTCGAGCAGTTCTTTTAAAAAATAAGTACCGACAAAACCTGATGCTCCGGTAAGTAAACAAGTCTTGGCGTGATGGCTCACATCAACTTGGTTGTCACGAGGACGAAGCAGGTATTCTAAAGCGTTTTCTATTTCTACATTTAGAGGTTGGCTGTGTGTTAGCCTCACTTTTAGCCCGTCTTCACTAGAGATGGCATGAGCTATATCGTCAATCATCCCCAAGAAGGTATTTGCGTAGAAAAAAGCTTCTGTAGGAATTTGACAACCTAGTTCTCCTTCAAGTGCGCTATGAATTTCAATGATTTTTAAAGAGTCAATTCCATAGAAAAAGATTGACTTCTCTACATCGAAATCAGCCATCCGTACCTGATATTTCTTAGTCAGAATTTGTATGAGACTGGTAAAAACCTTGAGGTGCATTGGCCCCATGGATGTGATACGTTCAAATGTCTTTTCAATGTTCAACATACTCACGTCTCCTTTAGATTGAGTTGTGGATTCTTCTTTAGGCCATCTAGCTAGAGCATCAGGACTGCCTTGGAGAAACTCTTGTTTACACTGTTGTCTACGGATTTTGCCGCTAGATGTTTTCGGGAGCTGCATATGTCCTAAAAACACGAGTTGGCGTAACGGGATCTCAAAATTTTCTCCCAGAGCTAGACAAATAGCTTCAGCCAGTTCTTCCAAATAAGCAGACCGACGCAGATTGATCACACCAGCTTTTGTCAATTCAGCAAAAATTACTAATTCCTCTCCATTCTCACCAGGGACACTAAAGGCGGCGACACAGCTGAAGCGAATATCAGGATGTGCTTGCTCAACACAAATCTCGATGTCTTGAGGATAGTAATTCACACCATTGATAATTATGATGTCTTTAATGCGGCCTGTGATGTATAGTTCGCCTTTCTCGTCAATAAAACCCAGGTCGCCGGTACGAAGGTAAATCCGATCATCATCTGGTAAGGAAACTAGGGTCTTGGCTGTGGCTTCTGGATTGTTGTAATAACCAGCCATGACGTTAGAGCCAGTAGTCCAAATTTCCCCGATATGATTTGGGGGTAATACACAATTTTGCTCAGGATCGACAATATAAATCTTTTGGTCTAGCCAAGGATGACCACAGCTGACAAAAACCTTTGCTTTCGTGCTGTTGATCGCTTCTTGCGCTATGTTGTGCTGACCCAGTGTTGCCCAGTCAACTGACTTAAAAACTGGGTCTTGATCGACATATCCAGAAGATATGTATACTGTTGCCTCGGCCATGCCATAGGCAGGAAGGAACATATGAGGCTTGAATCCGTTTTCTGCAAACTTTTCGCAGAAGTCTGATATGGTTTGTGGATTGATGGGTTCAGCAGCGTTAATTGCCATCCGCAGCGAGGATAGATCGAGGGTCTTTTGCTCGCTAGGCTGAATTTTATCAACACATAGTTGATAGGCGAAGTTGGGTGCGCCTGTATATCCGGCACGGTATTTAGTAATGGCACGTAGCCATTGTATTGGTTGGGAAGTAAAGGTTGCTGGGGCGAGTAGTACGCAATGACCACCACTGTAGAGGCTGTGCAAAAGATGAGCGACTAAACCCAGGTCGTGATAGTGTGGCAACCAAGACACTGAGGTAGAATCGGCATTGGCGTGACTCATAGCCACAATCATCTCTAGGTTATTAAGACAATTTGTATGAGTAATCATCACACCTTTCGGTAGTGAGGTCGAACCAGAAGTGAACTGCAAAAATGCGATCGCCGAGCCATCAATCTCTGGCAGAGGTAACTTCTGAGAGTTCGCTGCCTCTCTAGTCATGTCTGTTGATACATAAATCAAATCCTTGGGCCAGTTTTCTTCTTTGCTTAAGACATCCTGAAAAGCTTGTTGATGGCTAGTAGGAAGCAGTACTGCTGAGGCTTCTGTGGCAACAACAATATCTGCAATTTTCTTGTTGGAACGATTGCGTTTTGGGATATGGACAGGTGCAGGCAACACCCCAGCATAAAGGCATCCGAAGAATGCAACTATAAATTCGATTCCAGGTGGATAAAGCAAAATCGCATTCTGCGATCGCAGTCCCTGGGATAACAATCCTTGGGCTATATCAATAGCCTGGGAGTACATATCTTTGTAGGTAATATAGCTATCCTCTGCACCATGAGGATCGAGCATTGTATAAGCCCTACGGTCAGGCTGTACCTCAGCCCAGTAAGTAAGAACCTCAGCCAAGTTATTAAAGCCTTGAGACTTGATCATCTAATAAAGTCCTCAATCAAATTTGTTGGATATTGCAGAAGTCAGACCTTGACGAAATGACAACCTTGTTAAGCACAAATCCTGAAGAATTATGGCGCAAGGGTATAAAGGTGTTAGGGAAAGAACTATTTAATATATCAACAAGCCAATTGAACGCACAGTTTCACCTACACTGCTACACATTCAACCCAATCTTCAAAAGGGTTTCGGTTTATCTTAGTGCCATCCCTCCATGAACTGGTATCACTTATTGCCAGAATTTATAGACAAATTAATCTTCGTTAAAAAATCGCGTGGATTTCTTAACGCCCATAGTATGAACAGCCCTCTTGTGTTTGGGCTTCTTAGCAATAGCTCAAGCAAATTTTGTTTGCTAGCTCGCAGAGGGAAATTTAATTATTATCCCACCAGGTGTAATCTCTGTTCTTCGTGTATCCAAAGATAAAGCAGACTCTAGTAATACTGATTACACAGATGTCAATCATGATTGGTTGAGAAGGTGGAAATATTATTTATAGGCAGTTGCCCTATGTACAGCTGAATATTTGATTTTACGAAATATCGAACCGTAGCAATAACCTCCATCCTCCAGATAAGGTGAAGTGGAAATACTATTTACAGATAGTTACCGCTATGTACGGCTAAATATTTGATTTTGGGAAATGTTTAATTTTAGCAACAGCCTCCATCTTACAGATACTGGTTTTGTTTTTACCCGACACTGAAAACTGGCTGACACAGAACTTTTAACCAAACTAACTGTCTATGAACTCAACTTACTAAGTTCCACAAAGCTCTTTGTTCACTATCACTACCTAGTATTAGAGTTAAATAAATTAATCACTTTAAAGGCAGTGATATTTAGATAACTGTCAAACTATTAGTACGTCCGTTTCCTAGCACTAGAAAAGCAGTAGTCTGCTTTTGGCTAGAAGCTATAGTAGCATGCGAGCTTTAGTAAAACAATACAATGAGATGATGTTAGCAATTGGTTAACTTGATGTAGCTTTTGAAGTACATCCTAAGAAAGGATAATACTTAAAAGTAAAAATTTAACTAAGCAAAATTTATTTTTAGGTTAACTTTCGATAAACAAGGCAAGGGGCAAAGCACAATCGAGCGATTGCCCCTACACAGTAGCGATCATCAGTCGCATATCGTCTTATATCATTTCACTGTGAAATGGTATTAGTTTATCTTCTGGCTTTTGCTTCTATACCAGACCATGCCAGTTTCTGCAATACAACTATTTAAGGTTGCTCAGGCCAGCACAGGTTCAATCTGGAAAATAGGTTGAACATTCAGTTCTGCGCGCCATACAGCAACTGGTTTTTCCCAGGCTTCTTCCCATTTTTGAGCAATCAGTGGTTTAGCTGTTTGCCCCATTTCCCATCCCTTGGCGATCGCACCTAGAAGTAGAGATAGTTCCTCTGGTTGTAGCAACGTGGTAGCGATCAAGCTATTAGCGATGAGCATACTTGCAAGCGGTAGCTGAAACTGCGCTAGGTAGAAAGCTTGCAAACCAATTTCACCGATTTCACTAGTGTCGAATCCGGTAATAATGTGCCAAATGTCGTGGGTTTGGTACCAACGATTTTCTACATAACTAGTATCTGAATCAATTTTGACTTTCGCCGCTAGTGTATGGAAACCTGCCTGTTTCAAGCTGCTGGCGTAGGTATAGCCCAGGGAATCTTGAGGATATTGCAACAAGGCTTTGAGATCGTGGGGAGGAGCTATATAGCGTTCAGCAATAATTGCAGCGACTTCTGGCTTGGCTTTCATCTTCTCAACAGCAAGCTCGAAGGCACGATTGTCAACTAGGCTAGTACTCAGCTCCTCAATTAAATCCAGATTTCCTCTGTCATCAAGAAGTACTTTTAAGAATGCTTTTGTAGTTTTGAAGATACGAAAGAAGTTTTTGGCACTCGTCCATATTGAGCTACTGGCTTGTGGTTCTGCGCCGCGATAACTTGTGAACGGTAAATACTGGTAATTCATAAACTCCATAGGATTACCTTTAGTGAGTGGAAGTATCGTAATATATGAACGTTGTTCATATATTTATAATATGAACGTTGTTCATTTTTTGCAAGGGTAATTTTTAATAGTGACAGATAATTTTCCAAAGCCTGTAAACACGCGACGACAACCAAAGCAAGCACGCAGCCAAGAGCGTGTCCGCGACATCCTTGGTGTTGCCGAGCAGTTATTTATCGAATTGGGTTACGATCAAACTACAACAAGAGCGATCGCAGCTCGTGCTGACATTCCGGTGGGGTCGCTCTATCAGTTTTTCCCTGATAAAAAAGCGATCCTCAAAGCTTGGGCAAATCATTACTTTGAGCAAGAATATCAACTATTTGTACAACTTCACTCCGAACTAGCCGAAGCGCCAATCGAAGTCTATGTCGATCGCATGGTCGGCGCTTTTGACCAGTTTGCGACCGATCATCCTGGCTATCGAGCTGTACTAGAACAATTGATCGATTTGATGATAGCAGCCGATATTAGTACTTTAGATAATTACGACTCACAAATTCTCAAAGAACTTGCTCATTTTCTGAAACAGCGAAACCCCTCTTTGAATATTGGCAAGTGCGAATTAATTGCCACAACTATTGTGAAAGTTGTCAACGAGCTGCTATGGCTCTCTCTTACCCGCGCTCAAGTCTTTCGTGAACAAATCTTAGCAGAGACGAAAACACTGGTTACTGCATACTTACAAACTTACCAAATTTAACACAGAAATAATATGATGTCCGGCAAATCACCCTGAATATGTCATTGCGAGTGGAACGAAGTCAAACGACGCAATCGCAAAGTTTTTGGGATTGCTTCCCTTCGGTCGCAATGACGGTTATTTAAACGGACATGATATAAGGCATTGCTGAATATGAGGATGAAAATTAAAAATTTAATCTCTCAAACTCTTATTCTCCGCGCCTCTGCGTCCACCGAAGTTTGCTCAACGGGGCGAACCCCGCACCGGAACTTCTCTCTGCGTGAGGCAAAAATCATCCTACTAATCAGCAACGCCAGAAATAAAATTGATACCAATTTCAATACCTTCGCCAAAATAAGAGGTTAAAAAAATTTTGGCAAAAATGGCAAAATAACCGATACATAAGCGTTGAGCTTACAAGGTATGTTTTCCGCTCAAACCCTTGATACTGCGGTAGTATGTCAAAAAAAGCCTTGTGACAAATCGGGAAGGAATTTTTAGGACTTATTGTTTTTGCCAAACCCTAGAGACAAGGACGTTAATACATGAACTTACCCTCGTAAATTGGCTTTCAATAATATTTGCGGTGTTGCATAGCAAGCGGCATAATATTGCTAATTTTGCGAGATGCATCTGTTATATTTCTGGGGCAGGCTATCCGGCCTACCCCACAAGAATCATCCGCTAATTCAGCAACGGCATATTTATTTGCTAAACTGTTCCGCATTTAAACTGTATAACCTAAATTAGGTTAACTCTTGTGGAGTGGGCAGGGATGCCGACTCCAACATTTAATTTAGGTGCGTTTTAGGTTATATATGGATCAACCGTAGGGGGGTAAAAATGTACGTCCCTACTGTCGCCTTCTTTTCTAACTCAGTATTTTGTTTGACCCCTGGCTTATTTGAGAAGTCGGGGATCTATAGTTTTTAATTTATTTATGGCCAAAAAAATTTCTTCTCAGAAGAATTGCCACCTTGCTGCTCGTTTTCATCATAACTCTTGCCAAAAATCTTCTCAATCCATAAGTAAGGAATTGGCAACAAAAACCAGACATATTCCCACCAAGCTTGATCTATAATAGCAACTCCTATCGTCAATAACGAAAAAATAGGCTCTATCAAGATTCTCCATCGCGTCAAGATGATAGTTGCACTGCTTATTTCATCAGTAATGAGTCGGTGTTTGTGAGACGCATAAGTCCAGTTCAAAAATGAGATTAGCCCAATGAACGTAGTGTTGATGCTGAAGCATATTTTGACGAGGGCATTTTCTGGAAAATAAATGATTAAAGTATCAGAATAAGGAATCAAAAACATTCCCATCAGATAGAGTAGATAGAGTGAGATATGAATAGTATCTGATTTTTTGTAATACTTGAATTGCTTGATATGCTCTACCCAATAAAAACCTACAATCATAAATGCGATCGCATAACTAGTAAGTGGTTTAATTTGAGCGAATAAAAATGTGATAACTTGTGAGTTTGTAGGCTGCTGAAGCTTATCTGGAAAATCTAGAGCTAAGAAGCACTCCGCCATTGCCAGAGCGAAGATTATATCTGCTACTCTCCGAAGATGAGCAATAGGTTCTTTCTGCTCAGAATTATTGTCTTGAGTTTCATTCATTGAAGTATTCTCTTGGTTCTAACCATCCCTTGGCTTCTTGATGCTCCTGGTGTGGTTTATTTCATAAGATTGCTTCGGCGTGAAAGCTATGTTAATTAAGCATTATACTCTTTTTTATTCTTCAGTTTTGTTTAAGTTTCCTTAGAACAAAGGATACTAGAATGGTGAGTTTTCGGTGAATATTCCAGTGTTTATTGAGCAAGCAAAGATTCATTCGTCGTCAAAAAAGGCACAAAAATGAACTAAAACTTGAGAAACATGATCATGTTTACATTGTGCGGACAAAGGTAACAGTTACTAGGTTTTAATACAATTAAGAATCTGGGAATTTTTTAAAAGCTAGGCTGACATTGTGACCACCAAAACCAAAGGAATTAGAAATAGCTAAGTCTACCTTTTGTTTTCGACTTTGGTGTGGAACATAATCCAAATCACATTGTGGATCGGGAGAATCTAAATTGATAGTAGGAGGAATTTCATCTTTTGCAACTGTCAATACTGTGGCGACTGCTTCAATACCTCCAGAACCGCCCAAAAGGTGACCAGTCATGGATTTTGTTGAACTAATACCAATATTATAAGCGTGTTGCCCTAATGCTTTTTTGATTGCTAAGGTTTCATTGACATCATTGGCAAACGTACTAGTACCATGAGCATTTATGTAACTGACTTGATTCACAGACGAACCAGCATCTTTGATTACTAATTCCATAGCCTTAGCAGCTCCTATACCTCCAAGAATAGGAGATGTCATGTGGTAAGCATCACAGGTCATCCCATAGCCAATGATTTCTGCATAGATGTTAGCTCCACGGCTTTTGGCGTGTTCTAGTTCTTCTAGCAACAGAATCCCAGCTCCTTCCCCCATGACAAACCCATCGCGGTCATAGTTAAAAGGACGAGAAGCGTAAGTTGGTTCTTCGTTACGAGTTGATAGAGCCTTGGCAGCAGCAAATCCAGCAACTAATAAAGGGGTAATGGGTGCTTCTGTACCACCACAGATCATAGCTTGAGCATAACCCTGTTGAATTAAACGAAAAGCCTCTCCTATAGCATTCGCCCCTGCAGCACAGGCGGTGACTGTACAAGAGTTAGGTCCTTTTGCTCCTGTATGAATTGCTACTAATCCAGCAGCCATATTAGCAATAAACATTGGTATCAAAAAAGGACTGCATCGGTCGGGGCCTTTGGTTAGGTAAATTTCTTGTTGTTTTTCAAAAACATTCATGCCTCCACAACCATTACCGATGATTACCCCAACTAAAGGGGCATTTAATTCACTGATGGTAAACTTGGCATCTGTGATCGCTTGCAGGCTAGCACAGACTGCAAAGTGAGCATAGCGATCCATACGTTTGACTTCCTTGCGCTCTAAATAATCACATGGATCAAAGCCTTTGACCTCTGCTGCAATCTGACAGTCGTGTTTTGAGGCATCAAAACACCTAATAGGTGCAACGCCACTACGGCCTTGCACTAGCCCCTGCCAATAGTCTGCTACCGTGTTTCCTATGGGGGTAATTGCTCCTAAACCTGTAATTACTACACGCTTTAACTGCAAATTTTCCATCATCAAGTCTTATTTATACGTTGTTGCAAATCTCATCAAGTAGGCAGAAAAATAACTGAAGTAAGAGCATGAACTCAAATTTGCACTTGTGAGTTTAGTAGTTTTTTGGTTTTAGTACTTTTCACCTTTTGTTAACTGCTTGTAAAAGCTACCAAAAATGAACCTATCATAATTTAATCGAAAGATAATTTATTTTTTTATTAACGTAAGGTTAAATTTGAGGATACAAAATTATTTAGTAAATAACTACTATATATGCTAAATTGAATAGTGTTTTTTATTGCATCCAAGATTACGTCACTAGAGAGATTAGAACCTGAAATAGAAGTGATTAAACTATCTGTAACCTTGGTTTTACATGGTGATCGCGTAGCTCAAATATTAGTCAGTCTACGACGCTTTTTCCTGTTATTCCTCATGAGAGTGATGAAAGAGCAATAATTATATGATTCAGGTTCTTAGAGGATGTTTGGAAAGTATTAAAGGAATCTATTAAGCGAGTCTTCTCAGCATTAACCGAATCATTGCAATTTGCACAAATGTTTCATGCGTTTGCGGTAAAATTTCGTAGTCGGGACTTAAACGACGACACCAATTAAACCAACCAAAACTACGCTCAACAACCCAACGTTTTGGCAGCAGAACAAAGCCTTTAGCATCAACGGGACGGCGTACAACCTCCAGAATCCAACGGTAAGTGTCCATGACCCATTTCATAAACCCCTCACCTTGGTATCCAGCATCAACCCAAATACAAACTAACCGTGTTAGGCGAGCGCTAATTCTGTTCTTTGCTTGCGTGAATAATTTTCTCGCTCCGGCTTGATCTGATTCATAAGCCGAGGTAACTACAACCATTAAAACCAATCCAAGCGTGTCAACAAGGAAATGCCGTTTACGTCCCTTAACCAGTTTTCCCGAATCAAAACCGACGGCTTGCGATACCATTGTTCCATTTTCTACAGATTGACAATCAACGGTTGCAGCAGTTGGGTTTGGTTCTCGCTCTTCTAGGACACGTACCCATTGTTGAAGTTTATGGTTCATCACCTCCCATGTACCATCTATACGCCATTTTCGGAAGTAATAGTAGACCGTTTGCCCTGAAGGGGAAGTCATGTGGCAACATACGCCATGCACAACCTGCACAAAGAATATAAAAGATGGCACTAATCACCGCACGTAGGTCAACGCAACGGGGACGACACCCTGGATTTTCCGGAGGGATAAGCACCGATAACAATTCCCATTGTTCATCTGTCAAGTCCGTTGGGTATGATTTAGACATGGCTCAAGTAACGCTGTCGCATTTTTATCTACTGACAGAATATCGTTACTTGAGCTTTTTTTGACTTTCCAAACATCCTCTTAGAGGGTGTTTAATTGGCAATACTTTAGATTCTTCTAATTTCTTGTGTCAAACCTGATTGAGATGCTTTTACCCTGCCTGCGTAAGTCCTGTTACTGTTAGCCCAACTAGATGATCTGCGACAGATAAATACTCCACAGGGCATTGAAGTCGAGATGTGGGATGTGAAACGGTTTACCGTGAGGTACAAGCTTATATCCTCAACAAATTTTCTTTAGTTTGATAGTATAAGCTTCTTTGAATAACAGTTAAACCAACGATCCCAGTAATCTTCTTTATTAGTTAATTTCGCTAAAACGCGGTTGTAGTTGGCAAACCAACCTTCCCAATAATCGCTAGGTTGTTTAACGCAACCATCGCAGGTGGGACAACCAGCTTTACATTGAGGTACTGTATAAAAACTACCGACGCAGTTTGTGCAAAGTTCGGGATCAATCCAGCGGTTACCATCAACTATTTTGATTGCACCAGTTGGACATACAGACAGACACAGATCGCAGGAAATACATTGGCTAGTGATTTTGTAAGCCATGACTATTCTCCTTTCTGGGGGTTGGGGATTGGGCGTTGGGTACTGGGTATTGGGTACTGGGTACTGGGTACTGGGTATTGGGTACTGGGTATTGGTGATTGGGAAAACTCTTCCCATTTCCTAATCCCTAATTCCTAGTCCCTAGTCCCCAATCCCTAACCCCTAGTCCCCAGTCCCTATTTCCCTAGTCCTTCGACATATTGCTCGTAAAATTCCAAAGCAACCTTCTCAATGACGTCGTAAGCTTCAACAGTCTGTATGCCAGCTTTGTGCAATTCTTCTTTGGGACAGTTTCCAATTTTGGAGACTAAAACCGCTTTGCAATCTGCGATCGCTTTAATAATGTAGTCTAGAGTGGCTTCTTCTCCAAACCCACCTTGGCAATAATGGTCAATTTTACGATGACTGATAAAGCGAACTTCACTACCATCCACTTCGTAAATCTGGAATTCTTTCGCATGACCGAAGTGCTGGTTAACTAATCCACTACCTTTGGTTGCTACTGCAACGAGGATTTTGGGATTGTTAGCAAATTTCTTGCCAGCTAGCGCCTTGTCTTTGGCTGCTTTAAGTTCTTCTTTAAATTTCTCAATACCTTCGTGAACTTCTTGGCGTTGTTCCAGGTTATATTCTGGAGCCATTTCTAAGAATTTATCTTTGGTAAATTCTTGGCTGCGGTCTTCTCCTAATAATCCTACAGCATCGGCTCGGCATTGACGACAGTGACGCATCATCTTCATGTTGCCGGCGCAATTGTCTTGAACTTCTTTGAGTTCTTTGGTAGTAGGGCCGCGCTGACCGGTTAAGCCGAAGTGTGTGCCGTGTTCTGGTGCAGAAATCAACGGCATGATGTTGTGCAGGAATGCGCCGTTTTCACGAATAAATTTATTCACTTCCACCAAGTGCTGGTCATTAATCCCCGGAATCATTACCGAGTTGACTTTGCACAAGATGTCGGCTTCTTTGAGGGCTTGCAATCCTTCCATCTGCTTTTCGAGCAGAATCTTAGCTCCCTCAACGCCTCTGTAACGTTTACGCTTATAGTGAACCCAAGAATAAATCTGTGCGCCGATTTCTGGGTCTATGGTGTTAAGGGTAACAGTAACGTGATCTATATTTAATTGTTTGATGCGATCAACGTATTCGGTTAGCATCAAACCATTGGTTGATAGGCAAAGCTTAATATCTGGTGCTTTGTCTGCAATCAACTCAAAGGTGCGGAAAGTCTTTTCTGGGTTCGCCAGTGGATCACCAGGGCCTGCAATTCCCAAAACTGTCATCTGGGGAATCTTACCTGCAATCACCAAAACTTTGTGCGCGGCTTCTTCTGGAGTTAGCAACTCGCTAACCACACCAGGGCGACTTTCATTAGCGCAGTCAAATTTGCGGTTGCAGTAGTTGCATTGAATGTTACAGGCTGGTGCAACTGCAACGTGCATTCTAGCGTAGTGATGATGGGCGTCTTCACTATAACAAGGATGCTTGGCAATGCGTTCTTTGAGCTTTTCGTCCATTTCCACGGTGGCGCTGCTATCGCATCCGCAACCACCTGATTTTGCTTGGGTAGTTGTCGGTTCCTGATTGGAGGAGGTGAGGAGTCCTGTAGCCGGTAGTGTCATTGAATTTCGCAAAATGTCGGTGGACTGGATGCCACTGTGAGAGATGCCGTTGCTACTCTTTATGCCTAGAAATTGAAGCCGCGACTGTAATCACATTGCCCGCAAGGGTTTACTCGTTTGCGCTAGCATAGACGCTGATTAAAGCGATCGCTCGCAGAGTAGGCAGGCTATACAATCCTTGATTCTCGGCTGGTGTGTGTCAACGTTTGGGTCGTGGGTAGAGTTTGTGCGTACAGCCGCGACTTCTATTCATAGAGGCATGGTGCTATCTCATCCCTCCAGTCACTCTTCGCTTTTGCTTAGAAGCGTTAAGTGATTGGCGATAAAAGATTTATATCAGCCGTCTCTCACTCCGGCAGTATGTCTATGTAGGATAGAATTTATTGGATTTATTAAGCTTGTACTCAAATCCTCAAACCCTTGTTTATCAGTTATTTCAAGAATTAAAAAATTTTATTTCGGGTAGAGGTACGAGTATTTTCCTATTGGGGTACGAGTATTTCTGGAGTGGGGTACAGGATTTCTTTGTACTCAGCGAATACTCAATACCAGCAAGGGTTTGAGCGCTATTTCAAATTCTTTGTGGGCGTTTTTGGCTGTACTCAAATTTCCCCCAAACCTCACCCAAAGCCAGCATTTACAGGGGATTGAGGGGGGAAAAACTGGAGTAGCACGACGTAGCCTACTCCAGATACGTGCGAAATTCAATTCTGTATCCAACATATCATTTTTTTTTAGGGAAAAATGTAATTCATATTTTCTTAAGTTTTTAGCTAATAATGATATTAACTATCGCATATAACTTTTATATAGCAAGGGTTCCAAGCTTATGAAAAGAGCAAGGCTAATGAAAATTTCTGGCAAAACTTAATTTTTCTATATAAAATTAAAATAAAATTCGCCTTCAAATAGCAGCAGAATTTACAGATTAGATAAACAGTTATTTGAAGCACAAATTGCAGGCGATCGCTAAACTGAGATTAAAGGCAAAAACTATGAAAGCAGCCCTTATGCGAGGCTATGGAGCCACTGATGTTTTGCATTACGAAGATTGGCAGCAACCGCAAATTAAACCCGATCAATTACTAGTGAAAGTCCACGCCAGTAGCGTTAATCCCGTTGATTGGAAAATCCGCCAGGGAATGTTGAGTGTGCTTACAGGTATCAGCTTCCCGATGATTTTGGGCTTTGATGTGGCGGGAGAAGTGGTTTCTGTAGGTTCGCAAGTTACCCGTTTTCAACCAGGAGATGCCATTTATGGCAGCACTAGCTTCCCTGGCGGTGCTTACGCGGAATTTGCCGCCATTCCCGAAAATTTGGCAGTGCCCAAACCAACGAATTTGAGCTATGAAGAAGCAGCCACAGTACCCTTAGCTGCACTAACAGCGCTGCAAGCTTTACGCGATCTGGGTAATATTCAAGCTGGACAGACAGTTTTGATTAATGGTGCTGCGGGTGGGGTGGGTATATTTGCAGTGCAAATTGCCAAAGCCTTGGGAACAGAGGTGACGGGTGTTTGCAGTACCAAAAATTTGGAGTTTGTTAAATCTCTGGGAGCAAACCGCGTTATTGACTACACGCAACAAGACTTCACCACAGAGGCGATAAAGTACGACATCGTTTTTGATACAGTGGCCAAGCGTTCGTTTTCTATGTGTCAAAAAGTTCTAAAGCCAAATGGGGTTTATGTGACAACTTTACCTACCCCTGAAGTGTTGGTGCAGAGTGTCTTGACAGCATTCTTGCCTGGTCAAAAAGCTAAATTAGTTGTGGAAAAGCCTAATACTCAAGATTTAGTTTATTTAAAAGATTTGATTGAGGCGGGTAGAGTTCGCACTGTGATTGACCGCACCTATCCACTACCAGAACTAGCACAGGCTCATGCGTATAGCGAAAGTGAGCGGGCTGTGGGGAAAATTGCGATCGCTGTTACTAGTTGATGTGTAATTTTTTATCTCATGCAGAAGAGAGCGCAGAAATAGGATTTTTACAAAAAGTTTAGGGATTTGAAGTCTAATCACAGAAAAATTATTGGTGTTTGTCTGTGGTTTGTTTTTATTCTATGGAGGTTTGTATATGAAGCCAAATTTTGAGTTTTGGATGGCGAAGCATTAACTCTAACAGCAATTACAAATTATCTGTGTCAATTCCCTTTTCTTTGAGTTTAGCTAACAATTCTTGATAGCGATCGCGCTCTTTTTCCAATTCTTGTAAAGCCGCTTCCTTCGCTTGACGTTCCTGTTCTCGTAAAGAGTCAATTTCTACAGGTGACAAAAACTTTTGTCCGGTAGGAGAAACAATTTCCAGAGTATCAGGTGTTAGTTGAAAACGTATTCCCAAACGCGGACTTACCCAGCCATTCATCTCTTCGATAACTTCAAAACTCTCCTCAGAACGAAGCAAGCCATTTAAATCGTTCTTATCCGGATCGTAAATATAATATTCTTCTACACCGTAACGTTGATAAAACTGCAATTTTTTGGTCATTTCTTTGAGGGTGTTACCTGGCGATAGTATTTCAAATACTACCTGTGGGGGTATATTATCTTCATCCCACTGTAAATAGGAACCCCGTTTTCCTTTTGGTCTACCAAAGACTACCATTGTATCCGGTGCTTGTTTAATATTAGGGTTTCCTTGAACTGGATACCAAAACAAATCTCCGGCGATAAATACATCAGCTTGCGATGCAAATAAAATTTCTAAATTTTCTTTAATTTTGACAATCCATGCAAATTGTTCTGTATTATCTGCCATTGGCTGTCCGTCGCTTTCCGGGTAGATGACTTCGATGGTGTTTTCTGGTGTGACTTGTTGTACCACTACTGCACCTCCAAGTATGGGGTTTTGCTGTTATTTATAGTTTAGACAAGGTTGGATGCGTAAGCGCAAAGCGGTTCGGCAGTCCGCCCTTGCGGGTTCCCCGACTTGTTCGCTGAAAGCATTCCCGCAGGGTAGCAACTGCCGAACCCGTTCGTCGAAGACGTTCCCGAAGGGTAGGGCTTGTCACCAGACATCGCTCTTGTGCATTTTATTCCTGCGATGCCTACGGCTGGCTACGCCCACGCGTTTGCTGTGCTACTTGCTGTACTTGTGCAATGTCCAAATCCAACGCCTGTGCTATCTGTTCCACAGTTAAACCCAGTGCTAAAAACTTAGGTACAGCTTCTAATTTTGCTTCCAAACGACCTTTCTGTTCACCTTCTTCTCTAGCTTCTTGATAAACTCGTGTTTGCTTCAATTCACTTAAACCAAACATTGCTTCTATCTCCTTTTGACTCATTTTCGGAAATTTATAAACTAGGATTGTCTCTATTAATTCTAGTAATTGTTTTTGTGGGAGTTGCAAATTTACGGCTTGCTGGGTACGGTTGATTAATTCCCTGGCGGTGCTAATGGCTGTATCTTCCTCTTCAACCACTAATTTTATCGTAGCAATGCCTAGCGGTAGTGATGCAGTTTCGCCTAATTCATCTAAGTAAATTAGACTGATCCGCTGACTTTGAAAGAATTCTAAGAAATCTTCTTTATCAGCTATATCTATATCTCTACTAGGATAAATCACCACTCCCCGCCAAGGATTTTTACGTTGATTCTGGCGTAAGTATAAACAAATTTCCGATACCAGGCGCAAGTAAATATCAGAGTCTGGCTGAAATTGGACTTCTACAAAATAAATCGGGCTTTCTTCATCTTGGGTGGGCAGAAATACACCGTCGATTCTAAAAGCAGTTTGTTTGATTTCAACTGAAGCAAATTGATATATGTTAGCGGTTTCGGGAGGGTTGCCAATTAGTTGAAAGAAGATGCTGGGGAATTCTTGAAATAGGCGATAAAATATGCTGTCGGTTTTCACTCTGGATGTTGTTGTAGCATAGTTTTTAGCTGTAGCGATTTTATCATTGCAGTAACTGTTATTTACTTGCTCTTGTAACGTATTACAAATTACGAATTCGAGTTGTGTGCGATCGCGGCAATTATTCCGGTGTAAACCGAGATTGTTTAACACTGTAAGGCTTAATATTATTTATGTCACAATTGAGGAAAAGAATATATATAAAACTCATATTTGATTTTTGAACAAAATTCAGTACACCTTTATTCCTTCTTCCCAGTCCCCAGTCCCCAATCCCCAGTCCCTTACCTCTACGAGTGATTCAGAAATCAAATCGGATTGCTATATCCTACAACCCGGCAACCACTTATGTGTGTGATTATTTGCCAGTACTTGTCCAATTTCTACCGGGAAATTCAGCTATTCCGTTTTAGTGACATAACTGGCAATGTGTTTATTTTGGCAGGTGATGAACTGCAAATTCTTGTATTTCGTGATGGAACTTGGAGATTTGTCAATGAAACCTAATTTTGCTCAAATGTCCACCAAAGAATTGAGAGCATATGTGCTTGCTCATCGGGAAGATATAGAAGCGTTGGAAATTCTATTTAGTCGGCGTACTCCCGACTCAGAAGCAATTATATATCCGTCGATGTTTACTGAAAATGGTCAACCTATAGAAGAGAATATTGGGATAATTGAAGAAGCGATAACTTCGTTCAGCTTCGCTAACGCTCAAAGAGTCCAGCAAGAGAAGAATAATCAGGATTAATAGTCCTGTATTGTTGGTAAATTTTACTTGTTACCTGTGCGTAGACGCATAGCGGCTTGTCGTTAGACATCGCTCAACATAGATCCAGATCATCTTGATTAATCCTAATTACTATAATTTTTCCCTTTTGCGAAAATATTACTGATTTTGTTAACAACTCGGCAATCTGGTTATTTCTCAAGTTGTTTAATGCGGTTTAGAGCATCTTGATAGGCACTTTCTTTTCCTTGTTGCTTATACAAATCGGCAGATTTACGAAAATCTACAATTGCTGCTTGCTTATCTCCTAAAGCAGAACGAGCATTACCCCTGTTGTAGTAAGCATTTGCATAGTTGGGATTGATTTTGATGGCAGAGTTGTAATCTACAATTGCAGCTTGATTATCTCCTAAATTAGAGCGAGCTAAACCCCGGTTGTAGTAAGCAAGTTCATAGTTGGGATTGATTTTGATGGCAGAGTTGTAATCTACAATTGCAGCTTGATTATCTCCTAAATCAGAGCGAGCAATACCCCGGTTGTTGTAAGCATTTGCATAGTAGGGATTGATTTTGATGGCTTGGGTGTAGTCTTCAATTGCTGCTTGGTTATCTCCTAAATCAGAGCGAGCAATACCCCGGTTGTAGTAAGCAAGTGCATAGTTGGAATTAATTTTGATGGCTTGGGTATAGTCTTCAATTGCTGCTTGGTTATCTCCTAAATCAGAGCGAGCTAAACCCCGGTTGTTGTAAGCAAGTGCATAGTTGGGATTAATTTTAATGGCTTGGGTGTAGTCTTCAATTGCTGCTTGCTTATCTCCTAAATCAGAGCGAACAATACCCCGGTTGTAGTAAGCAAGTGCATAGTTGGGATTGATTTTGATGGCAGAGTTGTAATCTTCAATTGCTGCTTGCTTATCTCCTAAATCAGAGCGAGCTAAACCTCGTCCGATGTAAGCATTTGCATAGTTAGGATTGATTTTGATGGCAGAGTTGTAATCTTCAATTGCACCGCGAAAATCTTTGTTGTTGTATTTTTCTAATCCTTCCTTATAGTAAGTATTAGCACTTTTCTGTTCTATTCTTACTGGATTTGTCAGTCCTAGCAAATAAAAAGTACCAGCACCCATCAATACAATTAATGGAATAACAACAAGATATATAGGAATAGAATTTTTTTGGCGGGGTGGTGGCGGTGGTGGCGGTGGTAGCGGTGGATTTAAATCTTGTAAAACTTCCTCAGCCGACTGATAACGCTGCTGGTATTGTTCTTGCAACAACTTATCCAGCACACGCCCCAAATTCTGACTCACGCTTTGCTGTAAATGCTGTCTCCAATTAGCAACCCAGCCATAACCTTGTCGTTTCCACAACTCCCAAGGGGGAATTCCACTCAATAGGTGAAAGCAAGTTGCACCCACACTATATAAATCACTTGCTGGGTAAGCTTCACCACCCTGCATCTGTTCCAGTGGCGCATACCCAAAAGAACCGATGGTGGTTCCTGGTTGAGTCATCACCGTTGCTGTCAGTTGCTTGGATGCACCAAAGTCAATCAGCACCAATTTACCATCACCGCGACGAATGATATTTTCTGGTTTGATATCGCGGTGAATGACTTTGTGTTGATGAACTGTTTTGAGAATATCTAACAAATCAAGCAATAATTCTCTGAGTTTTTGCTCGTTGAAAGTTCCCTGCTGTTGTAATTCAGCCAATAAATTCTGTCCGTTGATAAATTGCTGCACTAAATACAGACGATTATCTTGCTCAAAATACGCCAACAGTGTAGGTATTTGTGGATGTTCTCCTAACTGTTGCAGTCGCCTTGCTTCTTGATCAAATAGTTCTGTTGCTTTATTTAATGCGCCAGTTCCCTGGACTTGCGGTGCAAATTGCTTGATGACACAATGCTCATTTAGTTTGTCTGTATCTTCTGCCAAATAAGTTTTACCAAATCCCCCACCACCTAATGATTTAATTGGGCGATAGCGGTTTCTTAGCACTACTAGTCCTGTACCGCAGTTAGAGCAAAACATTGTGCCATCAGGGTTTGGCGGGTTCTGGCAAGCTGGATTTAGGCAGCAAGTCATAACTGTGCTTTTATGGGCAAGTGTATTTATTATCCCTCAACCGCAACCAACTCCCGATAAAACCCGCAAAATATTAGATAATTGCCAGATGTTTTGAGCAATTAGAACAAAATCCTCGGTTTCACCCTAATATTAAGCCTCTCAAAGGTGACTTGGTAGGCTACTACCGTTGTTGCATCGGGGACTATCGAGTAATTTATCAAGTCGATGATGAAACAAACTAGGTCATTGTAAATACTATTGCTCATCGACGAGATGTTTATGAATAAAGATGAATGACTAAGGTTCGCGTCTAAAGTATTTTATTACTGAAAATTACGAGAAAATGTGCGATCGCATCCTCATTCTGGGCATTTTATACGTAGCAAATATTGCTACTTAACCCTAGAATTAACACAGTAATAATACGATGGCGTATCAAAACATCACAGGCTCCCTTTCACCAAAAGATATCCAAGAAATTAAAGCCGCGCTACAGACTATCCAAAGAAAGTTACCCTTTTTAATCACTCTCAGCAACGAAGAACGGCGTAGCTTAGTAAAAATGGGTGATAAAAGTCTCGCCTTTGTGAACAATAGCATTACCGTTGCTCAGTCGAACCGTGAAATTCTCCCAGCTAGCTTTAAGGTTGAGGAACTTGTCCGGGATTATCAATTAGCCACCGCACTCACCGAAGTTTTAATCTCAATGCGCCAAATTACTGAACAAGTAGATGATACTCTACTGGCAGTTGGTAGCGAAGCTATGACCAGCAGTTTGACCGTTTATGACTATGTAAAGACGGCTGCAAAAAAAACTCCAGGTCTAAAAACTGTCGCTGAACAATTAGGTGAACGCTTTAAAGCTATCAAAGGTAGACCGACTAAAGCCGCATCTGGTTCGTGAGCAATTAATCCTTATTACAGCTATTTTCAAGTAGAACAAGTCAATTTTTTTACCTTACGCAAAGGCGCAAAGGCGCAAAGAAGAAGGTAAGAGTATGGTCTACATAGATAAAAAATACTGTAATGAGGCTTGGAACTCCATTAATCAGTCTTAGATACTCATTAATGAGGCTCAGAACTTCATTAATGAAGCTTAGAACTCCATTAATCAGTCTTGAATACTCATTAATGAGGCTCAGAACTCCATTAATCAGTCTTGGATACTCATTAATGAGGCTCAGAGCTCCATTAATCAGTCTTGGATACTCATTAATGAGGCTCAGAGCTCCATTAATCAGTCTTAGATACTCATTAATGAGGCTTAGAACTCCATTAATGAGGCTCAGAACTCCATTATTCAATTACAATGTAACTTGCTTGTGCTGATAATTGCGATCGCAAGCGCAATTAGACCAGTGTATTTTTTTTTACCAACCACCAAAAGCGCCAAGTTCACCAAGAATTATTCGCTCAAAATCTTTGACGTTCCTCTCTGCGTCTCTGCGCCTCTGCGTGAAATAAAACACCCTTCTTGGCAACAAATTAATTTAAAAAGTATATATATTTACAGACAACAAATACTAAAAGAAAGTGAAGAAATTAGGTTTTTTTAATAGCAAAATTATAAAATAGGAAACGTAACTCGATATACAGATATTCCCTTCGTTGCCCCTTGTACCTCATTTTTCTTAGCAGTTGAGTACAGTTTAATATATTGCAAAATAAGTTCTATAAATGATTGCAAAGTGTTACAGCTAGAGGGTTTAGTGATGAGTAGAGAAATTCTTAACCCCCTACCTGATAAATACTAGTACCCCTATTGTGAAAAGCTAGCGCCCCTACCCCAAGACAAATTTGAAATTTCGCTGTAATGGGGGTTAAGGGGTATGAGTACAACATTAATTAATCCAATAAATCCAATAGACATTGGTTTTACTGTCCCCTTACAAGCCGCCTGATATAAGCAGAAAAATAGCACACGGCTTTTTGAACCAGACAGTACCGATGCAACAGATATTAGATAGTATCAAAAATTCCAAGACTGCAAGTAAGCCGGATTCTGCAAATACCTTCCTGCTGAAAAATCTACTCTCTGGCTATTTTTTTGAGCCATTATTGAGTGATTTTCGCATTATTTTTGAGCGCGATCCAGCAGCCCGTAATTGGTTAGAGGTAATATTTTGTTACCCTGGTTTGCACGCAATCTGTTTGCATCGTCTTGCCCATTGGTTGCACCAGCGAGGAGTAGCTTTCTTTCCCCGCTTGATTTCTCACCTGGGAAGATTTTTCACAGGAATTGAAATTCACCCAGGTGCAAAGATTGGTAAGGGCGTGTTTATCGACCACGGTATGGGTGTTGTCATTGGCGAAACTGCTATTGTGGGGGACTACACGCTGATTTATCAAGGTGTTACTCTCGGTGGTACTGGCAAAGAAAGCGGTAAGCGCCATCCTACTGTCGGCAAAAATGTTGTTGTAGGTGCGGGTGCGAAAGTTTTAGGCAATATTCAAATAGGCGATCGCGTCCGGGTTGGCGCAGGTTCGGTTGTGTTGCGGGATGTCCCTACAGATTCTACCGTCGTCGGAATTCCTGGACGCATTATTTCTCGCAATCAAGGCGAACCTCTAGAACACGGTAAGCTACCCGATGTTGAAGCCAGCATGATTCGCTCTTTGCTTTCCCGCATTGAGCAACTTGAACAACAACTGCAAAGCCTCAGTAGCCAGAAGAAAGATGAGGTAAGACAGTAAAACTCGTCAAATCGTTGTTCCAACATTTTAAATTTTGAATTGCTTATGTTGCCACCCAGTAGTTACGATGCTTTAGGCGATCAAGTTTTGCACATTCCTTTGAGCGATCGCTGGCGAATCTATCACCGCTTGCAAGAGTTAAAGATTAACAGTTCCTGTCCGGCTGATGGTTCTTTACGAGTGCGAGTCAATAATTGCGTTGAAGCAATTCTAATTCGCAGCACTGTTATGCAATGTCTCGCTTCTCGCCACGAATTAATAGACTGGCTAGAGCGTTGCTGGAATAATAGTCCTGAGTGCTGAGTGCTGAGTGCTGAGTAAATAGTTATTAGTTACTCTCCTTGTCTCCTTGTCCCCAGTCCCCAGTCCCCAGTCCCCATGCTCAATCCCCAATGCATAATCACCTAATAGGTTTGGAAGTTGAAGTTACTGTTCGCTAGGAAATTTTATTGCAGACTGTAAGAAGTAACGCTTCACTTCGGGTTTGATCCGAACTGCTAGATTTAAAGTTTTCCTGACATATTCTGGCAATTAAAAATTGAAATTACCAAGTATAGGTGGGAATTTATTATTTTTAATTTCGCCACAGTTCTGAAGTTTAAAGTCCAATTATGGTCATCCGTAACAGCGATATACAATTTCTCAATTTTTTACATAATGAACTCGAACTTTCCAGTGCAGATATTTCTGTCGCGTTACGACACCGTGAGTTAGATAACGGCCCTTTACCAATGCTTCTTTGGCAGTATGGGCTAGTTGATTTAGAGCAACTTGAGCGGATTTTCGATTGGCTAGATGACCAAATTTAACTAGTTTTCACCTCTAAGTTATAGCGTGAACATCAGCCCGGATACAAACTAATTATGGGAAATAAGTCAAGTATGGCTATGGTTTGCAGCATAATTGCCAAGTTTAAAATTTTACTTGAAATCAACTATTTGCTACTTTGCAAGCTCCTGATTTTCAACTGTAAAAACAATTTGCAAATGATACCTGCTTTTGGTTCCCTGTCATACAGATGTGAAGTTGGTAATAGGAGCATAATTAAGAGTCATGAATCATGTCTTATAAGATTCTTAAGCATTTACCGCTCACCTTTGAGATTTATATAGGCATTTACCATTACTAGCGATTGCAGACAACCAGTGATGCAATCAAGAAACAATATTAAGAATAATTCCCATAGAGAGATGTTAGAGATGAATCAAATCCTCATTAATGACACTACATTACGTGATGGTGAACAAGCAGCTGGTGTTGCTTTTAACTTAGAAGAGAAAGTTGCGATCGCTAAGTTTCTCGATACCATTGGTGTTCCCGAATTAGAAGTCGGTATTCCAGCAATGGGCGAAGAAGAAACACGTGCGATATCAGCAATTTATAACTTAGGTTTGCAAGCCAAACTGCTAGCCTGGAACCGTGCTGTAATATCTGATATTAAGGCTTCTATGGTCTGCGGTTTACAGCGAGTTCATATTGCTATTCCCGTTTCTGGTATCCAAATTGCTGCCAAATTTCATGGTCAATGGCGAGTAAGTTTGCAAAAGCTCAAAGACTGTGTAAGCTTCGCTGTTGATAATGGTCTTTGGGTAGCAGTAGGGGGAGAAGATTCCTCAAGAGCTGATGAAAACTTCCTCTTAGACGTAGCCCTGTATGCTCAAGAATGGGGTGCATCACGGTTCCGCTTTTGCGACACTGTAGGAGTTCTCGACCCTTTTACTACCTACAACAAAGTCAAGCGATTGGCATCAGCTTTGACGATTCCCGTAGAAATCCACACCCACAATGATTTTGGTCTGGCTACTGCCAATGCTCTTGCTGGTATCCAAGCTGGAGCTGCATCAGTAAATACTACAGTCAACGGCTTGGGTGAAAGAGCTGGAAATGCAGCTTTAGAAGAAGTTGTTATGGCTGTTAAACGCATCTACGGCGTGAATTTGGGCATTGATACCCCTCGATTGCTGGAACTATCTCAACTTGTGGCTTCAGCATCAGGTTGCAGTGTACCACCTTGGAAAGCAATCGTTGGCGAAAATACCTTCGCTCACGAATCTGGAATTCATGCTCATGGTGTGCTGCAAAACCCTGTTACTTACGAACCATTTGCTCCTGAAGAAGTAGGTTGGGAAAGACGTTTAGTGATTGGTAAACATTCTGGTCGCCATTTAGTGTCTAACTTATTAGAACAACATGGTATTTTTCTCAATTCGCAAGAAACCCAAACTGTTTTAGATGCAGTGCGCCAGCAGTCAGTCCAGAAAAAACGCAGCCTCACCACAGAAGAACTGTTGAATTTAGTCCGAGATCAGAGGTATTCTCATGCAACCCGATGAGTTAGAGCTTGACTTACCACCCGTTTTTGAAATCGGCGAAAAAGTACGACTACGCAAGCTGATTAAAAACGATGGCACATTTCCCGGCCAAGATATTGGGGTAGTTTTAGCCAAAAAGGGAGAGACTGGCTACGTTGCAAGTATAGGCACATATTTGCAGAGATCCTATATCTATGCTGTGCATTTCTTAGATACAGGGTTCGTCATCGGTTGCCGCAAAAAAGAACTAGAATCTGTTGAGGAAATTCATGAAAGTAATGCTACGGATGAATAACGCCGGTAAATTGATTGCTTACGTCGCTAAAAAAGATTTAGAAGAAGAAGTAGTCAAAGAAACAGACGGCGCAGAGGGGAAGATTCTCACCTTAGCTAATGGTTGGGAATTAGAGTTTCGTGAATTTCCAGACCAAAAAAATTTACCTCAAACTGTAGAAGCTAAACGTCTCGCATAAAATTCTGACATGACAGTAAATAAAGAAGGTAAAAGGTAAAAGATAGATTTTTCCTTCTTCCTTCTTCCTTTAGATGAGCAACAGAACCCCAAGCTAATGGGGTTAATTATTTTTTATTTGGAAAGTTGAATTGCTGAATATGGGTGACAAATATCTGACAATATCGGAATTGAATATAGAAGGGATATTTTTAGGCTTTGTTGGCGATGAATCAGGCAAACTTAAATATTTACGAGTAGCAATTCCATCCGGGGATGTGGAAATTAAACTTCCTAAAGAATTGCGCCGTTCTGTAGGTTTATCTTTAGTACCTGGTGAGCAGATTCGTGTTTGCGGTATTTGTAAATTAAATCCGCATACTGGTCAAGTTAAACTTAAAGCTCATCAGGTGAAATCAATTGGTGTGTGTCCAATTGAAGATTTACCAACTCAACCCAAAGCCAAGATTATGGTTTGTCAAAAGTCGGGTTGCTTGAAGCGGGGTGGTAAAGGTTTATTGTCAGAATTAGAAAAAACTTTGTGCGATCGCGGTTTGCTAGACAAAGTTACAATCGAACATACAGGCTGCCAAAAACGTTGCAGCAGCGCACCCAACTGTGTAGTCCGCATTGGTAAAAAACAATACAAAAAAATCCATCCAGAAGCGATCGCATCTTTGCTAGAAAATCACTTCACTTAATTTGCAAAGTTATTGCTAATTAAACTTTACAGGTGGAAAGGGTAAGCTCCTATTCCGCCTATTTTTTATGTAAAAGTGTAAGATGCAAATAACTCTGCATTCCCTCCTATATTCGTTATGAGCCTCACCAGCGCTAAACGCTTTACTATAGCTGAATATCACCGTCTGGCAGAACTCGGTTTCTTTGGGGAAGATGACCGAGTTGAGCTAATTAAGGGTGAAATAATCCAGATGGTAGCTAAAGGTACACCGCACTCTGTTTGTGAAACTCTTTTATTTAGAGAGTTAATTAAGCTCTTAGGAGACAACGCCTTAGTAAGAGGACAACAACCAATTATTATTCCTGAATACAGCGAACCTGAACCAGATTTAGCAATTGTTCGTAATGTGGATGATAACTACCTTTCTGCTCATCCTAGCCCATCTGATATTTTACTTTTAATCGAGATTGCCGATTCATCGTTGAAATATGACCAAGAGGAAAAACTACCTCTTTATGCACAAGCAGGTATTTCTGATTATTGGATATTTAATTTAGTAGATAATTATCTAGAGTGCTACAGCGAGCCTTATCAAGCTTTACAAGGCAAATTTGGTTATCGCCGCAAGGTAATTTTTCTGCCTAATGAATCACTTAATCTGCCAAATTTTAGTGATTTAGTATTGGACTTATCCAGGGTATTTCCTGGGTAAAGCATTAGGATTGAGAAATGAAGGAATTTTAGAAGTAATATAGCAGCCCTCAATCATTCATCAAAACCAATAATACTAAAAGCAAAAATATGCCAGCCATTGTTAAACTACAACTCTCCTTAGAAGATTTAGCAGCAGCAATATTCTCCCTTAATTTAGAAGAAAAACGCCAATTGCAAGAGATAATTGAGCAACAAATTTTTGAAGCCGAAGAAGCGCTTTACGAAGATGATGCAGAAACGCAAGCAGAAATTCAAGCCGTTCGTACTGAGTATGCAGTTGGTGAGTACATGACTATAGATCAGTACCTTGCTAAACGCTCAGATCAAGCATCATGAAGCTCACTGTTGTTATTTCAAAGTCGTGCAAAAGCAGATTGACGACTTGCCAAATGATGTTACAGAGCGCGTTGTTGAGAAAATACAAAATCTTGCAGATGAACCACGTCCTGATGGAGTTGTCAAATTAAAAGCCTCTGATAACGAGTATCGCATCCGAGTTGGTGATTATAGAGTTCGCTATGAGATTGATGATGAAAGTCAACTTGTGCGACTTTTGTAGTGCAAGCATCGCAAAGATGTTTATAGAAAATAATTTATAAATTTGCGATCGCATCTCTGTTGGAAAATCACTTAACTTAAATCTAAGCTTCTTTTTAAATGTATACATTTATTTTTAAAGGGTAAAGAGTTTTACCCTTTATTTATTGTTGGTATTGTCAGCACCCTTGTCAACAAGCGATCGCCTGAGTTAAAACTATTGCAATCTCATTAATCGTAAGGTGTGTTACGCGATCGGGTAACACACTCCAAATGCTGATCTTATTTCTAATATTTACAAAATTACTACAATTAGTTTTAAGTTAAATGTCTTTATTTATCAATTTACTCAATCTGCATTCAGCCAATAAACCACTTGAAGACTTTTTTACTGAGATTGTTGCTTATTTTTTCTCCCTCAATAAAGATATTTTAATTGCTTGGCTAAAACATCACTCAATTATTACTGATGATAGTTATAGCAACATTAAAATTTTAACTCAACAAGAATATAAGCGACTAGTAAACCATACACAAGACAGTAGACCTGATATTGTGGTTGAACTATCAAATGGTTTAAAGACAGATATAGTTTTTATTGAATCAAAGATTGGATCTGTAGAAGGAGAAGGCCAACTCAAAAGATACGCTGAAATTCTTGATTCTTTACCAAAAGAAAACTTTAGATATCGAAGTTTGGTTTATATTACCCGTGAATACGAACCTAAAACTTCATCTAAAATTTTATATTCTTCTGATTACCTATTTGAGGTACCTTTAAATGTCAAATTTTATCAACTGAGATGGTTTCAGTTTTTTAGTTTCTTAAACAAACGCATCACTGATACCTTAGCGAAAGAAATATTAATGTTTATGGAGGTTAACAGAATGGCTCATACTAATCAGCTTTCACTCTTGACATATTAACAATGATCAACTTTAAGAAAACATTGAACTTTATGGAAGCAACTCTTAACGAAGATGTAAACAAAGAATTTAAAAAAGCTTTTATAGGCTCTGGGCAAGATAGTTTGTATCAGTGGAAGTCTCAAAATAGATATATAATTAATACTAATTTTTCTAGTAGAACTATGGATTTCTGGTGCGGTCTTGGATATTTTAATTTAAATCCAGATAGTTTGACTGAACATCCTTATCTTGGTATATGTTTGGAAGTTTCTCCGGGATGTGTAAAACGCCCAGAAATTATTGAAACTATGAAAAAAATAGTCAATGAAACATCTACAAAGTGGACTCCATGCAATTTAAACCTTACTAAAGATTGGTCAAGTATTTTTTATTGTAAAAGCTTGCAAGAATTTATATCTGAAGAAAACCATGTTTGTTCTATTAAAAAATACTTTTTTGAATCAATAAAAGCACTAGAAGAAGTCCAAAAAAATTATCTTCATCTTCCTTGGAAGCCTTGAAATGCAAAAACAAATACCCCAAGCATTATAGAGTGTATACACGCTATAATAAAAGAATTTATTGGCTTACTCCGCTGATACTGGTATTTTATTAATGTGAAGTCAGCGGACGCTTAATTACTAATTTTCCATAGAAGTCGTCATGCTGGACTACAACGCACCTGAGTATCTTCCATCTTCAGAAGAGTTACCTTGCTCCGACGACACCCCAGTGGATAACGAACTACAAAACCTCATTCCCAACTTATTAAAAGCAATCTTAGCTTTAATTTGGCAAGACCGTTGGGACTGGTTTTTTGGTGTTGATATGGGAATTTATGATCGCACTCGTCAAATCCGGCGAACTCCCATAATTCCAGATGGCTTTTTAAGCATCGGAGTACCACGCCGAAAAAACGATCCTAAGGGACGGTTAAGCTATGTTTTATTAGAAGAAAATAACATTCCCCCAATGTTAGTTTTAGAGGTTGTTTCCCAAACTTACGGGGGAGAATACGACAATAAAATGACAGCTTATGCTCAATTGGGTGTGTTGTATTATGTGATTTACAACCCTAATGATTATCAGCGTGATAAGCATGAACCATTTGAGGTTTATCGCTTAGAAAATGGAGAATATTTGCGTCAGATTGGTGAACCTGTATGGATGCCTGAAATAGGTTTAGGGATTGGTAGAGGTCAAGGTATTCATGAAGGATGGCAGCGCCAATGGCTATATTGGTTTGATGAGCAAGGTAATAGATTTTCCACTCCAGAAGAAGTTGCAGAACAAGCAAGCCTTCGCGCTGAACAAGAACGCCAGCAACGAGAAATAGCTGAACAACTTTTACAGCGTTACCGAGAACGATTTGGGGAATTGTCTGAATAATTTTCGTCTTGGGTAGAATTTGAAAGTAAATGTGCAATTCCAAATAGTTGCCCCAAAGCAGATGTTTTCAGAAAAGCTTGCCTTTGAGCATGAGTCATTATCAATCTTGAACCTGCTTTAATTTCCTCGCTAGTCATGTAGCTTTTCTCCTTCTCATCAGTTTTTGTGTTGCTGACAGAAGCCTGCTGTTCGTAAGAATCTAAAGACATATAAATCTTCTCTAGAGTGCTATATTCTTCATTGTGAATATTGTAAGTTGTTTATCATCATTCCTTTGCAATCAAACCCTCCATTGCGTGCTGTAAATCATTGGTCAATTCAGTCACAGCTTGCTTTGCACCTAAGCGATTCGTTTTATAAACTGGGTAACGCTCAGAAACAGATATCGGTTCACCAATGCTAATTTTTACTTGTTGCTTACCCAATTGCGGACGCCGAAATGGGTTGTTAGTGCCCTGAATTTTATTTACCATGTCCCTCAAAAGTAAGGTTGTTTCAGCGAACCTTTCTGCCGTTGGTTTTGCTTTGATGTAATTACCAGAAACGGCAACGAAACTTTCTACTAATCGCATGTGCCACATCCGTTGGTTTGCTTCTTCGGCAACGCGATCGCCTAATGCTCGTTCGATAGGCGATAATGCTTTGATATCCTTAAAGTCTTCTCTAAAAATATAATTCCAACCAGCTTGTTCCACCCGCCGACAACGATCATTCCAAGCGCCTTTGGATTGCAAATCAAAATAATGCTCGGATATTTGTAGTGCTATATGCAACAATGCTTGCAAGCGAACTTTTAACAATTCATTGCGATCAACGCTTTCTTCAGGTGTGATTATGGGTTCTGGCAACTTTTGATGATAAAAGCGCGTGTAGAACTTTTCCATCAAAGTTAATAAATGTTCTGCTAAAGTCAACAACCGGGGATAAAGGGACTCGATAGTTGCACTATTGCCGTTTGACGATGGATTTACAGGTAAACCACTAGCCGCTTCTAATTCACTTAAAAGCTGTGCGATCGCACCCCAAGGAGCAGCAACATAACTATATTTAATTCCAACTGGTACAATTAAAACCTGTTCAGTGCGTCCAGCTTTGTGCAAATCTTCAGCACACCAAAAGCCTAGTTGAGCAATACCGGGTTCCAGAGGACTGATAATTTCCGATAGACCATTGGTGGCTCCTTCTGGCGCAGCAGCCATAGGGAATTTCCCATTGGCAAATAAGTCACGCGCCGAACGCAAACCATTCCAGTCAGCCTTACCCCGTTGAATGGGAGTACCACCTAAATGAGAAGCCAGCCAGCCGATATGGGAACCAGCCCATAGAGGAATGCCGCGATCGTAGATAAAATGAGCATGAATTGGAGGTTGGATTTTTATGCCTTGCTCTCGTGCTACCTTGGGCACGAGTTGCGAAAGCAAATAACCTAAACAAAGTGGATCGTCTGTTTTAGGATGGCGAAATGCTAGCAAAAAACGGGTATTACCCTCTTGAAACTGATGATAGAGATCCGCCAAAATCTCTACGTTGTCTGCTTCAATTTGGGTAATTGGTGTTTGCCAACTAATCCAGCTTGGTAGTAACAGGTGCGTCAATTGAAGTAATAAGGGGTTAAATTTCGGAGGAATAAATTCCAGAGGTGGTTGTGCTTGGTAAATTGCATTAGACAAGGTAGTTTTCTCCTAAAGTTGCGGTAAAAAAGGGATTGGGGTGGGGATTGGGGACTGGGGATTAGGGACTGGGGACTGGGGACAAGGGGATAAGGAGAGAATTTCTGATTCTTAACTCACGGTTCAAAACTCAGGACTCGCGACTCAGCGCTCTTTCAAAGCAGAAGACTATTAGCAAAAATGAAAAACCAATAACAATTTATACGTTGTACTTCATCCTTGATACTTCATACTTTAGTTGACATAGAAATTAGTGATTCGGGAAAGGGAATAAACGATGCGACTGTCACAAATGTTATTCGTTACACTCCGGGATGATCCAGCTGATGCGGAGATTCCCAGCCATAAATTATTACTGCGTGCAGGTTATATTCGTCGCATCGGTAGCGGTATTTACGCGTATTTACCGCTGATGTGGCGGGTACTGCAAAAAGTTTCCCAAATTGTACGCGAAGAAATGAACGCTACAGGCGCGCAAGAATGTTTGTTACCCCAATTACAACCTGCTGACTTATGGAAAGAATCGGGACGTTGGGATACTTACACGAAAGCTGAGGGGATTATGTTCTCCCTCATTGACCGCCGCGAACAACAATTAGGGTTAGGGCCGACGCATGAGGAAGTGATCACCACGATCGCTGGTGATATGATTCGCTCTTACCGTCAGCTACCACTGCATCTCTACCAAATTCAAACTAAATTCCGCGATGAAATTCGTCCCCGCTTTGGTTTGATGCGCGGACGGGAATTTATCATGAAGGACGGCTACTCCTTCCATATCGATGAAGACAGCCTCAAAGCCACTTACCAAGATATGTACAAAGCTTACAGCAATATGCTGCGGCGTTCTGGTTTGGCTTTTCGTGCAGTTGAAGCTGACTCTGGCGCTATTGGTGGTTCTGGTTCTACAGAATTTATGGTACTGGCGGAAGCGGGAGAAGACGAAGTTCTCTACACCGAAGATGGCAAATACGCCGCCAATGTGGAAAAAGCTGTTTCTTTACCAGCTGATGCCGTAACCTCACAGTTTACAAGCTATGAGAAACGCGATACACCTGGAACAGACACCATTGAAACAGTCTGTAAATTCCTTAAATGTTCTTCTACCCAAGTCGTGAAAAATGTCCTTTACCAGACAGTTTATGACAATGGGATGACAGTGTTGGTTCTGGTAAGTATTAGAGGGGATCAAGAAGTTAATGAGGTCAAGTTGCAAAATGAATTGACCAAACTAGCTTCTAATTACGGTGCTAAAACTATTATTGCTTTGAATGTACCTAGCGCCGAAGCACAAGGTACATGGGCAGCTAAATCTCTGCCTTTAGGCTATATTGCACCTGATATTGCTGATGAATATGTTAAGGGCGATAAACAGGTACATTCCAAGTTTTTGCGATTGGTGGATAAAACTGCTGTTGAGTTAAAAAACTTTGTTACAGGGGCAAATGAGGCTGGCTATCACGTAGTTGGAGCTAATTGGGGTGAGCAATTTAAATTGCCAGAATTAGTGGTAGATATACGCAAGGCAAGACGAGGCGATCGCGCCCTTCATAACCCAGAACAAACCTTACAAAGTGCCCGTGGTATTGAAGTAGGACACATTTTCCAATTAGGTACAAAGTATTCCCAAGCGATGGGAGCAACTTATACCAATGAACAAGGGGAAGAAAAACCGCTATTAATGGGTTGTTATGGTGTGGGTGTATCGCGCTTGGCGCAGTCTGCTGTAGAGCAATCTTACGATAAAGATGGGATTATTTGGCCAGTGGCGATCGCACCTTATCACGCCATTGTGACAATTCCTAACATTAACGATGCCCAACAAGTCGAAATCGCTCAAAAACTCTACAAAGAACTCAATCAAGCAGGAATTGAAACTTTACTTGATGACAGAGATGAAAGAGCAGGGGTGAAATTTAAAGATGCTGACTTGATTGGCATACCTTATAGAATTGTAACTGGACGAGCGATCGCTAATGGCAAAGTTGAAGTTGTAGAAAGAGCAAATCGTAAATCTCAAGAAATTATCATTGAGGAAGTTACAACAACACTCAAACAGTGGATTACGGCAGCGATAGATGTGAAAAATTAGACATTAAGGAGCGCAGAAGTTTCAATACTCAGCGTTCCTTTATCATTTCATTGCCAAAAACCTTAAGAAATTAGAGATTTACACCTCTTAAAAGGTGACGACTAGAAGTGGGACTTCTAAAATTGAATGTAAGTCCCACAGAAACAGGAATGGGAGCATTTTTGATAAAAATAGCCCTACTCTAGGTGTTTGGAAACTCTCCAGTTATTAGTATCGTCCATAATCAGGCTGCTCTTCCCACAAAGACCATCTCAGCCATCAGTGAAACAGGTTTAAATATGAAAGACCAACAAGGATCTAATCGTAATTCGTCAGGTGTAATTGCAGCTGTCTCAGCAGCAGTCGTAGCGGTAAGTGGCGGCGTGGCTTGGCTGACTTGGAATTCTAGTAATCCTCCTACACCGCCAAATTCTTCGCAAACATTAAACCAGCCAGGACAGCCATCAACAACACAACCTGGTCAAGAGCAAACTGCTAATATTTATTGGCTAAAAGACAATGGTAGAAATTTGCAACTAGCTCCCCAGTCCGTTAGAGTAGCTGCTGTCCAGCCTAACCAAGTTTTAGAAAAAGCTTTTCAAAATTTATTAGCAGGGCCTACAAAAGGGTCAGATTCTACTACTATTCCCAAAGGTACTAAGCTGTTGGGATTGAAGGTAGAAAATGATGAAGTTCGTGTAAATTTATCTGAAGATTTTACTAGTGGCGGTGGCAGTAGTTCAATGGTGGGTCGTGTAGGGCAAGTTGTTTACACTGCTACTACTTTAAATCCTAACGCCAAAGTTTATGTTGAAGTCAACGGAAAACCGTTAGAAGTTTTAGGTGGCGAAGGCGTGGAATTGCAACAGCCAATGACACGTGAAAGCTTTAAGAACAACTATCCGCTTTAGTCAGTGGTCAGTAATCAGTGAACAGTAATCAGGCTGATAACTGATAACTGACTTAGAGTTTGCTATTTAACACACGAAAATTATGGGCTTGCTGTTCTAAGCGAGTAGCGAGGCGATCGCAAACCCGATTACATAATTCAAAAATCATTTGATCTTCCACCCGGTAGTAGGCGCAGGTTCCTTCACTGCGGCGGCTGAGGATACCTGCTTGCCACATTACCTTTAAGTGTTTTGACACATTTGCCTGTGAAGTCTGTGTTGCCTCTACCAATTCTTGTACGCATTTTTCTTCATCCCGTAGTAAGTGCAACAACCGAAGGCGCATCGGTTCACTTAACAGACTGAAGTATTCAGCTACTTGTTGCACCACTTCGGGTGGTACAGGCAACACTTGTTTCATCAGGATTAACCCGCGCGAACTGACAATTTTAACAATGACTCATGTCATATATAGATTAATACTTAATCAGGGTTAATTCGCATTAAAGGCTGACCATATTCTACAGGTTCTCCGTTTTGCACCAAAATTTCCATCACCTGTCCCGATACTTCAGCCTCAATCTCATTCATCAGCTTCATAGCTTCAATGATACAGACTGTTTGACCGCTGCGGACGCGATCGCCCACTTCTACAAAGGCAGCCTCACCCGGTGCGGGAGCGCGATAAAACGTTCCCACCATTGGAGAAGGTACTTCTACTAATCTCTGATCAATCGATGAGGGAGCGTTTACTGACAACTGCACACTAGAGCCAGTCGTGGTGGTTTCTAATACGCGACTTGTCCCCATCTCCGTTACCGGAGTTGATCCTGTCTGGGAACCAGTAGGTGAAACCGATGTCAATCCTGAACCAGCCACACCGCCTAACGCTGTTTGGCTCACCGACACAACGTGATTACTGAAGCTAACAGCTTTACGTACCGTTAGTTCAAAGTCTTCGCTTTTGAGGGTGACTTCTGCGATATCTGTTTGTGCAATAGTTGCCAGCAGTTGGCGAATTTCATTAAAGTCCAATGGCACAGTTATTATTACCTCGACCTGTCCGTAAAGAAAAATTTTAAGTGTGGCAGGGATTTAATCCCTATAAAGGGATTGAAATCGGGATGGCTCTCAGATGAGAGAGTTAACAGTTATTCCCTGCCTAAGTATTTATCGTCGCGGGTATCAATACGGATACGTTCTCCTTGAGCAATAAATAAGGGAACCATCACAGTTGCCCCAGTTTCTACAGTTGCTGGTTTAGTACCACCCGTGGCGGTGTCACCTTTAACACCCGGATCTGTTTGTACAATTTCCAGAACTACAGAGTTAGGCAGTTCCACTTCTAGTACTTGTTCGCCCCAACGGACGACGTTAACTTCCATACCTTCTTTAAGGTATTTTACGCGATCGCCAATTTGCGTCGCGCTCAATCTGCCTTCTTCGTAAGTTTCCATATCCATAAAGACGAATTCATCACCTTCTTTATAGGTATGCTGCATTGTACTTTTTTCGAGATTAGCTTGTGGTACTGTTTCCCCCGCCCGGAAAGTTCTTTCCACTACACTCCCACTCTGGACATTTTTCAGTTTTGTCCTTACGAAAGCGGAGCCTTTACCTGGCTTAACGTGGAGAAATTCTACCACTCGCCATACAGACCCATCTAATACAATCGAGACACCGGGTCGAAAGTCGTTACTAGAGATCATGAAGCTTTCAAGTTTTGGAAGACAATCGGCATTTATTGTACCCCTCAAGGGTCGTCATTGGTTATTAGTCATTGAGTAATTAGTCCAGGGATTGGGCATTGGGCATTGGATAAAGAAGACAAGGAGCATGGGGGATGGGAGGACAAGGAGCAAGAGTTAATCTGGAATTCCCCTTGTCCCCCTTCGGGTACTCTTCGAGAACCCGCTTCGCGTGTACGCAGTCGCCTGCGGAGAAGCCAGCGCGGTCTTGGGGGTCTCCCCCATGAGCGACTGGCGTTGGAAACCCTACCAAGAGCGCTGTCTCACCTTGTCCCATTGTCTCCCCTGCTCCCCCTCCCCTTGTCCCCTTCCCAGTCCCTAGTCCCTAATCCCTAATCCCTAGTCCTCAGCCCCCAATACTGTGGGAAGATGATTGATGGGTTACGTCCAGTCAACAATTTGATGCTGCATTTAAGCCATACCATGTTTAACTTATTAAAATCCTGGCTGAAGAACAGCCTCATGGCAATACTGCTGGTAACAATATTTTTAGGCATAAGTACAGCTGGGTGGACTCCCTCCAGTAGCGCCGCCCTGCCAGCTGGGAATGCGATTACTGACGGCAGATCTCTGTTGCGGTATGCACTCCCAATAGACAATAAACCTGTGCGGCAACTGCAAGCCAGTTTAGAAGATATCTCCAACCAACTACGGGCGAATCGGCGTTGGGGTGCTATCTCCAAAGACCTTAGCCAAGCCTCCAGAGTTCTCGATCAACCTGACAAAATCCTAGCAAGCGTTCCCAAAGAACGCCAACCCCAAGCGAAAGCTTGGATTGCTGAATTGCAGTCTGGTGTGAATACATTGCAAGAATTAGCAAAAGTTAAGGATAAGGAAAAAATCCAAGAAGAACGTGCCAAATTGCTTAATCTTGTTACTCTGCTAGAAGAGGCGATGGTGAAGGAATTTCCCTTTAAAGTGCCTCAAGAGTACAGTAACTTACCCCAACTTAAAGGTCGTGCCACAGTAGAAATAAAAACCAACAAAGGCAACCTAACGGTTGTGGTGGATGGTTATAGTGCCCCCGTCACTGCTGGTAACTTTGTTGATTTGGTGCAACGCGGATTTTATAACGGTTTAGAATTCACCCGTTCAGAAGAATCTTACTTTTTGCAAACTGGAGATCCACCAGGGAAAGATGTAGGTTTCGTTGATCCAAAAACTGGGAAATACCGTGCTATTCCCTTGGAAATTTTAGTTGAAGGTGATAAAGAACCCACTTATGGCATCACTCTAGAAGAAGCAGGACGTTACATTGATATGCCTGTTTTACCTTTTTCTTCCTTTGGTGCTGTGGTGATGGCCCGTCCTGAAGGTGAAGTGAATGGAGGTTCTTCGCAATTTTTCTTCTTTCTGTTTGAACCGGAACTTACACCAGCAGGACGTAACCTGTTGGATGGTCGGTACGCCGTTTTTGGCTATCTCACCGAGGGCGAAGAAGTTTTGGATCAACTGAAGGCAGGTGACAAAATTGAGTCAGCAACTGTCGTTCAAGGAATAGAAAATTTGGTTGAGCCGCAAGCAGCGTAATGGGCTGGGTACTGGGGACTGGGGACAAGGGGACAAGGGGAATTCCAGTTTAACTCTTGCTCCTTGTCCCCCCATCCCCGATGCTCCTTGTCTTCTTTATCCAATGCCCAATGCCCTAACTGAGGTTGCCTGAATTGAATACTTGCTCAACTGCGATCGCTAATTCTGGAAACGTCCGCGATACAATCTTCTGGTCGGCAGTCAACACCGTTTCTTCGTAAAGTCCCTCTTCCAGCAACAGCACGGAAATCTTCTGTTCTAAAGGGTCTACAATCCAATACTCCGGCACTTCAAACGCCGCATATTCAGACCGCTTATAGCGATAGTCCCGCTTGATTGAATCTGGACTAACCACCTCAACAATTAGTAATGGTGGTGACTCAAAGACTGCTGATACATTGATCAGTTCTCTTGCTTGCTCCTGCGTTACCACACACAAATCAGTTAATCTAGACTTATTTCTCCCCGTCCTCACTCCAGCTTCCCGAAAAGTTAACCAAGGTAAACTCAACCGTGTGATTTCTGCATCCAGCAGTTGCTCAAGGAATTTAGCAATCAAGAAATGTTCAACCGTCGGGGAATTCATTAATTCCAGCCTGCCATCCACCAGTTCATAGTGAAAACCACTGCCATCACCATAGTTTAAGTACTCTTCAAATGTGAGATTTGTTACTGGTGTAGCGACCATCCCCACAGCCCCTTAGACGATAGCTTTATCGTAACTTGTGATAAGTGCTGAGTGCTAAGGCAGATAGATGAGAAAGCAGGAGAATAGCTAATGATTAATGACAAATGACTAATGACCAATGACAAATGACCAAGTTAAACATATTGGCGAGCAAGGACTTTTAGCAAAATTACAACGCTTTTGTCCCGCAGAAATTATTGGAGATGATGCAGCAGTGCTTGTAACTGCGCCTGAAAAATCTTTAGTGGTAACAACAGACGTATTAGTTGATGGTGTACACTTTAGTAATGTCACTACCTCCCCAGAAGATGCTGGTTGGCGAGCAGCAGCAGCCAATTTATCAGATTTAGCAGCAATGGGGGCTTCTCCTTTAGGGATTACAGTTGGCTTAGGACTTCCTGGCGATTTAAGCATAAGTTGGGTTGAGCGCTTGTACCAAGGAATGACAGAATGCCTGCAAAATTACAATACCCCGATTGTGGGCGGTGATATTGTGCGCTCGCCTGTGATTACTCTCTCCATTACTGCCTTTGGTCAAGTTCACCCTAGTCAGATTATCCGCCGTTCATCTGCTCAGGTAGGAGAAGCGATCGTTGTCACGGGTGTTCATGGAGCCTCCCATGCTGGCTTAGAACTGCTCTTGCATCCCGAATTAGGGCAAAGCCTCAAAGATGAGTTAAAGGCGGCTCTTATCAAAGCACACCAGCGTCCACAGCCACGATTAGATGTCTTACCTATCCTCTGGGAAATTTTAGATTCCTACTCTCAATCACCGCATCTCCCTGTCGCAGGTATGGACAGCAGTGACGGTTTGGCTGATGCTATTTTGCAAATCTGCCGCACTAGTAATGTTGGGGCTATTCTAGAAGTTAGGCAAATTCCATTACCAGCAGCTTTTAATCACTGGTTAGCCAAAGAGCAAGCCCTGGAATATGCCCTGTATGGTGGCGAAGATTTTGAATTAGTGCTGTGTTTGCCACAAGATGTAGCATCTACTCTGGTACAACAACTAGGTCAAGATGCAGCGATAATCGGCACGATTACATCACAAGCAACAGTGATATTACAAGATGCAAATAAAGAAATCCCTGACCAAGTTTTGAGTTTTAGCCAGGGATTTCAACATTTTTAGTAATTAGTCAGTCAATTTTCCAATTATCAATGACTAATAACAACTTATTGCCACTTTTCGGCTACCAGTTCTGCCAAATCCAGAACTCGCTGGCTATAACCCCACTCGTTATCGTACCAAGCCATGACTTTTACTAAGTCATTGCCCAGAACCATAGTCAAGCTAGCATCGACAATTGAAGAAGCGTCAGTACCTTGATAATCAGATGATACTAGTTGTAATTCACTGTAGTCTAAAATACCTTTAAGTGGCCCTTCAGCAGCATCTTTAAGAGCTTGGTTCACTTCTTCAGTAATAGTACGCTTCTCAACCTGAACTACGAAATCTACCATTGAGACGTTCGGGGTAGGTACGCGCAAGGCAACGCCATTCAATTTGCCTTTGAGGTCTGGTATTACCAGTGCTACTGCTTTTGCTGCACCAGTAGAGGTGGGTACAATATTGATAGCTGCTGCCCTCGCCCGGCGTACATCGCGGTGAGAAGCGTCTAACAAGCGCTGGTCACCTGTGTAACTGTGGGTGGTGGTCATAGTACCTTTGATGATCCCGAATTTATCATTCAACACCTTGGCAATGGGAGCCAAGCAGTTGGTTGTACAGCTGGCATTACTAATAACGTGATGTTTGTTGTGGTCATAGTCATGATGATTCACACCAATCACAAAGGTGCCATCTTCGTTTTTACCAGGGGCAGTAATTAGAACCTTCTTGGCTCCAGCATTCACATGCTTCAATGCGCCTTCTTTGCTGGTAAATACTCCGGTTGCTTCGATAATTAGGTCAATTTCCCACTCTTTCCAGGGCAAGTTTTCTGGGTTGCGATCAGATACGCACTTAATGGTCTTACCGTTAACGATGATAGAGTTATCATCAGCTGTAATGTCAGCATTCTTTAACTTCCCTAGCATCGAGTCATACTTCAGCAGATGAGCATTGGTTCTAGGGTCTGATGTGTCATTAACAGCCACAAGGTCGATATTGCTATTCTCTCTACCCAGCCAGCAGCGTGCAAAATTACGCCCGATTCGCCCGAAACCGTTGATTGCGACTCTAATCACAGTGTCTTGCCCTCTGTATTTATGCCTATAAGTTTATATTGTTGACCCCAATCATATCGCAAAGGGGAGGAGTATTAATAACTATAAAGTGTTAGATACAAAAAAAACACATAATTTATTCAGATTTGTCGGAGTAGAGCTTGTGAATGGTGATGTACGACCTTACCGACTCCGGGACTAAATAACGAATAGACTGGCGATCGCAAATTGATTTACGAATCAGACTTGACGAAACTCCTACTAAGGGTATATGCAAGAATTGCCAGCGAATAGTATAACAATGTTCACCAAGTTGTTGCGCTACTTGCTTGCAGATTAATTCGCTTTGAGCTATAGTCTCACCACCTACGAGTCTAGGTGCAATTAACCAATCACACATTTGTGCTAGTTCGTGACCACGATACCAATGAGGCAAGGTTCGGAAGGTATCTAAGCCTACAATCCAGTACCAGTGAGTATTCGGGTAACAAGCAGATAAGTCGATCAAAGTATTGATCGCATAAGATTTGCCAGAGCGATTGACTTCAACTAGTGAGACAGTAAACGCGGGATTATCATTTGTGGCTCGTTTCAGCATTTCTAAGCGATGCCCAAACACAGCCGCTTGTTTATGTGGAGGATGTAGCGATGGCACCCAAATTACTTGTTCTACAGGTACTTGATGCAAAGCTGTTTCGGCTACGAGCAGGTGTCCCCAATGAACAGGATCAAATGTGCCACCAAAGATTGCTAGTTTTTGCATCCAGTTAATTTGGGCTTCTATTTAATTTCAAAATAATTTCGCTATCAATGTACCATTGTAGCCAATTATCGCCTATGCTTTATGCTATTTAAAACCAGTTTCACCAAGAATGTAGTATCGTAGCCAATTCCAGTAAGTCAGCCAAAATATGTGTTTGGCATTACAAGAATTTCTTTCCCGGATATGGCGGAAATTTTCAGAATAATCATAAGATACAGTTCAGAAATAGTAAAAACCTCCAACAAAGGTAAAATCATTCTGAATCACTAAAACAAGAGGAGAAAAATTAACGGAACATCGGACTTTAAATAGATACAGGAGCAGTTACAGTAAAAATCAAATTCCTGTTATGATACGCGTGTCATTTGTGATTATGGTGTGGTGTGGTGTTAAGAGGAGTAATCAATGAGTAATTCGGTAGATTTTAGCGGTAGACCATTTCATTTCATTGGGATCGGCGGTATAGGTATGTCTGCTCTGGCATATGTTCTCGCCAAACGTGAATTGCCAGTATCAGGTTCTGATCTTCGTCCAAATCACATAACGCGAAAATTAGAATCTATCGGCACTCATATTTTTGGTAGACAAGAAGCCAGCAATCTCGAATTTTTTCGTCCTAGACTATCGTCTGAAGTAGCATTAAACTCGCAAGAAGAATTACCTACTGCTGATAAGTCAAAACTGCCCCAAGTAATTTGTTCAACAGCAATTAACACAACTAATTTAGAATACAAAGCAGCACTGGAATTAGGATGCCCAATTCTGCATCGTTCAGATGTGCTAGCTGCGTTAATTGCTGATTACCATAGCATCGCCGTCGCTGGAACCCACGGCAAAACTACAACCAGTAGTATGATTGGCTATATGCTGCTACAAGCTGGTTTAGATCCAACGATTCTTGTCGGTGGTGAAGTTAATGCTTGGGAAGGCAATGCCAGATTAGGAAAAAGTAAATATTTAGTAGCCGAGGCAGATGAATCTGATGGTTCATTGGTGAAACACGCCCCAGCAATTGGTGTGATTACCAATATTGAACTCGATCATCCTGACCATTATGAAACATTGGAAGAAGTAGTTGATATCTTCCAAGAATTTGCTCAAGGTTGTCGAACTTTAATAGGTAGTATCGATTGTGCAACAGTACGCGATCGCCTGAAACCATCAATTAGTTACAGCCTACATTTAGATACCAACGCTGACTATACAGTTACTAATATTGACTATCGTGCTGATGGCACAACTGCCTTAGTTTGGGAACATGGCAAAGCCTTAGGTATGTTGAATTTGCGGTTACTCGGTCGACACAACCTCAGTAACGCTCTAGCAGCAGTAGCTGTAGGTCGAGCCGTGGGCTTAGAATTCGGGGAAATTGCCAAAGGTATTGCCACCTTTGAGGGTGCAAGACGCCGTTTTGAGTTCCGCGGTGAAGTCGATGGCATTACCTTCATTGATGACTACGCCCATCATCCTAGCGAGATTCGCGTTACTCTTGCGGCGGCACGCCTCCAAGCAAGACCAGGGCAGAGAGTCGTTGCTATTTTCCAACCCCACCGCTATAGCCGTACACTTACCTTTTTAGAAGAATTTGCTGATTCCTTTACTCATGCTGATTTAGTCGTGCTGACTGATATTTACAGTGCAGGGGAACCCGATTTAGGGCAAATCAGCGGAGAAGTATTAGCAGCGGCAATTGCTAAGCAGCACCCGCAGGTTATTTATCAACCAACCCTACCATTGGTACGCGAGTTCTTACTCAAAGCACTGCGTCCTGGAGATTTAGCATTGTTTCTGGGTGCGGGAAACTTAAATCAAGCGATTCCCGAAGTAATTGCTACACTTTGCGAACCAGCAAAAGCCACATCTTAAGTGATGACACTGGCTAGGTTGTATGTCTCAGCCAAGTGTCCTCCTAACTTACGACAGTTTCATAGAATTTTCACGAGAATGCCGTAGTTTTACGGTAAATAAATGTAAAAATTTTACTAATTAACTTAAAAATGACAATCTCTCAGGCAGCTGGCAACGTCTGCACAGTTTCTACTTTGGCTACAGAGAAACAGGAAACAGTTAATTCCGCCGAAAGTCAGGTAATTTACTTACCAAACACTGATTGTACAATTAAGTCCCAAGCTTCCTTGTCAGCGTTTACTTCCTATAGAGTTGGTGGAGCAGCTGAATGGTTTCTTGCTCCCCGCAACCTAGAAACACTACAAGCAGGCACTAGGTATGCAAAAGAACGTGGTCTTTCGGTAACAATAGTCGGTGCAGGATCAAATTTATTAGTCAGCGATCGCGGTCTACCAGGCTTAGTCATCGCTACTCGTCACCTGCGCCATAGTCACTTTGACCAAGAGACAGGCCAATTAACCGTCGCAGCGGGTGAATCAATTCCTAGCTTGGCATGGGCCGCAGCAGAATTGGGATGGGAAGGACTAGAGTGGGCTGTAGGTATCCCTGGAACCGTTGGGGGTGCTGTAGTAATGAATGCAGGCGCTCACAATAGCTGTATCGCAGATATGTTAGTTAGCGCTCAGATACTTTTACCTGATGGTACGCTAGAAACTCTTACTCCTGCGGAATTAGGTTACAGCTACCGAACTTCATTATTGCAAGGCAGCGATCTCATAGTTACCCAAGCCACCCTGCAACTCCAACCCGGTGCAGATCCAGCAAAAGTTTTAGCAGTAACCAAGCAACACAAACAGCATCGGTTAACTACCCAGCCTTACAACTTCCCTAGTTGTGGCAGTGTGTTCCGTAATCCCAAACCTTACTCTGCTGGATGGTTAATTGAACAAACTGGGCTAAAAGGCTTCCAAATCGGTGGAGCGCAAGTCGCACAACTCCATGCCAATTTTATCGTTAACCGTGGTGGGGCAAAAGCTAGCGATATCTTTTGTCTGATCCGTCATATCCAGCACCAAGTGCAAGACCGTTGGTCGATTTGGTTAGAGCCAGAAGTCAAAATGCTTGGAGAGTTTCAACCTGCTTGTTGAACTTGTAGAAACTTTATCCATCCAACATTTAAGTAGTCAGCAGCCAATACTAACTAATAGGCGATCGCTGATAGCTTTGTAAATGTTAGGGCGCATTAATTATGAGTAAAAAAAGAGGCAAATTGCCTACCGCATCTATAATTGAATTTGATTTGTTATTCAACGCACACGCGGACTATTTATTATGACAGGAAAAGGACAGGGGTTTGGCTTTGGCTTAGGAAAAATGAAAGAACTGGCCGAAGCTTTCAAAAAAGCACAGCAAGTTCAAGAAGGCGCAAAACGACTCCAAGAAGAATTGGAGCAGATGGAGATTCTAGGAGAGTCTGGCGGTGGTCTAGTTAAAGTAATTGTCAGCGGCAACCAAGAACCTAAGCGGGTAGAAATTTCTCCAGAAGCTCTAAAAGAGGGCGCAGAAGTACTGTCGGATCTCGTGACAGTGGCAATGAAAGATGCCTACAACAAGTCCACAGCCACAATGCGGGAACGCATGGAAGATTTGACCAGTGGGCTGGAATTGCCTGGGTTTTAGTCATTAGTCCTTAGTCATGAGGAGCCAGCGCGTTGCAAAGAAAAGCCTCTTGCGAAATCTCCGTACACGCTTATCGGGTTACCGCAAGTATCAGAATTTCTCTTAGCAAAGACGCTCTTGCTAGCTTGCTTAAGCGAAGGGGTACGTAGGGTTTCTCCTGTTGTGGCGACTGGCGTTTATAAGTCCCGAATTAAACTATGGACAAATGACTAAGGGCAAAAGACAAAGGACAAAGGACAAAAGTTATTTATGCCGTACAAGCTGCTGTTTGTCTGCCTGGGTAATATCTGTCGCTCGCCATCGGCAGAGAATATAATGAATCATCTGATCGAACAGGCTGGCTTGAGCAATCAAATTGTCTGTGATTCTGCTGGTACGTCTAGTTACCACGTTGGTAGCCCACCTGACCGACGTATGAGTGCTGCGGCCGCTAAAAAGCTGGGAATTGAATTGCGTGGTCAAGCCCGCCAATTTCACAAATCAGACTTTCAAGACTTTGACTTGATTTTGGCAATGGATCGAGCGAATTATGAGGATATCCTTTCTCTTGATCGAACCCAACAATACCACGACAAAGTAAGTTTGATGTGTGAGTTTTGCTCTCAGCATACCCTCAAAGAAGTTCCCGACCCCTACTACGGAGGTTCAGAGGGATTTAATCACGTGATAGATCTGCTGGTTGATGCATGTGAAGGTCTGCTCAAAGATATTATTAATCAGCAACTAAACACCTGAGTATTAAAGTGCGACAACATACTAGTCTACTAGACCATGTTTGATTGCAAAACGCACCAATTCTGCTCGGTTACTGGTTGCTGTTTTTCTTAATAAACTGCTAACGTATTTTTCTACTGTACGTGCACTCAGATGTAGCTGATGACCCATATCGGCATTAGAAAGACCATGAGTCAACAGTTCTAACACTTCTTGTTCTCTGGGAGTCAGAGATGAGAGCATCTGAGATTTTTCAATAGAAATAAACTGAGAGGGATGGGCTTCCAAGGCTTTTGTTTGGTTGGAATTGCCCAAATTCTCTTGATGAGAAAAGCGGTACTCAGATTGAATAATTTGCGATCGCTCCAGAAGATTACGAATAGCTGCTGCTAACTCTTCTAATTCAAACGGTTTGGGTAAGTATAAATCACACCCAGACTGGTAGCCCAGAATTCGCTCCTGGGTCTTGGTACGCGCAGTTAATAAAATTACAGGTAATAAACGGAACGCTGGTTGTTGACGCACCCGGCGCACCAATTCATAGCCGTTCATTCGCGGCATGACAATATCGGTGACGATCAAATCAGGCTGGTACTCCTCCACCATCATTAAAGCCTCTTGACCATCATTAGCCGTGATTACCGAGTAGCCAGACAGTTCAAGGTAATCGCTAATAGACAGACGAGTGCCCAGGTCGTCATCCACTACAAGGATCGTCAAGGGCATGGACAGTACACCCCTAGCATTTTTTTTAGTAATAAATTTACTTTTATGAGCACTATTAGTGAACACAGGCAATAATAGTGTGTTCTTATGTTTCATACTATGACAGGATTACCAGCTAATGACTGCCTGAGGGTTGATTTATAAAGAAAATCTTAAATCTTTAGAAAGGGTTAACTAAATGTAACGCAGTTTCTACTCTCAGTGCTTGAAAAGCGCAGATAATTTTGCACTTCATAACAACTCACCAAAACGATAGAGTCATCTTTTACCCTACTGTAAATTACAATTTACTTGATAAACAGTATTCCTGAGGCAAAAGTTGCGGGAAAATTTTTAATCGAGAACTTGAAAAAGCTAAATTAATAGGATAAGCCTGAGAGCCAAATTGACCACTGATCGTGGTTTAATATCCCTCCTATAAATTCATCAGCCAGTTCAAACGATTTTTTAGACACATTTTAGGTAAGTATAATTTTCAATGAGTGACAAGAGCGAAGGTTACAAAGTTATTAGCGACAATCGTCAAGCCCGTTATTTGTATGAAATTCTAGAGACTTACGAAGCTGGAATTCAGTTGACAGGAACCGAGGTCAAGTCGATTCGTGCAGGTAAAGTCAATCTTCAAGATGGCTATGCTTTAATTCGTAATGGTGAAGCATGGTTAATCAATGTACATATTTCCCCATACGTTGCTAGTGGGCAATATTTTAATCATGAACCACGTCGTACACGCAAACTGCTATTGCATCGCCAGGAACTCCGCAAGCTAATTGGCAAAGTGGAACAGCAAGGTTTGACTTTAGTTCCCTTGAAGATGTACTTCAAACGTGGTTGGGTGAAAGTTAGTATAGCCCTTGGTAAAGGCAAAAAGCTCCACGACAAGCGAGAAGATTTAAAACGACGCCAAGATCAACGCGATATTCAACGGGCAATGAAAAATTATTAAGGATTCAATGTGCCCAAACTATCACACTAGGGTGAGAATTTTAATGAAGTAAAAAGGCTGTTGTATATCCTCAGCGTGAGTTAAGAAAATCCCGACTTTATAGCCGCAGATTGATTTTGCTTATTGTCAAACCCGGTAAAGTTAAGAGTAACTTTTGAAAGGGATGAGAAACTTCGCTATGAAACGTAATTTAACCCAAGTGTTTGGCGCTGGCTTTATCACTTTGAGTATGGCTATGTTGCCCTTAACTCTACCTGTACAAGCCCAAACTACTACTGAAACAAGAACCGATACTGCTCCAACTACCACAACTTATGAGCGCGATGATTTTGATTGGGGTTGGTTAGGATTAGCTGGTCTATTGGGTCTAGCTGGTTTAGCAGGTAAAAAGCGTTCTGAAGAACCAACCCGTTATCGAGATCCAAGTACCCCAGGGGCAACTGGCTACAGGGAGTAAGCAATTTAAAATTAAAAAAAGTCAGTTGTCAGTTGTTACCTTACCTTGTTATTACTGACGACTGACTGATTTGATTTTGCCGTAGGTTTTTACTCGGCTGTAACTAGTTCTGGAGTTTTGTTTTGAGCTAAAGGTGTCCAGTAGCTAGCAATTAAGGCAACCCATAGCCACCAGAGACTATTAACTTCAGGACGAAACCAGACAGTATCGAAAGTACCATGAGCGAGCATACCTGCCATAGATGCAATTGCGCCAATTAACCAAAATCCCTCTACATTTCTCAATTGCCGCAATCGTCGCATTTGCAAGTAGCCTGTATTAAAGGTCACAATTAGTAGCCAAAGAAAACAGGCTAAACCAATAAAGCCAGTTTCTACGATGATTTCAAGCAAAATTGAATAGGCGCTTAAAGCACTATAACGGGGACGCTGATAAAGGGGATAGATTTTATTAAAAGCATTGTGACCAGGGCCAATACCTAGAATAGGGCGATCGCGAATCATCTCGAAGACAGCATCCCAGACATTTCGGCGAAAATTATTACTGCTGTCTTGGCGATCAGCAAAAATACTCGCTACTCTGAGGCGCACAGGCTCGACAAATATGACCGCTAACAGTAATACCCCTATTAAACCTCCCAAAATAATTGCTAGCGACCAAGTGCGCCAAAAACGAGGCATTTGTACGCTCCACCAATAAATTAGTAAAGCGATCGCTGTTAAAATTGCTATTACTAACCCAATCCAGCCACCGCGACTAAAAGTTAGAACTAGACAGGCAGTATTGGCAAGAAACATGGTCAATGCTAAAGCTTTCTTAATCCAGCTTTGCCACGCGAAAATTGCCACCAAGCTGAAAACTACTGCTGGTACAAGATACCCAGCCAATAAATTCGGATTACCCAAATAACTGTAGACCCTTGTAGTCTTAGAAAGAGGTGATTGCGGGTCAACCCAAGTTGCCAGTGCTGCGGCACCAAAAAACCATTGCCGTAATCCGTATACACTGACAATGAGCGACACGTGTAGATACAGAACAATCATCCAAGACCGGAGCCTAGGTATCCTCAGCACCCTAGCACAAAGGGCAAAAAGCAGTAAATAAAGCGTCAAAGTTACCAAATCATTCAACGCTGCCTTTTTCACTGGTGATAATGCTGTGGCTACTGCGGCAATTCCCCAGTAGAGCAATACCAGTAGGTGAATGGGGGTGGCTGATAAGACATTTGTTGGCGTTGCTTCATCCGATAAAGTCAGCAATAGCCAAAATCCTACACAAGCCGCCAGCAACAACCCTAGTAAGGTAGTCGAGACAAAAGGTGCTAGAGCATATACCAAACTAATTAAGGCGGCCGCTATTGTATCTCCCCACTGGATCAAGACACTACTTTGCCGCCAAGAGTGTAACTGCCCCACCAGAGAGCGGTATAGGTAGCTGGTAGCAAGATATTCTTGTACCGGGAAAGAAGATAAAGTAAATCGTTGCCAGACTAAATTCATAAAAAAGACTGTGATCAATTAGCACGCCGGCGCAGAACCTCGACTTGATCATAATGCGGGTAGTTATAAAAAGCTCATAACGCAGATTGCAAATTGGAAATTTAACCAATAATCTATAGCCATTAGTCAATATTGAATAATTGAATACTTTTGACTCTTGATTATTACCCATTACCTATGATTATGAAAAATTTCCAGCCGTGCTAATTCAATACAGCTATTTAGTAACTTTTTGTCAGATATCACTACTTGCTTCCGAGGAAACCGCCAGTTGCAAGGGTAAAGAAAGCACATAGCGGTATCCTGATTCTGGTGAGCCTTGAATCGAAATTTGTCCACCATGCAATTCCGCCAGTTGACAGCTAAGTAATAGGCCTAAACTTTCACGAGACAAACTACTGTGCGCTTTAGTTAGATCTATTCCTGAATTAACAGTCATGATATCTGAGTCGGAATCACTCAAGTTTTTTGAGTTATTTACTGCTAACGACAAATTCCCTAACTGCTCATGGGTTTCGGCATGAATATCGTAACTTGCTGTCTCACCTGTAAGCTCAAGCAGAGACAAGGGGCTAAGGCGAAAATAAGGGTCAACCTCAGTTATACCGTCTCCTAGCCAAGGATGCGAAACCCAAACACTGATGTTCAGCATATTTTCTTTGTAAGAGACGTGAATGCGAACAATACTACCTGTAGCAGAGAGTTGAATTACGCTAAAAATTAGGTGATATAGTATTTGTCGCACCTTTTCTTTATCCAAAGGACAAATGCGGCTGTGTCCTGGTTCTATAGACAAGCGAATATCTTGCTCACGGCGGTTAGCAGCTTCTTCTAGAGTATTGATAGCTTGTTGACATACCATTTCAATATCCACAGGAGCTAAATTCAGCTCAGTTGAGCTTTCAACCATTGCTCCTAGTTCGGTAATTTCGTTTACTAAGGATAGTAAGTATCGACCGCTATGTTGGATAATGTCTAGATATTCTCTTTGCTTAGTCGTCAAAGGCCCGTAAATCTCACGTCCTAGAACGCTAGCCATGCCTAGTACAGATGTTAAAGGTGTACGTAACTCCTGAGTTAGCTGTCCTAAAAGTTCAAGTTTTAGTTGCTTGGTAGAAACAGAGCCTTGTTCTAAGGCAGGCGGGGTAATTTTGATCTCACTAGTACTATTGTTATTCAGTGATAAGGTAAAAGTACTCTTGACAGGGGCGATTTCTGACTTTCCTTGTAACAGTCGGTTACGCTCAAATTCACTCATGCTCCAACGAGCGATGATTTGTAAAAACTCAATGTCTCGAGTGGTAAAGTTACGTGGTACTAGATCCATGACTGCTAATGCACCCAGGCAATGCCCTGAAGCATCAATCAAGGGTGCTCCTAAGTAAGCCCGTATGCCATAATCCTGCACTAACTTGCTGGCAGCCAGTACTGTATCCGTGAAATTATACGTATCATTAATCACTAAAAATTGAGAAGTATCTACCACTTGGGTACAGAAGGATTCATGGCGTAAAAGTTGGCGGCTTTGTGCCAAATGATTCATGATTCCTAGTGTCCTTAAGCCAAACGCTGACTTGAACCAGTGACGTTCGTGATCCACAAAGCCCAAGATGGAAATTGGTGCTTCCAAAAAGTGGGCAGCAGTTTGAGTGGCTTCTTCAAAGACCGGAATTGTTTCGGATTGCCGCAAACCTAATTCTGACAATGCTTCTAGGCGTTGTTGTTCTCTTGTTTCCTGGGAAGCCCAACCATCCTTCAGGGCAAATAATTTGTTTTCAGGCTCTACCATTGCCATCGCTACCTTAATAATTGCTCGATACTAGAATTCATATAACCGCTGTTACTGGGTTAATATTTGCTATTTTTAAGCATTCCCCAATTTAACCTCCGATAAACAAGCTTGGAGCAAAAATTTTCCATCCATACCGTTAAAAGTTGATGCGATCATCGACAGATTCATAGCGACTGGCACTAAATGTTCTAATCTAGGCTGGTGCAATCAGTATTACTTGAGGTTTTGATGTCAGTTAGCGTTAGTTTTGACTTTGACCTGGGTAATATAACACTAAGGATGGAAAATATAAAGTTTTTACAATTTTTATATATAGCAAGTAAATTCGTTGTGTCTATACTCAATTTTTGTTTATCTAAAATACATTTACTTTAGGTAAATAGAGTAATTTGTTGTTTAAAAAATACTAATTATGAAAATTGTGTATTAGTTAATATTTTATTTTACCAAGCTAGATGCTAATTAATAAAAACTTTATCTAGAATAATTGCTTTAAATAAACTTCTAAATAGCTAATTTAAACTTTGTATAATCAAAACACAAAATTAATAAGAAAATTACTAATTACTAATTAATATAATTGCCCATTTTTTCATATTAAGCCATAAATGAATTAGCTATTTTCAGACAGATTTTTGATATTTAATTTTGAGGCTATCTGGCGATGAATAAAAGGGCTATTAGAATTCCTTTTGTAGACCTTAATTTACAACACCAGCCGATTCAAACTCAACTAGAACAGGCAATACAAGCTGTTTTGAAACAAGGAGATTTTATTTTAGGAGAGGCACTGTCGAATTTTGAGGCAGCGTTTGCGGCAGCGTCTGGTACAGAATATGGTGTAGGTGTTGCATCAGGTACCGATGCGATCGCCCTCGGCTTGGAAGCGTGTAATATTGGCACTGGCGATGAGGTGATTTTACCCACTAATACTTTTATCGCAACACTGATTGGGGTACTACGGGTTGGCGCAAAACCAATATTGGTAGATTGCGATCCTCAAACAGCTTTAATTGATTTAGAGGCAGCAGCAAAGGTAGTTACACCTCGTACCAAAGCAATTATCCCGGTACATCTTTATGGACAGATGGTGTCGCCACGACAGTTGTTGGACTTTGCCGATACCTACAAACTGCTAATTTTTGAAGATGCAGCACAAGCACACTTAGCAGAAAGAGACGGATATCGTGCTGGTTCAGTGGGAATAGCAGCAGCTTTTAGTTTTTACCCTAGTAAGAATTTAGGGGCTTTCGGGGATGGGGGAATGGTAGTAACGCGAGATCCAGATATAGCTCAAAAAATGGTGCGCTTGCGGAATTATGGTACATCCCAAAAGTATTTTCATGTTGAGGCAGGTACGAATAGTCGTTTGGATACCTTGCAAGCAGCAGTTTTACTAGAAAAACTACCATATTTGCCAAAATGGAATAGCGATCGCCTCAGTATTGCCCAGCAGTATGATCTTGAACTATTACCCTCAGCATCTGCTGGCATTATCCCTATGCAAAATCAAAGCGATGCAGGGCACGTATATCATCTTTATGTCATTAAAGTTGATGAGTCTTGCCCTCTAACACGCCAGCAAATCCAGGACAAACTTACAGCAGAAGGAATTCAAACTGGTATTCATTACCCGATTCCCTGCCACCTTCAGCCAGCATTTACTAATTTAGGTTATCAACTAGGAGATTTCCCCCAAGCAGAAAAGTTGGCAAAGCAAATATTATCTTTACCTATGTACCCAGGGTTAAGTAATAGCCAAATTCAAGAAGTGGTAGCGGCTATTGCATCAATCCTTAGTAGTGAACAACAACAGTTGTTGTGCATTTAATTTTCTGTCTAACTACTTAGTCAGCGATCAGTTATCAGTAAACAGACTGGTAACTGAAAATAATTTCAATTTTAAACTACTTAAATCATGGCACTCCAGCAGGTTAAAAATAGAAACACGAGACAATTGCTCAGTTTAGCAACTTTAGGGGTTTTAGTGCTGCTTTATGCGCCTATATTACTGCACTGGCTGGATGGTTGGTTGCACAAAAATATTAGTACAGAACACGAATATTTCAGCCATGGTCTTATTGGTCTACCATTTGCCGCTTACCTAGTTTGGATGAACCGAAAAAAATGGCAACGTCTGCCAGATATTATCCATCCTTTAGGTGCTGTGTTGCTTTTAATAGGAGGAATTTTTTATTTAAGTGGTGTCACCGAGTGGGTTAACCTTTCCTTCCCCGCGATCCTGGCAGGTTTATGCTTATGGTTCAAGGGTATCCCAGGATTGCGATCGCAAGGATTTCCTCTACTTTTGGTATTTTTGGCAACTCCAACGGCAGTTCCTTACCTTATTGCTCCTTACACCTTACCTCTTCAAAGTTTCATTGCTGGTACGGTAGGCTTTATATTGAATCAGTTTGGCATGGAAGTAAGTGTTAATGAGATTAATCTTTATGTGGGTGGACGGATTGTGGAAGTTGCCCCTTATTGTGCAGGGCTAAAAATGCTGTTTACTACTCTCTATGTCAGCTTGATGCTGCTTTATTGGACAGGTGCTTTGTCTTCACGCCGCACAACTAGTTGGTTTTTATTAATTGCTGTTTTGATTAGTATTAGTGCCAATATTGTTCGCAACACTATACTTACCTTCTTTCATGGTACGGGTCAAGAAGCGGCTTTTAAATGGTTGCATGACGGCTGGGGTGGCGACCTCTACTCTGGTTTAATGCTGCTGCTATTAGTGCCTTTGCTAAATCGGATTAATAGCTATTTTTCAACAGTTTCAGATATTGAATCAGAAGCAGAAAGTTAGATTAGTATAAATTATCCATCTTGTGGAGTCGGCGTCTTGCCCGCCCTAATAATGCAATCTGTATGCCCGATAGCTTAATTAATTGAACAAAACTATTTATACAGATTTTGCGATCGCTAATCTATGAATTCTTAAAAGAACAATGTCAATATTACTGAACTCATAACGTTATCTTAAAAAGTAAACTTTTGTCTAAATATTAGAAATTTATTAATGATTTACTTAAATAAGTTTTTTAAAGTAAGCCAATGGAATCAAGTAGTAGCGCTTTTATTATTACTACTGCTGTTCGCTATTGGAAGCGTTCCCGGATACCTGACAGGACACTGGCAATGGAAACAGCCACCACCTATCACCAGCTTGAAAGCATTGAAACATATACGCAACTCTGGGTTAACTCTTCCTGGTTGGCAAACTATTGAGCAGGTGCAACAACAAATTGGTGAACAAAAATGGTCGTTACAGCTAATTAAGAAAGAAGACTCGCAAACTCAAGCTATACTGCTGTTGCTACCGCAAAATGGCCCAATGGATCAACCTGAGGTGGAGTGGACAGACATTAACGGTTGGGGAAAGTCACGTTGGGGAAAGTGGGATATAGCTCAATATCGCTCGGCTCAATTTGCTGTGAAACAGCCTAGAGAAACTCAGGTAGAAGCTAGGTTCTTTCGCGCTTCTACACAACAGGAAACTTTTGGTGTGTTGCAGTGGTATGCTCTACCGAACGGGGGACACCCATCACCTTTTCGTTGGTTTGTAGCCGATCAATTGGCACAGTGGCGTAAGCAGCGAGTTCCTTGGGTAGGTGTGAGCATTCTCGTTCCAATGGAGCCTTTAGGTCAAGTAGAAAAAATTTGGCCTTTAGCCGAATCTATTGGCCAGAAAGTACAAGCTGCATTAATGGCAGACTCTTTACAGAGCAATTAACGAGTGCGTTTGTGCAGAGATATAGTTATGTGGTGTCAGACCGCAGATTTTTGCTGAGATATTGGTAGTGATGCGATTGCCCTAAAGGGCACTGCGCTTCGCGCAATCGCTAGCTCGGCAGCGATTAACCATGCTATATTTTATCCTTTTTACACATGGTAATTTCTCGTAGGAATCAGAGACACTTTAGGTATTTCCAGAGTAAAATAACGGCTCGGCATAATCCATTCTGAGTCTAGCTTTCCTGCACATAATGTTTATATTTTACAGTTCTCATAGGCGCGCATTCAGTGCCATGTGTGTTGTCACTCTTCAAGTAGGTGTTTGTTTAACAACAACAGCCCAAGTTGTTGCTCAGTCTTTACCTTTTCCAGGGCAACCATCAGGGCAATCCTCTTCACCCCCGTCACCTACTGACGTTGTATTTCCGGCTTTCAATGACGAAATTTCTCCCCAACTCAACCGATACCTTCTAGGGCCAGGAGATGTAATTAGTGTTGCACTTCAACGCCCTCCTGGCCCCTATCGCTTAGGGCCGGGAGATAGCATTAGTGTCGTAGTTCAACGTTTTTCTGATTTGAGCTTTCAAGCAGCAATTAACCCAGAAGGAAATGTTATTGTGCCCCTGTTGGGAACCGTGTCAGTGCAAGGTTTAACTTTGCAAGAAGCACAAGATAAAATGCGCTTGCTGTTCAATCGTTATGTAATTAATCCAGCAGTAGTTTTGTCATTGGCAGGGCAGCGTCAAGATTTAAATTTTCAAACTGCAATTAACTTAGAAGGTAATATTGTTGTGCCACAAGTTGGCACAATATCCTTACAAGGCTTGAGTTTGGAAGAAGCACAAGAGAAAATTCGCTTGGGTTTGAGCCGTATTTTTGTTGATCCAATTGTAGTAGTGTCGTTGGCAGGTGCAAGACCAGTTCAAGTTACCATTAGCGGGGAAGTATTTCGGCCAGGAATTTATTCTATTGCATCGTCAACACCTCGTGTCGCTGATGCTTTGCTAACAGCAGGTGGTTCTACGATGATTGCAGATTTGCGACAAGTACAAGTGCGTAGGAGATTGGTTGATGGTTCTGTGATTTCACAAACTATTGATCTGTATACAGCGTTGCAAAATGGCAAATCTCTACCTAATTTACGGTTGCAAGACAGCGATGCAGTAATCGTGCCACGTCGTGAAATTGGGACTGATGATGGTTATGACCGCAATCTGGTAGCTCGTTCCACATTGGCTGTGCCACAGATTAGAATTAGAGTTTTAAATTATGCTGCGGGGGGTATTGCCAATCAAGTACTGCCTAATGGGAGTACTTTTATAGATGCCTTGGGAGGGATTAATTTAGACACTGCTAACCTCCGGGATATTGCCTTAGTACGCTTCGATCCTGAAAGAGGGCAAGCCGTTACTCAAAGGCTTGATGCGAAAAAAGCACTTAGAGGCGATATGTCTCAAAACGTGCCGCTTCAAGATAATGATGTTATTGTTGTTGGTCGAAACCTCATTGGTAGAATTACCAATGCCCTCACTACGATTACACAACCATTTTTTAATGTTCAAAGCTTTATTCGCTTTTTTGACTTCTTTAACGGTGGGTCAAAATAGTTACCAGATTGGAAAGATAAGGAGGATGAGGCTGAAAGGTGTAGGTTTTTTAAATTTCGCGTTTTAATCGACGTGGCAACGCGGGGAAAGATTTCGGAACGAAAAAATCGGCTTCAGATTGAATGTGAAAAACCTATATTTGTGAGGGTGGATGAGGGAAATAGCGGGACAACAGAAGGGAGATGAAAGGAAATAATTAATGACAAATGCCAATGCCTCATGCCCAATGCCCAATGACCAATGACTAATTTGCTATGACTCTACCAATTGTTAAACGCTATCTTATTGCCTTTGAGAAGTATAAGTGGATTGGATTAGCCAGTTTTGCTTTAATTGTAGCAGGGTCAACGGTAGTGGCTATACAGCCAGAACCACCAGCTAGCTACATAGCAAACGCTGCACTTACCTACAATCGTCCACCAGTTTTATTTTCAGCGACTGGTAGCGAAATTCAGCAACAAGGGCAGGAACTAAACGAACAGGTTTTGCTATCAAATACACTCATCGAAGCTGTAGCAGCAAAACTCAACATTAAACCCAAAACAATTGGTGCAAATGTAGTTCTTGTTTTACCTAAAAAAAATCCCAAGACTGGACAATTAGAATCCACAATATTAGATCTTAAATATAAAGATAGCGACGCTAAACGGGCCACAGAAGTAGCGCAGGAATTGATGCTAGCAATGGTCAAGTTGAGTGGTGAGATTAATACAGGACGATTAAAAGCAATTATTCAAAAAATCAATGAACGTTTACCACAAGCGAAGTTAGAACTACAAACGGCAGAGAAGAGGTTAGAACAGTACGATCGCAGAGAACGACCAGCAATATTAGCATCTGAGAATGGTAGTTTACTGACTGCGGTTACTAGTAGTCAAAATCAACAACGTCAAATTCAACTGACTATTTCTGGTATTGATGCCCAAATTCGCAGTTTGCAAAACAAATTAGGTTTAAATGTTAGCCAAGCTTATATTTCTTCTGCTTTGAGTGCTGATCCAATTATTGCGAACTTGCGATCGCAAATTTATCAAGTTGAGTCACAAATCGCTGTTCTCCGCAGAGATTTACGACCAGAACATCCAACGATGATTCAGTTGCAGCGTCAAAAACAAGCGGCGGAGGAATTGCTACAGCAACGTGCTGTTGAGGTGGTAGGAGGTGGCGGTACAACAGCACCTTTGGCTGGTGATGTCTCTAATATTCGCACTCGCAGTAACTTAGATCCAGCACGGCAACAGTTGGCAAATCAGATGGTGGCTTTGCAAACCCAGAAGGACACGCTTCAGCAACAATTAATTCAGCAAATACGAGAAGAAGCCCGACTACGACAAGCGTATTCATTAATACCCAATAAACAATTAGAGCGATCGCGTTTGGAACAGGAGGTAACACTTAAAAAAGCTGTCTATGACAAAATGCAAGCGAAGCTCGCCGATGCTAAGACTGCAGAAGCAGAAACTGTCAGTAGCTTCAGCATTGCTAGAGAACCAACCATTATTGCTGATGCCGTAAAACCGAAAAGTTTGCCTGTTACATTGGGCATTGGTGGTTTTATGGGATTAGTAGTTGGTGGTGGTGTAGTCTTTCTGTTAGGTTCGCTAGAAGGTACTTTCAAAACTAGAGAAGATATCCGCGAGAGTCTTAAGCAACGGGAAGTAACTTTACTAGGAGAATTACCTTTTATACCAGTTGATGATTTACCTACAGAAGCTTTGCCAGTCATACTGGCTGCCGATTCTCCTTATTTAGAATTTTATGAGAAGTTTCGTAGTAATGTGCGCCGTCTTGGTGGCAAAAATTTGAAAATACTTTTAATCACCAGCACTGGCAAATCTGAAGGTAAGACTACAAGTGCTTATAACTTGGGCATAGCTTCTGCTCGTGCTGGTAAAAGAACTTTAATTATTGAAACTGATTTGCGATCGCCTTCTTGCTGTTCATCATTAAAAGTTACTCCTGACCCTGATGCTACTATTGAACCTTTGCGTTATTACGCCACTTTAAGTGAATGTATTCGCTTAGTTCCTGATGTAGAAAATTTATATATTCTGCCTAGCCCTGGCCCTGTGCGTCAATCTGCTGCTGTCATTGAATCCAGCGAAATGCGGCGGCTAATGGAGGATGTACGCGAACGTTATGATTTAGTAATTTTAGATAGTAGTCCTCTTAGTTTATCGAATGATCCTTTATTAATCCAACCATACAGCGACGCTATAGTAATTGTTGCCCGACCAAACTATACACAAGAAAATATGTTAGGTGAAGCTATTGATCAATTAGTTGAATCTGAGCTAGGGCTGTTAGGAGCTATTATTAATGCTGCTGATATCACCGTTTCTTTGCCTCAGCCAATTGAAAAAGCAACAGATTCTTCACTTGGGGAAAAATCTGAAATTATAGAAGATTCGGAAGCAGAAGTTCCAGTTATTTCTAAGAACAACTAATCAAAAATTAAATTATTCATTTTGTGGGATAGACAAGATACCATCCCACAATGTTTATCTGGAAGCCCCTTAGAGTAGCGTTACAGCGCTACTAATATTTGCACTTAAACAGCCCAACACAGGAGTGAATTCAGAATTTCTTCGCTATACTTTTGTGCTATTAAAAATATTCTTGCTTAGGTTTATCGCTAAACAAACCCAATATAGGCCCAAGAATAGCTCCAAAAACAAAACCACCCGCATGGGCCCAGTATGCAATTCCGCCACTTTCCATACCGATGTTAGTGGGTGTTTCGAGACTAGCAACACCGTAGAAAGCTTGTTGGAGAAACCAAAATCCTAAAAAGAAATATGCAGGAACGCGAAAAGTAGGAAAGAAAAAGCCTAATGGTACTACACCAAGAATTTCAGCTTGGGGAAAGCGGAGAATATATGCTCCCATAACACCAGCGATCGCACCACTCGCCCCCAAGGAAGGAATGTTAGAATTTTGGGCAAAGTACCACTGAGTTAATGATGCCAAAATGCCGCAAGATAAATAGAAAAGCAAATATTTGGCATGGCCTAACTTATCTTCAACGTTGTTACCAAAAATCCAGAGAAACAACATATTGCCAGCTAAGTGCAATAAACCGCCGTGCAAAAATTGTGAGGTAATTAAACTTGCCCACTCTGGTACAGGTTGATGTACAGATATACCAGCAAAACTTAAGGTAAGTTCTCGCGGAACTACCGCCGCAAGATGTAAAAACCCATCTAATGCTTGCGGAGGAAGACTAGCTTCATAAATAAAAGCGAGGACATTGGCAGCAATTAGTCCAAAAGTTACATAAGGCGTGATTGTTGTGGGATTATTATCTCTAATTGGAACCACGGGCGTTAATTCCTCATCTATAAGCAACTAGCTTCACAGTACTGACTTTTGCTAGTAGTTGCTTCTACCTCGTGGATAGATATACAGATGATTAATGCTTTTGGCAGATAGGCGATCGCTCTTTCCAGAGATTCGCTATATTAAATTCACCTTATGTCTACTTTGTTACTGTAGCGATGATTCAGTAAAATAGTCTGGTTGTTCTGCTGTAGGCAAGCGTGCCAAGCAGTTAGGTAGAAGCATTGTCACAATGAACTGGCTAGCCCACTTGTTATTGTCTGAACCGAATGTTGAGAGCCGCTTAGGTAATCTCCTGGCTGACATTGTGAAAGGGACGGCTCGTCAGGAATTGAATTTTAATATCCAGCGCGGAATTGCGTGTCATCAAGTAATTGATCGGTTTACAGACAGTCACATAGTTGTGCAACGAAGTAAAGAGCGCATTGACTCAAGCTATAGGCGATTCGCTGGCGTACTTGTGGATGTTTTTTACGATCACTTCCTCGCAAAAAATTGGTTGGAATATTCCAATGTAACTCTTGATGAGTTTACAGCAGAGATATACAACTCATTTCGAGCTTATCAAGGTCAGCTTCCTTTGCTAGTTCGTGAAGTAATTTCTCACGTAGCTGCTGAAGATTGGTTAGGAGCTAACCGCAATGTGGCTGGTATAGAAAACGCTCTCTTGCGGATATCAAAGCGTCTGTCGCGGCGACTGAACAGACCGTTTCTTTTAACCCCAGCTATCAGCGAACTCATCACCCACTACGATGCTTTTGAGGATGACTTTCAAGAATTTTTTCCACAATTATTTTCCCATGTGCAGAATTGGTGTGTTGCTTAGTTCATCCTAATAAATACCCTTCTCTTTCTTTGCGTACTTTGCGTACTTTGCGGTTCGTTTTTTAAATTAAACCCAAATTCATAGAGAATTGGTATTAAATTCACATTTGCTGCTCAAACTCATGTTTTTTGCTAATTCCTTAGAAAATCAACTCCAGCGTTGGAACGAAACCATCCGCAATCAGCCACAACATCCCAATGCTTACATTCGTCGCGGTATGGTTAATTTTCAGCTTGCGAAAATTGATGAATCCATTCAAGATTTTGATACAGCAGAAAAATTAGATGCCCGTCTCAAACCATATCTGTGGCAACGTGGCTTATCGTACTATTATGCAGAAAGATTTACTGAAGGCGCTCAACAGTTTGAAATAGATTTGACAGTTAACGCCCAAGATATAGAAGAAACAGTATGGCGATATCTGTGCATAGCTCGCCTTTCTAATGTGGAATCAGCACGCAGTTCCCTATTAACTGTCAAAAATGACCCTCGCCGAATTATGCAGAGTGTGTATGAGTTGTATGCAGGAAACTGCACACCAGATGATGTTTTAAATGTTGGGAAATCAGAAGGAGTCAAAGGTAATTTTTATAGTCATCTTTATCTAGGATTATATTACGAAGTTGAGAATAATCTGGAATTAGCTCAGGGATATATAGTTAAAGCTGCTGATAATTACAAAATTGATGATTATATGTGGTATTTAGCACGAGTACATAAAAATCTACGAGGATGGCGATAGTCTATGTACTAATGTTCCAGCATTTTCTCGCAAAGGTGCTTAATGCGATCGCCCCCTCAAGTCTAGCCGATTGTATCTTGCTGATTGCTTGGCTGGGACGATGTTGACTCTAACCCAAAATCTGCAAAAATGACCCTACAGATATTTATGCTGTTGACCAGTCTTCAGTCCGCAATTCTACGATTTTTCCAAAATCTGACTCATTACGGGTGAGTAAGATTGCGTTGTTGGTTAACGAGATCGCGGCAATTTTCAGATCCATATTCCCTAGACGAGGATAGGCTTTTCGTAAGCGTTGATGCTCTAGAGCAGCTATACGGCTAAAAGGGAGAATTATGATCGCTTGGTAGTCTGTTGCAAGTTGCTGTAATCCTTGATATGCAAGGACTTGTTCCTCTAGCGTTTTCGCCCTAGATAGAAGATTGAGCCGACCTCTGACTTGCTCTTCGTAGGTAATCACAGTCACTGCAACTTCAAGCCCTTCAACCGCTGTCAGCCTCGTCAGGATTCGCTTTCCCTCTTCTCTGTTACGCTGGATGAGGCTGAGATGATCGGTGTCAAGAATGTACATTTTGGAGTATTAGCGAACTACTCAGCAGATTTACGCCATTCTTGCCCAAGGCGAACCGCTTCATCAAAGGTCGGGTCGTTTTCAAAGCTACCCGCAACTTTTAACCACCAGGGGGTTTGCTTCTGGAGAAACCCAGACAGCATCTGTTTCATTTGTGCCAGTTCTGTCTCTAAAGTTGCAACTCGCGCTTCGAGTTGTTGAGATCGTTCTTCAAGCTGCTGGGAAGTCATAGGCATCTGCGGCAAGTTAGAGTTTAACAAGCATTATAGCGAGATATCTAAAGTCACTGACTATCGGTGGCTTCGGTTTCAATTGGTAAGGGCGTAATATATGTGTGGTTTATTTGCACCCACAGCGTTGCATAAATGCCGGATGAATTGAGATTTTTGACGGGGGATGAGGGGATGGTGGGACGCGGAGACACAAAGATGAGAAATGGCGGGGGATGAGAGAAATGAGGAGATTCAAGAATACGATGATTACTCATTAAAAAAGTTTTTACGTATTTGTACGACATTTGCGTAGGGATTTAGCAATGGTAAACCCTTACAGCATGGTCTATTTACCTAAAAAATAGCTGTAATATCAAAAATCACTCTGCTGTAAAAGCGAATACCGCCCTTAATGCTTCTGAACTCAGGGTAGGATAGTTTTCTAGCACTTGTTGTTCTGTCCATCCCGCAGCAAACAAACCCAATAAGAACTCTACAGATAAACGAGTTCCTTTCACAGTCGGCTTACCCAGCAAAATTTTTGGGTCTGAATGAATGTACTGTCGCCAGTCCATAGTTTCTACTCCGACAAAGTTACAGCTATTGTTGCACAGGATGATTGTTGTTTGGTTGCCTAGAGAACAGACGCAATGAAGATAAGGGAGATGCGATCGCCTTGATGAATTTCTAGAAGATTTTCCCACTGTGAGCCGCGCACAGGCACAAAAATATTTACAATCATTGCGATCGCTTCACTTGCAATGACAAGTTTGTATCCAGAGTTAACATTGGATATTCGTTCATGGAGCTAAAAGCCTCATTAATGAGTATCAAAGACTCGTTCACGAGTATAAAAGCCTCATTAATGAGTATCAAAAACTCGTCGACGAGGATAAAAGCCTCATTCACGAGTATCAAAGACTCACTGACGAGGATAAAAGCCTCATTAATGAGTATCAAAGACTCGCTGACGAGGATAAAAGCCTCATTCACGAGTATCAAAGCCTCGCTGACGAGGATAAAAGCCTCATTCACGAGTATCAAAGACTCACTGACGAGGATAAAAGCCTCATTAATGAGTATCAAAGCCTCGCTGACGAGGATAAAAGCCTCATTCACGAGTATTAAAGACTCGTTGACGAGTATAAAAGACTCGCTGACGAGGATAAAAGCCTCATTCACGAGTATCAAAGACTCGCCGACGAGGATCGACTAAGTACTAATGTCCCAATAATTTATCCCGCAGATGCTTAATGCGATCGCCTCTCACTGAATTCCGGTCGTACCTAAACAGAATCATCGGTGGGCTCGGGTTCAAACTGTACTTGTCGGTACAAATGGGCGATCACTATTTCTACATCCACCGATTCCAGCTGCAATTTCTCATCCAAATTATACTCCGACAGCACCCATTTCCCCTGTTCGTTACGCCGAAACACTTCCACCCCTGGTTGCGCTACTTGTACTAAAACATATTCTTGCAAGGTTGGAGATTGGCGATATTTGGCAAACTTCTTTCCCCTATCTGCTGCTTCTGTTGAAGGTGATAGCACTTCGATAATTAAACAGGGAAATTGTATCAACTGTGGCTCGGTATCTCTTTCGTCACAAGTTACCACTACATCAGGATAAAAATACTTTTGCCCCGGTTCAACCTGCACCTTTACATCTACAATGTATACTTCGCAGGAGCGATCGCCCAAGGCATCATCTAAAAGCTTAAAGAAATTGGCAGAAACCCGATTATGGTTGCGCGTACCACCACTCATCGCTACAACTTCCCCGTCCCAATACTCGTAGCGTTGTTCTTGGATGGGTTCCCAAACGAGATATTCTTCAGCACTCATCAAAATGCGATCGGGTAGAGCAACCATCGGCGCGATTGGGAAATGTTTTATTTTATCTAGGATAGCGAAAAAAGAGCGATCGCTTTATTGCTATCCTGACCGAGTATTAACGCCCCAATAATTTATCTCGCAGGTGCTTAATGCGATCGCGCAAACTTGCAGCTTCTTCAAATTCTAGTTTTTTTGCTGCTTCTTTCATCTGTGCTTCGAGTTTCACAATCAAGTCGGGAATGTCTTCTAGTGGTAATTCATCTATATGTTCGTCTACTACTTTTAAATCTGTTGCATTCAACCGCCGAGAAACTTCTAAGAAAGACAAAATTGCATTACTCGATTTTTTCACAATCGGTTGTGGCGTAATTCCGTGCATTTTGTTGTACGCCATTTGAATTCCCCGCCGTCTGTCTGTTTCATCGATAGCTTTAATCATGCTATCTGTCATGTTGTCAGCATACATAATTGCTTGTCCCTTAACATGACGTGCGGCTCTACCGATAGTTTGAATTAAGGAACGCTCGGCTCGCAAGAATCCTTCTTTATCTGCGTCCATAATTGCGACTAAAGAAACTTCTGGCAAGTCCAAACCTTCGCGCAGTAAGTTTACACCAACCAAAACATCAAATTTACCACCGCGCAAATCCTGCAAAATCTCAATCCGCTGTATTGAATTAATTTCTGAATGCAGATACCGCACGCGAATACTGTGGTCTTCCAGATATTCTGTTAAATCTTCCGCCATACGCTTAGTTAGTGTAGTAACTAAAACTCTTTCGTGGCGGTCAACTCTGTCTTTTATTTCTCCTAATAAATCATCTATTTGTCCTTCTGTAGGACGCACAGAAATTTCTGGATCAATTACGCCGGTTGGTCGAATTACTTGCTCAACTATATGACCATCAGAAATTTCTAATTCCCAATTTCCTGGGGTAGCAGAAACAAAAATACACTGATTAACTTTTTCCCAGAATTCTTCTGCTTTCAAGGGACGGTTATCAGCAGCACTAGGAAGTCGAAATCCATGCTCAATTAAGACTTTTTTTCTGGCTTGGTCACCGTTATACATACCGCGAATTTGCGGTACGCTAACGTGAGATTCATCAACAACCAAAAGCCAATCTTTAGGAAAATAATCAATTAAAGACTCTGGCGGTTCACCTGCTAACCTTCCTGCTAAGTGGCGAGAATAATTCTCCACACCGTTGCAGTAACCGACTTCACGCAACATTTCTAAGTCATACCGTGTGCGCTGATCTATACGTTGTGCTTCTAATAATTTCCCAGCTTGCTCTAATTCGGCTTTTCGCTGTTTTAATTCTGCTGCAATATCATTACAAGCTGCTTCTAAGCGTTCTTCTGGGGTGACAAAGTGACGTGCAGGGTAAATATTGACAGCTTGTAGACTGTTGATAATTTCACCCGTTACTGGGTCAATATAGCGAATCGCGTCAATTTCATCGCCAAAAAATTCTACACGAATAATTCGGTCTTCATAAGCTGGGCCAATTTCTAAAACATCTCCCCGTACCCGAAAACGTCCCCGACCCATTTCTAAATCGTTGCGGCTATACTGCACATTTGCCAAATCCCGCAAAATCTGGCGTTGATTGACTTCCATACCAATTTGTAGAGGAATGGCAGCTTTGAGGTATTCTGAGGGAATCCCCAAACCGTAGATACAGCTAATGGAAGCAACGACAATCACATCACGGCGTTCAAACAGCGATCGCGTCGCTGAGTGCCGCAACATATCTATTTCATCATTAATTGAGGCTGTTTTTTCAATATAAGTATCGGTAACTGGAATATACGCTTCCGGCTGATAGTAATCGTAATAACTGACGAAATACTCGACGGCGTTGTTGGGAAAAAACTCGCGCAACTCGTTACAAAGTTGTGCGGCGAGGGTTTTATTATGCGCCAGTACCAAAGTAGGTTTGCCAATCTTCTCAATTACTGCTGCTACTGAAAATGTCTTACCAGTACCGGTAGCTCCTAGTAAAGTTTGGTAACGATTGCCAGCTTGAATACTACTTACTAGTTGTGCGATCGCTTGTGGTTGATCGCCTGTTGGACTAAAAGGAGCTTGAAGACAAAATTCTGTCATACAGTTGTGCCAGAAATACCCTCTCCCATAGTAGCGATCTCACTCTGCACTCGTCGTACCAGATTAGTTAAACAAATAGATAGCAATCTTTCTTTACATAAATTATTTTATTGGATTTACTTATGTGTACATTTTGAAGATAATTATACCTATATGAGGTTTTTTAAGGTTAAACTCTCTTATATAGAAAAAATTCACGTCAGTTTAATTATTGTAAAAAACAGTTAACAAACCGGAGGAGTTAAATTATGAGTATCAGCAGCACTGGCAAAGCGGTTAGTCCTCGACAAAAGCGTGCCAAGCTAAAAGGAGAAAGTACAGTGGAAGTAGAAAATAACCAGGGTAATAGCTTGAATACAGATAAAGTCGAACAAGGTAGCGATCAGCCAGTGCAGAATGAGACTCATGGAACACTCGCGCTTGCTGGAGTGCGTCCCATAGCGAGCAGCGATTTAGAAGTTGCTGAGACAGTTTCAATTGCCGGGATACGTCCAATTAGCGCTGGTGGTTTAGAAGTGGTTGAGACATATAACGTTATGGGAATTCGTCCCATTGGTGCTAATACAATGCAAGTCGTTGATAGCATGAACCTTTCTGGCATTCGTCCAATTGCCTCAAGCGCACTGGTAGTTTCTGAAAACTATTCGGTGTTCGGTAACCGTCCAATAGCATCCAATGTCATTGACGATTCTGACGGTCTGATGGGTTTTATCGATTAGACACATATTAGACACACAATTTATTTCCATAAATTTATCAACCCGGCTCTATAGAGAAGCCGGGTTTATTTATTTAATAGTCAGCAATATTTATAATAAATATCAAATATTTTTCAAAAATAGTAGCGAATTCTTTAATGATTAACTCTCCAGACTTTCCAGATTTTAGGTGCGGTCATTTTATTTTGCACACATCGTAATTAATTAAACATTCTTGTAGCCTGCCATCTCACCTACATAAAGTGCTGCTCTACAAGAAAATATAGTTTTCTTCTCTGTCTTCTAGTATAGATGGTTAATATATCTAGTGGCGGAAGGCTAGAGAGAAAAGATTAAGTTACTTTGTAGAGGTAATCACAAAAAAGCTCAGAGTTACAAACTAACTTTGCAGCAAATTCCATATTAAAAGAAGGAGTAGAAAATGAGTTTAGAAGATCGTGCAAAAGCTACAGCTAAAAATATTGAAGGTAAAGCGCAAGAAGCCGCAGGAAACGTAACAGGAGATCCTGAAGATAAAACTGAAGGCAAAGCAAAGCAAGCTGAAAGCGAAGTTCGTCACGGCATCGAAGATGTAAAAGATAACGTGAAGAAAAAGCTTGATTAAAAATTAAGTTTTTTGCAAAAAGTTTAAGTATATAACTGGGTGCTGCTTAATTTTTGCAAAAAACAACACAGAATTGAAGCTCCGGCTTTACCCTATACCCCTATTATCCCCTTTACTCTAAGGGAATAGTAGGGAAAATACATCTTGATTTAGAAAAATTTTTCTTTTTTAAGATGTAATAGCTGAGATATATTTTGTTAGCTTACCAGTGTTATTTATTAAAAATGCCTTTAAAAGGTAAGCATATAAAAATCAAAAATGGAATTAACTTGAGTTATTCTATCTGTTCCTTGAATGTTTTTTGGGAGGTTAAAAAATGATGCTGCTTCAGCAGAGTCGCAAAATCTTGATGAGTTTTATCTTGATTTTGGTTCTTACGATAACCACTGCCTGCGGCGGCAGTAACGTGGCACAGCTTGACCGCACAACTAACCCACCAGTAGTTGGTCGAGATGTAAACTATAGACAACTAGATAGGCAATTAGAGCAAGGGAACACTGCGGCAGGGCAAAACTTTGGTCAATGGGTTGTACAAACATCTAAAGGATTAATTAAAGATGCTTATGTACGTGATAACAACAAGCTAGGCGTTGTTATTTCCCAACAAGTGCGTCCTAATGAAGTACGACCATTAGCAAAATCTTTAGTACAAGGTTTTCGGAAGAATTTCCCTAACCAAGACTTAACAGTTTTGATATATGCTCCTGACAAAAAATTGATTGTGACTGCTAAGTACGATACTCAAACAAGCCAAATTAACTACACTTAATGGCTTTGGTATCAAGCTGAAGAAGATTTACCCCTGCGGGTAATTCAAAATTCCAAAAGTGTTTTGAGTTGAGAAAAATTACCTGCCAGGCGACTAAAAAAATTGACCTGAAAAAGGAGAGAAGTAAAGTGACAAGCAGCGAAGAGTACAAGCGTCAAATAATGAAAGATTTGGCTGGGGGCCATGTCGAATCTTTAGATGATGTTAAAACCGATTCAACGACGGAATACGAAAACTTTGACGATTTCGCGCAACGCACCACACCAGATCAGCGTCGTCAGTTATTTGGTCGGTCTCTACATCCAGAGAAAATTCCTACCAGCCAAATGGAACCAGAATTACAAAAGGCGATCGCTCAAATTAAACCAAATGAACGGGATGATGTAGCACACGCCTTTTTCAAACATTTGAAGCAACGAGGGCTGGATGAACGCCATCTAGAGCAACAACTGGGTCTTTCTACCCATCACGCCAGCCGTATGAGCGCTGATGATGTTAGCAAACTTGCGTCCTTCGCCTATCACAACCACCCTGATATTTTCCGTGAAGTGCTGGCTGAACAACCAGGTATTATGAAGTTTCTTAGCAACCCCATTGTGGCAGGCATTATTGGAATTGCAGCAGCTAAGTGGTTAGGTAGTCGTAAGTAATTACTAAGTTCCAAATTTTAAATACTTTAGTCAGAAAGAAGGTGGGCAATGCTCACCTTTTTTTGTGACAGGTTGAATGCTCACCTGCTGGAGAAGCTGTTATGTGCGATCGCAGATAGAATTTACCCTTAATCTTCATAGCTAACTATAAGTTAATTATTTAATTGTAGTAAATAATACATTTATTTTTATTTTTACAACCAGATTCACACAAACTTTATATAGTAAAATAACCTTATTTACTCAGAAATCTTAAGAAAATATACCTTTTTTGAGTATATCTAATAAATTTAGAAAATCACATAAAATTAAAGTTTATATTAAAATTAGATAAAATTCTTGATTATAAATACTGTTAAAGTAAGAATAATTACGGATTCGTCAGAATAATTACGGAAAAACTGCCAATTTAATATCAATGAATAACTTGAGATGAAATACTTCACTCATCATTATTGCTGGTTGTAGTGACTACACCTGAACTGATAGCTTGTAAGGGCTTTAATATGCAATTAGCTTGAAGTATTGATAATTTGTCTTGTTGGTTAAAGCACTACCATTAACCTTTATATTTTTATAGGGATAGTGATTGAGGCGTTAATGTGAGGCATATTTTATCTTTTTCTGCTACTACATTTAGAAATAAAAATTAGGATGTTGCGGAGTTATAAAGCTGATGGCTCAGTGGAAACAACTGCGAATTATGTTTTTGGCTGTAACCCTAGGTGGCGTCCTCTTCGTTTTAGTGAAGGTATTTTTAATGAAAAGTATAGATAAGCCAAAATCAGAACAGCCTAGGCAAGAATCTAATATATATATTGCAATGTTGAAAACTACATTTGCATAGTTTGCCGTTTTGGAGGACACTATAATGCTGTCTCTCTTTTTCAGAGGGATAGAGGAGTGAGAATTACATAGAGGTTTGATGTGCAACAAGGATATAACTGCTAACTTCAATAATTAAAATGTGTCACAAAATGCCTAGTCGTATTCAACAATTAGCGGCAAACCCTCTGTCTCAAACTTTGATTTTTCTCAGTTCACTTTCTATTTCATTTTGCTAATAACATGACTAAATCAAGTAGCGATAAATTCATCCCCGCTTTAGTACAAGAGCTACAGGAGTTTGCTTTTAGCCAGACAGTCTCAATAAATATTTTGCGAACGCTAGGCTATGGACTGTTAATATTAGCATTGTTCGACGTAGTTGAGATGTTTGTTCCACCCAACTTTATGAATCCTGCTTGGGAGTTCCAGACTTTCGGATCATTAGTTGAACGAGTACCTGTACCTTTAATCGGGTTAGCGCTAGTGTTTTATGGAGAGCTACATTCACGAAGTAAATGGGAATTATTAAGCTTAAAGCTTTTATCTTGGTTAACTTTATTATTGGCAGTAATTTTTTTGGTACTAATTCCTTTGGGAATTGGTAATACTGTCCGGCTTAATAAACAAAGTATTGCTCAGGTAAATAATTTATCTCAACAACAATTATCCCGAGCGGAACAAGTAGAACAGCAACTTAACCAAGCTACGCCCGAACAATTAGGTACTTTTTTAAAGAGACAAGGCCGCTCATTTGATGGTAAAAATCCTCAAGAAGTAAAAACTCAAATCTTGTCAGAAGTATCTAAAGCCAAGGCACAAATCAAAACTCAAGCAAAAGCCACTCAGTCTTCTCAGCGCCTGACCTTGATCAAAAGTTCGGTTAAATGGAATTTGGGAGCTTTGGTTTCTGCGGCTTTATTTTTTAGTTTTTGGAAGATAACTAAATGGGCAAGAATCAGTAGATGATAAAAGAATATATTCGGTAAAAAATTAGGGTGGGTGAATTGCCCACCCTAATTCTATTTTTGGTTTGATACTAATTCAAAATCGGCTGACTAGACCTTTGCCAATTCTGGAGCAGGACGCTTGCTGTTACGAATAGCTGTAATCGCCTCAGCGTAATCTGGAGCGTTAAAGACAGCTGAACCAGCTACGATCGCATTAGCACCTGCTTCCAAAACTTGCCAAGTATTATTGGCTTTTAGTCCCCCATCTACTTCAATCCAAGGGTCAAGACCGCGTTCGTCACACATCTGACGCAGCTTGCGGATTTTAGGTAATACACCTGGAATAAAGCTTTGACCGCCAAAGCCAGGGTTGACGCTCATAATCAGCACTAAATCGCAAAGCTCCAGTACGTACTCAATTAATTCCAAAGGTGTTGAAGGATTAAGTACGACTCCTGCTTTTTTACCGAGTTCTTTGATTTGTCCGAGAGTGCGGTGCAGGTGTGGCGAAGCATTGTGTTCAGCATGAACTGAAATAATATCAGCGCCCGCTTTAGCAAACCCTTCTACATACTTTTCTGGCTCCACAATCATCAAGTGGACATCCAATGGCTTTGACGTCACCGGACGAATCGCCTCCACAACCAGAGGGCCTATCGTAATATTAGGTACAAAACGACCGTCCATTACATCAACATGAATCCAATCTGCTCCAGCCGCGTCTACAGCGCGAACTTCGTCACCCAGACGGCTAAAATCGGCTGACAGGATGGACGGAGCAATCACAATGGGCTTTTTAGATAGGTTTTGGGTCATGGCTAGTGGGTTTTCAAGCGTCCTCGTCTGTAAATATTGTAACAAAACATTGAGCAATCGCTCATCAATTTGATCCCGCCTTTGCTAGAGATATGGGGGAGTGAGGGAAAATGACTAATGACTAATGATTAATGATTATGAATAAAAAACTAACTTGGATAATTTTGGGGCTGGGTGCTTCGTGTTTGAGTGCGCCAGTACTTGCTTCAGCTTTACAAACGTCTTTTGGCACCAACGGTATAAATGCTTTGAAGCTACGCCAACCTCCTTATAATTTAAGCGGTCGCAAGATTGCCATTGGTCAAGTGGAAATTGGGCGTCCGGGAATGTTTGGATTGGATAAAGCGGTGTCGAAAAACCTTGCTATATCTCTTGCGGGAGTCTTCTTACGCAATGGTCCAGCTAAGTCAAACAGCAGTGTTGATCCCCACGCCTATAATGTTGCTGGCGTTATGGTCAGTAAAGACAAAGCCTGGCCGGGAGTTGCTCCAGAAGCGCGACTGTATTCTTCTGCTGTTGGTTCAACTAAAAATATGGGACAGCCAGAAGAGTGTTTATCGGCGCAGCACGTGGCGCTGCAAAATGGTGGTGATGTCCGTGCCATTAACTTCAGCTTTGGTGAACCCCTAAACAGAGATCCACGCCCGGATGCAATTTTAGATGGCAATGCTTTACTCACGCTATGTCTTGACTGGTCGAGTCGCGTTCATAATGTCCTGTATGCGATCGCCGGTAACCAGGGCAAAGGTGGTATTCCTATTCCTACAGATAATTTTAATGGAGTGAACGTGGCTTTTTCATCCCGACGTGGGGGGATTTTTAATAAAGTTGACGTTTCTAATCTAGTAGGTGCTAACCAGGGAGCAACCAGACGGCTAGTAGGGAAAGAGTTTAATATTGATGGGCGTGGCACCATTAGTTTAGTTGCGCCTGGCAATAACATTGCTTTGCTCAATCCTGATGGGAAACTCAACAAAGTTACAGGCACTAGTTTTGCAGCACCTCACGTTACAGGTACAGTTGCCTTATTGCAGGAATTTGCCGATCGCCAACTACGGACAAAACAACTCAATTGGAGTATTGATTCTCGCCATCATCAAGTGATGAAGGCTGTATTACTCAATTCAGCCGATAAAATCCAAGATAGCGGCAATGGCTTGCGGTTGGCAATGACCCGGACGCTCATTGATAAACAAAATCAAGATTGGCTAGCTTCTAATGCTTACAAAGATCCTAAAATTCCTTTAGATTCCCAAATGGGAACGGGTCATTTGAATGCATTTCGCGCTTATCAACAATTTAGCGCTGGTCAATGGCAACCGTCAGTTGCTGTGCCTGCCATTGGTTGGGACTACCGAACACTAGATACTATTACGCCTGTAGAATACGTGATAGCAAAACCTTTAAAACAAGGTAGCTTTGTTGCGATTACCTTGAATTGGGACAGATTGGTAAATCTCAACGATAAGAATAGAAATGAGCTTTATGATGTAGGCGAGAGTTTCAGCGATCGCGGCTTGAATAATCTCGACCTCTACTTAGTAAAAGCTGATGAGCAAAATTCAAATACTGGTAGTGTTTGCTCTTCAATTAGCCAAATTGATAGTGTAGAACATATTTTTTGCCCTATTCCTGCAACTGGATATTACAAAATCCGCGTCCAATTTCGTCAACAAATCAACGAACCAACTCAGGACTATGGTTTAGCTTGGTGGACTGTACCTGTAAATTGAAGCATGAAATAAAAATCTACCCCAATACGGTTCAGGTAAGGAAATTTATCTATTGGGGTACGCTTTTTGGATAAAATGATTCGATTTTATCCAAAAAGCCTGAACCATATTTTAATTTAGCAAGCCATAAATTCAGTAATTCCTAAATTTATCAAAGGTGAAAATATCTAAGCTATTATCGTTAATATATGCATTAGGTAATAGATTAGGTAAGTTGCAAATTTTCTAAATTTTACTAGGAAATTCGTCTAGAATCACTTCATAAAAAAATGCTAATTATACTTAGTTATAATAAGTTATGTAGTTTCAAACACATTCATCCAAAACTCTAAAAATATTTAAATATAATTCATCTGCAATGTTGTTTTAATCAGCAATTAGCAGCTTTCATAAGTTCTGTTGAATTCTTGCCAATTCTCGACTGTTACCAAAACTGTAACAGTCGAGTTTTTTATTGATGCAAATGCGATATTAACAATTGACACATCATTAGCGTCAATCCTAAAAGACAGCTACAGAAATTTATGGCGAGCGAGGTGGCAGAATGAATCGGCAGAAATTTAGTAGTGTGAGAGAAAATTTTTTGCAAAGACGTTACGGTGTTAGTTTGGGAAGGCGCTACGTTCTTGCGGCTGCTAGCGTTGTTCTCTTAGGTGTATTAGGTTGTTCTCAGGTTGATAGTAGTACGGGTACGCTTGCCGAATCTCGTTTGCCTGGGTCAGAGTCGCCATTGCCAAAAAAAACAGTCAACCCTGATACGAAAATAGTTAATGCTAACAATAAGTTTGGCTTCAAACTATTTTCAGAAGTTTTGCAAAATGAAAGTAGTGAAAAGAACATTTTTGTCTCGCCTGCAAGTGTAGCGATCGCCCTTGCTATGACCTACAATGGAGCTAGCGGTTCTACCCAAAAAGCAATGGCGAAAACCTTAGAATTACAGGGTATGAATCTACAAGAAATTAACTCTTCTTATGCATCTTTAGAAAAGATATTACAAAAGCCTGATGCAGACGTGCAACTGACTATTGCTAATTCACTTTGGGCTGATAAAGATGCTCAGTTTAAATCAGAATTTCTTCAAAAGAACCGGGAATTTTATCAAGCAAAGGTAACAAATTTAAACTTTCAAGATGCTGAAGCGCCTAATATTATCAATAACTGGGTCAAAGAAAATACCCAAGGGAAAATTAACAAAATAGTTGAAACAATTGACCCGGAGCAGGTGTTATTTCTCATTAATGCCATACACTTCAAAGGAAGATGGAGCAATGAATTTGATAAAAGTCAAACTGCTGTATATCCTTTTTACCTCGCATCAGGTAAACAGAAACAACATCCAATGATGTCGAAAGATGGTGACTATAGATACCATGAAACCGAACAATTTCAGGCAGTTAGTTTACCTTATGGCAAAGATGGCAAAGTCAGCTTTTATATCTTTCTGCCTAAACAGAACTCAAACCTGAAAGCCTTCTATCAAAACTTAAGCGCTGAAAACTGGGAAAAATGGATGACTCAATTCCGAAAGCGGGAAGGGTCGGTTCGTTTGCCTCGGTTTAAGACAGACTACGATGTTACGCTCAACGATGCGTTGAAAGCTTTAGGTATGGAGGAAGCTTTTAGCAGCAAAGCTAATTTTTCAGGCATGGGTAAAAACCTCGCCATCAGCCAAGTTAAACATAAAACTTTTGTCGAGGTAAACGAAGAAGGCACCGAAGCAACTGCGGCTACTTCAGTAGGAATAGTAGCAACATCTGCGATGCAAGAACCAGAGCCGTTTAGAATGATTGTTGATCGTCCCTTCTTCTGTGCTATTCGGGATAACCAAACAGGAAGCGTTTTGTTTATGGGTTCAATTATGGAGCCACAGTAATCAATTCAAAATTCAAAATGAAAAAATTTTGAATTGCTATGGTGATGTGGCTTCGGAAACACTCAGGGCATTTTTCGCTTCAGCCTTTGGGGATGCTTCTGGTGCAATGGGTGCAACTATCTCTCCATTGGCATACTCATCCGTGTCGTTACTCAGTGCCTCAGGACGTAGAGTGCTTAAAACCGTCTTAATCACAACAGCAGTAGGTACTGCCACAATCACACCCAAAAGTCCACCAACTCTTGCCCCTGTTAAAACTGAAATAACCACCCAAGCCGGGTTTAAGCCAGTAAAACTCCCTAAAATTCGGGGGGCAATTAAGTTTTCCAGAATTTGCTGGACTATTACTGCTGCCATCAAGACTCTTGCTCCCATCCAGAAATCTTGCAACGCAACCAACAAGGTGGTTAAGGCGATGCCCACAGAGCCACCAAAGGGGACGAGAGCCATGATGCCAATCGTTAAACCAAATAATAGACCGAATGGTACTTTCAGCCACAAAAATGTAGGAATCAGAGCTGATGCCATGCAGGTAGATAAAATCAGCTGGGTGATAAAGAAATTTTGAAAGCTGAGACGTACTGTTTTAGAAAAAGGCGCTCGGAATTGGGTGGGTAACCAGTCTACTAAACTCAGCCAGAGTTCGCCTCCATGCTGCAAAAGATAAAAAGTCAAAACCATAGTCAAAACGAAGTCTAACAGACTAGTGACAGTGACTACAGCCAGATTTAAAACTTGTCCGGCGATCGCCTGCAATTGTCCTTTAACGCGATCGTTAATTTGGACTACTAGAGCATCGAGATTAATTGGTAACCCAAAAACCTCTACTTTTTCGTTTAACATCATTAACTGAGAGCGTCCAGAGTCAATCAACTCCGGCAAACGAGCCACTAGTTGCTGCGCTTGGGTAAGGGCTAGCGGAAACAGGGTGACACCCAACGCTAATAAAATTGATAAAGCCAAAAGAAACACTAAGATAGCAACTGGCTCTCGCCTGGCACCGTGACGCTCCATCCAGCTAACGGGGTAGTTGAGCAGAAATGCTAGTACTGAGGCTCCCACTAAAATCACTATCAAGGAGTGAAAGTAATTAAAAATTGCCGAAATCGCCCAACCATTGAGAACTAGCAGCGGGATGAATAACGCGATCGCTGCGATGCGCGCTATGGGTGTTAGGGTGTCCCACCAGTCGAGTAGCTTGCGTGTCTGCATCTTTAGCCGATTACGGGATAGAACTAAATAAAATCCTTCTCTATAGCCTATTATCTCTAACTACATTACCGTCATTCATCCTCCTAGTTTAGGATTAGACTCACCCATATGAAAAATTTTCACTCAATTGACAATTCACCTGGATCTGGGAAAGGCGACACGCAGAGTGATTTCACCGCGTCTTCTTTATCTTTCCAATCCCCGATAGCCCGTGAAGACTCAGCTATCGCTAAAAGACAACTGCTTTTGTATTTAATTCCAGTTATTGGTTTTTTTCCCTCGTTGTGGACTCTCTATTGCCGTCAAGGAAGTCGGGAACAACAGGCTGCTAGCCGTCTGTCTATTACTTTGGCATTTACCTGGTTTTTGGGATATCTGTTGTTAGCAACCGGGGCTGAAACTTCAGAATTTTTCGCACTGCGTTTATTAATTCTCAATAGCTTTCTCACTTCTGGTTACTTTTTAGTGAGTCTCTGGTTGATTGTTCGCCTGTTTCAAAGAAAGTCTGGCCGTTTACCTGGATTTAGCCGTTTTGCCGAGCGAGTACTGGGCAAGTACTTGTCCTAATATCCTGGTTGATAACTGTCCCGGTATTTTTACGGAATTTTTGCCAAATTACAGTTTATCTCTCAATGGATCTGGTCAAACCGGTTTATTGTTGCCATACTGCAATAAAATATTGCCAAAATTGTCGAAAATAAAGAAAAAGACTGCTATAAGTGTTGTGGTTGACACAACAGTGAAAAAGTTAGCGCTAATAATTAAAAATTAGCTATTATGTTTTGATTTGTTTGCATATTTATTAGTCTAGAAATTTACCGAATTTGATCAGTAAGTGTGAGGAAGTCTGTGACCATTCAAAGAACTTCATCGGAAGAAAACCAATCGGCAAAAGCCTCCAAGTCTAGGGGCAAAAATTCCCAAAGCTCTAAATCTGGGCGTTGGTTGTGGTTTTGGGTGGGTATGAGCGGCATTGCTATGGTTTCAGCAACAGCAGGGGCGCTGTTGGCAGTTTCTTTGACGAGTACGCCATTGCAGCAAGCCCAGCTAAGTCCCCAAGAAGAGGCGGTATTTGATGGCGATCGCATCTCTGGAGGTGGATTGCGATTTTCGGAATTAACTCGCCCCGTAAATATATTAGTTATGGGGATGAGCGTACTGCCACCCGATGTCAAAAGCCCCCCCGTCGAAACCCAAAATCTTAGATACCTGCCCCAGGTAAACTCCTTTGATGGGCTTGCTGATGTAATGCTCTTGATCAAATTTGATCCAGAGACGAAAAAAATGATCATGCTCTCTATCCCTAGAGATACCCGCACAGAAATAGAGGGGTATGGCGTAAAAAAAATTAATGCTGCGAATCTCGAAGGTGGGCCAGCCTTGACCGCTAAAACGGTCAGTAATCTTTTGGGTGGGGTAGGAATTGATCGCTATGTCCGAATTAACGTTCTGGGAGTTGCCAAGCTAATCGATGCTTTGGGTGGAGTGACAGTTTATGTCCCCAAAGATATGAAGTACCATGATCATTCCCAGCACCTATACATTAATTTAAAGGCGGGCAAGCAGCATCTCAAGGGTGAGCAAGTGCTGCAATTACTACGGTTTCGCCATGATGAACTGGGTGACATTGGGCGGATTCAGCGGCAGCAAATGGTAATGCGTGCTTTGATGGAGCAAACCCTCAACCCTGCGACTGTAGCACAAATGCCTAAAGTGCTTGATGTAGTCAAAGAACACATCGATACTAATTTGACAGTTGAGGAGCTAGTGGCGCTTGTAGGCTTTGGAGTGCGAACCAATCGCTCTAATATGCAAATGTTAATGGTTCCTGGTCGCTTTAGCGAGAAGGGTGAGTATGATGCTAGCTATTGGTTGCCAAACAGAGATAATATTGCCAAATTGATGGCACAACACTTTGGTTTGGAATCAATCCAAGGACAAGAACAGCAGACTACTGAACCAGGTTCTTTGCGAGTAGCAATTCAAGACAGCACAGGTAGCGATCGCTCTCAGTTGCGACCTTTAATTAGATCGCTAGAAAGAGCTGGATATCGTAATGTCTATGTGGCTAAAGCATGGGGTGAACCTTTAGAGGTGACTCACATTGTTGCCCAACAAGGAGATGGTAATAGTGCAGAATTAATTCGCCAAAGTTTAGGATTTGGAGAAGTACGCGTAGAAAGCACTGGCAATCTCGGTTCTGATATTAGTATTCAGGTGGGTAAGGATTGGTTACAACAACAAACTATCCTAGAAAATTCTGCTCAACCATAAGCTACGACTAGTTTTTAATCATCAAGCTGCGCTACCTAAATAAAAAGTTTATCAACTCTTTCGCGGTCTAGATTGGTAGACTCAAAGAATTTGTACTCATTATTTTGGTGTGATATACCGCATATCAGAATCTTTAAACAAAAAAGGCGTGAGGTTTTCCCCACGCCTTTATATTAGTAATTTCAGAATATGTCATTTATCGTTAAACAATTATCTACCAATTATCGGTTGTACCTTCTTTGTAAGGATCGCCTGTAAAGGGTTGTACACCAATTGAAGGATAAGCATCATCATTAGGGCCAAAAATCCGCATTACGGCTTCAGAAATATACTGAGTTATGCTAGCAATCATTCTGGAAATAGCCATAATCTCAGACTCCTTTTTTACAAGTTGCTTTAATTGTGATGTTTATACTCTAATTCTGATATTATTTCTTTGCTCTAGTCCTCAATATATCAACAATCTCTGCAATAGTTTTTTAGATAAAGTTGCAATACTTTAGCTTGTCTCCTATTTCCACTTCTATGTTTGATTCTAATTGTAAATGAGTAATTTCTCAAATCCTTGCTTAATAAAGGTGCTGGTAAATTAAGAGTTCAATAGTTGTTACATTTCATTATACTCCTTGGAAGCAATTCCATTATTATTAGCAATAACTATTAAAAAAGATTAAATAATTTATGATTTTCGGATTAATCTACCTGTAAAACTACTAGTTTATAGCAACCCGTAACCCGAATTCTTCAATAGTTGACATTATTTATGGTAAAAGTTACCATAAATAAAAGAAGCATTCTTGTAAGGAAGCTCTGGTATGACAATTTTTCCAGACTTGGAGATATGTACAAACAATCAACAACAGCAAAACCGCCATAATCAGGAACTAAATTTTGCTGCTGATGATTACAGCCTGCTGACTGACCTTTATCAGCTAACAATGGCAGCTTGTTACACAGGTGAAGGTGTAGAACAACAACGAGCCAGTTTTGAGTTATTTGCCAGAAAGCTACCAGAGGGTTTTGGCTATTTAATTGCTATGGGCCTGGCGCAAGCCTTGGAATATTTGCAGAAATTTCGTTTTAGTCCCGCTCATATAGTAGCTTTGCAGGCAACAGGAATTTTTGCACATGCTAGCGATCGCTTTTGGTCATTGCTAGCTGAAGGTCGATTTACTGGAGATGTATGGGCAGTACCCGAAGGGACAGCCGTGTTTGCGAATCAGCCAATATTGCGGGTAGAAGCACCTCTTTGGCAAGCCCAGATAGTAGAAACTTACTTACTAAATACTCTAAATTATCAAAGCTTAATTGCCACCAGAGCAGCGCGGCTACGAGATGTCGCAGGAGAGCAAGCAACACTTCTAGAATTTGGTACAAGACGGGCATTTAGCCCCCAAGGGTCGTTGTGGGCAGCACGGGCGGCGTTAGCAGGAGGATTAGATTCTACTTCTAATGTGTTAGCAGCGCTACAACTGGGTGAAAAACCAAGTGGTACGATGGCTCACGCCTTGGTTATGGCGCTGTCAGCAATGGAAGGTAGTGAAGACAAAGCTTTTACAGCTTTCCATCGATATTTTCCGGGTGCGCCATTGTTGATTGATACTTACGATACCATCGCTGCTGCCCAGCAGTTGGCACTGAAAGTAAATTCTGGGGAAATGAAATTGACTGGGGTAAGGTTAGATTCTGGAGATTTGGTTACTCTCTCAAAACAAGTGCGATCGCTTCTTCCTGGTGTGTCAATTTTCGCTAGTGGCGACTTGGACGAGTGGGAAATTGCCAAGCTAAAAGCAAATGATGCCCAAATTGATGGCTATGGATTAGGAACACGGCTAGTTACGGGTTCGCCTGTCAATGGAGTTTATAAACTTGTGGAAATTGATGGCATCCCAGTCATGAAAAAATCTAGTGGTAAAGTTACTTATCCAGGACGCAAGCAGATTTTTCGCTCATTTGCCGGTAGCAAAGTGAAAGTAGACAGATTGGGTTTAGCTACAGAAAGCCCTCTATTAGAAGAACCTTTGTTGCAACTGGTAATTAAGGAAGGTAAACAGATCCAACCACCAGAAACTCTAGCGACAATTCGCCAACGTACCGCCACCTCAGTTGCGAGTTTACCAGAAGAAACGCGGCGTTTAGATAATCCTGTGTCAGTGCAGGTAGAGATTTCGGACGCGCTGCAAGAGTTGGTTGCACAGACGAACAGCAGAAACTAACCCCAAAAGCACAAAGAACACAGAGGTAAATTATGAGAATTGCTTTGTTTGGGACTAGTGCCGATCCACCAACTGCTGGGCATCAGGCGATTCTGAGTTGGTTATCTGAGCGTTATGATTGGGTGGCGGTTTGGGCGGCAGATAATCCATTTAAAGCCCATCAAACTCCCTTACAACATCGGGCGGCAATGCTGCGATTGTTAATTGCGGATATTGATACATCACGACACAATATTGCTTTAGAACAAGAATTAAGCAGCCTCAGAACGCTAGAGACGGTAGATAAAGCAAAAGTGCGTTGGGGAGAAGACACTGAGTACACCTTAGTGATCGGTTCAGATTTATTGAGTCAGCTGCCTCGGTGGTATCGAGTTGAAGATTTGTTACGGCAAGTGCAATTACTAGTAGTACCGCGACCGGGATATGCAATAGATGAATTCAGTTTGGAAGGAGTGCAACAGCTAGGAGGGAAGATTGCGATCGCCAGCTTGACTGGTCTAGATATTTCCTCTACAGCCTATCGTGAACATGGAGATTCTCAAGCACTTACTCCCCCTATAGTTGCCTATATTCATCAAGAGCATTTGTACAAATGCCAGAACGCAACCACAAAAAGATTTCAACTTCGCTAAATCAACAACCTTTGGCTGATTTCAAGGTTGGTGTTGATAATGTAATTTTTTCTGTAGATACTGCACAAAATCGATTGCTAGTTCTCTTGGTCATGCGACAGCAGGAACCATTTTTAAATTATTGGAGTCTTCCTGGTACTTTGGTGCGTCAGGGTGAGTCTTTAGAAGATGCCGCCTATCGCATAATGGCTGAGAAAATTAGAGTGAAAAATCTCTATTTAGAGCAATTGTATACTTTTGGCGGGCCCGCTCGCGATCCACGGGAAGCCACTGATAGTTATGGTGTGCGTTATTTATCAGTGAGTTACTTTGCTTTAGTGCGATTTGAAGAAGCAGAATTGATTGCTGATAAAGTCACTGGCATAGCTTGGTATCCAGTAAAACAATTGCCCAAATTAGCTTTTGACCATAACGAAATTTTGAGTTACGGACACAGGCGTTTACGCAATAAGTTGGAATACAGCCCAGTGGCTTTTGAAGTTTTGCCAGAAATGTTTACTTTGAATGATTTATATCAGTTGTACACAACTGTTTTAGGCGAAAATTTCGCCGATTATTCTAATTTTCGGGCACGCCTACTCAAGTTAGGTTTTTTATGCGATACCGGAATTAAGGTATCACGTGGTGCTGGCCGTCCAGCTAGTTTGTATAAGTTTGACGCCGAGGCTTTTGCTCCTTTTAAGGATAAGCCTTTAGTCTTTATTTAAAAAATCGCTACTCTACGAGAACGCCTCTCTTAGATCGCCTACGCCGAGTCTAAAGTCAAAAGTCTTTTCGACTAATAACTAATAACTAAACCTAACAGCCAAAATGAAGATTGCGATCGCTCAACTTAATCCTACAATTGGTGATTTGCCCGGAAATACCCAACAAATTCTGGAAGCAGCGCAACAAGCAGTAGCTGTAGGTGCGCGGTTGCTTTTAACACCAGAACTATCTTTGTGTGGCTATCCACCAAGGGATTTATTGCTAAATCCCAGTTTTGTGACAGCGATGGGTACTACCCTCCAAAAATTAGCCAGAGATTTACCGCCAAATTTAGCTGTTTTGGTAGGAACTGTAGAAGAAAATTTCAAAGCGAATATTACAGGCGGTAAATCTTTATTTAATAGCATCGCTTTGTTAGAAGACGGTCAGGTAAAGCAAGTTTTTTACAAGCGGCTTTTGCCAACCTATGACGTATTTGACGAACAACGCTATTTTGAACCAGGGTTACAAGCTAATTATTTCACGTTGGATAATATCGATATTGGCGTTACTATTTGCGAAGATTTATGGAACGATGAAGAATTCTGGGGCAAACGTAGTTACACAATAAACCCAATTGCTGACTTAGCAATTTTGGGTGTGGATTTGATAGTGAATTTATCTGCCTCACCTTACACTGTCGGCAAGCATAACTTTCGAGAAGTCATGCTGAGGCATAGTGCGGTACGCTTTCAACAGCCAATGATCTATGCTAACCAGGTCGGAGGCAATGATGATTTAATATTTGACGGTCACAGTTTTGCCATGAATCGTCAAGGTGAAATTGTATGTCGCGCCCGTGGTTTTGATACTGACTTGGTAATAGTCGAATTTGATGAAGAACAGCATGATTTGCAATTAAATACTGTAGCACCTGCCTATGAATTTGAAGACGAGGAAATTTGGCAAGCTTTGGTTTTGGGAGTGCGAGATTATGCCCGTAAGTGCCGCTTTTCTAAAATTGTACTGGGTTTAAGTGGAGGAATAGATTCTTCACTAGTAGCAGCGATCGCCGCCGCTGCACTCGGTAAAGAAAATGTCCTTGGTGTCCTCATGCCTTCTCCTTACAGTTCCGAACATTCGATCAGCGATGCGTTGGCATTAGGGGAAAATCTCGGAATTAAAACTACTCTCTTAGCGATCAAAGAACCGATGCAATCCTTTGATCAAACCCTAGCTGAGTTATTTGCTGGTACTGAGTTTGGTATCGCCGAAGAAAATTTGCAATCCCGGATTCGGGGTAACTTATTAATGGCGATCGCTAACAAATTCGGCTATCTTTTGGTGTCTACCGGCAATAAGTCAGAAATGGCAGTCGGTTACTGCACCCTTTATGGAGATATGAACGGCGGGTTGGCAGTGATTGCTGATGTTCCCAAAACCCGTGTCTATTCCCTGTGCCATTGGTTAAATCGTCACGGCGAAATTATTCCGCAAAACGTCCTCATTAAAGCACCCAGTGCCGAACTCAAACCAGGACAAGTTGACCAAGATTCCCTACCCCCCTACGAGATTTTGGACGACATCTTGCAACGCCTCATCCACAACCACCAATCAGCAGCACAAATTGTCACCGCTGGTCATGAGCCAGTGATTGTAGACCGAGTTATTCAAATGGTAGCCCGTGCCGAATTTAAGCGGCGACAAGCACCCCCAGGACTAAAAATTACCGACCGCGCCTTTGGTACTGGTTGGCGAATGCCAATTGCTAGCAACTGGGTTGGCGTGAAAAATGCTTACCAAGCTAAAACCATCCCTACCCCTACCTTGGTATGCGGGGATGGAAAAGATGCCAATCTGCAAAGTAAGTAATACCAATTCAAAATTCGTCTTGAAAAGTTTGCTACGGAGGAGCCAGCGCAGTCTTGGGGGTTTCCCCCATGCGCGACTGGCGTTGGAAACCCTCCTGGCAAATTTTCGCAAAATTAAGAAAGCCAGATTTACCCCTCTTGTGTCAGTTTCCGCCCGTTATGAATCACTATGTAACGAAGTGTAATGCATCATTAAATTTTGTAAACTCAATTCGTCTGCTGAAGATGAAGTCTAAGAGATATGATGGTGAATTGATCGCATAGCGATATCTAACAAACAGGCTCCAATCAGTCCTAAATCAGTCATGCAGCGATTCCGAGTAGAGGTTATTACCAAAACACCAAACCCTCAGCAGGTGATTTATGCCGCCATGCACCAAGACTATACAGAGGGGTTCGTGTTTGACGAACGAGACTCGTGGCCCTCGGAGTCACAATGTGGCGAAATTATTGTCAAGCGACTTTTAGCAGGAGAGAGGGGACATTATGGGCCTTTAGAGCATCCCCAGATAGTCTTCAACTGTGGCTACTTTCCCCACAGTGTGATGCAGCAGGCCCGTACTCACCGTATTAGTGTATCATTCGATGTCCAATCTTTTAGGTATACTGGTAACCAATTCATTGATGTAGTAGAGGGAAAGAAAGACATCGAAGATGTTTTTTATCTGCGTCCTGTTGGTTATTACACTGATAGACAAGGCAAAAAGTATTACTATTCACCAGAGCAAAGAGCCTCAGATTTAGAGTGGTGTTTTGAAGCAGCCAAGCGCTACAAAGCTGACTTTGAAGCGGGTATGTCTGAGGAACATGCAAGAGGTAAAATGCCTTTTGATTATCGCCAGCATTTTGTAGTGAGTTTTAATTTAAGGTCTTTCTTGCATTTTTGTGACTTAAGAAACAAGAAAGACGCTCAACTTGAAATTCAAAAGTTATGCGAAATGATGTGGCCTCATTTTGCAGATTGGGTTCCAGCGATCGCAGAATGGTATGAAAAGTCTCGTCTGGGTAAAGCGAGATTAGCACCTTGAAAATAAGGTAATTGTACGATGGATAAACTAACTCAAGAGCCAAAATCAGGGTTTAGGCTTATATGTATTAGACTTATATTTAAATACTGGTTACGCGACGATGGATATTCAAAAAGTTCTAAGCGATCGCCGAATTATTTACTTTGATCCAGATATCATGAGTGGAACTCCTGTGTTTGTAGGAACAAGAGTGCCATTGCAAACTTTTTCGACTATTTGGAAGGTGAAGCAGGTTTCGCAGAATTTTTGACAGATTTTCCACATTTACAAACTCAGGTTTTACAAGTATTGGAGATAATTGCAAAAGCAATGCTGAATCAGGAGCAAATTACTTGTGCTAATTCTGCTTGACGAAAATCTCCTGAGCAAAAAGTTGAAGAAGCCCTTTAGCGAGATTAGCACCCTAGTACCGCTGCGCGGAATTTGTAATTTCTAATTCATAATTCGTAATTACCGTTTCGTAAGGCATTGTACTAGTCGCTGTGCTAATTCAAAATTCAAAAATTAGACTTTAGCTAACGTCACAATTTCTAATTGATCCTGATATTTACCTTGACGGGCTTCGTAACTTATAGCGCAGGGTTCGCCTTCTAAAAACAGCAACTGCACAACTCCTTCATTAGCGTAGATGCGACAGTCGGCACTAGAAGAATTAGAAAATTCTAGGGTCAGATGACCTCTCCATGCCGCTTCAGCAGGAGTTAAATTTGCTATTATTCCACAACGTGCATACGTAGATTTGCCAATGCAAATCACAGTGATATTATTTGGAACTTCTAGTTTTTCTAGGGCAACACCCAAACCATAGGAGTGGGCGGGCAAGATAAAGTAACTGCCGTTGCTATCTGTATGAAGTGGCGTTGATTCTAGATTTTGAGGATTAAAATTTTTGGGATCAATTACAGTCCCCGGAATGTGACGAAAAATGCGGAACTCATTCGAGGAAAGACGGATATCGTAGCCATAGGAAGACAGACCATAGCTGATTACTGGTTTTGTCCCTATCTCTGGGTTTTGTTGCACTTTGCGGATTAAACTTGGTTCAAAGGGCGAAATCATACCCTTCTTAGCCATTTCCGTAATCCAAATATCGTTCTTAATCACAGATTCACAGGTAATTCACACAGAAATAATAGGATATCGTGAACTGACACATTATTTACGGACGATGGCTGCGACGAATTTCGGTAATTTGGTCTGCCACATCTAGAAGAGATTTCGGCATTTCGGGCCCGGTGAGGATGATGTCGACATGGGGAGGGCGTTTTGCCAAAAATGCTAAAACTTCGGTTTCTGGGATTAAACCAAAGTTAATCGCTAAACTTAACTCATCTAAGACGACAAGAGAATACTTACCTTCAAATACTACTTTTTGTGTATGTTGCCACAGCTTTTGTAAAGCTTCATTTTCCGTGTCGTCTAGCTGTGGTGTATCGATGCAACGGGGAATATCACAACGAATCCAATCTAAATTTTGTCCCATTTGCATGGGTCGTTCATGTCCTTGGCGAATCCCGCCTTTGAGGAACTGTACCACTAACACTGATGTCCCTTGACCGGCAATTCTCAGTGCTTGTGCCATAACACTAGTAAAAAAGTTACGGTGAGAGCTAGTGAAAACTTGCACTAGTCCTTCTAAAGGATATGGTAGGTTCGGGGTCGAATTTACACTTGGGGTGTCTAGCTGGGCAATCATAAGGGTAAGTTCGTAATGTTACAAATAATTTAAGAACTTTTGCTGAAACTAGCTATCAAAAATCTACCTGTATAATCAATATATTTTTTACAAATTTGGTGGATTGGGTAAGATGCATTCTTAGTCAATCTTAGTCAATCACTAGGTTTGTGCTGAAGTCAAGAGTTAATGATATTGCCATTTATTTCTTGTAAATGCAAGTAGTCGTAAACAGGAGAACACGTAACTAACAGTTCAAAATTATCAAAAAAGCCGACTTTAATAGCTAAAAATCAGCAGATGTTAGATTTCTAGTCTGTTTGGGCAAAACAGAGTTAGAAAGTAGTGAATGTGACAGGATGAGGAGTGAATTGTTGTGAGATTGGTGATTCTGGGAGGTTCAGGATCTGGGAAAAGCACTCAAGCACACAGGCTTTGTAGACAGTTTGATATTCCTAAGATTTCTACAGGTGAAATTCTACGAGAAGCGATGTCTGTTGACTCGCCCTACCCTTCGGGAACGTCTTCGACGAACGGGTTTGGCAGTAACTCCTTCAAAGACGCTACGCGAACGCAACCGACGGAAACCACCAGGGCTGCGGCTGCATCACCGCTACCCTTACGGGAAGAGGCCCCGCGTCTATGGATTAATGCTAACTTATGTGATTTTGGACGCTATGCAAAGCCATACGTACAAAAAGGAGAGCTAGTTCCGGATGAAATGATGATTGAGTTGATTCGGCTACAACTCACACAGCTTGATGTCGAATCTGGTTGGCTTTTGGAAGGCTATCCTCGTACTGCGTTCCAAGCAGAAGAATTGGATTTTTTATTGGACTATTTACAGCAAAAGTTAGACTGGGCAATTTATTTACAAGTACCAGAAGCTATTATGGTTACTCGCTGTTTGGGACGTTCTCTTCCAGATGAGCAACCGGAAATTGTACAGCGGCGTATAGAGTTATTCTACGATCGCACCGTTCCAATTCTGGAATATTACGACCGTCGCCGCCGTTTGTTGACTATCAATGGTGACCAGATACCAGAGATGGTAGAGCAGAACATTCTGAATCTGCTTTCAATTCCTTAAGAAAATATGCAGTTCTTCTAATGATTAACCTTCGATATTTAGTTTATATTTCACAGTTCATCTTTTAACTGCGGGGTTTGATTCGTAAATAAGTTGTCTAGATAGATTACGACACTAAGGTAACCTTAAGGCAGTATTCTATATAAAAATTTTGAGGCAACACCAATGGTTTGGCAGCGTCCAGATGGTCGACATCCCTACCAACTCCGTCCCATCAGCTTTCACACCGAATTTACGCGTTTTGCTCCCGGTTCTGTGCTGGCAAAATGTGGTGATACTCAATTACTATGTACCGTCAGCGTCAATGAGGGAGTGCCTAAGTTTTTAGCAGGAACTGGCAAGGGTTGGTTGACTGCTGAATATCGAATGCTACCAAGTGCCACGCTACAACGCCAAGAAAGAGAATTGTTAAAATTGTCCGGACGGACGCAAGAAATTCAACGGTTGATTGGACGCAGCTTAAGGGCAGCAATAAATTTCGAGGCATTGGGAGAACGCACACTGACTGTGGATGCCGATGTATTGCAAGCAGACGCAGGAACCAGGACAACGGCAATTACAGGCTCGTTTGTAGCTTTAGCTAATGCGATTTCTAAATTATTGCAGCAGGGAGCATTGACGCGATCGCCACTGTGTGGACAGGTAGCGGCGGTCTCCGTCGGGTTATTGCAGGGAGAACCATTTTTAGATTTGAACTATATCGAAGACGTAGCTGCCACAGTTGATCTCAACGTCGTGATGAATCAAGATTTGGGAATTATTGAAGTTCAAGGAACCGGGGAAGAAGGCAGCTTTAGCCGCAGCCAATTGAATCAGTTGTTAGATTTCGCAGAAAAAGGAATACAGCAATTGTTAATCGCGCAACGAAATGCGATCGTCGATTGGGATGTACTGTTTGGTGGAGATTAGGGAATGGGGCATGGGGCATTGGGCAGGGAGCAGGGAAGACAAGGGGCATTGGTGTCAACTTAACGCAAAACCGTTGTCCCACAAGGAACTTCAGTTCCTTGCTTATAGCAAAAGTCATCTTCAGATGACTATATATTCCCTAAAATCTTGAGTCTACTAAAGTAGACTTTAGCTATTAGCCTGGGAATAAATTCCCAGGCGGGTGAGAAGGCCAAGCGTGAAGCTATATAAGCTTAAGTTGACACAGGTGGACAAGGGGAAAGAACTATGATTAACTCTTGCTCCTTGTCCCCCTATCTCCCATGCTCCTTGTCCTCTTCATCCAATGCCCCATGCCCAATATTGATGTTAAAAGTTTCAAAAGTTAAAAAGGAGGATTGCAATAAGTTGGGTATTGTATTGCTGGAAGCAGGCAAAATGATGATGAAGCCATGAACAAAACGGTTGAAGTTCTACCAGATCAGGCAGCGCTGATTGCACGGGCGCTAGACTTGATCCTGTCTAAGATAGATACTGCTATTGAGCAGCGGGGGCGATTTACGATCGCCTTATCTGGTGGGAGTACACCTAAGCCGTTGTACGAAGCGATCGCTAATCAAAAACTGCCTTGGGATAAAATTCATGTGTTCTGGGGCGATGAACGTTATGTGCCACCAGATCATCCTGATAGCAATGAACTGATGGCGCGTCGTGCATGGCTGGATCGCGTTGATATCCCAGCCGCTAACATTCACGCCATCCCAACTTTAGAAGCTGACCCCACAGTTGCAGCTACTAAGTATGAACAACATCTACAAGAATTTTTCCACTCTGCACCCGGAAATTTTCCGGCTTTGGACGTAGTGTTGCTAGGAATGGGTGATGATGCACATACGGCATCTTTGTTTCCACACACAGAAGCATTAAAAGTCAGCGATCGCCTAATTACCGTAGGTAATAAAGACAGCAGCATCCGCATCACTTTTACCTACCCATTCATCAACTCGGCTCATAGCGTGATTTTTGTTGTTGCAGGTGCTAATAAACGACCAGCTTTAGCGCAAGTATTTGCACCTGTAGCTGATGACTTCACTTACCCATCTCGCTTGATTCGACCCCAAGGAGAGCTTTGGTGGCTGCTGGATGCAGCTGCGGGTTTGGAACTACAATCCTAATTTATCCATCAGGAGTACTTGTTAGAATCGAAAGCTAGAGTTGCTCCTCTGCCGAACTTCCGAGCAGCGGTTTTCGCTATTCGGAATTCTCTCTGCTTGCCAGTAATATTTTAAGATGAGCTTGAACAAAGGCTTAAATCCATGATCGTCTGCCCTAATTGCAATCACCCCAACCCAGACGGCGCTGTCCAATGTGAAGCATGTTATACGCCGTTACCAGCGACTAATAACTGTCCCAATTGTGGGGCCACTGTGCAGGCAGATGCCGCTTTCTGTGGTCAGTGTGGTCATAACCTGCGCTCTAGTGCGTCCACGGCTGCAACAGCGGTAGCAGCAACTGTCGCTCCCGATGTTCCTCTAGAAGTACCGCCGTTAGTTACCCCTGACCCGATTTTAGAACTGTTACAACCAGATCCCTTGGGACTCGCCAGCCCCAATCCCCCTGCTGTTTCACCTTTACCACCGACAGCAGTGGCAGTTTCCCCACAGGTAGCCCCAGAAAGCAACCCCCCAGAGCCAGAGCCAACGGTTGCTGCTCAAATTATAGTTTCTGGGCAAGGAACTCCTACACCACCACCAGAACCAGTGGCCGCACCTGAACCGGAACCAGCGACTGCACCCCAACCAGTAGCAGCAACACCACCCGCCAGTGCTTCCAGGACGCAATTACAGCAGATAACAGCGCGGTTATTCCACGTCCAAACCGACAGAGACATTGAATTGCCACAAACGCTGTCTGTGATTCACATTGGTAAGCCTAATGACCGTATTCCCCCAGATGTGGATGTTTCAGGATTTCCCAATTCGGAAATTGTCTCGCGGATTCATGCAGATATTCGCGTTGAGGGAGACGCTCATTATATAGAAGATGTCGGTAGTTCCAATGGCACATACATCAACAATTTGCCGTTACTACCAGGAAATCGCCACCGCTTGCGACCAGGCGATCGCATTAGTTTGGGTAAGGGAGACTTAATGACATTCCTGTTTCAAGTCTCTTAGCTAATACCCAATAACTGTTGAGGATGAACCCCATCATCCGCAATGCACCAGTGACGGAAAACCATAGTCATTCTGTAAAGTAGCTTGGTTTTCCGTCGTCGCTTGAAGCGGACAAGGAGACAAGGGGACAAGGGGAGAAATTATTACTCAATACTCAGCACTCAGCACTCAATACTTTTTCAAGCTAGGATGGATTAAACTACACTCAAGCCGTTGAGGTAATTACGTTAAGGAAAGTGACCCATGAGGGAACCAGGAAAAGGTTTTGAAAACTTGCTCCCCCAAGAAGCTCCCCCAGAAGTAGAACGAATGGGGCTAACCTGGCTGATTGCCGCAGCGATCGCTACTACTTTGCTGTGGCAAGTGCCGGGAGGTGATTATATTTTATACCCGTTTACTATCCTAGCAACTTGGTTTCACGAAATGGGTCACGGCTTGATGGCGCTGGTATTGGGGGGACAGTTTCAGCAATTACAGATTTTTAGCAATGGTTCTGGTGTAGCAAGTTATCGCATCGCGTTGACATTAGGGCCAATTGGCCCGGCGTTAGTTGCAGCCGCAGGCCCAATGGGGCCGCCGATTGCTGGCGCAGCTTTGATTCTGGCTTCCCGCAGTTTTAAAGCAGCTTCCCTGAGTTTGAAAATACTGGGGAGTGTTTTGCTGCTATCAACATTAATTTGGGTACGTTCCTTGTTTGGGTTTGTGGCAATTCCCCTACTAGGTTTAATTATCCTGGGTATTGCCCTGAAAGCTCCTCGCTGGGTGCAGGGGTTTGGCGTTCAATTTCTAGGCGTGCAAGCTTGCGTGAGTACATACCATCAACTCGATTATTTATTTAGCTACAGTGCAGGCCCTCTAGGACTTTCGGATACAGCACAAATGCAGCGGTATTTGCTTTTACCTTACTGGTTTTGGGGTGGGTTGATGGCGATCGCATCTTTGGTAATTTTAATTCAAAGTCTCCGCGTCGCTTATCGTCATTAATAATTACAGCGATTTTCAGGTAAATAGACCACAGTAATTGAACCAACCAAAGGCATCATCTTCAGTAATGTAATTTACTGCAAGAGCCATTGCCTGATTAAGTGGTTTCTCGGTACGTGCCTCACAAGAACGAAAAAATTGCTTGAGTTTAGACCAACAAAGCTCTATTGGTGATAAATCTGGGGAGTAAGGATGCAAAAATTTTACTTTTGCACCAACCGATTAAATGGCAATTCGTAGTAAAAATACTCGTTCTTATCTGTGTAATTTCCGCGAAGCGATGCCTGCGGCGGGCTACGCCTACGCATAATTCTCTTAGCAACAAATCATTTTTACCCTTAACCAAAGATTGGATAATGCTGAGATGTTCGTGACTAATTGTGGGTTTTTGGTATCCCCCACGCCGTTTTGCTTCTATTTGTCCATTTACCCGATACTGACGCACTAGATTTCGTACAAATGATCAGCTAACCTTGAATCTTTGAGCTAACTGCCGCTGTGATCCTTCCTTGGCTTCCCACGCTTCAACCACACGACGACGCAAATCTCCTGAGTAAGCTACTGGCATCTAATCAAACAATCACTTCATGTCCCTTTTACTGCAACTTGTGGTTCAATTACCTGAAATTTGCTGTAATTAGTTATTTTAAATTTGTTTAACAAATGCAGAGACGAGGTATCGCTCGTCTCTATATTTATAAGAGTTTAATGGTATGTTGAACTTAACTTATTGCACCAGAAATTTTTAGGGTAAAAGTATTAGATAAATTATGGTTTTAACTGCTTCTACAATGTTGCCTTTAGGCACTATTGCACCAGATTTTCATCTACCAGAAGTGGTATCTTTCAAGACAATTTCGTTGTCTACCTTTGCAGACAAAAAAGCACTACTGGTAATGTTCATTTGTCGACATTGCCCGTTTGTGAAGCATATCAAAGAACAATTAGCACTGCTGGGGAAAGATTACTTCAACAGTGATTTAGGAATTGTTGCCATTAGCGCCAATGATGTGAAAAATTATCCAGATGATGCACCAGAATTGTTAAAGGAGATGGCGACAGAACTAGGGTTGCAATTTCCTCTATGCTACGACGAAACTCAAGAGACAGCAAAGGCTTACACAGCAGCTTGTACACCTGACTTTTTTGTATTTAATGGCGCACGCAAACTAGTTTATCGTGGACAATTGGATGATAGCCGCCCTAGTAATGGCAAACCCGTAACGGGTGCAGATTTACGTGCTGCTATTGAAGCGGTGCTAGCGGGTAAACCTGTGCAAGATGAGCAAAAGCCAAGTATTGGATGCAATATCAAGTGGAAACCTGGGAACGAACCCAGTTATACCAATTCTTGATTTTCAGATTTGGATTAAGAGTTTTTATTTATTACATAGCGACAATAGAATCTCATCTAAAAGAATCTCAAAAGCCTAGAATAGAAGCTTTTTATAAATGCCTAACGAGTAACTGTTCTAGGCTATTTTAACTTTTTAATTCTGCACAGCGGTACTAAAAATTCACCCCCACCATAACTTCTGAATTTAGCGGGGGTGAATGTAACTTTGCTATTAGTGTTTAATTTCTAAGTTGAGGATATAGTGTCCTAATTGGACTTTATCTGCCCACAATTCATATTCTAGGCGTAAATGCTCTGGTAGAGACTTGCCGCTGAGTGTCATAGCGGTAGTAAAATTACGCAGGCGTATAGGCTCATTAGGTTGCAATGATTCAGTAGGTAGCCAATAACGGCTAATTCCATAAACGCCTTGTTCCCAGAAGTGACGATAACTAACTTGACCGTTACCTTGCATGGTCATGATTACCCGGTAAGGAGAAATCTCCAACCATAAAATTCTAGGACTGTTGGGGGCATAAGCATTATTCCTTTTGTGGGGAAGCGTGTCCTCTGGAGTTATGGAACTCGCTACTTCACAGCTAATTAAGGGCGGAGCAGTCAAAAGTAAATGAAATCGGTCAGTATCTTTTTGATACAATGTCCCGGCAGTTTCCACAACAGACCAAACTGGTAGGTCAGTGGAAATAAGTGATAAGCACACGGGCTTGCGGTGATGGGTCAGCATGGGAGCGATAAGGGCTAAAAGCTATTGAATGAAACGAAATACAACACCTGGGTATCTAGCAGATCAGTCTAAGCAATTAAACAGTAAAACATGCTTAGATATTAACTGAATCTGCTTATTTGGTAATCTAAATCAATAAAAATGAAAAGAAGTAGATGCGAATTTAGAAAGCTAAAACTACAGTTTTTCTTGAGACAGCTAATCCGAAAGACAAGTAGGTAAATATTTCGTAAAAAATCTCAGATGATAGATTTAATACAACGGAAGTCTGGGAAGATACAAAAAACTCCTGTTTTCGTGGCTTTTGGCAGGAATAGAACAGCAATAACTGAACATCAAATTTACTTTTGGTAGATTTGATTAAGTTTCAAGGAGCAAAAGGCGATACCATACTAGGAAGGAAGTCAATAGCAGCGGCAAATGAAGTCGCTTATAACTTCCGGTATATTCAAAAGCCAGTGTATCCTAATGTCGGCTGCTGTTATAACCGTAGAAACGCAACAAGACCTTTCGCATAAGTTAATTATTCAGCGACCTCCCTTGGGGTTATCCTTGCAAGGTCGTATCCGAGTACCAGGAGATAAATCTATCTCCCACCGTGCTTTAATGTTGGGTGCCATAGCCCAAGGTGAAACCGAGATTCAAGGACTTCTGTTAGGAGAAGACCCCCGTAGCACTGCTAGCTGTTTTCAAGCTTTGGGTGCAGAAATTTCGGAACTAAATACAGAATTAGTACGGGTTAAAGGTATTGGTCTGGGAAATTTGCAAGAACCAGTTGATGTGTTGAATGCTGGTAACTCTGGCACAACATTGCGGCTGATGTTGGGACTTTTGGCATCTCATCGAGGGCGCTTTTTTACTGTAACTGGTGATAGTTCTTTGCGATCGCGTCCCATGTCCCGCGTTGTTAAACCTTTGCAACAAATGGGGGCCCACATCTGGGGGCGTAAAGACAATTCTTTAGCACCGCTAGCGATTCAAGGACAAGCCCTAAAACCCACTCACTACTACTCCCCCATTGCCTCTGCCCAAGTAAAATCCTGCATTCTCCTTGCTGGTTTAGCAACCGAAGGAAAAACTACCGTTACCGAACCCGCTCTTTCCCGCGACCATAGTGAAAGAATGCTCAGGGCGTTTGGTGCAGACCTCAGCGTTGACCCAGAAACCAACAGCGTTACTATTACCGGGCCTGCTCAACTGTATGGGCAAAAGGTAATCGTACCAGGGGATATCAGTTCAGCTGCCTTTTGGTTAGTGGCTGGGGCAATTGTCCCTGGTTCAGAATTGGTGGTAGAAAATGTCGGCGTTAATCCCACCCGGACTGGGATCTTGGAAGCTTTAGAACTCATGGGAGCAGATATTCAACTGGAAAATCAGCGAGAAGTAGCTGGTGAACCAGTGGCAGATTTACGGGTGCGTTCCAGTAACTTAAAAAGCTGCATCATTGCCGGGGATATCGTACCCAGAATGATTGATGAAATTCCGATTTTGGCAGTAGCGGCGGTATTTGCCCAAGGAACAACAATCATTCGGGATGCAGCCGAGTTGCGAGTCAAAGAAAGCGATCGCATTACTGTCATGGCGCAGCAACTCAATAAAATGGGGGCACAAGTCACTGAACTACCCGATGGTATGGAAATTACTGGCGGTACTCCCTTGGCGGGTACTGATGTTGATAGCCATACAGATCATCGCATTGCTATGAGTTTAGCGATCGCGGCTCTGGTTGCCACTGGGATCACTACCATTCACCGCGCAGAAGCGGCTGCTATTTCTTACCCAGGTTTCTTTCAGTCCTTGACAGAAATTATTAATTAACGTTCTGGATAAATAACTCACAATTTCGCCTCTTGCTCACATTCCCAGACACAATCTGGGAATTTATTTTTAGAGGATGTTTGGAATTTGGATATCTGCAATAATTTCCGTGGTGAGCAACATCCACTCCACGGGTGTTTCACCTTCTGGACAATCAATCTCAACTGTTAGCGAAATATTCCTTAACATTTTGCTAAAATCTGTTTCAAAATTGAGATAGCCTTAGTTACACAGAGTAATAACTAATTCTCAAGGAGAGAAAATTTGTGAGTCTTCCATATACTGGGGGTTGTCAATGCGGGGAGATTCGTTACGAAATTCATGCCCAACCTTTAACTCTCTACCTGTGCCATTGCAAAGAGTGTCAAAAACAATTCTCTAGTGCCTTTGGGATGTCATTGACTGTAGGACGAGATGCTGTGGTTATTACTCAAGGACAGCCAAAAGCTTGGATTCGTAAAGCTGATAGCGGACGTGAAGTAAAAAATCTATTCTGCGGTGAGTGCGGAACGCGGTTATTTCATGAGCGGACTTACAGCCGTGATACTATCAACGTTAAAGCTGGGACGTTAGATGATACAACAAAGTTACGTCCAGTTGGCAACGTTTGGACACGCAGCGCCCAGACATGGGTAACGATTTGGGACGAGATGCTTAACTACGACGGGCAACCAGATGATATGCATCTTTTATGGGACAAATGGACACAACAGCATTCATAAATTTTTAGCTTTAACATTTGTATTTTTGTAAGCGATTACTCTCCTATGAGTGGATCTACAGCAAAGTATTTGTTCATTCACTCCAGACTGGAGGATGTACAGTAAAATTTTGTACAAGAGATTTTTGGGCGTTATTGCAAGATTTCCAAGAAATATGCCAATTTCTTTGGGCGAATCAAGCGAGCTTTTTCGTCATAAATACGCTGTTCGGGTCATTAATGTAGTCAGCGAAGGGGCCTCGGTACTCGAACCCATACCGTGTGTATAAGGCTCGTGCTGGGGCGAACTCTGGAATTGCCCCTGTTTCCAAATTCAGGCAATCGTAAGCACGCCGTTCGGCTTCTTTGATTATGTGTTCAAGCATCTTTGAGGCGATACCCTTACGACGGTGAGCCTTGGCGGTACGCATTGATTTGACTTCACCACTTCTTGAATCTAGTTCTTTCAATGCTCCACATCCGAGTAATTCATCGCCCTCCCAAGCCGTCCAGAAAGTAATATCTGGCGAGCGCAATGCCTCTAAATCAAGAGCATGAACGCTTTGGGGCGGGGTAATCTCATGCATATTTTCGAGATGTTCCCGCAGAAGGTCAGCGATCTTTTTACCTGTCAGGTCATCTTCACGAATTTGCAATCGACTCATCTCCTTAATTTGCTAGACAAAATTCATGCGCTCAAGCCTTTAGTTGAGCGCGATTATGTGGTTCATCAAAATTAATTACAGGGCCTTTTGGCACAATGCGGGTGGGGTTAACCTTGGGATGGCTTTTGTAATAATGCCTTTTGATGTGGTCTAGATTACAAGTTTCTTTGACTCCCGGCAGTTGGTAGAGTTCTTTAAGATAATTCCACAGATTAGGATACTCGACAATTCGGTGGATGTTGCATTTGAAATGCACATAATAAACTGCATCAAAGCGAAACAAGGTAGTAAACATACACCAGTCTGCTTCAGTAATTTGATTTCCACACAGATAGCGTTGCTTACCTAATACTTCTTCCCAGTAATCGAGAGCAGTAAATAATTCTGTTACCGCTTCATCATAAGCAGACTGAGTAGTAGCAAATCCTGCACGGTAGACACCGTTATTAATTGGTTGATAAATTGCATCAATCGTTTCGTCAACTACTTTTTGCAAATCTTGAGGATAGAAGTTGACATTTTTTTTAGCGAAATCATCAAATTGTGTATCAAACATTCGGATGATTTCGCGGGATTCATTATTAACAATTGTATGTTTTTGGGTATCCCATAAAACTGGAACTGTCACCCGCCCACTGTAATTAGGATCAGCCTTGAGATAAATTTGCCAGAGATATTGAGTACCGTTGACTGTATCAGGAATCGCTCCTGGTTCATCAACAAATTCCCAGCTATTTTGATCAATTTCCGCGCCAACTACCGATAAGCCAATGGTATCTGTCAAACCTTTTAACTGGCGGAGAATTGCGGTGCGACAGGCCCAAGGACAAGCCCAAGAAATATAAAGATGATATCGTCCTGGTTCAGCTTTAAATCCACTTGAGCCATCCGCTGTAATTTGATTGCGAAAAGTTGTTGAGGGACGAATAAATTTCCCATCTAAGTCTTCTTGATTTCTTTCAGCTATCCACTGACCATCTTTGAGGATTCCCAAACCCATAATTACCTCCTGATTCGTTAGCCATTGGCTAATGACCTTTTTTGAATTCAAAATGCAAAATAAAAAATCAAGAAATTTTTGAATTGATTAATTTTGAGTAATCATAAGGGTTTAGCATTGCTAAACCCCTACAATCATGGGGTAATAATTACGAATTATTCTGACTATTCAGCATTAAGAATTTTTGGTACTTTGAAAAAATCGCCTTCCTGTTCAGGCGCACCGTTGAGGATGGCTTCTCGGTCAGGATAGGGTTGCAACTCATCCTCTCGTGTGACGTTGCTGACATCAATTGCCCGTGTTGTTGGGGGCACATCACTGACATCTAATTCACTTAGCTGTTGGACATAATCTAAAATACTTCCCAATTGGGTAGTGAATTGCTCTTCCTCTTCTGGTGTCAATTCTAAACGAGCGAGGAGAGCCACTTTGTGAACTTGCTCACGATCAATCATGGTTTGTCAGTAGTTAATGGTCAATAGTCAATGGTCAGAAATCAATTTATTACTCATAATTGACGACTGACCACTGACTAATTAGCTAAAAGAATACGTCAGTTTGCGATCGCCCGGTGGTTTTCAGCCAGTTTTGAGCTTCGATATAGTTATTAGGAGCCATGCGAATAGCTCTCACCCAGTAGTCTGCTGCTTGGTCTAACAGGGCTTCACCCCCGTCATTATCTCCAGCTTCTTTAGCTTTTTCGCCTTGGTAGTGATAAATCACGGCGATGTTGTTCAAGGCTTGAGGTAGACGTGGGTTAATCTCAATTGCTTGGTGATACAATTCTAAAGCTTTGTTGTGATCGCCGTTGCTGGCATAAATCAGCCCCATATTGTAGAGGATATAGCTGCGATCGTTGGGGTCTTCCTCTAATGTTAGGGCTTCTTCGTAGCATTCTAAAGCTTCAGCATATTCGCCGTCTGCCTGGGCCGTCATGCCATCTCGGTAATAAACAAATGCTTCTTTAGCTTTTTTGTTAGTTGGCAGTATCTTGAGAATGATATCTGCCATCACTGTAAAGGATTTGTCAATAAAGTTATCGTTTTTCTGTGTTCTTGGCATATTCGCCTCTATTGAGATTGCAGCTATTGGCTCAAAAATGCCCCCATCTCTTGTGGAGGAGGACGCGATTAATATTCTTTAGGTCTTGTGGGCACAGACGGAACACCCCTATTTTCCCTTCTGAGCAAAGGAAAGCAAAAGGGGTAACCGCAAATTTTATTCACTGATTATTTTTGCAATCGGTATACTCAATAGCTAATTTAACTGATTTATGAGGCATTCTTCTCGCTCATCGGCATAATACACTCTGGGGTATTATGCTGCGGTTTGTTTACCAAAGTGCTAACCGGGTAGCTAGTCATCGCTTCGGCTGGATAAGGACGCAATAGCTGCTGTAATACATCAGGAGTTTGCACTTCCGGGTCTAACCACAAATTGTAATCGTCGGGAGACAGAATTACTGGCATGCGATCGTGGATTGGTTGCAGTAATTTATTGGCTGCCGTTGTCAAAATTGTACAAGAAACTATTTCCTCTATTGAAGGCGATCGCCATTTTTCCCACAAACCTGCAAAGGCAAAGGGTTGCCCATCTTGCACACGAAAATAAAATGGCTGCTTCTTGCTTGCTTGTCGTTGCCACTCATAAAAGCCATCAGCTAGCACTAAACAGCGTCTGTGTTTAAAAGCTGAACGGAAAGATGGCTTTTCAACAACGGTTTCTGCCCTAGCATTGATCAGTTTTGCCCCTATAGTTGGGTCTTTTGCCCATGAGGGGATTAACCCCCAACGTAAATATTGAAATTCACGTTTATTGCTTTCGAGGTTATGTAAAGCAGTTGCTACCATGTGCGTAGGTGCAATGTTATATTGCGCCTCTAAGTTCGGAACCGCTTCTACATCGAAAGCTTGCGCTAATACTGCTGCTGCTTGATTTAAAGTAAATCTTCCACACATACTTTTATCTCCGACCACGGATTAAAATTAAACATTTAAATATGAGAATTAAAGAATACTTTTTTTATTTCTTCAGATAATTCTATTTCTTTCTAAGATGTTGAATAGAAAGCAAAAAATATCCGGTTTTTGGAAAATCATTTGGTAAGATATTGTATTTTGAACCCTCCCTTCTCACATATTCTTTATTATATTTTTTGGCATGGAAACGCTGCGGCTGTACGATTTTTTACCTTCAGGCAATGGCTACAAGATACGTCTTCTATTAACACAAATTGGGATGCCCTTTGAAAGGATAGAAGTAAACATCACCAAAGGCGAGACTCGAACACCCGAATTTTTAAGTAAAAATCCTAACGGTAAAATTCCACTTTTGGAAATTGAACCAGGGAAATACTTAGCAGAATCAAATGCCATATTGGTATATCTAAGCGAAGGAACAGAATTTCTACCCTATGACCGATTTTTGCGAGCCCAAGTTTTGCAATGGTTATTTTTTGAACAATATAGCCATGAACCTTTTATCGCAACATCAAGATTTTTGATTTCTATTTTAGGTAAGTCTGAGGAAAATCAGGAAGCTATCAAACAAAGACGGGAACCGGGCTATGCAGCATTAAAGGTGATGGAGAACCAATTAACCTTTCACACTTTTTTTGTAGGTGAACGTTATACGATCGCTGATATTGCTTTGTTTGCTTACACTCATGTAGCCCATGAAGGCGGGTTTGATATGACACAATTTCCTGCTATTCAAGCTTGGATTGAACGAGTCAAATCTCAGCCAGGATATATCAGCATTCAACAAGAGTAACAAAATTATTTTAACAACAATGGTCAGTTAACAGTTATCAAGTTAAAGGTGTTAACTGTTAACTGACCACTGTTCACTAATTTAACACTAGATATCTGTATCAATTTCCACTAGCTTTTGTCGAGAGGTCATACCTGATTTAATTTGGATATGAGATTTGGGTACATCAAATTTTTCTGCTAGTAGTTTAATTAGCTCTTCATTTGCTTTACCGTCTACTGGAGGAGATTTTAAATGTATATTCAAACTACCATCGGTTTGTTCTTCAATTTTTTGTTGTTTTGAATTAGGTTTAACCTTAACTTTTTTTTGCATTACTTATTCCTTGTAATTTTCGTAGCCATAGCCAACCTAAAACACAACCCAACAGATAATGTGGAAAATCCCACCAAACAAAGGTAGTACCAAGTAACCATTTACCTATCAATGTAGCGCGAATCTCTTTCAATAATGGTGGATGCCAAAGCTGCAAAAATTCGAGTATACAGGTGATGATAAAAACCCAAATAGGAATTTGCTTGACTGCTGCCCGACTCCTGGCAAACAAAAATGCAAATAAACACCAAAAGATTTCGTAAAATACAGCTGCTCCATAGTCATTAAACCATTGGTGAGCAGGCCCAGAGTAGTATTTAAATAAAAAGCCCATCGCTATCACGATGAGCAAAGAAAAAATGATATAGATTGTTTGGTTACGGTTGCGGAGCATTTTTTCCAGGCTATAAACTAAGGAAAATTTTAGCCTTGGCACCGATATTTTTTCAGTTGCTTTTGCATTATGCAAAATCTCACAACTTCGTAGTCAGATGCAGATAGCAGTATTCCTTCTGCCCTCTGCCCTCTGGCTTTTGTGATTTAGGGATATCTTTTGCTACCAGCACCCACTACACCAATTTTGTGGCGATAAGAGAGTTCAGCACCAAACCATCCAGAAATGCTAGTCAGTGTACCGACAATCAGGGAGATTAACAGTCCCCAAGGTAAGATGCGTGATTCAGCGTTACCCAGACGAAGCAGAAAATTGACAAGTGTTAAAACCAAGATAGAGACGTTAAGAATCATGTGCGCCCAACCTGCGGTGCGCTTGCGGACTCGTTCAATTCTTAAAAAGTCACTCATCCCGGTTATTGCAGCTATGACACCTCCAGCCAACCCGAGTCCGATTAACCATAACGAAGCCCTGGCCCAGAAGAAATCATTGGTTAACCAGTAGCCGAAGTCGCTTCCTAAGGCGGCGGCTAAAAAGGCTATGGGGAAGATGACAGTCAAAGGGTGTAAGGGATGTCCAGCGATCGCCACTGTGCTGGGTACACCACTATCAAGATACTCTCTGTCGTCACTTTCAATAATTGGCGGAATATTAGGAAAAGGTGTCGAGGTTGTTTCTGTAGTTTCCATTATTTACTACCCTAAATTTAAGCTGAAGGAATTTGCTCAACATAAGCTTGCGATTGGAGGATGAGTTTGCCTGTTTCTACCTCTAAACTCTTAACTTGCAAGCTCATTCCATCCAAGTCAAAGTTACTCAGATTCAAAAGTTCACTCGTTTGATCTATCAAAGCTTTTGTGAGTTCTGGCGATATTTCTTCACCTTGACCATACTCGACATTTTCCAAAGAAACCGTTTTTCCGTCAGGGCTGACACGGGGTACTGCCGAAAAATCAACTTGGCGAGTTTCGCCAATTTCTACTAACAATATGTTGGCATTGATTGCAACTTTTTCCTCCCCAGGTAAACGGAATTCTACATTTTGGGGTGCAATTGACATCGGTTGTCCGTCGATCTGTATTTTCTGATTTTGAAGTTGGGAACGGACATATTCCGAGTTAAAGGCGCGGTTAATATCAGCTTCGGTTAAAACAACCCGCGCAGTTCCTACAGTAGGTTTAGTAAGTTCAATTTTGCCAAAGGCAACACTCATGGGATTAATAGCGACGCTATTTGTCTGCATTTGCATTTCCTCCATTCGGAGGTCTTTTTGCATCACCAAACCTTTGCCTTCAATCGTTACTGAATCCACTTGTCCTTGAACCAGTTTGAGCGGATCAGTTTTAATATCGACATCTAAATTTTCTACTGCATCCAACTGGCTAGATAATCCTATTTCGGCTGCTTTATTCAGCGCTTGCTCTCCTAGTCCAGGACTTTCTGACATTATGACTTAATCTCCGCTTTGACTATCTTTGGCTACCTTTGAGTCAATCTAGAAAATCGACATCAAAAATTTATCTATCTGGCGATGGAGTAAATATTTAATACTTGTCTATCTAAATGTAGAAGTAAGAATTTATGAATCATTTTTTTAAGTTTCTATCTTGAGTTGCGAAAGCAATCACTCAAAAGAAAGAGGGAAGAATACTCAGCAATATGCAAACTTGAGATTAGTGACAAATACGAACACTTTTTTGAGGAGAACATAAAATGGTAGCTAGTTTAGATGATGCTAAACGCAATGCAATTGCCGTTAAATTGGCAAATATGAAGGCCCTCCAACAGTTGATTATCGAAAATGAACAACTGCTTTTGAGTCAAGGTCTTGATAGTGAAATTGCTGATCGCCTCCGCGATTTCCTCAAAGATGACGAAAAAAATCTGGGCATTATTGAAACAGCAATTGGTCAGTATGGTATCCAAGCTGAACCAAAACAAAGTGTTCAACAAATGATTGAAACAGCTCGGCAATTGTTTCAAGGTTCCGAACTAAGCCTGTACGAAAAAGTATCTCAGCATGAATTGCTGAAGCATCAACAAACCATGAGCGGTTTGTTAGTTCACAAAGCTGCCCAAAAAGTTGGCGCTGACGTAATGCTAGCGATCGGGCCTCTCAACGCCGTTAACTTCGAGAACCGCGCTCACCAAGAGCAACTTAAAGGCGTTTTGGAGATTTTGGGTGTTCGTGAGCTAACTGGACAAGATGCAGATCAAGGTATCTGGGCACGGGTTCAAGATGCTATGGCAGCATTCAGCGGCGTGGTAGGTAGTGCTGTTACCCAAAGCAGTGACAAACAAGATCTGAACATCCAAGATGTTATCCGGTTGGATCACAACAAGGTAAATACTCTGTTCACCGAACTATTGCAAAGCGACGACCCACAAAAGATCCAAGAGTATTTTGGTCAAATCTACAAGGATCTAACCGCTCACTCTGAAGCTGAAGAAGAAGTAGTTTACCCAAGAGTACGGGCTTTCTACGGCGAGGGCGATACACAAGAACTGTTTGACGAGCAAGCCGAAATGAAGCGGATGTTAGAGGAAATTCAGGCTATTAGCCCCTCTTCAGATCAATTCAAAGATAAAATCAGACAGTTGATGGATGCCGTTGGCGATCATATTCGTCAAGAAGAAAGCACAATGTTTGCTGCTATTCGCAACAACTTGAGTTCTGAGCAAACTGAACAATGGGCTACCGAATTCAAAGCTGCTAAGACCCGAATTCAACAAAGACTTGGTGTAGTTAGCGAAGCAAATGCGTAGAACGCTTTTAGCCTTCTCTAGAGATTAGCAAAGGTTAGTTAAAATTGCAGGCTCCCAACATCTAGGTGTTGGGAGTCTTTGCTTATCGTCAATCAAAAAACTAGGTAGATTAATGGTGCGATTAGCTGCCAAGTCGTGTTTCATCCCACGCCCAAAAGAAGTGGGCTTTCACGCTCCCGTTATTCCTTGTAATTCCTAATTAAGAAAAATTTGTGTTGTAAATATAATAATTTTTTCCTATAGAAATCTTCAAAAAAATGTATGGTGGGCAATGCCCACCATATCCGGGTTTTGGTGGGCATTGCCTACCCTACGCGTATTTCATAAATTAAATAGGAATCCTATAGTGTAATAAATAATATCGATTTATTCTCAGCAGGTTAGCTTTTCAAACTAAGAGGAGGAATTATTGTAACTATGAATCAAATTAAGCGTGTTGTTATTGTCGGTGGAACCCACGGAAACGAACTTATAGGTATTTACCTGGTTAAAAAATTTGAGGAAATGCCTAAGCTAATTCAGCGAGAAAGCTTTGAAAGTTACACTTTGATCGCCAATCCCAAAGCATATGAAATTGGGAAAAGATATGTAGATACTGACCTCAATCGCTGTTTTCAACGCCAAGATTTAGAAAATCCAAAGCTTTCAAGTTACGAAGCACAAAGAGCCAAAGCAATTTACCGAACTTTCGGGACTGGAGGTAGCTTGGCGGCGGATTTTGTTATTGATTTACACAGCACAACCTCCAACATGAGGCTAACAATTATTTTGCCAAGCAAACATTCATTTAACTTGCGGTTAGCGGCTTATCTTTCTAGTGTAAATCCCAACGTTAAGGTACTTTATTCAGAGCCAAAAACCTCTGATAGGCCTTATCTAGATTCGATTTGCGAATTTGGCTGCACTATCGAAGTCGGTGCAGTTGCTCAAGGAGTATTGAATGCAACTTTATTTCAGCAAACTAAAGAACTTGTTCACATAATTCTTGACTATGTGGAAGCCTACAACGAGGGAACACCACCGCAAGTAAAAGATACATTTACTATTTATCAAACTATTCAGACAATAGATTATCCCAGAAATGAAGTTGGAGAAATTCAAGCAATGATTCATCCTCAGCTGCAATTTAGAGATTATGAAGCACTGCATCCTGGGGAACTAATATTTTTAACTTTTGATGGACAAGAGATTGCCTATGAAGGTGACTCAACTGTATTCCCGGTGTTTATTAACGAAGCAGCTTACTACGAAAAAGGCGTTGCCATGTGTATAACTCAACAGCTACAAGAAGTATTATCTTTATGAGGCAGGGGGGCAGAGGAGCAGAGGAGAGGGTTGTAGGTTTTACCTATTAATAGCAGGATAAAAACCCTTTCTTTTAGAGGGTTTGAGGGCAGTGCCAGTATTTATAAGCAGCATACGCCATAGTCACAACCCCGGTGAGAATTGCAGATTCATCGACTTCAAATTCGGGGTGGTGTAATGGGTGATTAATAAGTCTGTCTGGGTAGCCTACGCCCAAGCGAAACATAGAACCAGGAGCGTGTTCTAAATAAACAGAAAAATCTTCAGCGCCAAGGGAGGGTTCGGGTAAGACTTGGACGCGATCGCTACTCCAAGCTTCTTCAGCTGCTGATTGAAACAATTGTGTCAGGGCATAATCATTTTGAACGCTGGGTACGCCTTGGTGATAATTGACTTGATAACGCGCACCATAGGAATTGCAAACATTAGCGACGATATTTTCGATCCACTTGGGGAGATTAGCACGAGTTTCGGGGTGGAGCGATCGCACGGTTCCCAGCAAGCGTACCTGATCGGCAATCACATTTGGCGCTCTCCCACCATTAATCTGTCCAATGCTCAATACTACAGGACGTAGGGGATTTTGTGTCCGGCTAATTGCCTGTTGCAGCGCGGTAATTACTTGCGAAGCAATCCAAATTGCATCAACCGCCTCATGAGGACGCGCCCCATGCCCAGATTCGCCAATAATGATAATCTCTAAATCATCGGCGGCGGCGGTCAATGCACCGTAACGCACACCAATCGAACCTGCGGGTATGGAAGGAAAAACATGAATTCCTAATACAGCCGAGACATTTTTCATGGCTCCATCTTTAACCATCCAGTTTGCTCCTTGAGCAATTTCCTCGGCTGCTTGAAATAAAAACCGCACCTTACCGCCTAACGCTTCTGCCATTTGGGACAGTACCATTGCTGTTCCTAAGCCCACTGTGGTATGGACATCATGTCCACAAGCGTGCATCACGCCTGCGGTGCGAGAGGTGTATTCCAACCTAGTACGTTCTTGAATTGGCAAAGCATCCATATCGGTACGTATTGCCAATAAACGGGGATCTTTACCAGTACCTTGCAGTTCGCCAATAACCCCAGTTTTGCCAACCCCCTCTTGCACATGCAAACCACTAGAAGACAGCACACCAGCAACAAAAGCAGCTGTTTGGTATTCTTGACCGCTGAGTTCTGGGTGAGCATGGATGTGGCGGCGAATTTCAATGAGGCGGGGTGCTAGTTTTGTGGCTAAGTCTTTAATCTCGGTAAGCATAGATTGATCGCAGTTGACTGGCTTTGTTCCCATGATAAAGAAGTGTTAACCAGTAGCTAACCTGAAATTACCACAATATCAACGGAAGCTTATGCTATAAGCCTTGATATATAAAGAATACAGCGATTTTATTCTCAAAAACGAGTCATTTATAACTTTAGTAAATAAGGTTTCGGATAAGATCCCCCCGCTTACGACGACCCCCTTTTTCAGGGGGTTAAAGAAGAAAAATAGCATCCCTTTTTAAGGGTAGGCAGTGCGCCCCTGCTCCTTTGCCTCTTCTTGAGCGTGAATATTTGCGCCTATTTCTTCGGAGTAACTTGGTCTGGGCCTTCCTGCAACGACCAGCCATAAGGTTTGTCAGAGGTGACGACACCATTAGCCATTGTTGTTAGCCGGAAATTTGCCGCCCGAAAATTAGTGAACAGCAATGTGGCACCCTTGAGGTTAGCTGCTTCCAAATTGGCACTGATGAAACCAGCAAAAGATAAATCGGCATTCTCTAAAGATGCTGATTTCAAATTTGAACCGGTTAAGGAAGCACCTTTGAGATTCGCAGAACTCAGAATCGCAGCTTCTAGGTTTGCACCGGTAAGGTCTGCATTGGTGAGATTAGCCTGAGATAAAATGGCTCCCTTCAAATTAGCCCCACGCAAATTAGCTCCTGGCAGATTAGCTTGTGTGAGGTCAGCACCACCCAACTCGCACCTGGGACAGTTACCCGTTGTCTTCAATTGCTCTAAATCTTGTTGGTTCAATGCTAGAGCTTGTTGTGCAAATCCAAAACAAGTTAACAGGGTCAGGGTAGCGACAGTCTTAAGTTTCATATTTTTTACGGATATTCACTAACGGATGACAAGTACTCTCGTGTTCCGTTAAAGCCCCATAATACTTACACCATCGCCAAACTCTGATGACAAACACAGAGGGTAGTCTCTGGCTCACACCATAGGCTAGGTAGAGTACCTAAATTATGGGCATTTCAACGGTCACGGACACGGTATAACAACTATACGTATGTCATACTTAACATATCCGAATTTCTCACCAAATAGCGGCTAATGAAGCGACGATGAAGAAGTTATAAAAATCTTATAAATTCTAGTAATGATACTAGCCAAAATAAAATGTAGGGATTAGAATCTAGTCGTAACGAACTATACTGAACCAATTATAGACTACCACATATTTGATCCCCCTAGGCCGATGATAAAAAACGGCTAGGGGGATCTTAATTTTGGGCATTTTCTTAACGCCACCCTAAAAAGCGCAACCCAGGCACAATTAGGTAATAATTCACTGCTAACCAAAAGCTTAGAAACGCACCTTCAACAATAAAAAAACCTAATGGCAGGGGTAACTCCTGCCATTGGGGTTGACTAGAAAATTGAAATACATCTGGTGGCAACCCTAAACGAATCAAACTAATGAATAAAAGTGCAGTACCCAAGGAAGCAATGACAGCGTAAACTATACGATGGCTGCGAAGACCTAAACCGAGGGTGAACAGGAAAACTGCAAACACAATTGACATCACCAACCCTTCATTACTATTTCTGGGTGTGGTGAATTGCAAAACTAACCAGCCAAAGCCATAGCTAATCATACCCATCAGCGATGCTACCAAAAACCGCCGTCGCTGACCAAAACCACCCGCAGCTGTTAGTCCCCATGCAGTTCCTAAACCTGCGGCAGCAAACACTAGAATTTCTGCCCCTAATACAGTTGAAGTATCGGAAAATAAGCCAGGTAGCTGACGAAAGATAAATTCGGCAACGCGATCGCCTAAGATTGTGCGATAGGCCAAAATAAAACCGGCGATCGTACCGATAGCAGCACCAAGCCCAGTCAGAATCATCGCCCAAATTGTTACCAGACAGGCTAGTAAGAATTTAGCGATCGCCTGAAGTATAAAAAGAGTAGTCTTGCCAACAGCTTTGCTAAAGTTCGCTAAGGCTTTTTCCACAGCTTGCATTAGCAGTATCAGTTTATTTAATACTTGCTGCCAAAAGCCTTGAAGTATAGAAAATAAATTCTGCTGTGATATTCGAGAAATTTTCGCCAAACGTTTTTGAATAATATTGGCATTTGCTGGGCGCGATCGTACATCCTCTTGCACCATCTCATCCAACAAATCTGCAAACTGCGGATTCACATTCACCCGACTACGCCAGCGCAACCCCCCAGTCTGTGGATCTTCCAACTCTGGGGGATACTTACATGTTAGTAATTCAATTGCTGTGCGACCAAGGGCATAAAAATCAGAACTTGGCCCCACATTACCCCCAGTAACTTGTTCTGGTGGGCTGTAGCCGGAAGAAAATAATCTAGTTGAACTCGATTGAGAACGAAGCATAGGGCTGCTAAATTGTTTGGCCCCGCCAAAATCAATCAACACCAATTGATCCCCCCCTGTTTCCTGCCGAACCAGAGGTATAGTTGGCAAGGAGTTACGCAGCATTAAATTAGAAGGTTTGATATCTCTGTGAATAATCTGGTGTTTGTGCAATTCCTGCAAAATCTGTACAGCCTGGGTAACCCAGTTGAACACCATAATCTCTGGACAGCCTAGAGGATAGCTTTTAAGAATTTCTTCTAAAGTCTGCCCGTTGATTTTTTCCATCACCAGACAAGGCAGTTGACGTAGTTTGGGATTAGACAAATTTAATTGAAAATAGCCATCTGCATCGACTCTAGGGACACCCGGATGCCGCAAATTGCTTAAAACTGCCGCTTCTTGTCTAAACAAGTCCAGTGCTTTCAGTGAATTTTCTACCAATACTTTCAGCACTTTTTCTGTCTGCGTTTTTTCATCCCAAACTGTGTAAATTTGGGCAAATCCTCCCGATCCCAAAGGCTGAAGTGGGATATAGCGGTCTAACAACTGTAGCGGTGCGCCACAGCTGTTACAAAATTTGTTTCCCCAAGGCTGAGGATAGGGACGTTGACAGTCAGGGTTAATGCAGTGAACCGCACTCTGAGTGATGTGGGACACAACCGCTACGATACAAAGGCTGACTTGATTTTAGCGTTTCTTTAGGTTTCTGGAATTCATCCAGATACGCTAGAATTTGCAGAATTTCACTTAATTGATCGTGAGTAACAACCTCTTTAAGAGGAAAAATGAGTTTTTGTATTGACATTGTGTTTACAAAATTTGTATGTTGATTATATAAAAGACATTTAGAGGAGATTGATTGATGCAAAAGAAATCAACAGAGCCAGTCAATCGGAACCGTAATCTGACGATCAATATCCGGGTACACCAAACGCAGCGTGATTTAATAGATCATGCGGCGGAGATTCTTGGTAAAAATCGCTCAGATTTTATGCTAGAAGCAGCTTGTCGAGAAGCTGAAGCTGTCTTACTTGAACGCAGATTATTTATTTTAGATGACGCAAAGTTTAAACAATTTATGGATGCTCTCGATGCACCACCTATGGAAAACCAGAATTTACGCAAATTATTGACAAAAAAAGCGCCTTGGGATGAAGTGTGACAATAGAGGAGAATCAAGAGTTACAAGCTCCTCAACCAATAAATTCAAACTATGATTTGAATGAATTTAATTCAGGGTATCCAGAATTGGACGATTGGTTGAAGAGTCGTGCATTAAAAAATGAAGGTGAGGCTTCACGAACTTATGTTGTAACGGTTGGACAAAAAGTTATTGCTTATTACTGTCTGGCTACTGCCAGTGTAATACATGCCGAAGCTCCAGGTAGAGTTAAACGCAATATGCCTGATCCCATACCTCTTGTAGTTATTGGCAGACTCGCTGTAGATTCTCACTGGCAGCAAAAAGGGATTGGGAGTGCATTATTGCGTGATGCTGTTCTTCGTATATTGCAAGCATCTGAAATTTTAGGAATCAGAGCTATTCTTGTACACGCTATCTCAGAAAGGGCAAAAAAGTTTTATGAGGAGCGTGGGTTTATTCCTTCACCAGTCAATCCAATGACACTTATGGTTACGCTTGCAAGTGTAAGGATTGCATTGAGTAAAGATAAATTTTAGCTAGGAAGGTGCGTTATGCTAAGGCGTGTCATCAAATAGGCATCAATCTAATTTAGAATTGATAGCCAAGCGCGAGTTGAGTCATGAGGAGGAGTGTAAAAATGACGCGCCGCTATGCTTTGCGAGATGACCAGTGGGAACGCATCAAAGACCTACTACCAGGGCGAAAAGAGACTGTCGCAGTGACGGCTAAAAATAATCGATTGTTTGTCGAAGCCGTACTGTATTCTCCCCTTGCAGGTATCCGGTGGCGAGACTTACCCGAAAGGTTTGGGGATTTTCGATCGTTGCAAATTGGAGCCTTGTTTGCAATAACCCTGAGTGGGTGGCGAGACTTACCCGAAAGGTTTGGGGATTTTCGAGTAGTTCATACCCGTTTGAGTCGATGGCAAAGCGCGGAGTGTGGCAACGGGTGTTTGAAGCCTTAGCCGAGGATGCAGACAACGAATATGCTCCCGATTGACTCGACGATTGTGCGTGCCCACCAACACAGTGCCGGAGCAAAGGGGGGGATGCGTCTAGGGAAGCCATCGGACGCAGCAAAGGTGGATTGAGTACCAAGATTCATACCTTGGTGGATGCCTTGGGCAATCCTATCGGCTTTCACCTGACTCCTGGACAAGCATGTGACCTTGATGGAGCCGATACCGATACACTGCTTGCGGACAAGGGATACGATGCTGATGAGCGCGTGATTGAGCGACTTGAACAACAGGGCAAAACGGTAGTTATTCCGCCTAAACGCAACCGTATTGTTTCTCGTGAGTATGACAAAGACTTATATAAAGCACGACATCTGATTGAGAATTTCTTTGCCCAACTCAAGCAATATCGAGCGATTGCCTTTGGCACTGCGCTTCGCGCAATCGCAACACGTTATGATCAGCGGGCAAGGAACTTTCTGGGCGCAATTTATCTTGCTGCTGCCGTTATCTGGCTTAATTGATGACACGCCCTAAAATTTAAAGCTGCAAATATTTAATTTTAATCCTCTGGTGCTGATTTACGTCTATACGTTACAGAAATTAGCGCTTCATAGGATAGAGTACACATAGCGGTTGGTAACTGCAATGTAATACAATTTGTGACTTTTAGCAGCTATCGAAAACTGACTAAAGGCCATGCGAGCAGTTGCTGAAGTATTGTTGCAAGGAGAACATCTTGAGAATACTTTTATTTATCCTGCTGTTGACGATCGCCCTATTCAGATTCACATTCATTGTTCCAGCATTAGCTGCCGAAATATCCAATGGAGCCAAAATCTTCAACGCGAACTGTTCTTCTTGCCATATAGGTGGTGGTAACATCCTCATTAGCCAGAAAACCTTGAAAAAGGAAGCATTATCAAAATACCTGGAAAATTATGACAATGACTCTATTCAAGCAATTATCAACCAGGTACAAAACGGTAAAAATGCTATGCCTGCCTTCAAAGCTAAGTTAAGTAATCAGGAGATTTTAGAAGTAGCTGCTTACGTTTTTCAACAAGCAGAAAAGGGTTGGTAAACTGCCTGAAATATGTATTTAGGAAAGGCGAAAACTCTTTGTTTAGCCAGAGAGTTTTTAACCTCTAAAAACATCCGAAAAAACCGGATTAAGGATAATCATAATGATCAAGGATGAATGAGCAAATGAATCATTCATCCTTATTCATTTTTAACTCCTCTCCAAATTTCTAGATATCAAATTCTAAGCAGTTTTTATTTTTCTTGATTAGAGCCTTGTCTTTGCTGTCTCAATTCACGCAACTGTCGTATTAGTTTTTTACCAGATTCCACAGAGGATGCAGTCTGATTTCTATTGCTATCTAACGTAGTTAATGGTTTAGCTGTAGCTGCTGGGGTGGGTGCAGATAATGGCTTAAGTCCGTCCACTGGTGCAGGCGTAAGCTGATTTCTATTGACTGTTGAATTAGATAATGGTTTAGCAGTATTTGTTGGTGTAGGTAAAGACTGGCTATTATCTACCGGATTAGATAATGGTTTAGCAGTATTTGTTGGTGCAGGTAAAGATTGGCTATTGCTATTGACTGTTGGATTAGATAATGGTTTAGCAGTAAACGCTGATACGGGTAAAGGTTGATTGCTATTAACTACCGGATTGGGTAATGGTTGAGCAGTCAACGCCGATACGGGCGATGATTTTTGAGTATCCCCAACCGCATTATCGCTGTTATTTCTAAACTCCAAGCTAAATGGGTGATGAGCAATTTGCTTATCTCCCTTTAGAGGATGAGTGTTAAAGTATTCCCTCGTTTTTAATTGCAGGGCTGGCGAGACTAACTTGGTTTCAAATTTAATATCCAAGACTTTACCATCAGGATCTACCACTAATCGACCCAAGACTAGACCTTCCTGCTCAGGTTTATCTGTAACAATCGACTCACGGATGACAGCCTTTTCTGCTGCATTCGGATATTGTTGCTGTACTGCTTTTCTGAGGTTTTCGTAAGAGTTGATCTGCGCGAGCGCCTTTTCTGTTCCTATTGCAGGTAACTCAACGGGTATTGCCGATGTAGATCCTACTTGTCCTTGCGGTATGCTTTCCCTCGCTATTAATAAGTTATCCCCAGCTTGTGGAGTTTCTCTAATACGAGCTACTAGCTGCTCGTTTTGAGCAACTTTAGATGCATCTTCTCTAAGCTGAGTATTTTGTGGAGTGGTATTTACATCTGGTGTTATGGCTGGTGTTGTAGCGGCGGTGGTCTCAGAGAGATTGGGAGATGGAGAGTTTAGCAGTCCATCAGGTATTTTAGCCTCCGGCAATACAGGCAATTTGCTGATTGGCAATGGTTTAGTTTGTGCTATTGCTATATCCCTGTTACTGAAACGCGGAGCTGATGAAGAGAATTTTTCCTTGGCTTTGAAACCAGATGTGTCAAATCGGAAATCTCCTCTGGGAGCTATCCGTAGAGGTTGTCTTTGGGGTAGCGAGGAAATGCGGTAATTATCAAGTGCTTTAGGGATGGCCGGTAGTACTAGCTGACTAGGCGCAGGTGGTGCTGGTAACGGAGGTAAAGCAGCAGTTTGGGTATCCGGGTTCAAAGAAGGAATTTGTGATTCCAAAGGCACTGGGGATTGTAGAGGAGCTGGTGATGTGCCTGGAATTTGTGGCAGTCGATTTTGGTCAGCTTGGCTTAATTCCAAGACTCCGACTGTTTTTGACGATGCTGATTCTTGAGATTTATTGGAGTCTACAGGCATCAATGGCACAATCAACGCAATAGCACCGTGGATGCCAAGAGAGGCTATAGCTGCTATCCCAGTTGGCTGGCTTAAGATTTCTGGTAGATTTTTCAGCAGGGAGACGTAAGACATAGCTGTTATCGTTCACTCGGCTCGGTTGCAGTTAACTTTCAATAAATTATTAAGCGGACTACCGTGGCAATAGATGCGTTCCTTTAAAAATCATAGCTTCCTGTACTAGTCCCAAAACAGCAATTTTGGCATTTTTTCCAGGATTTTATTTTTGTAATAAGGTAATATTGTACTTCAAAGTTGCATTTGCTAACGAGGCGATTAAAAAATTATTATTTTTGGCTTTTATAACTCCCACAATTCCAACTAAAGGTTATGGTAGTTGCAACTTTGAGCGTAGACGCACAAATGGCTTATCGCCAGACTTTATATCAGTCTCAATATATACTTCGTCGGCTGTTCAATTTGCCTGTTTCACTAAATATTCTATTTGCGCTCAAATATGCTGTAATCACAGATACCAAGCTTAAGTATAAATAAAAATAAATCAGTACACAGGTAACTGAATCTAATTTATCCTAACACGTCAGCCCAACCTAAAATTGTGGTTGGTGTTGTTATTCTTTTAGAGATTTTAATCAGGCACACAATCATAATAATTTGAGATTGTGTAAAAAAAATCTCAAGTTTAAAACTTTTACATTTAAAATTTAAAATGCCTTTACCAACAGTTATTTTACCTGGCTATTTAGAAAGCGCGATCGCCTACCGCCAACTCGAACAATCTCTACAACAGTTGGGTTTTCCTACAGTTACAGTACCGCTGCGCCGACGGGACTGGATATCCCTGATCGGCGGACGACCTGTAACACCTATTGTTTGGCAACTAGATCGCACTGTAAAGCAGATATTGCAGCAATATCAAACTTCTCAAATTAACTTGATTGGTCATTCGGCAGGGGGATGGATATCTCGCATCTACTTGGGAGAAAAGCCTTATTTGGGGAGTGGTGAAGCACAATCATCTCTGTGGGAAGCTCACCCTCTGGTTGCGACTCTCATCACTTTAGGTACACCTCATGTTAGCCAAGAGCGCTGGACACGTTGGAATTTAGATTTTGTCAGCAATAACTATCCTGGAGCTTTTTACAAAAACGTTCGTTATGTATGTATAGCTGGCAAAACTATCTTTGGACAAAAGCGACCCGGTAGCTGGTTCGCTTACAGTAGTTATCAATTAACTTGTGGTCAAGGAAACACTTGGGGAGACGGGATCACGCCCATTGCAGCTGCTCATTTGGATGGTGCCGAAAATATTGTCATTGAAGGCGTCAGGCATTCTCCCAGAAGCCCTGGTATTTGGTATGGCTCACCAGAAACGCTGCAAACTTGGGCACAATATTTGGCTTAAATATATCCAAAGGGTAAACTAAGTTAACTTTTCTTAGTTAAGATTGTAATAAAAATACACTTTTACTCAAAATAAAGAGGTGTCAGTCATGCAAATCACTCATTTCGATAGGATTTTGCGGCGACTAACGACAATATTATCAGTCGTGATTCTTACTCTGTGCTTGATTGACCTCACTACTGGAGTTTTACTGTCTTTTTATTACGAACCGACAGCTGGTGGTGCTTATAAGTCGCTGAAGATGATTGATACACAAGTACCATACGGCTGGTTATTTCACAAAACCCATGATATTGCTGGTAACGCTGTAATTGCTGTGGCCTTAATTCAAATTGTAGTGATGTTTTTAGGTCGGCAATTTCGCAAGAGTTGGCTAACTGCTTGGATTAGTGGGATTTTGTTTACTCTAAGTGCGATCGCTCTAGATTGGACAGCAATGCTTTTAGACTGGACTCAAGAAGGATACTGGCGTTTTAGCATTGAGCTAGGAAACATCGAAGCCATTCCTTTCATCGGTGGACAGTTGCGAGACATCTTAACTGGCGGGGGAGCTATTAGCACTATAACTGTTGAACACCTTTACGCTTTAAACAGTTATATTATTTCGCCTGTCGCCCTAATTCTGGCTGTGGTGCATTTATCTGCTGTACTGTGGCAAGAGCGAGAAATGTACGCAGAAGAACTGACATCCAAAATGAACGAAAGTGGCTTTGATCAAGCGCCAGAAGTTTCACTAGCGGAAAGTTGAGCCAGTTTCGATAGGGGGACTTCTTCAACCTCAGGTAACTTTTCCAGAGATAGGGGAGTGGACTGACTCGCACCAGATAAGCGTTTTAAAAGATTAGGTCTGGGGTCATACAATAAATAGATAATGCGATCGCCAACTTCCCATTCTTGATTAACTGGCATTACCTGTAAGCGTTGTTCTCGTTCTACCAATAACGGTACTAATACCCCAGTCCGAATCTTTTCCTGTATATGATCCTGTTGAGTAGAAAATTCCAACTCAGTCAGCGTAGTTGTTCCCAACTTCACTCGCCCATCATTCAAGTATTCATTCCAAGTTTTAATTGCCAAGTCTGAAACGAAAGCTTGGTTAACTTTACTAGTTGTAGAAGTATTTGCTTGCGGGTCACGGGGAAAAACAGCTAAGACACGCGGCGGATGAAATTCCTCAGCTGCTCGTTGTGCCAAGACAAAATTGACCTCGCCATTACTAGTCATAGCCAAAAAAGTGCCCATAGAAGCTAGTCCCGCTTCTTCCAACACCGCAGTATCCAGCGCGCTACTAGCAATCACCCGCAGATTTTGAGCTTCAGCTTGTGCAAAGCAGTCCGGGTCAGTATCAATCATCACTACATTTTCACCCCGTTCTTGAAAGAACCGGGCAATTAACAGACTCAAAGGATTACAACCTACAATCACCGCCCCAGTCGCTTCTTTGGAGGTGATTTGCAGCCACTTAGCAACCTGTCCAGCAGTAATGCCTTGACAAACAACCGTCATAATAATTGTTAAGAACACTAGGGCTTTGATCGCATCACCACCGTTGATACCCTTTTGTGTCAACGAAATTGCAAATAAAGAGGCAACAGAGGCCGCAACAATCCCTCTAGGAGCAACCCAACTTAAAAACAATTTCTGTCGCCAGTTGAGGTCACTGTTCCAAGTACACAAAAGAATGTTAATTGGTCTAACGACGAACATTAGTACCAAAACCGTGAATAAACTGCCCCAACCCAAGGCAAACACACTGGCAATAGATAAATCAGCTGCTAACAAAATAAACAGTACAGAAACGCTGAGAATGGTTAATTGACCTTTGAAGTGTCGCAAAAATCTTTCTTCTGGTACTGAGGAGTTGGCAAATACTGCTCCAGCAACCACCGTTGTCATTACTCCCGATTCACTGCGGATAGTTTGCGCTAATGTGAATAAACCCCAGAGTATCGCCAGCACCACCAAGTTTTTCAGTTCAAAGGACAAAAAATTGGCGCGTTTAAAAATCAAGCTCATCAAATAACCGCCAGCACCACCAATTGCTCCACCAATCCCAAGACGTATAAGTAAACCGATGATGGCATTGATTGGGTCGGCATCGCCGTTCAAAATCGTATCAAGGACAACAAAGGCTAGGATAGCCCCCACTGGGTCAATTAAAACGCCTTCTCCTTCTAAAAGCGTTGCCACTTGTCGATCAACATTGATTTGTTTCAGCAGCGGATTGATGACGGTTGGGCCTGTAACCACGATTATCGAAGCGTAGAGAAAGGCTATATTCCAGGGAAATTCACCTAGCCAATGAGCCGCCATACTACCGCCCATCAATGTGATTAGCGTTCCTAAGGTGACCAACAATTGTAAGCTAACGGAAACTCTCCCCAACTCTCGCAAATCTAGGTTGAGTCCACCTTCAAACAAAATTATTGCCGTAGCTAGGGCGACAATAACTTCCAGACCTGTACCTAGCAAATGAGGATGCAATAAACCAATACCATCAGACCCCAGCATGATGCCCAACAGCAGCAACAATACAATGCTGGGTAAGCGGAGATAGGCAGCAAGCACTTGGGCGCTAATACCTGCAACAACAGCAGTCACCATTTGTAGGGTGATGTCAAAAGATGCTTCCATGTAGTAGATTTTGAGCGATATATATCAAAATCTTTTGTAAAGAATAGTAAACATTACCTCTAAAGGGTACAACATCACACCCTTTTTCCTTTGTTAAATTCAAACTTTTTTATACTTAGTTTTTTATAATACTCTATTCTCAGCCTATTGGCAAAAAAGCAGTAATGCCTAGCTAGAAACTAAAAGTACTCTTACTCCTTTCCTGCTGATAAAATTACCTATTTATTCTTCTCTCTCTGACTTGGCGTCTTTAGCGGATCATTAAAAAATTATGTATCTTCCAACGCTATAACAGTAAACGGCTGGTATCAACTCAAAACAGCAAAAAATAGAATATATTTGGCTTTACGATTACACAAATATAGCCAAAAATTTTTATAAATTTGCAATAGCAATGGCTTATAAAACCCAAAGTTTACAGTAATTTTTTGCAGATTTACGAATTAAGATGTGTTTCTAACACTAGAAAGCAAAAACTGAGAGCTAATTTGTAAACCAGAGTAAAATCCTTGTCCCGTAAGGGTTTCACTAATTTGGGAGAATCAAGCCTTTATTTTCTCAAAGCCTTATCCAGCAAAGAGTTAGATATCCTTAAGATTTTCTTTACGAATCAGCTCTGAGTTTCAGCTTTTAAAGTCACCGTTAAATTGCTTGTACTTTTTGTATTTCAGCGCTAAACCTACTCCACCAGTCAATGCTAATAAACTGCCAAATATAGAACCAGGTTCGGGGACAGATTTAGGGGACATTAGGAAAGCACGCCACTGACTATTCTTTACGCCAACACCTGTAATCTGCCCAAGGTCGTTAATACCCCATGAAGATATTACTTCCCAGCCAGAGGAGTCAGGAATTAAAGTATTTAGGTCAGTCATAACACCATTTTCCCAAAGAAAACCATGAGCAATTTCTTCAGTTAAGTTGGATGGTAAGTAGGGATATTCTCTCAATTTACCTGTTTGGGAGCTACCAACAACCTGGCCCAGATTGTTGATGTCGTAGGCGTAGCTATCATCGCCACCAAGAGTGCCGAGACTCTCCATCACACCATCTTCCCAAAGGAAAGCATGACGGGGGAAACCATACTCGACATCAGAATAGCCCACCACTTGACCTAAGTTATTAATGCTATAAGCCGAGCTATTATCACCCCCCAGAGTGCCCAGATCCTTGGTTACTCCATTTTCCCAGAGAAAAGCACGACCATCCGAATAGCCAACTACTTGCTCTAATTCATTAATGTCAGAAGGGAAACTATAGCTACTATTATTCAGCGTTCCTAAATCTTGGATTTGGCCGTTTTTCCAGAGAACGGCGTGTTCTTCTTCGGTGGTTCCGGTGGGTGTGGAAAAGCCAACAACTGTGCCGGCATCGTTGATATTAGTGGCAACACTCCAAGGTCCGCCAAGAGTTTTTAGCTCTGTCATCACACCCTTTTCCCAAAGGAAGCCGCGGCGCAGCAGACTGCTGTTAAGAGACTCGCCAACTACTTGTTTGGAGTTATTGATACCTCTGGCGGCACTATTGTAACCACCAAGCGTACCTAAATCCTTGATGCTGCCTTTTTCCGCAAGAAAGGCATGATTGAACTCTAATCCACCAGGTGCATCTGCATAACCGACTACTTGGCCAGAGTTGTTGATATCGGATACTCCAATCTCATCAGTTCTTTCACCGCCTAGTGTCCCCAGATCTAAAATAGAATACAGCGATGCTCCTATAGCTAACTTAGGGATTCCTAGAGTAATTAACGCAGCACCCAAAGTGGCCGTTGATAAATTTCTGATCCCGTTCGAGATGGACATAAAATTTCTCCCTTAGTACGGGTAAAGCCCACACTCACTGTGCCCAAGGTTGATTTGAGTATCGGCTGGTGATCGCTTCCGCGCGCCCTGTTGCCCAACCGCACTCCGTGTGGTTGCCTCAAAGCGGAGCTTTGAGGGAGCCTGTTCTGGAAGAACAAGCGTGTCTTCATACGGGCGATCGCGTCTACTTGCACTTAATTTAGCGAAAACAAATTTTTTTAGCAAAAACTGTTGACATCGCCTGGGAAATTAGTTATTTTATAAAAGGTTTGAGTCCAAGACGCCCCCATCGTCTAGAGGCCTAGGACACCTCCCTTTCACGGAGGTAACGGGGATTCGAATTCCCCTGGGGGTATTAAAAAGAAAATTAAAGTGCAAAAAGTTGCCTTTGATTTATCCTACTAAAATAAAAACCTATCCTTTAATTGATGTGAATTCAGGATAGGCTGATTAATTACTAATTTTATTTGCTGGCTAACTGCTCTACACGCTGGTAAATAGCTAAAAGATTTAACCGCAGATCCTTGCTGAGGCGATTTTCAATGATTGTCACTGGCATAGTGAGTTTAGGCCAAACTTGGATTGTGTAGCAGAGATTTGTTCCCATCAACTCACCGAGAGAATAAGGCTCTAAGCACCAGCTACCAGAAAAGCCTTTGAAATCTCCCTCTACCATACGAAAATTAATTTCTTTGGGGAAATATTCTTCCAAATCAAGAACTACACGCGCACAAAAGTTAAAGTTTAGTAGGCGCTGAGAGCCTATCTGCTCTAGTCGAATACCACCGTTAGGATGCTCAAGCAGACGACTCTTAGCAAGGTTAGGAATAAAATCGCCTAATCCTTCATAATCTGTCAAAACCTTCCAGATTTGTTCTACTGGTTGGGGTATCTGGATTTTAGCAGTGATTTGCCGTTGCCTTTCTGCTATTTTCTTAATTTGGACTTCTACAGATGGTTCAGCACCTGTATCAAGAGCCAAATTCGTGTTGAAGTTTGTTTCGTCTCCAGCGACATTAAAATCAAGGCCGGTTGTGGTGTTAGTTTGTTCAGTCACTTTCAGAATATGGTTTGCTTGCTTCAGAAAACTGGGGTAAGGTGAGCGTGAAACAAATGTTACTCAGGTCTAACTCTGAGATTTGAATACTCTCAACGGCAATCGTCCCATTTAGGTGCTGCACAAGGGACTTAGCTAAAGCAAGACCCAAACCAGTCCCAGGAGTCCAGCGTCCTTTACCGCGACGGAATTTGTCGAAGATGTAAGTCGCTTCTTCTTCGGAGATGCCACGTCCTGTGTTTGTCACCTTAATAATAACTTGATCGACCAGTTGATCGACTTGATGCTCGGCTTGCAAATGAACTATTGTGTCATGTTCTGAGTATTTACAGGCATTAGTTAATAACTCTTGCAGAATACGGTCAAAACTTTCTATTTCAGTTTGTAGCTTTAATGAGCGCTCCGGTAAATCTAAGGTAATACTTAATGCTTTATCTGCCAGTTTTTTCTCAAAAGATGCTGCTAAATCCTGAATTCTTGTATTTAAATCAATAGTTTCAAATTGCGGAGTTTCTTGATGAGACTCTAGTTTCTGAAGTGTTAGCAAGTCATTAATCAAATTGATTTCTTTGGTACATTCTTGCTCTAAAATATCTATATACTTAGCCTGACGTTCTGGTGCTATTTTTGGCAGACGTAGATTACGAATTGACATCAGCATATTTGTCAGTGGGTAGCGTAAGCGATCGCTGATGTTGCTTAAAAATTCATCTTTAAGATGGTTGAGTTCTCGTAGCTGCTCAACGTATTGCCGCGTTCTTTCATATAATTTTGCTTGAACTTCCAGACTGCGTTGCAATTGTGCTGTACGTTCATCTACCAAAGTCTGTACCTGTCGTAATGTCTGTGATTGAATTATGGCATTACTGACTTGAGCGCAAACCATTTCTACAATATTTAATTCTGCTTCTTGCCAACTGCGAGCAACTGCTTGCTGTAGCACTATGAATCCTAAGACTTTGCCTTGGCTCTCTAATGGCATTAAAAGTACAGCCGGTAGCATCTCGATTGCAAACAATGGAGCCGGCGTTAAGTTATCTGTTTGGTCTGTATAATCATTAATAATTATTGGCTTGCCAGAATCTATAAGCATACGCTGGCATAACCCACATTCTGAAACAACAAAAGACTTATTATCTAAGGTTTTTGCTGTATTTGTGCCGTAATGGAAGTCCCTAGCCCACTCACCAACTACCGTCGCTTTGGCCTTGGGAATTTGTTTTTTAGGTCGAGTCCTAAACAGTGGATCAGTATATTTTAAAAGTATCAGTAGACCCCGATCCGCCTGTAGAGATTCGGCAGTCGAGGCGATTACCAACTGGAGCATTTGATTCAACTCCAAGTTGCTACGGCTGAGTATAGTTAATTGCTTGATTAAGCTTTCGTGTTGGTTAATTTTTTGCAAATACTGCTGTTGAGCAGCAATTAACTGTGATTGTGCTACTTGAGCAAAAGCGATCGCGCAAGACGGCTCTATAGTTTTTAGCAGTTGTTTTTCTGACTGACTCCAATCATAAGGTTGGAATTTAATCAGGCTAATCACTCCATTATTTTTATCATTAAAGCGGGTGGGAATTGCCAAAACAGCTTTTATTGGTAAAGGTAAGGATTGACAACCAGTTACCAGACTTTTTTGAATTGTCGAAATATCTTCAATGGTTAATGGTTCAGCAGCACATTGCACTACAGGCAATTCCATCAGCAACTGTTCCATCAAGAATGTTTCGTCTGAGTGTGGTAATCCTAAATATTCGTCACTACACCAATTAGCAGTAGTCGTTTCACTGCATACCTCACTCATAACTGTAACTAAGCAGCAATCTACCTTGAAAGCCACTCCCAGCAATTTGGCTAGTTCTCGCAGCATCAATGTCGTCGCTGAACTTTTAGCGATGATTTGATTGATCTTGTGTGCCAACTGGTTGGCTGGTTCTTCCTGATGCTGCATCAGCTTGACTTGGTATGGTTGTAGTCGATCTACGTCATCTGGGCACTGTGGCGGCGATGATAAACGCTTTTTCATTCTTGGCACGCTCTTGGATAACGACCCCATTTTTCTGCACCCAATTTCTCAACTTAATTCTTCACCATGAGTTTGTTTGGTGCACCCTGATGAATTGCAAATCTTCTATGAAGACTTTCTCTCACCTGTTATAGCCCCTTTCTATTTCAGATGACTAATTTTTGGTATATTAAACAATTTTCTACACAAGTAATAAGACACCTAAGATATACTAAAAAGCCTCAGCTAGATATTTGCTGCCTTGTCTGTATGGGCTTAATTTACAAACTTTGACTTAGGATATCCTGCCTGCGACTATACATAAACCGTAATTTCTCTAGAATTAAGGCAAAAACTCCGATTTTTTTGCGTGTTAACACTTAAATTTCTCAATAGAAATAGTATTTATATTACAGAAAAACGTAAGTAAGCTAACTTGCTATTGGTTTGGCTCGAAGGAAAATATGACCACTATATATTCGGTAAGTAATATATAAGTTTAGCTTTATATAGTTGACTTATAAAAAGTATAATATTTACTTATGAATGCAGCCTAGTATCCTAAGTTGTAACTGGGCTGCATTCAGACGAATACAAGATTATCCAGCCAAACTCTCAATACTCAGAGGAACCATGTCACCATTTCTTGTCAGTCCTAAGAGCATTGGTTGTTGCGGTTGAATGAGTTGACCTGTAAGTACACAACGTTCTTCTTGTTGAGCTGTGGCGGCTATGCTAGCCCGAATATCAGTTCGTGAAAATCGGGGTTTCCACTCACCTGATTTTTGCTGCACATAATTCCAAAGGATGTCTCGGATTAGAGCTTGATATCCTTGATTGCCAGCTATATCTTTTAGTTTATCTTTCAGTTCCCGTTCAAGACGAATACTGGTAACTTCCATATCAGTGGTTGGGGTACGAGCGATGGTATGCATGTGTTTTTTCTCCTTAAAGGTATAGACAGGATAGTAATACAAGTGTAGTATGTTTAAAGGAATGTTCAATAGGTGAAATTTTCTGTGAAATCCGTTTATCCCATCTCTACTTCTTTGAGCGCTACCAACTGCCGAACCAGTCGGGAATCAGCGTCTGTGGGAGTGGAGTATTTTTTTATGGGTAACGGTGGCCAAAAATATGGGCAAATCACAGAGGGTAATTATGATTTTAGAAATATCAGTATTGGTGGGCTGAATGAAAAACCACAACTAGACGTAAGAAGCGGGAGGTACAGGCAGAGGAATACTGTACCGATATAGGCCAAAAAACTTTTAGGTCAATTTCCCACCCCCGCTTCAGCTAAATAAGAAGCGGGGGTTTTTTATAAGGAGTCAAGCTGTGACAAGCGCAATGCAAGTGTTAGAGCGATCCGTAGTGGTGTTTTCTCAAAATTACTTGCCACTGTGTCGGGTCAATATCAAGCGGGCGATTGTGTTGTTAGTGACAAATAAGGCTGAACCATTAGGATTTTCGGCAGAAGGTGGATCGCAAATCCGTTCCCCTAGCTTGATACTTGACGTGCCAAAACACATTCGTTTAAAAATTGCTTCTAGTGAGCGGATGTGGAAAGTTCCTCCGGTTAATCGGCGGGAAGTGTTGCGGCGAGATCATCACAGTTGTCAATATTGCGGTAGCACTAAACGTCTAACGCTGGATCATGTGATTCCCCGATCTAAAGGCGGTATGCACACATGGAATAACGTAGTCATAGCTTGTGAAAGATGTAACTCCCAAAAAGGCGATCGCACTCCGTCTCAGGCTGGTATGCCACTACGTACTCAACCTAAAGCACCAGTCCATCCGGCAATTTCTTTTGCCGAGCAGTTCTGGATAGATATGCAAGCAAACCTGGAATAACAGGAGAGCAGAAGGAATGCTGAAATTAACTTATACCGAAAGGAGCTTTTACTTAGAGTGTCTAACTCTATCGCTGGAGGAGTGGGTAGCACAGCGAGTGATTTTGGCACTGCGAGTTGGTCAATCTCTTTGCGTTGAACCTAGCACTGCTTCCTTTTTGCTTCCTGTTGATTTACCAGGAGTAGAAAAGCTCAAGGCTGAGGTAAAACGAAATGACAGTGAAATCATGGCGCTGTCTACCTGTGATGCCGAATATATGGAAGTCACCCTGCGGGGTTCTTGGTTATCAGACGGTTCTGAGGAGGCTGCGGGTGTGTTTGTCACTTGTATGAGCGATCGCACTGAGTTCTTTCTACATAAAATTTGGCAGGAAGCGCAAGCCTGCGCCTCTGCCATGAGCGAATAATTAGGCAGGGGTGCAGGGGCAAATAACCAATGCCCCATGACGGCAGTTGCTTCAAGCCGGGGAACCCGTCCAACGCACTGCCTCCCCCATGCCCAATGCCCAATAGGATTGTTATTTCTGCATTTCTAGTAGTTCGGGAATTGTCACAAATCGGTAGCCTTGTTGTTTGAGTCCGTTGATGATTTGTGGCAAGGCTTGTACAGTTCTTTGGCGATCGCCTCCGCCATCGTGCATCAATACAATAGAACCTGGTTTGGCATCTCTCAAGACATTTTTCACGAATACTTGAGATTTAGCACGAGGATCTGTATCGGCAGAAGTTTGCGACCACATGACTACAGCATATTTCTGGCTATGGGCGTAAGCAGCCAGTCCATTATTTAACACGCCTCCTGGAGGACGGAACAAACTAGTTTTGACTCCTGTAGTTTTGTATATAAGTTCGTTCGTGCGCTCAATTTCACTTTTGGCTGTGGCTGCATCCATTCGTCGATACCAATGATGCCAAGTATGGTTGCCTATGGCGTGTCCCTCAGCTACTACTTGTTTGGCAATTTCGGGATTTGCTTGTAATGCTTGCCCTACCCAAAAGAATGTTGCTTTAACATCATTTTGCTTGAGAATCTCCAACATTTTTATGGTGGTATTGGGCCAAGGGCCATCATCAATGCTCAAGGCGATAACTTTTTCGTTGTTGCTAGGTTGCACCTGATAAACGGTTTTTCCCTGAAATTTTGTTGGAATAGTAAAGGTCAGGTTTTTTACTTTAGCTGGTGCAGGCGATTGGGCATTAACTTGGTTGATTAACGCTTTTTGTGGAACTTGTGCAGCATCGAGTTTATTTGTTAGCTGGTTAATCCCCAATTGTGGAGAAATACCTGGGGTAATACTACAAGCTGTTACACAAAAGGCGATCGCTACTCCACCAATTATCTTTTGCCGCTGGCGGTGATTGTCTGTCACATCAGGTTTCCAAAAACTGCCCAATCATAAGCGCTAGTTTTGCTTTTTCAAGGAATTCATTAGGCTAAAACCATTGCAAAATAGCCTTTTTAGACAATCTCAAAAAAATTTTACCAGCCCTTGACAATTTTTGTATTACTTATGTAGTATTAATGTAACTAAAAAGGCAAAGCTTCCTAAGGAGCAAAAGCCATGTTCTACTACATACAAATAGTTAACAAACGCTGGAATAACCCAGAGCCATCAGCGAATAAAGCTCCTACTATTTCCAAACCATCTGAAGTAGAGGAAGTAAATGAGAAATCTTCTGAGTTTGCAAAGGCAAAATCTACCGAATACATCCGTAATGCACAGCAAAACTATTACTTAGAGCGTCGGTTATTTTGCTAACAACCTCTAACGCTTAAAAGTAATTTATCTAAACCTTGAAAAATGAAGATGAAATGGGCAAGTTGATGAAAATCGTGCCTCAAAGTTTAGGTTGTGCGATCGCTTTGTAAAAGCGTCCTTTACTGGTTACAAATTTAAAACGCGAGTCAAGCCTTGCCACTCGCTTGTGTAGTTCTGTTATCTTCTATCATCCGCTGTCCACCGGGAGCCGGAAAGTGAGGTGATGTGCTGATAACTCAGAGATAGGAGGGACAGTACCTTTCTGGTGGATTGAAATCTTGATTTTGTATGCATTGGGCGGTTGGCATAGTGGCTGTGCAGCGGGCTTTTAATCCGCAGAGATAGGTTCAATTCCTATACCACCCACTATTTTTCTTATTGATAAAGAACTTGATTTATATCTGTGGCTAGATGTTAATAATAAGCTCACTGGCTGCGATAAATTACAGATTACTAAGCCAAGCGAAGTAATTGATGCTGTTTTAAGGTTTTATGTCCACCTCAATGGCTGTGGCGGCATCTAGTAAGCCAAATTATTAGATGGGGTGAGGAACTGATACATGAAGTCTGCAAAGAACACTGTGTAGCCGAAAAGTTACGCACAAATGCGCGGGAATACGAAAGCGATCGCTACTATGTAGCAATGGGAGTAATATCCTAACTCTAAGTTTATCGAGTAATTTGTAATTGTACAATGCCATCAATATTTAGCTGATGAATAATATATAAAGACTGGTAATTTTCTAGTACTTTACTTAATATAAATAGTATTAAATAATGGCTGATTGCCCTGTTAAATCAATATTTTTCTGATCTATCTAGGGAGTGATCTTATTGTAAATAAATATAAATTTAATTTCATTCTTCAGATTGATGCAAGGATTAATTATTATAGTTAAAAATAAACTAGTGAACCTAGGATGAAGAATTAAAAACTTCAAAAAAATATATTAGTTGAATAAAAAAGCTTCCTTTCTAGCACTACTAGTTTTTTATTCAGCTTAAGACATGAAGCTACTTCTTCTCTAGGTCTATTGCTAAGTAACTTAGGAGCAAACCTTGAAAATTTGTTAACTTAAATTAACTTAATCAAGGTAAAAGCTTCTTTTTTAAAGTACAAGTTCTGCGTTTTTGACGCTGTTATTGAGGAATTCAAATGAAAATTATTGCTTTGGTTTCATCTGCCTTACGTCCAGTGCGTTTCTTAGTGTTGGCATTTACCTGTACACTGCTATTTGTATCTAATGCGTTTCCTGCTTTTGCAATCGAGAGTTATCAAAGTGATCCCCAAGAAGCCACTACACAACTTCTAGAAACTCAGGCCAAAACTGACGAAATAGATAGAGCAGCGCCCTTAGGAATGAGAAAGGCTCAAGAGGAAACTAATAAGGGGCTTAACGAAGTTCAGGGAGATGCTGATATCGATAAAATGAAGCGTCCTGATAACTCTCAAAGTGCAACTTCAGTAGAAGAAGAAGTAGAAAATTTTCTGGAAAAAGTAACTGGTAAAAAATAAGCAGCGTTAGTCACGCTCTCAGCTTTAACCTGTGCAACTTTTAATAGGTCTAGTTCACAAGTAGTTACTTTTTTATTTACAATCGATTTATAGACATCTTGATAGCCAACAATCAAGATGTCTATTACTATTTGTACTTGAATGTTTAAAATTAAATACTCAATATTAAAAATAAATATTTACTAGTATATAAACATACTTGTCAAGTTTAAATTAAATATTCTTAATTATCTTTCTGTAGGCTGATGTTACTTCACGATTTAATTTGTGAACTTAGTAGATAAGTTCGCTTAGAGATGGAAAGCAATGCCGAGAATAAACATAGGGTTGACAGAAGAACAGCGTCAAGGAGTTATTAATCTGTTAAATCAAGATTTAGCAGATGCCTATTTACTTCTAGTTAAAACCAAAAAGTATCACTGGGATGTTGTCGGTCCTCAGTTTCGCAGTCTGCACCAGCTTTGGGAAGAACACTACGAAAAGCTGACTTTAAATATTGATGCCTTGGCAGAGCGGGTTCGTGCTTTGGGTGGCTACCCAGTTGGCACAATGGAGGGATTTCTCAAGATTGCTACCCTAAAGGAACATGCTGGTGATGTCCCTACAGCAACGGGAATGGTAGCTAATCTTGTAGAAGATCACGAGCAGGTTATTCGTAACTTGAGAGAACATGTGGATCAGTCTGGTGAGGAGTTTCATGACCAGGGAACAGCTGATTTTCTGACTGGTTTGATGGAAGAGCATGAGGAGATGGCTTGGATGCTGCGCTCATTTATTGAAGGGCAGGCACTGGAGCCAAACGGTAGACAGCCAGCAGGAGAAACTCAGACACCTGTAGGTGTATAGGCCAGTAGCCCAAGCATAAAGTCTGACTGGAAAATTGCAGTTTGCGGGAAGAAAAGTCTACCCGCACCTGCCTATTTAATATGTTCTTTGCAAAAACAAGATTTTAGGAGATTCAAGTGCCAGAAGCATACGTAGCAGAGCGTACAATCTCAGCTGTATTGAAAGAACAGAAGCAAATTGATGATGTAATTCGACGGTTATTAGACCGGGGTGTGCCCAGAGATCATATCTCCGTATTGGGAAGAAACTTTCAGTCAGAAACTCGAATTGCTGGCTTCATTAGTAAGCGAGATGTGATTGTGGGAGGTTTGAGAACAGGGGCCATTTTTGGTTCTTTGTTTGGTTCCTTTCTCAGCTTGCTCACGGGAGTAGGCGTACTGTTTATTCCCTTTGTTGGGCCTCTTGTAGCAGCGGGCCCAATTAGTGCGGTGCTGCTTGGGGCTGCAAGTGGAGCGATCGCAGGTAGCGCTGGTGCAGGCTTGGTATCAGTTTTGACTACTTTAGGAATGCCAGAAGATAAAGCAGCAGTTTATCAAACCCGCTTACAAGCTGGCGAGTTCTTGTTAATGGCAGAAGTTCCAAGCGATCGCACTGGCGAATTCCAATTACTACTGGAAAGTGCTGGTGCTGAAGAAATTCACACCGCCGAGAAAACTTTGGCTCGTCCTTGTCCTGGCCCTTGCAACAAGCCAGAAGATTTATCGCCGGAAGTTCGCTCTCATCTTTCGCAGGAAGCTCAACGTACATTTATTGAACGCTATAACGTTGTACTCAGCGAAACTAGTGACGAGTTCACAGCTGAACAAGCTGCTTGGGAAGCTGTTCATCAGCAATTCGATGAAGATGAAAACGGTGTTTGGTCAAAGGCTAAGGTAGGCGTTTAAGATATCAGCTTTGCAAATTTATAACTGGTAATGGGAGCAAAAACATTACCCTTTAGGACTTACGCATTCGCAACGAAAAACAAGGCTTCGGGATTGCTTCCCTACGGTCGCAATGACGAAAATATCTTATTGTTGCGTAAGTCCTGCCCATTACCAACTATGGCTCCTAACTAAGGCAATTTATAGCTAGCAACGCGTATAGTTAACTGACCTTGGTTAGGATTACGGGTAAATATAAATGCGCCTTCTTCCTTTTCACCACCAGATAAAAAATCAATCTGTTGTTCGCCTGTTTCTGTAACTTTGCCGTTAATTTCTAACTCAGCCATTATCTGAACTGACTCAGCTGTATCTCCACCAGTATTAACGACTTCAAAGGGAACATAAAATTTTCCATCAATTTCCCGAATTGTCTGCTTCTTAGTAACAGATACAATAGGAGGTTGATTTTTGTCGTTTAGCCATGTGTATCCTACTAAACTAACTATCACTGCCAGGATGAATGAAGCAGTAATGAATGTCACCCATTCAGCCGGCGATCGCTTTTGATGTTGGGTTTCTGTATTACTCATATTGCTAATCTGCCAGCTGCACCGCCAATAGTTGCAGGTAAACCTAATATTAATGTGTGCTCCAACCACATTGTCCAGGGGTCATCAAAAGTCAACTTTTGAAAGAACCACAACATTATCGCAGCCGATAATAGTGAAACTAAGTAAGACATAATAGTTTCGCTGGATGGCCGTTGAAAGAGTCCCTTTTGCTGCATACGCTTTTTTTGGTCTGAAAAGCCTGCCTGAAATACAATGCCATAGGAAATCAATAAAGAGGTAGCGATTATTGCTAATTGCCAAGGGGGAGAGACAGCAGCTGCTAGCATGGGAATCTCATCTGTTGGCGCAATATTAAATCCAATTACGGTTGCACCAATGACAGTTGCACCCAAATCAGCGAACGTGGCGTATAACTCAGTATCGTGGTTCTTGGTTGTAGTGTTGTCGTCAGCAGTTGTTTGCTCTTCAAAATTGTTTCTACTAGCATCTCCCAAAAATTGATTGGCTAATGCTACACCAAGAGTAAAGGGAACACTTTCAAAGATAATTTTGCCTAAAGCTTCTTTAACAGGAGTTTCAAGTGTTAATTCTCTTAACAACAATAAAATAAATGTACAGCAAGCTAGCCCAATCGCTATTGCTTCTACAGTATCTATTGTGGCTTCATAAGCTCGCTTGTTATGTCTGCGTTTACGAAAGCCTCCGGTTCGGTTCAGTAAAAAAACTGCAATAAACATTAAGGCGATCGCCAACATCATAAGTTGTGGTTTTGCTAGCGAGCCAATCCACCACACTTCCATTGTGTACAGCAAGGGAATACCAAACAAAAACCCTCCGCACGTACCTCGAATGATGTCATTAAGCTCACTTCTCCATACATTTTTTTGACGTTTTTTTGCCACTCCTAAACATTCCTTTAATTAAAATTTGCTTGTTGATGTGTAAGTCAAATAAGCCATTTAAATACAATAGTTTGTTTTTTGACTTCATCAAACTAGTTGATTTTAATATTTAAATAACTGATATATCCTTCGACTACACTAATGTAGGGTGCGTTAGTGCGATCGCATCCAAGCTAATTCAACTGCCTTTTGCGAGGAAATTCCAATGGTACAGACCCCATCTAAACGCATCACATTGGAGGAGTTTCTGAAACTACCAGAAACTAAGCCTGCTAACGAATATATTGATGGGCAAATCATCCAGAAACCAATGCCACAGGGTAGACACAGTACGATTCAAACAGAGTTTTCTACTACTGTTAACCTAATTCTTAAACCTCAACAGGTTGCACGGGCATTTTCAGAATTACGTTGTATATTTGTTGAAAGGTCAATAGTTCCAGATGTGTCTGTCTTTACCTGGAAAAGAATTCCGCGCGACGGAAATGGTGAGATTGCTAATACCTTCTCAATAGCCCCTGACTGGACAATTGAGATCCTTTCACCTGACCAAAGCCAAACAAAAGTAATCAAAAATATTCTGCATTGCCTTGATTATGGCACTCAGATAGGTTGGTTAATAGACCCAAATGAGCAAACTGTGTTTGTTTATCTGCCAAAGCAGCAACCACAGGTGTTTGACCAACCAGCGCAAAAACTCCCAGTTCCATCTTTTGCTAGTGATCTAACTTTAAGTATTGGGTCTGTGTTTGGTTGGTTATTACAGTAAAAGCAGCCAATCGCATACCTCCTGTTGTTAGCACAAAGAGCAACACACTATTAACTCAAAAGTCTTCGACGTTTAGACTTCCGCATTGATATATTAATACATCGGTCTGCAATCGAATTGCATCGACCTGCAATTAAATAACATCGACCTGCAATTGCATAACATCGGTCTGCAATTGCATAACATCGGTCTGCAATTGCATAACATCGCCCTGCAATTGCATAACATCGGTCTGCAATTGCATAACATCGGTCTGCAATTGCATAACATCGGTCTGCAATTGAATTGCATCGGTCTGCAATTGAATAACATCGGTCTGCAATTGAATAACATCGGTCTGCAATTGAATAACATCGACCTGCAATGCAATTGCGCGGGGCGCAGCGCCAAAAGCGATCGCTCCGCGTCCTACTTATTTCTTAACCCTACAAGGAACACTCATGCATACTAATATCTACTTATACAGTGCGTAAGTCCTAAGCTTGTTGAGGTGTCTAACTATGACTCATGCTTGCTGCGGCCCTGGTTACGCTTCCCCAGAAGCAGCCATCCAAGCAGAACAGGAAAAAGTGCTTTATGCGATCGCTCTTTATACGGGTACAGGTATTGAGAAACCAGATTATCTAGCAACTGTAGACGTTGACCCTAAATCCCCAACCTACTCCCAAGTGATTCATCGTTTATCTATGCCTTACATTGGCGATGAGTTACATCACTTTGGCTGGAATGCTTGTAGTTCTTGCCATGGTGATGCTAGTAAATCACGGCGGTTTAGTGTGATTCCTGGACAACGGTCTAGTCGTATTTATATTGTTGATACAGCAGAGACGAAAGCACCAAAACTACATAAAATTATTGAACCAGAAGAAATCAAAGAAAAAACCAACTTAACTGCACCTCATACAGTACATTGCCTAGCAGATGGTCATGTGATGATTTCTATGCTGGGTGACAGCGAAGGCAATGGCCCTGGTGGCTTTTTGTTACTGAATGAGAATTTTGATATTGCTGGACGCTGGGAACGCCAAGCCGATACTATGCAGTTTAACTATGACTTTTGGTATCAGCCGCGTCATAATGTCATGGTAAGTAGTGAGTGGGGCGCACCCAAAACCTATTATCCCGGCTTTGACCTGAACGATGTAGCGGCTGGCAACTATGGACACCACATACATTTCTGGGATTGGTCAACTCACGAGATTATCCAAACTGTTGACTTGGGGGAAGAAGGGTTAATTCCTTTAGAAGTGCGCTTTCACCATAATCCCGACAGCACACATGGATTTGTCGCCGCCGCACTCAGCAGCAATGTTTGGCATTGGCACAAGCCTAACGGTCATTGGCAAACAGAGAAAGTCATTGATATACCATCAGTAGAGGTAGAAGGCTGGCCTATACCTGTGCCATCGTTGATTACTGATATCTTAATTTCAATGTGCGATCGCTATATTTACTTCTCCAATTGGCTGCATGGAGATATTCGTCAATACGATATCAGCGATCCTTCCCATCCTAAGCTGACTGGTCAAGTTTGGTGTGGTGGTTTGTTAGGTAAAAATGGCGAAGTACAAGGTCATAAATTGGCTGGTGGCCCGCAAATGCTACAGCTAAGTCTGGATGGTAAGCGGCTTTATGTCACTAATTCTTTATTCAGCACTTGGGATAATCAGTTTTATCCTGACTTGTCTAAAACTGGCTCATATCTATTGCAAATTGATTGCGATACTGAAAATGGGGGACTGAAAATCAACGAAAATTTTTACGTTGACTTTGGTAAAGAACCAGCAGGCCCTGCTCGTGCCCATGAGATGCGCTATCCTGGCGGTGATTGTACTTCGGATATTTGGGTGTAAAAGGGACTTCCAAATAAAAAAATAATCAGAGGTCGCAGAAAATCATTACATCTTAGACGCTGTAGAAGCTGCTGGATTAACATTTCTGATATCGCATTCCTGGCAATTGCGATACCAAACCCATGAGTTCTAACTGTAATAATGCACTAGAAACCGAGCCAGCGGTCATGCCTGTTTGTTGGACAATAAAATCGAAGGGTAAGGTATCAAAGGCGATCGCATTCATTACTTGTTGCAGTTCTGGTGATAAATCTGGCAAAGTTAACTGCTGCGGTGCTGGGGAATCTTCAACTACATCTAGTTGTGGTATCGCCCCCAGCATTTTTAATAGTTCGTCTAATTCCTTGAGAATTAAAAAAGCCCCTTGACTCAGTAATTTTAAACACCCTTGGGATGGGTAGTCGTCTAACCTTCCAGGTAAGGCATAGACATCTCTGCCAAACTCATTTGCATAGGTGGCTGTTATTAATGCGCCAGATTTTATTGGTGCTTCTATTACTAAAATGGCACGGCTTAATCCTGCAATAATTCGATTGCGGCGGGGAAAGTGGGCACGATCTGGTGGGGTTTTTGTTGGATACTCACTTACAACTAATCCCGCAGCTAAAATTTGCTGATACAGATCCCGATTTGTGTGTGGATAGATGACATCTACACCTGTACCTAAAACTGCGATCGTTCGTCCACCAGCTTTGATGGCGGCGGCGTGGCTTTCAGTATCAATTCCCTCTGCCATACCGGAAACAACTGTAAAGCCGTTTTTGGCCAAAGCTGTACTAATTTGACGAGTCCAGCGGATGCCATAATCTGAGGGTTTACGAGTGCCAACAATGCCAACTAAAGGTTTGTGCCCAAGATTTTCTTGTAGTTCAACTTCACCGCGATAGTACAAAATCGGAGGAGGGCTGGGAGTTTCTAATAGCAAGCGGGGATAATCTGCATCTGCTGGTGTCCAGAAATGGGGGTTTTCTTCTTGGTGTTTGGTGAGTATTTGTTCTGGATGCAGACGCGATCGCTGTTTTACTACCTTTTCTAGTGTCTGAAAACCAAAACCCTCTACCTGTGACAATTCAGCCGCAGTAGCTTTCCAAGCTGTTGCGAGCGTGCCAAAATGCTGTTGCAAGCGTCGCAGTAATACCGGGCCAATCCCAGAAATTTGTGACCACGCTAGCCAATACGCCCGTTCTTCTACCACTTATCCATCCTCACACCCACTGGATTGAGTATTCCCATATTGAGTTCGTTTATAGCAGAAGGCAGAAGGCAGGGGCAGAAGTAAAACTAGCTTTTGTACCTCACTAAGTTACAAACAAACTGCTGTATGTGAATAAATAAGAGGGCGGGATAATAATTAATAACTCTTGACTAATCACACTTGAACATTGAGTATTAATTATTAGATTTATTGCAAAAATCTGAACAATTAATAATTAATTACCGATAAAAGCTGATAAAAACTATTTATGCAAGGGACACCATGAACTAAAGTAAGCACAAAGCACACGCTACACATACATAACGAAGGATGGAAATCTGTTCCTACCTCCTACCTCCTGCCATCTGCCTTCTTTCAAGACAAATCTATTAATTACACCACTGTCGTTAGTCATGAATTATTTCTACCGTTTTCTGTTATGCCTATCTGGTTGTTTAATATTTCAAACTGTTGATAGCATTATTACTTCATCTCCCAGTTTTGCAGCCGATAAAATTGTTGTTAGGTATGGTTTATTTGAACAAGCGCTACCTGTAAAAGATATCCGTAAGTATGCTGAAACGCAACAAGTTTCTCCCGATTTACAATCATTTTTACGCTACCTGAGTGCTGAACAAAAGCAGCAGTTACAGTCGGTTCTTCAGGTAAAGATGTCTCTTGATGTTGCGGCTTTGGATAAGCTAACAAATACTATTATGGGTAAGCAAATTTTATATTTTGTTTCCCAAGCGATCGCTCGTCGTGATACATCTGGTACTTCAGCGCTACGATCTGCGATTATCATCGGCTCAAAATCACAAGAAGGTTTAGGGATAGTTAGTTTTCTCGAAGCTTATCCCAGCAACAGATTGATTGTTGATTTACCAAAAGCTGTCAAGTTAATCGGGATGTCAAATTTATATTCTAGTTCATCTAGCAACGCACCAAAAGACGACATAACTTCTTCGCCTTTAGGACAACTTGCACTCCAATATCAAACATTTGCTACTCAAGGTAAGCAATATTCAGGTTGCTTGTTCGGTGATTCGATTTCTGCTGGCTTGGGAAATAATTTTGGAGAGGGTAAATTTAATTTTGGGTTAAATGGTTTAAGTACAATTTCCTTGATTGAGCAAGTAAAAGCTTTAGTTTCTAATAATGTGAAATGTGAAAAAGCTGTGATTGCTATTGGAGCTAATGATGCTTTGTATGGAATTAGCGATGAGATGTTTAGCAAGAATTTACAAGAGGCGATCGCTCTTGTACGAAAAATGGAAACTAAGGAGATTTTGCTGCTTCCTGCTTTTTACTCAACAGTTACAGCTAGCTCAAAACCCAATTTAGCAGCACCATTATCTAAAGTAGAGCAAATCAATAATTTGATTAATCAAGTTGCAGCTACAGAAAAGGTATCGGTGATAGGACAAGGTTTAGCACCTTTGTATGAAAATAAAGCTCTCAAAGAAAATTTGACAACCGATGGTGTCCATCTGAATGCAGAAGGACTGAAGATTTATCGACAAGCATTATTAGAAATCTGGGGTAATTAACCTGATTTGATTCTAAGCTTTCCAATTAATAAACTGGGCATAAATATAAGCGATCGCTTCATCAATAACTGTCCGCACGCCTTGGCTATAACGCCACCACTGGCTAGAATTGTAATATTGTGATTTTGCAGCGATCGCACCAACTTTGATATGATGGGGAGCAAGCACTCTTTTAAATAGCAGCCAACTCCTACGGGTATGTGCATCCCAAGATAAAAGATTAATTGCTTCTAGTTTTAAATTGGAATTAGATAACCAGCGGCCAAATTCGGCAGCAGAAGCATAACTACGATCCTTAATTACGAAAGGTGCAGGCACAGCTATTACCTTGTCTGGTGCCAAACCAAGTTTCTTCAATGTGGCTGCTGACACTTCTGCAAAGCTGTTATATTCAATCAAATAACTTCCTTGTTCTAATGTGCCTCCTGTGGTAACTATTTGGCGATAATTACCACTTTTAAATTCAGCTAAAGCTTCTTGTAATGCATCGTCTGGTAGCCATCCTTCCACAACCAATACTTCTGCTGATTTGATGGGAGAATTAACGGCAAGAAACGGATGTATGTGAGTGATAGCGAAAATTATGACAGCAACAACAGAAGCGATCGCAATCATCCATCCCTGCACCGTCAGTGTCCACATCTGTTGACGTTTAATTAAGCGAATTTTCGGCAATTTTAGCCGTTGGCGATTCTTTATCTGCATTAAGCCTTAGCTGAACTTTGTTTTTTCAAATAAGCAAACACAGACTTATCTCCAATATCTGGAGGAATTGCTTGTACTGCCTTACGTACAGCAAACACCACAAATAAAATCGCCCAAATTCCTAATAAAACCTGTTCTGACTGAGTTGGTAAAATACCTACTAAATGTCCTAACAACAGTAATGGCACTATTACAGTTAATATTTTTGTTTCTAGCCGATTAAAACAGAAAGCTTCTTTGAAATAAATACCTGTTAGTGCAACAAAGGTAAAACCTACTCCGAATAAGGTAATAGGCTGATTGTAAACAGTAGCAGCTAATGGTTCACTACCATACAGTGCCAGTACCACTGATGCAATGCTACCGATCGCCCAAAAAATCTGCAAAAGTCGGTGCAGTTGCACCATGTAAATATGAATGCTCAATAAACTCACACCAAGTGCAAGACTAAAACAGGCGTATAGCGGTGTCAGTACGCTTAAGGTTGTTGGGTTATTGTTGAACAATACTAAAGCGCTACCTATAGCAAAGCTGAGTGCAGCTACCATTAACCCAGCGCGGTAGATAATTACACCTGTGCGATCGCTTTGAGTAATTGTAAATTCCCCAAACTGGCCTTGATAAACTTCTGGTGCAGATAGAATTTGTGTAGTCATACAAAATTTAATCCGAGTGAGGCATTTAAGCTAGTCTCTAGTACCTAGTCTAATGACTAATGACTTCTAGCGTATCTTGCAAGTTGATTTGTAACTGTGAGTATGCATTACCGCTGTTGATGGCAATTTCTACCCAACCGTGACTCCCAACTAAAGCGGCTGTCTCTCCTACCTCGACATCACTGTAAGTATTACACCCAGGTATGGTTAACCCAGCAATTTGCACACACCAAGTTTTGCCTTGTACATAAACCCCAGGAATGTTACTCACTAAGTTGCCAAAGTAGTCAATATATTGAATGCAACCCCTCACACCAGTTGTTGTTTGATTGCAGCAGCCGATATCCAACTGTACCAAAGTTGCTGGATCGATTTCTCTTCCTAACTGTTGGATGGGTACACCGCTGGCAAGATGCGCCCCCACTGGTGCAAAGATATCTCTACCATGAAATGTGCTACTGAGTTGGGGAGTTCTCCAATAGTTAAGATTTGTGAGTTCGACGGCAGCGATCGCTGGTATTTGACTCAGAACGCCACTGAAGATACCATTATCAGGCCCTACCAGAAATCCTTGAGCAAATTCTACTGCGATCGCCCGTCGTCGACTTCCTACTCCCGGATCTACCACAGCTACATGAACTGTTCCTACTGGGAAATAGGGGTAAGCATTCATTAGACAAAATCTAGCAGCGGCGATGTTTTGTGGCGGAATTTGGTGTGTCAAGTCGATCAGCCTTAGCTTGGGGTTGATTTGGGCGATAACTCCCTTCATCACGCCTACATAAACATCGCGATCGCCAAAATCGCTTAACAAAGTGAGAACACTTGCTTGTGCAACTTCATGGTTTTGAGCCAAGTATTCGTCAAAGATTATTTGTTGACTCATTGGCTGTTGATGCATGGATCAATGAAAATGTAAAGAAGTAAATTTTTCTGTAACAAAGGCTACGGAATTTGTGTTATATTAAGAATACAAGACATTAAAGCCAAAACTTTAAAGAGGTAATCTTATGAACACCAATAGAGTACAAGCTGCAACCAAAGCCAAAGAAGCTCACATCCAGAACATCCAAAGAAACATCGAACATCGCTTGGAAGTTGCCAGAGCTAAGGGCGACGAAAAGCTGATTCGTCAATTGGAAGCTGAAATGAGGTACTTTGGCTAAATTAAGCCTTGATTATAAATAATTTTGTTGTGTGTAACCCCGCCGTGGCGGGTTTTTTCATTTTTGGGGTTTCTTGAAGCGATACACGTAGGGCTGGCAATGCCCACCCTACACCTGTGTCTGTGACCGCTCAAAATTTATTAAAAAAATACAATATGTTGTGATGGCTAATGGAAGTGTCATACTTAAGAATATCACCAGATAATGTTTGTTAAACTAACACGTTTAAAAGTGTAGAATCTATGAAAACAGCTTCAAATTTAATTCTGGAATTTGAGAACCTACTTAAAGAAAAATTAAAACTAAATAACTGTCGCCTCATCAAGAAAAAGCAAGAAAATCATTATCAGATTATTACCCCAGCCAAAGACATTTTTTTGATGTCTTGGTGCGAATTTCCAGAAATTAAATTCATATATCAGCCTGTAGGAATACGCAGAGAGCAAACTGTAATTTATGAGCGAGCTATTCGCTCCCATATTAGTTTTTGTGTGAGTAATATCCAGGAGCAGCCTCATTCCTGAAGGACTTTATTAGTGAAACAATTAGCACTCAAATAAAGGACAGAACACTTACTACACTCTCGCCAGTTTTTGTAATATGGAATCTGAGAAAATTCAAAACCAAGAGCAGCTAGATTACAAAGCTTTGTTAGCTAATGCAAAGCTTGCCTTAAAAGCTGAATACCAGAGATCATCTGATGCCATATCACAACTGCAAGCCATAAAAACTCAGTTAGAGCAAGTTCAGGCTGAAAACAAAATCCTAAGGGAAAGCGCCTATGAAGATGTCATTAAGCATTTTGAAGCGCGTACCCAAGCAGCGGAAGCACGAGCGCTGAAAATCGAAGTGCGCCAAAAGTTCCTTGAAGCTAATGGTTGCAAAGATGACGAAAGCTTCGATACTCTATGGGACAGCATTAAAAATCAGATTCAGTTCAAAGACGGTGAGGTGAAAATCGTTGCTCCAAATGGCACTCCTAAGTTCACCTTAACAGGGAACCTGATGACCTTGAAAGATTTTGTTCAATCTCTCAAAGAGCAGCCAAAGCATGAAAGATTTTTTATTAATTAATCTGTCAAATCTCAGATGACTTACATCTAGCAAGAAATCTTCTGCCAAGGCAATAAATTCGCTCATCAGGCAATACAGTTCAGATAAGCCTTTTTTTCTCTTTCCCTACTTGCCATTTGTATCAACCTAAAGATGAAACGGTATCACAGGGGTGACGTTAGGGGCACAACAATGTTGTGCCCTGACAAAGGCTGTTCTCAAAGGAGTTAACTAAGACTTGGGCTTGTATGTCGAAGCAACGTGTAATTCTTTGAGTTGCTTGGCATCTACCCCAGAAGGCGCATCAGTTAACAAACAACGTGCTTGTTGTGTCTTCGGAAAAGCGATGACATCACGGATCGATTCTTCCCCAGCTAGCAACATTACCAAACGATCTAAACCGTAGGCGATGCCACCGTGAGGCGGTGTACCATATTCAAACGCCTCCAACAAAAAGCCAAATTTATTTTGTGCTTCTTCGGGAGACAAACCTATCGCTTCAAACACCTGTTCTTGAATTTCTCGCTGATAAATCCGCCGACTACCACCGCCAACTTCAAAGCCATTGAATACTAAATCGTAAGCTTGGGCGCGGGCAGTTTTTAAGTCGTGCAAATCATCAGGATGAGGTGCAGTAAATGGGTGGTGCAATGCTTCTAGACGTTTTTCATCAGCATTCCACTCAAACATGGGGAAATTGGTAATCCAGAGTAAGTTGATTTTCTCTGGATCAATTAAGCTAAATTCTTTAGCAACAAATTGCCGTAATCTATCTAAAGTTTTATTAACAGTCGCAGCATCACCAGCCCCAAACAGCAGCAAATGACCGGCTTTTGCACCTGTGCGGCGTAAGATTTCCGCTTTTTGTTCTGGGCTGAGGTTATCTTTAATTGCGCCAATGGTGTCAATTTCACCATCTTCTCTTACCCGGATGTAAGCTAAACCTTTCGCACCGGCTTCACTGGCTTCTTTGAATATGTCACCACCTGGCTTGATGCGGACGTTAGAAATCGCATCGTTACCATTAGGAATCGGCAGAATTTTGACGATACCACCATTAGCTACAGCATCCCGGAAGACTTTGAAACCAGAATCTTTGAGTACATCAGAGACGTTGACTAATTCTAAACCGTAGCGGGTATCTGGTTTATCACTACCGTAGCGTTCCATCGCCTCAGCGTAGGTAAGACGAGGGAAAGGATAGTGTAACGCAACGCCTTTCACCGTCTCAAAGATATGAGAAACTAACTTCTCATTCAGTTCGATAATTTCCTCTTGAGACATGAAGCTCATTTCCATGTCTAATTGAGTAAATTCTGGTTGTCTGTCGGCGCGTAAATCTTCATCGCGGAAGCAACGGGCGACCTGATAATATCTGTCTAAGCCAGATACCATCAAGATTTGTTTGAATAATTGCGGTGATTGCGGCAAAGCAAACCACTCACCAGCATTGACGCGACTGGGTAGAATGTAATCCCGCGCCCCTTCTGGTGTAGAACGGGTAAGTATGGGGGTTTCAACTTCAATAAAACCTTCTACGTCTTCCAAGTAGCGGCGGACAGCTTTAATAACTTGATGACGCAGTTGCAAGTTTCTCGCCATCCGTTCGCGTCGCAAATCCAAGTAACGATACTTTAGTCGTAAATCTTCCCGTACTGTTTCGGTGTCAGCAGTAGAAACTTGGAAAGGTAATTGTTTACGGACAGCGTTGAGTAACTCAATTTTATCCGCGTATATTTCAACTTCGCCTGTGGGTATGCGGGAATTTAGAGATTCGTCGGGACGTTGCGTCACCCTACCAGTGATTTCAACAACGTATTCATTCCGCAAGTGGTTTGCTTGCTCGTATGAATCCGGGGTACGTTGGGGATCGCTGACAATCTGGACAATCCCAGAGCGATCGCGTAAATCTAAAAATATCACGCCCCCATGATCGCGGCGACGGTCTACCCATCCATACAAGGTAACAGTTTCTCCAATATCTTCTTTTCGGAGTTCGCCGCAATAGTGAGTTCGCATAGTAGTTAATTTTGTTCTTTCGCTCTAGATGGGTAAGTAAATGTCAAAGCTTTCCCATTATCTAGCATCAATAGTATCCAATTGAAGTCAAGATGGCACAATATCCTGCCAATCTGATCGAGGTACGCATTACACTGGAAGTTTGAGGTTGCTGTTGGTGGGGTAATGTAATTTTAGAGTAGCTTGGTAACTGCGATCGCCAGCATAAAAGCTATGACACAGACAGCAGTAATTCCAGAAGCGATTACCAGCTTAACGGATGCCGAAACTCGATTTGGTTTAGTCCGAATTGAGGATCAGCAATTTTTCCCAGAGTGGTGTGAGGGATTACCTGATACCAATTCAAATAATGTTTGCGACACATAAATTATTAGTAAGGGCACAACAATGTTGTGCAGCGCCACATCCTACCCTGCGGGAAGCCACCCTCCGGGTGTCTACAAGTCTGGCGACCGAACGGAGTGGCTCCCCTACCCATCTGTCGCATTCTTTTTTCAAATTGGTATAATCTATTTCAACTCAGATATTGCACCAACCTACTCACCCGCTAGAGATTGAAATCTCTGGCTTACAGCAAAAGTCCACTTGAAGTGGACTTAAAAGTTTCTCTATTCAAGGTTTTAGTCAGCAGATGTAATATCTGAGTTCAAAAGAGGCATTGGTAAGGGCGCAAGGTTTAACGTTGATAACGTGGTGCATTAAAGGCTTCCCAAGCAGCTTTAGCAGCATTTTGTAGGCGCACGCTGAAGTCTACCACTTCTTTCATTAGCAAGTACCAGTTTTTCTCAGCTTCGCCCTGCATTACTACCCAAGCGTATTCTAGGCGATGATCTTGTTCAATGAGTGTCCTGGCTTCAATCGCTTCCCGTGCTTGGCGCACAGCTTTTAAATACGTTTCGCGGGTGTAATTACCTGCTGACTTTGCTTCAGTTTGGGCACGTCTTTTTAGCGCTTCAATTAACGCTTTGGTTTCGCGCTTGACTTCATCACTTTCGCCAGCCATTTCGGTTTCTACCAATTCGTGGGTATGAGGGCTAATTTCTATTACTTTGGATTGAAAATTTTTATCATTCATAGTTGATACATCCTTAATAGTTGTGAGTGTTGAGTGCTGAGTATAGTTTTCTCCCCTGCTCCCCTAATGCCCAATCACCAATGCCCAAAACCTAATAAGCTGTGGTTGGCAGCTTTTGCTCTAATTTTAGTAACTGTTCAACACGAGCTTCGGTAGGAGGATGGCTGGAGAACAAGTTGCCGAGAAACTGTCCAGAGATAGGATTGATGATCAATAACGGCTCAAAGGCTGGGTTAGCATTTAAAGGCAACTGTCTAGCTGTAAGTTCTAAACGTTGCAATGCTCTGGCTAAAGCGCGAGGATTACCAGTCAATCTAGCCGCACCAGCATCAGCAGAAAATTCTCGTGTGCGCGAAATTGCTAGCTGAATGATTGTGGCAGCTAAAGGCGCAAGTATTACTGTTAATAATATACCTAAAGGATTTGCACCTCTATTGTCATCCCGCGAGCCGACACCGCCAAACCATAAGCTGTAACTTACCATTTGCGCTAGGAATGAGATAGTACCTGCGATTGTTGCAGCAACGGCTTGTGTTAAGGTGTCACGGTTAATAATGTGGGTGAGTTCGTGGGCAAGTACGCCTTCGAGTTCATCCTCTGGCAATATATTTAAAATGCCTTCTGTAACGGCAACAGCAGCGTGTTCTGGGTCGCGCCCTGTAGCGAAAGCATTGGCTGTTGGCCCGGGAACAATGTAAACTCCTGGCATGGGAATGTTAGCCCACTGGGATAATCTCTGTACCATGCGATGAAGTCCCGGAGCTTCGCTAGCACTAACAGGCTGGGCACGGTAGACTGCTAGAGCAATCTTATCTGATTGATACCAGGAAAATAGGTTACTTGCTGCTGCTAAACCAATTCCCACAATCAAGCCAGTAGTACCACCAAGTATCCAGTAACTAATGGCAATCAAAAGACCACTCAGCGCTGCTAGTAAAGCAACCGTTTTTAATTGATTTGTCATATTTTCGCTCTCCTACTAATGCTGTAATTGAAGTTATAGATAACAGCATTATTTAAGCCGCACTTTCATTTTATCCATCCAAACACATATTTATCAGGTAGGAATTGTGCGCCAATTTCATTACGGTTTTCCTACTCAGGTGGCAATAAAATAATTTATTTAGGAAACACAAAACCTAATTTGCTAATAAACTGTATTGGAAATTACTTTTATCTAAAAACTAGGATAATTAGCTGATTACAACCAAAATGATTTATGTTAAGCGATCGCACTAGCTATCTGACGGCAAGACTCGGCACAACGATGACAAGATGCAGCACAGCGTTTACAATGTTCACCGCGATGTTTTGCACACTCTCTGCCGCAGCGGTCACACGCTTCAGCACATACATTACACATATGTGCATAGATAGGCGAATTACGAATCATTAAACGAGCGCAAAGGGCACAAGTGTCAGCGCAGTCCCTACACAAACTGATACATTCAGCCATCATCTGCACCATGTCACTACTTAAGCAGGCATCAGCACAGTTTTCGCAATCGCGTAAACAATCAAGACAATTCTGAATACAAGTCTCAATAGAAGATTGGTGAGTTGTAATAGTTGTCATTATTCAACTCCTAATATTAATGAATCAGTATTTACGCTCCTTGAACTAAGTTTAATAAATTTCCAAATTAATAGCTTCTACCTAATGATGTAGGTAAATATTATCTTGATAAATTAGTTATGAAAATATCTTTTGCTAATGTTACTTTTTCTGAAAAACCCAAATATAACCATGCTATGTAATGTATAAAAAAGGCTTTGATTGAATTAACCGCAGAGGTACAGAGGGCACAGAGAAGGAGAAATTTAGAAATTAGTGTTGGTGCGATCGCAGTAATCTTAAATTTTGATTGATCGCAAAAGCGAAAAATAGTATTGTTTACTTAAACATGGCGATGGAGCTCGCCAAAACCGCCTTTCCCATCAAGGATAAATAATTAAAAGGCTGATGGCTCCTACTTTCCTGACTAAGGGAGAGTAGGGCCTTGCTCAATGCATTACCTAACTCCCTGTAGAAAGTACCACTCTACAAATCGCACCTCAAGGAGTTATGGGATGTTAGCTAGTGTGTTATGGATTTTAATGATGGGCTTTTTTGTGGGTCAAATTGCCCGTCGCTTAGGCGCTCCACCTTTAATTGGGATGATTTTAGTGGGGATTATTCTTGGCCCCCAAGTTCGTAATCTCATTAGTCAAGATGTGCTAAATGCTGCCGATGATTTGAGAACTTTGGCAGTGATGATTATTTTGATGAAAGCTGGACTAGGCTTAGATCGAGAAAAGCTTGCTCAACAAGGAACCGTGGCGCTGCGTTTGGGATTTTTACCAGCAACTACCGAAGCGATCGCGACCGCCTTTGCTGCTATGGTAATTTTTAAATTTGACTTTCCCACTGGGTTGTTGTTGGGCTGCATAATTGGCGCTGAATCTCCAGCTGTGATTGTCCCTGGAATGCTCAGACTCAAAAGTTTAGGCTGGGGTGTCACTAAAGGAATTCCCGATGCAATTTTAACTGGTAGTGCTTTATCTGATGTGCTGCTATTGCTAGTTTTCAGTCTTTTGCTAAGTTTTTTGGGTAGCGGTGTGGAACGTATCGCCCTTCCTGGAGGATTCACTTTAACTGCTGTGCAACTGCTTCCATTGCAAATTATTATGCAAATATTGCTGGGAGTGTTGTTTGGCTACTTAGGAGCGCGTTTACTAGTTTTGCTGTTGGCAAAACAAAACTGGACTCAGAATGTTGTTCAAGATACGATGATTGCCGCAGGTTTGGCCTTATCTCTGGTAATTTTCGCTCATGCTTTACCTTACTTCTCTGGTTATTTGGCAACAATGGGTGTGGGTTTTTTCTTAATTGAATTAGATGCTCCCCTAGCCCGAAGATTACGCGGCGGTTTTGATAGCTTATGGGTAGTAGCTGAGATTTTTTTGTTCGTTCTGTTGGGTGCAAGTATTCAACTGCAAGTATTGGGTAAGAATTTGTTACCTGGTCTTTTAATTTTGACGATTGGGTTACTGATTGGTCGCATGATAGGCTGGTATCTCTCGACTTTAGGTAGTAATTGGAATTGGCGCGAAAGATTATTTTTATTACCAGGAAACTCTGCTAAAGCTACAGTACAAGCTGCTATTGGGGCCATTCCTCTCTCCCAAGGAATTGCCGGAGGTGAGATAATTTTAGCGATCGCATCTCTCTCAATTTTAGTAACTGCACCTTTAGGCGCTTGGGCAACTACGACCTTTGCACCTAAATTATTAACAAGGGGAGAAGTTGACCCGACAAAAGTTTCAGTAACTACTCATACCTTGTTCCTAGCAGCAGTAGACACTTCTGATTTAGCTACAGAAGTTTTAACAAAAGTAGCAGATTTGGCACGACGCAGTAATGGTGAAGCAATTGTCTTGCACGTAGTTAACATCTCAAATCAGCAAGCTGTTAAACAATTGCACGAACAAGCTAAACAGTTACTTTCTGATATTAGACATGAATTTTTGACTACTACAGGTGCTGTTCCAGAGGAGATTATTCGTGTCGCCCAAGAGTATAGTGTAACTGCGATCGTTATGGGAAAACGCGGACATCAACCTTGGGAGCAGGTACTGATTGGCTCAGTATCACAAGCAGTCTTAGAAGCCAGCCCTATACCTGTGGTTTTGCTGGAAAACTGGGATATTAAGTCATAATCTTGAAATTTATGCTAATTCTGTATGTTAATTAGCTTAACCCCAACTTATGAAGAGGCGATCGCCAACGATAAAGCAATAACTCAAGGTTTGTGTAGTTCTAGGTTAGCTCTTAATTCTTCTAAAGCATTCAATATAGATTTTAGTGGCGATGTTGCAAAGACCTGATTAGTAGATGTAAAAAATTCTGATAAATTAGCTAATCCTTGATGTTCGTATACGCTTGCTTGTAAAAGCATTTCTAATCGGTCAATTTGACGAACAAACTGCGATTCCGTAGACTCTCCCTTTTCATATTCTTCCCACAAAGCAATCCACTCTGCTCCGTGATTGAGTTTACTTAGCACTTGAAGAACAGACTGCTTTTCTAGTTGATATTTTTGATTTGGTTCTATTCGATCATGAGGTATGAAATCACCAGCATATATTTCTCCAAAATCATGTATTAAAGCCATACGAATAGCTTTGGTTTTATCTAATGTCAGGGAATATTCATCAGCTAAAAATAAAGCTAATAAAGCAACGCTAAATGAGTGTTCAGCAACACTTTCACAATATTTTGGTTCTATGCCGTGCCGAAGCCAACGGGAGCATCTCAGCTTTGTAAGAACAGATGAACTAGTAAGTGGAGGTGAAAATCAGCAAAAATAAAGGAAGAAATTAATCTTCCCTCAATCAATAATGGAACCAGCTAATCAGAAAAAACTCCAGGA